>Ga0181584_10005009_pt1 | contig 10027 bp, 6 predicted proteins | sample 071ome_30_FD_132462 | JGI IMG/M metagenome (GOLD analysis project Ga0181584, IMG submission 132462) | Coastal salt marsh microbial communities from the Groves Creek Marsh, Skidaway Island, Georgia - 071406AT metaG (megahit assembly) | ecosystem: Environmental > Aquatic > Marine > Intertidal zone... | reverse complement strand
TTGGCATCAACAAGGACTAGGAGAAGGTTGACCTGTCCGAAAGGTCAACCGTAAACAGCCGTACGTACCTGTAATCTTGCTCACTTCTTCGAAAACACGACAAAATCGTGTGTCCGCTCGTAATCGCCGACATGCTCGAGTTAATCGATGTCAACCACCACCTGTTTCCTCCCACCGCCCGGGAATTGGACCTCGTGGCATCGCTGGGGTTCACATGGACGATGTTCCGTTTCACCCTCGCGTGCCTTGCGAGCGTGCCGGTAGCGAACCTCTTCCGGCTCATCCCGAGCTCCCCGAACAACGTGCTGCGCCACGTGTACGCGATCGCCACAGGCTTCTGTCTGCTATACTATCCGTTCGGCGCCGGTATCTTGCACCTGCTGGTGTCGTCCTCCGTCGTCTACACGTTGATGGTCGTGACGCCCCGCAACTGCGGCACGCTGTCGTGGTTCGTGCTTGGTCGGTGGCTCCCTTCTCGCTCTCTCGCGCTTTCACTCACTCACGCTCGTCGTCGTCGTCGCGCCGTTCGCTCGACGCCAGGGTGTTTGCCATGGGCTACCTGATTGCGAACCACGTCAAGCAGACTTCCGGGTTGAGCTGGAAAGAGGGCAACCTTGACTTCACGGGGGCGCAAATGGTCGCCACGCTGAAGCTTATCTCGGTGGCTGTATGCTACCAGGACGGATGGGGGACCAGGGGGACGACGAAGAAGGTGACGACGACGAAGACGGAAACGGCGCCGGCGCAACTGCATGCATACGCGGCGGCGAAGAAGATCGACGTGCGGCCGTCCGTTTTGGAGTTCTATTCGTACCTTTTGGCCATTGGGAACCTGCTTTCGGGACCATGCTACGAGTACAAGGATTACATCAACTATGTTCACCGACGCGGGGACTGGGAGAAGATCCCGAGCCCGGTCGTGCCGGGGACGCTGCGATTCTTCAAGGCGTTGGCGTGCGCGGGCGCGTGGATGTACTTTTATAACATCATGGGGCTCAACGTTGACTTCATCGAGGGCGAGACGTGGCGTGCGTTGCCGTTCGTGATCCGTGTGCTCTCGCTCTGGGGGACGGTTGTTGCGTACCGCATGAAGTACTACGCGGTGTGGGTGATCAGCGAGTCGATGATGATCTTCTCGGGATTTTCGTACAAGCCCGCGTCAAAAGAGGGTGGAAAGGATGCAACAGGTGGAACCGACGGAAGCGGGGGGACTCGGGAGGACTGGGAGCGGTACGTGACCAGTCACATACTGAGCGTCGAGTTCAATCCCTCGATGGCGGACGTGCCCCGGCACTGGAACATCTGCACAGGGCGGTGGTTGAGGCACTACGTGTACGAACGGATGACGGCCGTCGGCGGCAAGCCGAGTTTTGTCAACATGCTCGTGACGCAGCTCGTCTCGGGCGTGTGGCACGGGCTCCTGCCCGGCTATTGGTTGTTTTTCGGTACCTCTGCGTTCATCTTCCAGGCGTCGCGGGTCATCTACCGGTACGAGCAGGGATGGCCGTCCAAGTACAGGAACGCGTATCTGTGGTGGTTGGTCAAGGTTGTCGTGTCGGGCACTGTGTTGAACTACGCGGGCGCGACGTTCGTGGTCCTGGAGTACGGCGAGAGTCTGCGCATCTGGCGGTCCGTCAGCTACTTTGGACACGTGTGGATGGCCGTTGTGTTGGCGATAGGGTTCGCTGCTCCACCGCGGCGGCAAAAACAGGCTTAGAGAGATTTTAACATCCTATCCTATACCCTATCGCTTGTCGTGGCTCACGTATTGGAGCGCGAGAACGGTGACGGCCCGGAAAAAGGCGAGGTATGCAAACACAATCAGGATGCACCACCACGCAAAACCAGGATCGTATCCCCAGAACTCTTGCACATACCCGCCGACGGTGACCGTCGAGTTGCCGACGGCGGGACCCGAGGCGTCGAGGGGCACGTCGCTGTCCGCAAGCTGCGTGGCGCCAAAACCGTAGAGGATCCACGTTGTCGGACTGATCCGCGACATCCACTGCCAGCCGACCGGCGTTTGCGGATACGGCACGAGGAACCCGTTGAATATGGTCCACATCTGGTTGAGGAACGCCGCCAGCAGCTGCGCGAGCAGCTGGTTGGGGCACACGACGACCTGAACGAGGCAGAGGCAAAGGAGAAGGGGGAGCGAGCGCGCCGAGGTGAGACGGACGAGGAGGATATGATCAAGTGCGCGGGCGGGAGCACAACGCCGACGCCGACGACGGCGACGACGTACCAGCATCTGCCCCAGAAAGGTGTAGAGGGTGATGGACAGTGCGAACATGAGCAGAAAGTAGAAGAACCTGTGAAGAGGGCGGTGGCGTGAGCGAGCGAGCGAGGATGGATGCGCGGGCCATCGCCGGCGAGATCGGTAGGCGATCGCAACCATCGCAGCCAGCGCAACAACAACGAGAACAACGCCGTACTTCCACGCGCTCAGCTGGAATCCGACCATCCAATACACGATAACGACCATGGTAACTGCCTGGACCAGGAGGTAAGGCAGCTCGGCCGCGCCTTGCGCAAGGGCCAGGGCTTGCGGGTTGAACATGCTCGCCGCCTTTTGGCGATAGAAGACGGTCCGCTCGCCAAAGATCAGCGGCATGACTGTCATGCAGTTGAACATCCCGTTGAAGATGGCCAACGAGAACATGAGACCGAGCACGTTCTGGACGTCTGCCTGATTGGCGCTCTCCGAGCCGTCCCTGACGGGCTTGGCAGCGTTCAAATATACGAGACCGTACAGCACGGCGATGATCAGGGTCATGATGATCCGAGTCAGATTGTAATGCGGCGCCCGCCAGTAGAACGCAAAGTACTTCTTGAGCGTCATCTTGCACTGCGTCGAGAAGCTGGTGGCGTAGCGCGACTCGATCGTCAGCTCTTCCGACGACTCGGCGGACTGTGCGGCGATGTCGGCTCCCTCCTTGTCGTTCTGGACCTTGAGCGTGCTGGACGCGTACTCGTCCGGGAAGTCGAGATCGGCCGCCTTGAAGGTGGTCGCCATCGAGCCTCCCGTCACTTCGAGCATCCACGTGGCCGGGTTGTATCCGGGCTTGATCTTGCTCACGCCCGGGTATCCCTCGAGGTACTCGATGAGGGCCGAGCTGTGCTCGCCGAGCGGGCCGAAGTATGTCAGCCTTCCGCCACGCTGGAGGAGCACGAGCTGATCGAATGCCTCGAAGATTTCCGTCGACGGCTGGTGGATAGTCACCGTGACGGTCCGGTTGCTGTTGGCCACGTTGCGCACCGCGCGCATGACGATGGCCGCAGCCCTCGCGTCCAGTCCGCTGGTGGGCTCGTCCATGAACAAAACTGACGGGTTGCCGACGAGCTCCACGCCGATGCTGAGCCGCTTGCGCTGCTCGATCGACAGGCCGTCGGCTCCCGGGAACCCGACGACAAGGTTGCGCAAGTTCCCCAGCTCGATGATGGAGATGGTCTCTTCGACCAGCGCCAGGCACTCGTCGTCCGAGACGTCCTTCTCCGACAAGCGCAGGCGACCGGCAAAGTGCAGCGTCTCGTACACCGTGATGCACGGGCTGTGCACGTCCAGCTGCTCGACGTAGCCGACCACCCTGGACCACACATTGGGATCGACCTTGCGACCGTTGGCCAAGATGTCTCCACGAATGGTCCCGATGGTCTTGCGACCGGCGACAACGTCCATGAGCGTGGTCTTGCCGGCGCCCGAGCCGCCCATCAGGGCCGTCAGCTTGCCGGGCTCGGCGTGGAAGTTGATCCCCTTGAGCAGCTGGAGCGAGCCCTCGATATCCTTGTCGCCCGATCCCTTGACCACGCCTGGATGCGATCCGCCAGATGGGTCAGGCACGTAGTACTTGACGTCCTTGCACACCAGCGAGATGGGGTCGAACGGCACCGAGACCCGCTCCTTCGTCGCCGGCGTCGTCGTCATCGCCTGCATTTTCTGGAGCTCCTGCTCTCGCTTCCGGGTCTTCGATGCCGATTCGCCCTTGATGTTAGATAGCTTGGACGCATCCTTGTCGTCCTCCTCCTCGACCGAGGGCATCGGGGACGGCGGGTCGACAAAGCGCAGGCAGAGCGCCGACACGCCAGTCATGAGGAACAAAAAGCCCCAGTTGAAGACGACGGCCATCCAGACCCAGATCCAATCCGTAAAGATGCCAAACGAGTCGAGCACGGTAATGCCCGCCTGTCCCCACGCGGGAGACGTCAGCTCGTTGATGCTCAGCGCCCGCACGCCGTAGGACAGCGGGTTGAGCCCGTAGTACACCCAGATCAGGTAGTCGGGGATCGACGTCCTGATGATGGTGAACCCGTTGGTAAGCGTCAGCAAGAGCAGGCAGAGTGCACCAAAGGCATTGGCGCGGACCATGTTGGGCGTCGTGTAGGCCAGCAGCCGGAAGACGCCCGCCAGACAGTTGGAACACGACCACGTCACCAGGAGGAAGACGAAGAACTGTCCCGCGGTCCTCGTCAGGCCCGAGATCCAATACGTCGTGACGGAGAACAGGATCGACTCGGCCGTCGACGACGGGACCTGCGAGACGAGGTTGGCCAGGGCAAACGCCCACGGCGGGAAGAACTTGTTCTCCCTGTGCTTGTAGAACACGTTCTTCGTGTTGAACACGAACCCGATGACCGGCATCGAGGACATCGATAGGTAGATGATGGAAAGCACGCAGAGGGCAAGGACCTTCCTCCCCTGCGCGTAGACCGCCTGGAGGTACTCCTCCGACTGCGCCTCTTCCGGCGTCGTTGGCACGGGGGGTGGGGCGACGGACGCGAAGAACGACGAGACGATCAGGCCCATGACGATTGCCTGGATGCATCGCGCGATGTAATACGCCTTGTCGCGCTTGATGAGCAGCATCTGGCGCTCGAAAGCGTACCAGCTCAGCAGCGACCCTCGCCTCGCGTACGGAGTCCTCGCCAGCGAATGCGGGTTTCCTTTGGCCTTGTCGTACGGGTGCTCCTCGAGCTGCAGCATGATTTCCTTCCCCTCCTCGGTCGTCTCCCAGAACAGGCGCCGCATCTCATCGACCGACACGAGCAGGCCGGTCGGCGGGTCGGCGACGAGCTTCTCGAACGCGCGATCCTCCTCGCTCAAGCCGTGCTTTTTGAGGAGCGCCGCGCTCGCATACAGCCTTTGGCCGATGGGAGACGTCACCTCCTGGAGGAACGACCCTGGGTCCTTCCTGGTGGGGCAGTCAAAGCCGAGCGACGCGAAGAACGGGAGCGCCCTTCGCACCGGGCCATGGAAGATGACCTTCCCGTCCGTCAACAACAACAGGTCGTCAAACAGCTCCATAACCTCAGGCGCTGGCTGCAACAGGCTGATCGCGATCGTACGCTCGAACGAATGACACGCGTTGCGGAGCGACTGCACGACCGAGTAGGTCGTCGCCGAGTCCAGGCCCGTCGAGATCTCGTCCATGAAGATGGCCCACTGCGGTCCCACCATGACCTCAGCCGATGTCACGCGCTTCTTCTCCCCGCCCGACACCCCACGCAGATTTTCGTCCCCGACAAACGTATCGAGCACGTTGCCCAGCCCCAGGATGTTGAGGATGATGAACGGCTTGGCCCCCGACAGCACCGCCTTCTCCAGCAGCTCCAAGAACGCCTGCTCGTCGTTGGCGTTCTCCAACTGCCCCAGCTCGGCGAGCGCCTCGTCCATTCCGTTCTGGGACGACTTCCCGTGCAGGCGCTTCCCGTGCAGCGCGTGCATCTGCTCCTTGATCCCCGCCAGCAGGTGCACGACGTTCTCGTTGGGAATCTGGCACTTTGCCGCAAACTGCGTTGTCTCCAACACGGTCAAGTTCGGAATATGCCGATCGTACTGGTCGACGTACCCGGCGGTCCGCTGCACGACAAACTCGTCGATCCCCTCCCCGTTGTACTTGATCGACCCGTCGATCCGCAGACGCCTCCCCTTCCGTATTCTCCCCGACAACGTCTGCAACAGCACACTCTTCCCGGACCCCGGCGGTCCCAACACCAGCGTCAAGCGCCCCGGCTTGAGCACCCCACTCACCCCGTCCAAGATCTTCACCTTGACGGAATCTTCCTGCTTGAAAAACCCAAACGGCATCATCGATGCCTTGAAAGAATTCCACACCGTCGGATTCGACGAAGACCCCATCTTCCCGTCCGCCTCCACGGTCAACCCGTGATACTCCACTTCGACCCGCGCCAACCCCCCAGGCTGGTTCCGAAACACTTCCTTCAACCGCTCGTGCACGTCCCCACCAGCCAACATCTCCTTCGCCACCTCGGCCTTCTCGGCCTTCTTAAAGGAGCTCTTACTCGTCATCTTGAGCTCCTCCCGCGCCGCAGCAATCAGCTCGAGCTCATCCAGCTCTGTGAACGTCGAAATGGACATTGCGTCGTCCGGATAGGCTGGCAATGGTGACCGAATGAGAGGGTGAGAGACAGTGGACGAACAACGACGGGTCTGGCCGCACGGAGCGCGGGCGAACGTCGGTCGAGATCAATACCCACCAAAGCCCGACGCGGGGTCGAACGCGCCGTTCTCATACTCCTGCGAGGGAGGCAGACACGGAGCGGTGAGCGGTGAGCGGTTGCGAGGGAGGGCACGAGCGCAACGGCCTGGAAAGGGAATCCAACTCGTACGCTGTACCGTGCGGTCTGCGGCTGGATCAGCCTACGCAACGGGTCCATAACAAGGTCTGTAAACAGCCTGTTCTTGGCCTCCTCGCCGTCGGGTTTGGCCATTTTGACACGATTCTCGCCAGAAAAAAACGCAAGTTTTGGGTCTGGCCTTTCTTTCTCGTGCTCGCTCCGGTTCTTGGATGGAGGCGAGCAGCAGTCGGGTCGAGTATATCGTATGGGACGCTCGGCATGTGCTGGAGGGAGGGTCGTCGTCCCGATCGTCGTCGCCATCGTCGTCCGAGCCGTCCCCGATCCCGTCCCCGTCACGTGGAGACCTCGAGCGCGCCATCAACACGTTCATCGACGGCGTGTCCGGCGAGGCTTCGTACGTATGGCAGTGCGGCAGCCCGCTCCGGGTGTCGTTGAACCGCCGCGGGTCGCTGCGCTTTGGCGTCAACATGGACGACGAGTGGTACGTCGTCTACCTGCTCCGGCGGGTGTCAGAGGCGTTTGACGTGGCCGTGCAGGTGTGGGACGAGGACGGGGAGTTCTTGTTGATCGAGGCGGCGTACTCGCTGCCGGGGTGGCTGGAGCCGGCGGTGGCGGCCAACCGGGTCTGGGTGTACCGTGGGGCGGTGCACTGCCTGCCGAGGGGGGAGAAGAATGGTGGTATTGACGTGTCGTCGGCCGAGGGGGCGTTGAAGAGTCTGGTGGTGCATGCGGCGGCGGCAAAGGCGTGTGGGGCTGGGATCGAGGCGTGCGTCGCTCGGCGGGTGGCGAGGTATCCCGGACTGGCGAAAGAGACGATGATGCGGGCGACGGCGTGTCTGCCGAGGCGGGTGGCGTCGGCGTTGACGAGAGATCCGCAGCTGGTGGGCAGGATGGTTGCGGCGTACGTGGAGAGTTCGGGGAAGGGGCGGGCGTCTGCCGCGCGACGGGTGGCAGAGGGAGCAGGGGGGGCGGAGGGGCTTGTTCCCATGATCGTGGTGTTCAACCGACTGTTGTATGGGCAAGTGATGTATTCGCACGACAAAGGGGCCGTCGACGGGCTCATGGCGCGGTGTGGGCCGTATGGACGACAGGAGGGGGAAGGGGAGGGGGAGGAGGAAGGCGACGCCGCGAGGGCTGCGGCGATGACGTTGGGGTTTCGGTTGGCGTTGGGGGGCGTGTTGGTGGGTATCGATATCGACGGCGTGGAAGAGACGCCGCCGACGACGCCGACGGAGGACATTCCGCTGTCGACGTCCTATACACGGGACGACGATTCGTGGTTGCATGAGCCGTCGGCGCGGTTGGAGGAGGCACTCGACGAGCGGGAACGAGAGCTCGGCGGCCACGTCCAGGGCGACGGCAGCGATCAGTTCAATCCGGACGAGTTGACCGGCCGGATGCGGCAGTTCGTGGAGACAATGTCGTCCATGGAGGGCGCCGTGGTGGAGGACGAGGAGGTGGCGTTTGATCCGGAGGCGTTTCTCTCGATTCTGCGAGGGGAATTTGCGATGGAGGATGGCGGCGAGGATCACAGCGAGGACGAGGGGTCGTCGTTCTATGATATGAGCGGGGACGAGGAGGGCGACGAGGAGGGCGACGAGGAGGAGGACGACGGGATCGAGGCGGCGATGGCGGCCGAGTTGCGGGAGAAGCTTGTGGGCGGGGAGGTGGAAGACGAGCCGTTGTCGGTAGACATCGCGGTCGTGGAGAACCTGCTGTCGTCGGTGGAGATCGGTGAGAAAGAGGGTGCAGCCGGACCGGCGAAAACATTGGCCGGCCTGCTCGGCGTTGACTTGTCGTAGTCGTAGTTTCAACTGAGAAATTCCTCGCACCTTTTGCAATATACACACACAATGGGCCAGGAAGGACTCCGGTTCGTTGTATTCGGCGCGACCGGCGCCGTGGGAGCGGCGACCGTCCGGGCCCTGCTCGGGAACGCAGGCCAGGAGTTGGCGCATCCCATACAGGTGCGTGTCTCCCGACCGTCCGACCGGGATCGAACACGACCCGAAACCTCACCCTCCGTCTGCGACGACGCCCATCACTCGCCAGGCCGTGTTTACAGTTGGCAGGCGGCCTCTGGACGTCGCCGCGGACCCTCGCCTCCACCAACTCGTTCTTCCGACCCTCGACGACATGGACAAAGACCAAGACACCATCAAACAACTCCAGGGAAGTGTCGACATCGCGATCATCGCCCTCGGGACAACCCGGAGCGCCGCCGGGGACGCTGCTGCGTTCAAGAAGGTCGACGTCGAATACGTCGCTGCAGCGGCCAGGCTCTCCAAGGCCAGCGGTGCGTATCGGTACCGGGATTGGTACTTGACTCGACCGACAGGCGCTCACTCGCTCACTCGCTCACTCGCTCACTCGCTCACTCGCTCACTCGCCAGGCGTACGGTCGCTGGGACTCGTCAGCGCGCAGGGCGCCAACGCGAACATCTGGGCGAACGACATGAAACTGTTTCACGGACTGCTGTACGCACGCAGCAAAGGAGAGGCCGAAGCCCTGGTCCTGGTTGGTGTTCACCTCGACCTGCGTGCGCTCACACACCCTGCCCCGACCCTCACTCGCGCCTCGCGCCTCCCGTTCGCCCGTTCCCCAGGCGGAGAAATTTGGCTACACCGCGGTGGGTATTTGTGCTCGCGTTTCACACGCCCAGGCGCTTCACTCTCACTCGCGCTTTGCTGCATTCAGATTGCGAGGCCCGGACTGATGAACCGCGGCACCGCCGCGAGGTTGGGGGAGAAGATGGGGGCGTGGATTTTGCCGAGCGTGCCTGCTGAGCAGGTCGCGCGGCAGCTGATTCGGGCGACGATTCGTGGGCTAGACGGCGGGGTCGAGGTTGGCGGCAGGGTCGATGTAATCGAGATGCGGGATCTGAAAGCGCCTGTCGCATGAAGGCCGGGGGGTCTGTGCCACGTCGTCAGTCTGGGGCGACCGATCGACGCCCTCGAACACGTACGTTCTCGTTCCCGACCACCGTGAGGACGGGGGAAACGTCCGTCTTCCTTCCAGCTTCGAACTGATCGGAAGAACTGGACGGAAGAATGATCGGCCGTATCCCGGGAAGGACGCGGCTGAACTCGCGGTCAAGGATCGTTCGGCGACAGCTCCAAGATTTGCAGGCGGATTGCGAACTGGAGCAGAACCATTGGGACGTGTTCCTTTCATTAATTGATTAATTTCATTCATGGTGGTCATACTGAAGTACAATGTACGTGTTGGTGGAACCACGGGGGCCTCACATGCGGTCACTTTCGGCATGGAGCAGCGCTGCTCAATTCTTCCTCTTTCTTCCTCTCTCGCGGCGTCTGTCTCTCTCCCTCGCGTTTTCGGCCTCAATTCATCGAATTGTCACCGAAATCGGGGAAAGGGGGGACAATCGGACGTCCGGAGGAGTTGACTTCGTGCGCCGGGCCCTGCCCC
>Ga0181584_10005006_pt1 | contig 10033 bp, 11 predicted proteins | sample 071ome_30_FD_132462 | JGI IMG/M metagenome (GOLD analysis project Ga0181584, IMG submission 132462) | Coastal salt marsh microbial communities from the Groves Creek Marsh, Skidaway Island, Georgia - 071406AT metaG (megahit assembly) | ecosystem: Environmental > Aquatic > Marine > Intertidal... | reverse complement strand
TCGATGTCCTCCTCCAACCGGTACAACACGCGTCCCTTGGCCGCGCTCTCGGTCGCTGCGTCCACGTTCACGATCACCACACCGTCAGTCGTCCGTCGTCGTCGCCGCGCGCACGACACCCCGCGCACGCAGTCACTCATTCATTCATTCATTCATTCATTCATGCACTCATTCATTCATTCGTGCGCTCGCGTCACGCGCGCGCCCTCCACCGTCCATCGACGCCCTTCTCCGACGCCCTTCTCCGACGCACCCGCGTGTTCCGCATCCACCACCGCCGCCAACGCGCGCGACGCCGCCGTGGACATCTCGCGCGTCCACGTCTCTCGCCGTCGTCCCAAGTCGAGTCCCAATCAATCACGCAATCGATCAAATCAATCACGCGCGCGCGCGAGTCGTCGTCGTTCGCGCGGGGAAACGCGTCTCTCGAGAAGGGTCGCGGTGGCGCGTGACCGGTCGTGATCGGTCGTTTTCATCAATCAAAGGGCGCGCGAGTCGTCGTCCATCGAGGTCGGTGGGTGGGGATAGACTTTAACGTATACTAAATACGTGCATGCGAAATGATAAAAAGTTGCTTCGGCCTGAGATTTAGCCACGCCCCGAGTCGATGGGGCGTGACGACGACGACGACGACGACGATGGATGGGTGGATGGATGGATGGGGGCGCCGCGCGTGGCGGCGTCACACGTCGCCGCCTCGCGCGAAGCGTCGCGCCGAAAAATAAAAAGTCTCGGACGTGCACACCGCGATCGCACACAGGATGATGTCCGCGACGACGTCCTCCATCCGTTTGCCGCGAGGCGCGGCGCCGCTCGCGCGTCGTCGAGGGCAAAAGTCTCGCGCGCAGCAGTCGAGCGCGACGCGCCGCCACGCCATCGTGAGCGAAGAGGTGAGCGGGGGGTCCAAGACGGGCGCCGCGTACACCGAATTCGCGTCGCTGTTGGACAAGTACCAGTACAACTACAAAGTCGGCGACGTCATCACCGGCAAGGTGAAGGCGTGCGACGGCAAAGGGGCGTGGATTGAGATTGGCGCCAAGTCTGAAGCGTTGTGCCCGACGGCGGAGGCGTCTCTCGGGAACATTCGTAACGTACGTTATTTTATTCTCTCGACTTTTTGTTCGTCGCGCGCGATCGAGGTCGTCGTCGATGCGGGAGCGCGAGGGCGCGGCGTGGGAGGATGCGCGGTGGGACATAACCTAGGGCTTTGAGGGACGTCGCCCCGCGGCGGAGGCGCGCGAGAGGCGCGCGAGAGGCGCGCGAGAGGCATCGCTCTCGGAAGAGACGGATGACGATGTGAGACTGACGTGCGAAACTCTTTGTTTGTGCTCGACGCAGGCTGCTTCCGTGTTCGACATTGACTGCGACTACGAGTTTGAAATTATTCAAGACGACAACGGCGAGGGGTGCTTGACGCTCTCCGTGCGCCGCATGGAGCTCGCCAAGGCGTGGGATCGCTGCCGCGAGGCGCAAGCGGAAGACGTCGCTCTTACGGGCGAAGTCTTGAGCGTGAACCGAGGTGGTTTACTCGTTGAGGTTGAGAAGCTTCGCGGTTTCGTGCCGCAAAGCCACATCGGCGTGCGCACGCTCAACCGCGAGGAACTGATTGGCCAGCAAATGCCGTTCAAGTTTATCGAGGTTGACGAGGAGAAGAACCGCTTGGTGCTCTCGCACCGTTTGGCGACGGACATGGTGTCCGCGGAAGGCTTAGAGGTTGGAGATGTCGTGGAAGGCATGGTGCAAGCGGTGAAGCCGTATGGTGCGTTCGTCGACGTCGGTGGTCAGAGCGGGTTGTTGCACATTTCCCAAATTTCGCACGAGCGCATCGTCGCCGTCGAAAACGTGCTTTCTGCGGGCGATCGCATCAAGGTTTTGGTCATGTCTAAGGATGCCGAGCGCGGTCGCTTGTCGCTCAGCACGAAGAAGCTCGAGCAGAACCACGGCGACATGCTCCGCAACCCGGCGGCTGTCTTCGAGACCGCGGAGGAGATGGGTCGTCAATTCCGCGAAAAGATGCAAGCGGCCGAGGGCGTCGCCATGAGCGTCGATGAAGGTGAACAATAGACGATTCGTTACCCATCTTTCGCCGCGCTGATGCCGTTAACAATTTAACCCATTTCTTTTGTGATATCTGAGAATAGAAATTACCGCTTGCGACGACGACGACGACGACGACGACGACGACGCGCGCCCATTTCTCTTGTGACTCGCTCCGACGCACTCGCGCGCCGCAGTCCACGACGCGTCGACCGAACGCGACCGAACGACCGAACGCGTTGCGAGCGATGCGTTCGTGCCAAATCAATCCGACCGCCGCCTCGGTCGAGAGGACCGCGTCGGCGAGGACCGCGACCACGTCGAGACGAACGATGACGATGACGACGACGACGACGCTCGACCGACCGCGTCCGAGAACGGCGGTGACGCGCGCGAGCGCGGCGAGTGCGTACGACGCGCGAGAGAGCGCCAAGGCGGCGCTTTTACGCGCGATCGAGCCCGTCGAACGTGGCGTCACCGCGACCGATGAGGATAAAGAGGCGATCGACGCGCTCGCCGGCGCGTTGGAGGCGTTGAATCCAAACCCGCAGAGTTTGAGCGCGCCGTGCATCAACGGCGAGTGGGAGCTGGTGTACACGACCTCGGCGAGCATTTTAGGCACGAATAAACCATTCTTCTTGCGGCCGAGTGGGAAAATTTACCAAACCATCGATGCCGAGTCTCTGCGAGCGCGCAACCGAGAAACGTTTCCGTTTTACAACGCCGTCGCGGCGGATTTGACGCCCACGAGCGACTCCGCCGTTAAAGTTCAATTCAAGAAGTTTTTCGTCTTGAATGGTTTGATCAAAGTCACGGCTCCCGAACGCGCGAGAGGAGCTCTAGACATCACGTACGTCGACGACGACGTGCGAGTGTCTCGAGGCGACAAGGGAAATTTGTTCGTGCTCGTCATGCACGACAAGACGAAACGATTGCCGAAGGACGAAGCGATGTAGACTATCATTAGCGACTACCTATGTTACACCGTGTCATGCGTGACGGGACTATAAACATGTATCAACTCTACCAGATTTCGTGTTTCGCGCGCGACGCGCGCTCATCACTCGCGAACCGCAACAAAGCAACTCACGGGTCTGCCGTCGGGCAGGTGAACCACGTCGTCTACGAGCGAATTCCAACCGTCACCCAGAAAAGCATCGCGCAATTCGTGCGCTTCTAAGAGATCCTTATCCTTCGTAGGACGTCCGACAGCCGTGTGCTCGCATCCTCGCATGAAGTGGAACCACGCCACCGCGCAACGGCTCGTCAACGCCGTCGCCAAACCTCTCATGAGAGATTTGTGTAGGTAGCGAACGGCGTACACCATGCGCACGTTCCCCCAACGCTCAGTCTCGAGCAGTGCCTCTATCGATTGAAACACCTCTGCCGTAGAAAGTTTTGTCAAGTTTAAACTCAACGGCTTCACGCGGTCGGCGACGCCGTGCCGCTCCGCGAGCGCGGCGCAACGCGACAAACCTCGAGCGTCGTTATCGATCGCCACGACGTTCCATCCTCGACTCGCAGCCCAGACGGCGTCTCGCCCCGCGCCCGAGCCGAGGTCGACGCACGTGGGCCTGAGCGCGCCTTTCTCGAGAGCGTCGAGGCGCAGACGTAACGCCGCTTCCGCTCTCGGCAACCACCTCGCGAGCTCCGGCGAAGGTTCCCACAATCTCAATCGATCCTTCGCCTCCACCTCCCCGCTCACGACCTCTAAGAGGCCACCACTCGACGATGACGACGACGACGACGTCCCCGCGCCGTCTCGCTCGACGCTCGCCGACTTGCACGCGTCGAAAAACGCGTCGGTTCCCTCGAAAGCGGCGCGGAGTCGCCAACCCACACCCTTAAAGTCGCGCTCGAAGCGCCGCGCTTGCGCGAATAAATCATCCTCGTTCGTGGGATCGGTGATGAGCACAAACGGCATCGTGCGAGGCGGCAGCGCGTGCGCGTTGCCGTCGTCAATCTCGCGCAGAGGGACGTTCGCGCTCCATCGAAGCCGCCTCGAGGTGAAAGCGGCGGGCTCGCGCACATCGAGGAACGTCGCGCGCCCGACGCCCGCGTCCGAAACGTCATCGCGAACGCTCGACTCGCGACGCACGCTAAGCAACCATCGCTCGAGATTTGTCTCGAACGACGCGCTCTCGGTGACGATGGCGTCCGCCATCGACGCGCCGCGGTGTGAGACCGCGTCAACTGTATCGCCAGCCGGCGGTCGTTCCGCAGCAAAAACACGTGACAGAGGACGTCGAGGCGAATGGATTCACGCGATGGCTACAAATAGTGAGTTACAACAGATGGATGGTGTGATGATGATTGTGCTAATATCAGACGTCGTGCGCGCGCGGGCGCTCGGCGTGCAGCGGTGCGAGCCCGCCGTCGCTGGAAACGCTGTCGATGACAATCGCGCCGCCTTCTGCCGATCCACTGCTGACGATAACATCGAATTGATCATCTGCAAAGTTGTTGGCGATCGAGCCTCTCGCTAATAGAGTCTCCGCTTCGACGCTTTCCAGGGATTTGTCGTACGCCGCCGCCATGTCTACCAGGGCCGTATCGCCCGTTTGATTATGCCTCGAGCCGCTCGGCCGATTCGTAGACACCGGCGACGCGACGCCGGGTTTGTATTTTCCGGTGAAACGATCGCGCTGTTGCTGTGCAAAGTTTTTAATGTCCTGATAGACGTCTCGCACGTCGAATAATTCGAGGACGTTTTCACTAAATTTTCTCGACGGCACCTGTTGCCCCATGTTGTATTCTTCTGGAGGAAACGCGTAGGAATGAGCTATGGCGGCGAAAAACATTTCTATGCAAATGCAAAACGCCTGAATGGAGTTGGCCAGCGTCGCAGCGTCGTAGTCGGAGGCCCACGTCTGATCGTTCACGGAGATGACTCCCGTCTTCACCAGCACCGCGAACGCCATGGATTGCCAAAACGAGAAGAAAACGACAGCCTTGACGCTCACGAATTTCCAAAACGGATTGAGAGGAGCCAACTCTCTGTACATCACCTTGTACAGCAAAATTAAACAATACATCGCCCACGCTTGACTCAAGTTGTTGATGAACATCAAGTACGGGTACGCCACCCATGGGTTCAGAATCTGCCCTTCGCCATACACCCCATTCGCCTCCGAGATGAACGCCAACGCGCTCGTCGCCGGTCGCACGACGACGTAGTTGATCACCCCGTGCCGACATAATCTTAAAAAGTCCTCACCCATTCGAGGCGGTCGCAAGAATATGGAGAGCGGCCAAATGTGAGGTTGCGTCGCTTTGCGCTGCACTATGTACGACAAACCCGGGGAACAAAACTCCTGCAAATACACGATACAGTACGTGTAAAAGTTATAAATCACGTATGCTTCGTAAATCTCCCGCACCGTGTCGAAATAAATCGTCTTCGACTTGAATCTAAGCGCAAACCATCCATCCACCGCGTAAATCGGAACCATCCAAAGAATTCGTATGACGTGTCGTTGCAACCTCGGCGCCCGATAGTTCTCCAAGTGCTGCGTCACCTCGTACAGTGTTATCGGCAACGACAACGCGACGAAGACAAACGCTATGAACCACGCGACGTAGAGCGTCTTATACCCAGACTTGATCATATCGTAAGACACGAACGGCAACGCGATGACGATCAACGCGCAGAGGAGTACCCATAACGTCTTTAAAACCTTCCGAAACACCGTCCCGAGCGTGCGCTCGGACGTCTTCGCGACGAGCGACGTCCCCATCGTTCCTTGCGCGACGCTCATCGTGCGCGAACGCAATCACCGGCGAAGAGCGACCTCGAAGACGCGACTCGGCGGAGGATCCCTTCACCGCCCGCCCGGTCGCGCGCCCTCCACCCGTCGCCGCGACGACGACGACCGCCTCGGTCGACGACTCGCGGCGAACGGAACGGATGAGGCGTTCGCGAGCGTCTGCGCCCGCGACTCCGCGCTCGCGTCGACTCCGCGCGCGACTCCCCGGTCGCGGAACACTGACGCGCAACGGCCGGCAGAAGTCGTCCGACGTCGTCACCGCGCGACGCGCACGCGACGAGCGGCGACGCGAGTGACGACAGATATGGAGGACATCGAATCGCGACTCGATCGCGGGCTTATGGGGACGTCGAACGAGGACACGAGCGTGGACAGGCTGGCGTTTCGCTATGTGTTCGTGCCTTGGGACGAGACGCAGGCGATGGAGGAGCGCGTCATGGTGATCCCCGTCGGTCAGGAGATGGAGTGCCTGTTGGACACGCTTCGCGCGCACTTTCGAACGGCGGGCGCGCGAGATGGCGCGCACGCCAGGGACGAGGCTAAGCAAAAAGAAATCTTGAGGGCGCAGCTCGAGGGAAACGTCGGCGACGGCCGGGGTCCGCTGTCGGACGACTTGATGTCGGCGGCGATGTCCATGCAGATGGCGCAACCGGTGCCTCTTCTTCCGGGATCGAAGAAGACCGGATTCGTGCACGTGAACATGTACGTGGACGATCGAGGAATCTCAAAGGGATTGCCGACGAATACGCGCGCGAGCATGCTCAGCGCCGAAGCCGGGTCTCCTCAACAAGTGCTCGGCGACGCCTTCATCGCGCGCATATTCGACGACGACGACGGTTTCAAAAGGTTAGATTTCACACTGGACGAGTGCTCGAGCGACGCCGCGTGGATGAAGAAGGCGAAAGCGCTCGCCACTGATAGGCAAGCCACCGTGGGAGACGTGCAGCGCACCATGGCCGAGTTGAGCGGGAAGGGTGTGGTAGATTTAGACGCGGAAGCGGCGCCGAAGGCACCGACAGATCCAACGCAACTCCCCGGTCCGCACCAGGATTTCGAGTGGAGTCAAGACGACGACGAAGTGACGCTCAAGGTACGCGTGCCCGCGCACACCACCAAGGCGGACGTCTCGTGCGTCTTCGGACCCGGTTCGCAGAAAATGTCGCTTCAAATCAAGACACTGAGCGAGATGGAGGGCAAGTCCATGCGCGTGGTCGATAACGAGGGCGACGTCGACCTGCTCTTCCAAGAGATCATCCCGGATGAGAGTTCGTGGTCGCTCGTGACGAATAGCGGAGAACGCGCTTTCGAGGCGTCTCTCGCAAAGAGACATCAACTTCGATGGTTATCTTTTTTGCGACGAGGTGGTCCGCCCGAGACGACATATTGACGCGATAGAATCACGACGATTTATTTTTTTTATTTCAAACACACGCACGTCTTCCTCGCGCATCGCGACGCGTTCGTCTCTCTCTCTCTCTCTCTCTCCCTCTCTCGCTCGTGCCCGACGACGACGAATGATGGAGAGCAGCTCCGCGCGACTGTGCGGCGCTTCGTCCGCCCGCGTTTCGTTCGAACGCGCCGTACGAACAAACATCCCGCGCGTTCTACTCGTCGCGTTCGACGCATGACCAACACCGATCGCGGCGCGGCGCCGCCGAACACCGCCGCCGCCGCTGCGTGCAACGCTCCGACAAAAAACGCCGCCCTCCGCGAGCGCATCGCCGAACTCGTCCTTCTCGGACGCGCGAACGACATCGACGGCTTCGTCGCCAAGTTTGTCCCTCGCGACTGCGACGACGAGGACGTGTCTGAGTTCTCCAAATCGCTCCACGAGGATGCCGAGCGCTGGGCCTTGTTGCGCTCTGAAATCGAGCGCGTCGACGCGGGCGCACCCGGCGCCCGTCTCATCGCCGGCAACGAGGTGGAACGAGCGGAATTTAGATTTGAAATGCCACGCGTCGAGGGCGGCGAGGACGACACCGAATTTACCATCGACAGAGAGGTGGCGTTTGTCAACTACGCCGCCGACGGCGAGCCCGCCGACTGGCGCGCCGAAGGATGACGGCCATTCAACGCGCGAGAGACGAATAGACGGCTTTTAGAGCGTACCTTAGTGCATCACGACCACTTCACCTCTCTCTCTTCCTCTCCCCGCGCCGCACATCGCGCGTCCAACGCGTCCTCGCGCGTCTCCTCTCGCGCGTCTCGTCGCCTCTCTGTTGTCAGTCAAGAATGGATAAAAAGAGGACGACCGACGTCACTCACCGACACCGGGCGACGCGCGAACGCGAGCGCCGAACGACGCGCGCTCTGGACGAAAGATCGTCGGCGTTTGTCTCGATCGATTCACACCGCGCGCGAGCGGGTTCGCGCGCCTCTCTCGACGGCTCGCGCGTCGGCGCGACCGCCGCCGCTCGCGCCTTCGACCAGCGTCATCGCGTCGTCTCGCGCGACATGTCCGCGCGCGCGGGGGATGACGGAGTCGGCGCGAGCGCGCATCACCGACACGCGAGTGCGTACGATCACGCCATCGCGGGACAGATCGCGGGCATGGTTGGATTAGCGCTCGTGCACCCGTTGGACACGGTGAAGAGCAGATTACAAGCCACCGTCGTGACGCCGGTGACGGCGGGGACGCTGGGGGCGATGCGCGGTGGTGCGGCGGTGATGACGGTGTCGACGAGCGCAGTAGGCGTGGCGAGAAGTTTGGTCGAGCGAGACGGGGCGAAAGGGTTGTATCGCGGTCTCACGGCGCCCATGTTGGCGTACGGCGCGATCAACGCCGTGGCATTTTCGACAAACGCGTACGCGAGAGACTCGATCGAACGGGCGTTCGGTGAAGAGGTGGCGTCGAGCACGGCGGCGGGCGCGTTGAGTGGAGCGACGGCGGGATTGTTTTCATCCTTCGTGCGCGGACCGGCGGAGAGATTGAAGACGGTACAACAGGTGGTGGACTGCGAGCGCGGGAGGTACTCGAGCGCCGTCTCCACGGCGACGACGTTGGTTCGAGAGCACGGCGTCGCGAGAGGTTTGTTTCAGGGAACGGGCGCCACCATCGTGCGCGAAATCCCACAGTGCGCCGTGTACTTTCTCACGTACGATCACATCAAGAGCGCGTGCGTGCGAGCGTTTTGCGGCGAAGGCGTCGATTCTGGCGACGCGCCCCCGGTGAAGAGGGCGGCGTCCATCGTGCTCGCGGGCGGAAGCGCGGGGGCGGTGCAGTGGTTGTTGACGTATCCATTGGACGTGACGAAGAGTCGAATTCAGGCGGCACCGCCGGGTATGTATTCAGGCGTCATCGACTGCGCAGTGAAGAGCGTCTCGAGGGAGGGACCGTTTGTGTTGTTTCGAGGTTTAAACATGGCGCTGCTGCGTGCGTTCCCTCTCCACGCCACCATCTTCGCCTCGTGCGAAGCCGTGCACTCGACGCTCGCGCGCATGCGCGGACGAACGGCCGAGGGAGATTTGGACTTTTCCTGAACGAGCGAGCGAGCTCTTTCGCGAAACCACCTTTCGTGAAATCGTAGCCTTAGAGTTTAGATTACCATTTTTAGTCTATCACCCATCTTCTTACTTCTTCTTACCCGCCGGCGCCGCGGCCGCGGCGCCCGCTTCGGCTTCGGCAGCCTTACGAGCGGCCGCCAAGGTGCCTCGCTTCGTCTTCACCGACATGCCGAGCTTGGACGTGCCCTCGAGCGTGTACCCGGAGGAGGTCGCCGCCGTGGAGGAGAACGCAATGCCGGACTCGCGTCCGAGACCACCGCTGGACGCTTGGGACGGAATCGTGATCGCCATCGCCGACTTCGCCGCCATGGTCGCCGCCGCGGTGAACGCGACGAGCGCCGAGCGGCGGGTCGCGCGCTCGTTATCCATAGCCGCGACGGCGGCGCGTCGGTGCGCGCGTCGCGGGCGCGCCGGCGCAGCCTATTCGTTCGACGCGAGCGCGACGCGGTCAGTACACATCCATCGCGCGCGAATCTCTCATCACACGGTCACCATCGATCGATCGCGTGTCACACCCTTCGCTCATCGCACGGTCGCGCCGCATCGTCGGACCGGCACCCAGCTCTCCGACATCGCGCTCGATCGATCCATCCATTCCACCCGCGCCCCCGATCGCCTCGCCTCCTCGCGTCGTCGCCTCCTCGCGCATCGCCTCGCCTCGTTCGACGTACCGCGCGGAGAACGGTGGTTTGAGAGCTCGTCGCGAACATCCTCGTCGTCGTCGT
>Ga0181584_10005001_pt1 | contig 10038 bp, 6 predicted proteins | sample 071ome_30_FD_132462 | JGI IMG/M metagenome (GOLD analysis project Ga0181584, IMG submission 132462) | Coastal salt marsh microbial communities from the Groves Creek Marsh, Skidaway Island, Georgia - 071406AT metaG (megahit assembly) | ecosystem: Environmental > Aquatic > Marine > Intertidal zone... | reverse complement strand
TCTGAACCAACAATTGGGTTCCCTGCGGCATCGACCTTCTTCGTATACCGGTAAATCCCGATTCCGCCGTCCGCTTTAGCGACCTGGTAGAACATCCCGAACGACCCGTTGTTGCACGACCATACTGCCGGCACGGCAGCATTACGTACGCGGGTGTTGTCTGAGCACGCGACCGTGCCAGCCAGTAACACACCCGCTAAAACCACCAGACCAAAACGACGAATAGCGTCCATTGATGTGAACTTCCTTTAATGTGGCGTACGGGTGTTTCTGACGTAACAGAAATTTGTGTTCTAACGTCCAGTGGTTGCTTGCGGCGACTACTTGCGGCGTGCAGCCAAAGCGAGACCGCCTGCACCGAGACCGATCAGCGTTGACCACAACGCGATCTGCAGCGACATTGCATACCCCTCTTCGTCCACGCCCGTTGCAGGGAATGTCGGGGGAACCACCACGGTGGTAGTGGTTGTTGTTGTGGGTGCCACAGTTGTTGTTGTCGCAGCGATCGTGGTTGTTGTCGCCGGTGCGACAGTTGTGGTGGTTGGCGGTGCGACAGTTGTGGTTGTCGGAGCCGGATCAGATGTCCATGAATCAGACGTCGAACCGTCCTCACCGGTAATCAACATGGTTTGACCTCTGACACCGGTCTCATAGTTCGATGGCCGAATTTCCCACACTGATCCGGGTGTCACCGCTGTTGCTGACCATGTGGTTGAGTAACCCGGATCAGCCCATGTCTCAGGCCACACGACTGCGCCGTTTGCGTCGGTGATCAACTCGACAGCGTCTTCACCCGGTGCTGACACCGTGATGGTGTGACCCTCGATCGGATTGTCTGCAGCAGACATCAGCGTCACACCGGTTGCAGTTGCGGTCAGCGACCAAGGAGCCGCATTTGAGATGCCTTCGAGATAGAGGGCACGAGTGCGGGCATCCAGCGCCGCAACGGTTGCATCGTGAGCGCCTTGCACCGTGAGCGTTGCATCAGCGGGAGTTTCCGTTCCCGCCCCAGCCGTTGTCGCGAACGTGATCACACTGTCCCAACCGGGATCAACATCAGCAGTTGCAGTGATGCCGGTTTCGGTTGTTGCAGCGCCGGTGTCTGCCCAAGAAATCGTTGATCCGTCAACAGCAACAGCAGTCAACGTGTGCGTGCCATTGAAATCTGTTGAACCGGCAATCGTCACCGAATCACCAACCTGGAACGTGTACGCACCAGAGCCAGCACTCAACGCTCCTAGCGTCGCGGTTGCAGTCGTACCGTCACGAGTTGCGTCTGTCACCGCATATGTCGGATCTGTTGCGGCGGCGACAGTCACAACTGTCACATTTGTGGCGGCGTTGGCCGAACCTGTGACGGTCACGGTGTCATCTGCGGCGATCGTGTGAGGATGGCCAAAATCTTGCGCTTTGGTAATGAGGGTTGCTTCTGCGCCGTCGGTCACGATCGAATAAATCGGGTACTGCGGGTCAGCCATCGCAAACCCGACACGGTTATCAGTCGCCCAAGGGTCTTTCGTATCCCAGTTCTCTGGTGTAAACGACGCGCCGTCCGCTTTCCATACTTCGGAGCGGTTTTGGGCGTCGGAGCCATACATCCAGACAAGTGACTGCAAAGCAGGACCAGTGTTCGCAGGCAGCGTTCCGTCAAATTCGCTGTACTTCCACAGCAGATACTGCAAACTGCCACTCACATTGAGCTGCACGACACCCCCGGCGGTGTTGGTCGTTGGGGTCACTGCGTCAGAGCAGAACACGAGGCGCTGTTCGCCGTCAGGTCCTTCAGCGATGAAGCCACCGATGTTGCCGCCAGCTGACGTACCCGCAACGAAGGGGTCCGCCGAGTTCTTGTTGCCGTCAACTGGGGAGGAGAAGGTGCACCCGGGGCAATGCGCATTGATGACACCGGTGATTGATTGAACTTTTTCTGTGCCTAATTTGGCCCACTCGTCACTGCCTGACACGGCCCCCGTCGAACCTGAATGCAAACCAACGGTGAGAGCGGTTACACCCGCTGCAATAAGAACCTGTTTCATTTCTGACCTCCGTTCGAACGCCGGCGAGCAATCAAAGCAACTCCGCCGATCAGAGCACCGAAACCAACGGACAGGACTGCGATATTCAACGACTCTTGAGTTTGTTCCGCATCAACCCCGGTAGACGGGAATGTTGGCGGCACCGTTGTGGTCGTTGTTGTTGTCGTTGTTGTTGTTGTCGTCGTTGTTGTGGCTGGTGGATCACATGTGCCCTCATAGATGCCAGAGGCTGAGACATCATCGAAACCTTCCGCACTCGCAGTCACCGTGATGGTGACGCCAGCCTCAGTAGTGCCTGAGAAATTACGGGACCCAGATGCACTCACTGTCGAGTTCTGAATGGTCGTACCCTCAGCACCCGCAATAACGACTGTTCCGTCGACAGTTGACGCAGAGTTCGAAATCGTTGCGGTCCAATTCACTGTGCCGCTGCTTTCGGTGCACGTCACATCGACCGTCACCGTTGGCTCAAACACTGGAATACAGTCGCCCTCATGGACATCTGATGCGGTCGCTGTGTCGTCAGGGAAATCAGTGTTTGACATGGTGATGGTGACTGTCACATTGCTTGACGTGGAGCCTGTGTACGTGTCCGAAGAGCCAGCAGCAAGCTCGACTGGGTCCTGAGCGGTGTCACCAACGGTGATCACCACGCTGCCTGAAACGGTGGAGGTTGAGTTGTTCGCAGTTGCTGTCCAGGTCACATCCCCGGTGGTCAGTGAGCACACCACATCAATCGTCACGGCAGGGTTGAACGCCTCGCAGGTTTCCGAGTACGAAGTTGTCTCGGTGATCGTTCCGTCTGGTTCGTTTGTGTTCGACACCACAATCGTGACCGTCACTCCGGTCGTCGTTGTGCCGGTGAACGTCTCCGACTCCATATCCATCACCGTCTCAGCTGGGCGTTCTTCGTCGCCAATGGTGATGACGACGTTTGCTGGTCGATCAAACGATCCAGAGTTATCGACGGTCGCCGTCCACTCGACCTGACCGGTCTCTGCGTTACACGTTGATGTAATCGAGACAGAGGGTTCAAACACCGGGTCTGCATCGAATGCTCCAGCAGGGGAGGCGGACAGTGCTGTGGCTAGGACCGTTGCAGTTGCCAGGAGCGCTGTGCCAACCCGTATGAGAATTTTCATAAGAGTCAAGTATAATCAACCGCAGATGGAAGGACAAATCGCCAAGCAACTGGAGTGTTTCTCTCCTGCGTCGGCAGGGCCCCACGTACCGCACGCCGCTGGCGTGCGGTGAAGGCTCGCGTAATCTTCTTGACGGCAGAATCAAATATGACAGAGATAACGTCGCTGAACGGCCTTCGTACTCCCGCCCGCCGTCTCGGGGACGTCTTGGGCTTCGTCGCCTCCGTACTGCTGTTGGCGGGCGCTCTCACAGGCGGTTTCTTGTGTTTCAGCATCTGGGGAACCGCACTTGAAACACACCGGCACCAGCAGGACCTCCGCGAACAGTTTGAGGGCACTGCGCCCGCGAACGTTTCTGTTGATGAGCCTGATGCTGCCGAAAGTGTCCAGCGATTCGGATTCAGGACGCCATCAGCGCACGTGACGCCACATGCGTCGCGTCCCATTGGCGTTGCGATCTCTCCGCCACAATTCAAAACAGCAGTTGATGGTGCACCGATCGGTGTACTCGATATCGACAGCATCGGCGTCTCGTGGGTGGTAGTTGACGGGATCGGGGTAGATGACCTACGGAAGGGGCCCGGACACTTTCCTGACACCCCGTTACCTGGGCAGCCAGGCAACTCTGCGATTGCCGGGCATCGGACTACTTACGGCGCCCCATTCTCGAAGATTGACCAGATCTCAGTTGGCGACAGGATCACTCTGACGACGGAGAACGGAGTGTTCACTTATGTGGCTCTTGAAACGGTCATTGTCGATCCCGATGACTACTCAGAAATTTCTTCGCGGTTCCCGGAGCTCTCAACGCTTTCGCTCGTGTCCTGCCACCCGCGGTTCTCAACACGACAGCGCATCATCGTCCACGCCGTCTTAGACCGAGATGCAGAGAAACTTGCGGAAATGGCGCTCGCCGATGTTTCTGGGTCTCCAGCCGCCAACAGCGGGCCATCAGGTGACAGTGGATCAGTGAACTCAACAATGGACGCAGAGGCTTCGTCCGTTACCGACTCGACTCGGGTCGGATCGGAGTTAGAGCTCCCGGCGAACAGCGATGACCTTGATGAAAGCATCGGTAATGAGGTCAGCAAAACCGTTACCGGAGCCGGCGCAGACGTGAGCGATCGGTCGACAATGCCAGAAGCTGCTCTTGAGCAGGAGGCGCAGCCCATCACTTGGGTTCGCAGTCCGGTCGCGCCGGTGTGGTCAAAGACCTCTCTCGTCGTCGCAACGACCGACGCCATACCTGACGGGTTGTCGATTGAGATCGAGTCCTTTGATACGGGCATCAACTTGTCGACGATGACCATTCTCAGGTTGCTGATGTGGACTGGCGTGGCCGTGTGCCTCATGGTCGCCGTCGCCGTTACCGCCCAGTTCCGACGTGGTCGAATTTTGGCGATGGCTGTGCTGTCAGTGGCGGTCTTGGGCGCATCATTCTTTATGTTCAGTGCGTTGCATGCGGTTCTTCCTGCGGGAAGCTAACAATCGCCAACGGGCACGTGCTTGTCTGGCACACACAGTTGTCACGGCAGCGACCACCACGAAGTACAGGTACACGCCGACAGAAATTGACACGGTTATTACCCTTGAAGTTCGAGGGGGGAGACAGGTGTTGGAAGTTGGTCGCCGGGGACCCAGGTGTTTCCCTCCGCTAAAGCGCAGAAGTCGACCTCAGAGGTTGTGGGCAATCCGCCGCAGTTGAACTCGCTGATCGCCGACCATGTCAGCGGGCCGATGAATCCGTCAACTTCAAGGCCGTTTGCGGCCTGGAACTCCCGGACCGCCACCCTCTCATCAGGTAGGTAGACACCGTCGACTTGCACGTCAACCTGGCGGGATGCGAAAAACTCCCACCACAAGAGATACACAGACGCCTCGCAGTCGAATGAGTCGTATGACCACACCCAGGTCTCTAGGATTCCTCGCGGGCACTGCTGGGCCGTTGCCTCGACGATCAGATTGGTCGTGCAGTCGATGTCGTCAGGACTTCCAATCGTGGCCTCGGTGGTGTGTAGGCATTGCCGGAGCTCTGACAAGTTGAAGTCTGTTGTCGCCGGCAGCGGGCTTGGAATTGTTGTCGAGGTCGCCGGCGGCGGCGGCGGTGTGGTTGCAACTGGAGGTGGGTCAAGCGCAAGCTGCCCAACAGCCAGTGACGGACCTGCGTCATAGAAACACATGACATTTCGATCACCAAGTTCGACCCAATCGAGTTCATCGGGGAGCGCGAAGGCCAATCGTGTGGAATCGCCTGGGATCACCCCGAAGCGATTTGCAAGCGTGGCACGACACGCTTCGCGGGCCCATTCAACGAGGGTGCTGTCGTTTGGTCGACTCACATCCGGGTATGTACTGACTGCCAGGACTTCAAACCTGTGCGAATCGACGCACGCGACGTAGTCCACCACGGTGATGACCCCGGAACTTGTCGACGTGTTGAAGCAGTCGCCCTCGTTGAGATCATGAATCGTCCGTTGACCAGTTTCTGCGGCCGCGGGTTGTCCTACCTCTGGCGACTCCTGAGATATATAACTCGGCGAGGTCGTGGAGTTACCGCAGGCGACTAGCGCGATGAGGGCGATCCATAACCCGATTACCGGCGCGCCTCTGCGAGATTTCATATCGATGACAGCGTGGGAATTGGGGCTGTGATTGTTACGGAGCTGCCGGGTCGACTCGAGCATGAGGAATTCATTGACGAAATTGTGAGGCGAGCGCCGATGTTCGCCGCCCGGACTTGCATATTCGCAAGTCCGGATTGCCGGCCAGGCTCGGTTGGGATACCTACCCCGTTGTCGGAGATCTTGAGAATGAGCGCTGTCTCGCCGGACCCCGGCGACATCTCAAGCAACAATTCGATTGTCACTGAACTTGCACCGGAATGCCGCATGGCATTGGAGACCGCTTCTCGCGCGATGGCAATGATTTCTTTGCTGAACGCCTGCGGCAGCCTGTCGATAACCACATCATCGACATCATCGAGCAATGAGATGGTCGGAAGATCATCGGACGCTTCCATCTTGGACCATGACGACACGAGTTCCTCAAGTTGGTTCTTCAGCTGAGAGTCTTGTTCTAAACGAGTGGAGTCCTCGATCAGAGACCGGATGTCACCGGATACTCGAGAGATGGCAGTATGCAAGTCGGTTGCATCATCGATGGTTAGCCCCTCGCCGTTGCGAGCCATTTCCAGCCGCATCGACATGACAAACATTTCTTGAAGAATGTTGTCGTGCAACTCGCGAGAGAATTTCGAATGTTCTGTTTGAGCGGCCAGACGAGCAGCGATTTCTATGCGCTGGCGTTCATTTTCCTGCCGTTGCATTTCCAACTGGGATCCGAGCCGTGTTTTCGCATCGAGGTCATCGCCCCATTCGAGGATCATCCCGGACTCAAGCCTGACAAACAAGGTCTCGACCTCGATGTCGGCACTCCAAATCGACTGGTTGTATGCGTAGTAGCCGGGCAACTGGTCGACGGAACGATCCAGACGGAAATACTGCAGAGATTTGCCTTCCGCCCACGCTTGTCGCAAAAACGGTAACAACTGCTCGAATCGGACGCGATGCCCTGAACCGACAGCACCGCTCGGAACATTTTGTGTCCGGTATGACTGCCAATTGTCGTTGGCCCATCGAAGCTCAATGTCAACGAGTTCACGTGAAGCGGGGTCGAAGATGGGGACGTGCATCGCAATCGCACGCGGCAGCGACTTAACCTGTCGATACAAAACGATGTCGGCTGCTGACGTTCCATCATCAGAGACGACACCGAGGTACAACAGCACACCAAGGCCACATAGGAAACCGATCGTCATGACGATCGCCGTCGCCGCCATCGCGACATTGTCAGTGAGCACGGCTTGGATCAGCCAAAACGAATACCCGAGTGCGCCAACAAGGTGAACCGCTTGTGATGCCCCTCGACGAGATGGTGATGTGATCAGCGCCCATAACATTTTTACCGCTATCACCGAAGAGATTGGAATCACTCCAATGAGGCAGGCAAGCCACATGAGACCGTCAAACACGGCCGCACCAGCGAGGAGAGCTGACGACGTGCCCGCAAGAAGTAACGTCCATCCGACCGCAGGCCATGACCAGTCGCCAAATCTGACGAAGGCCAGCAGGACGAGGCTGACGCCAACTGCGGCAATCACAGAAATATAGGCGAGAGCCGTGTCGTCGGTGTTTGCGCCTTGAATCGCTGTTCCAAGCATTGCCCACAATGAGAGCAGCCAAGCTGATCGCGACAGCCCTGCCACGCTACGTGAGGTGAAACATCTCATTGCCTGCAGGAATGGGATTAAGCCAACCAACGCTGCGCCGAGGAGTCCGGAGATATCGGACCAGGCGAGATTGATCGGATCGGTGACGACGGCTGCGATCGACCCCCGCATCGGTCGTGCTGGGTCGGGGTTGTGTGCAATCAGCATGGTTGCGGTTCCGGTCGCGACCGCGAGGACCGCGATGCCGATGATGACACGCCGAGGAGAGACATATGCCGAGAGATCGCGACCTGTGAACTGGGTTTTGTCTACGTTGCTCATTTGTGGCTTACCCCGTTGGCATTGAGGACGAAAATTGCGGGCTTCCACGTGTAACGCTCGCGGTAAGCATCAAATTGCACAAGCGCGTTTGCGCTAGTTCCGAGATACACCGTTGTCCCTGACACGGCGACAGTGGACGCTTTCGTTGATGCTCCAGAACCAACAGTCCGTGACCACTGATAATCACCACTTGAGTTGAACTTGATGAGAAGCCCGTTCGGAGCCGAATCTGTGAACGAAATTACGGTACTCGTAGGTGCAGAGTCAGTGATGGTGGTGCTCATGCCAACGGTGCGCGCCGCGTAATAGATGCCGTCTGTCGAGTCGACCTCAAGGCCCCGGCTATTTGCGGGACTCGGAACACTCGAATCATCGGTGATCACAACTGCCCAGTCTTCGCTTCCATCGCTGGCATTGAAACGCTGCAGAGTGGCTTGGTTTGCTGCGCTGTAATTTGCTGCCGCAACTGAGCCGTCAGATAGCAACGCCACATCGTACGAGAATCCACTAGAGCCGCAGTACCAGTCAACTGTGAGAGGCGGTGTCAGAGTTGGGTCATAGGTGAAACGCAAGCACACAGGGACGTCTGACGCGTTCGGGGCCTGCGTTCCGGCTGTCGCTATCCACCACGCACCAGAACCGTTTGGACGAGCGTCAACGGCAGTGAACCCTCGGAATGCTTGCGTTGCGCTCCGCTCAGTTACATCAACCATGACTGGTGTGCCATCAGCACCGATATGGGCGAGGTATTCAGCATGTCCTGTCGGGACAACAGCCGTAGTGGTGCCGTAGGTGACTGTCGCACCGTTTCCATTATTTACTTTCCCGACAAACACAGCACCAGAATCGGGCGATCCTTCGAGTACATCGAGGCCATCTATCTCTACAGTCCCAGCTGTAATAGAGGTGAACTGCGACCACAAGACGTTTCCGTCTCCGTCAAGTTTCACGACTCCGGCGTTTCCGCTAACGGGGTCAAGTCCTCCGATGTAGAGTCCGCCATCAGATGCTGCGGCAAGGAACGCGTCACCAGTTACCGGGGTTGCGACTCGCCATTGTTCAACGCCGCTTGAGTCGTGTTTCGAGATCCATGCGTCACCAGAGCCACGTGTCACCGAGAAAACGTCACCTGATGTGTTGACTGCGATATGGCCGAGGTCTGAAGTGTTGTCAGCGATGAGAGAGTCGATGTTGCCTGCGTACGTCAACATGTCAGGTGTCGGTTTTGGAATGGCAATCTTGTAGGCACCTATAGATGTCGCAGGCAACGTGAGACCTTTGCCGACTGCCGCAATGTAAATCGATCTCGGCGTTGTGTCTGCATTACCGATGTCATGGCGTGTCCCGCTCGGGACATCTTCAGTAAGTGTGTTGTCCATGTCAGCGTTAAACAGTCGGGTGAGCTCACCGGAGTTTGAAAGTTCAAACACCGCATCTTCAGACAACGCTGTTGAGCTACGTGATAGCGACGCCCCGACTGAGCCGTTGTTGTACTGCTCGAACATCAAGTTGGTTGCGTTCTGTCGATATATCTTGAATACCGACAAGAAGTCACCATAGGCGACCGATGTTGCGTCAAAGCTTGGAGCGGGAACACCGATAAAGATGTGCTCTGATGAGCCTGCGGATGCAAACGATGACATCAGCGCCATGAGATAGTCATTCGAAAGAATGAACCGTTCCCCCGGGCTAACTGTGATGTCGAGTTCAACGACTGAGCCGTCTTGCAAAGCGCCGTTACTGTCAAGAGCAGTGCCCGCGACGTAGGTGTAGTCAACCGGGTCCCACTGTGCGAACAGTGTGTCGACATCCCCGTCGTTGGCAGGCAGCGTGTAGTCATCACCCGATGCATATGCAGTCCCGGTGCCTCCGGCATCTGTGTTCCAGCCGTTGAAGCCAAAACCTGAACGCTGAGGAGACGTCTCAGCGACCGAAACCGTCGCACCCGGGTCATCGACCACTACCGCTGGGGCACCAGACCCACCGTTGGCGTCAAACGTCAGCGATGCCGTTGCAGCAATCGGCGGAACCGTGGTTGTTGTGGTGGTTGTGGTGGTGGTGGCTGGTGGTGTGGTTGTGGTGGTTGTGGTGGTGGCTGGCGGTGTGGTGGTTGTGGTTGTGGCTGGTGGTGCTGTTGTGGTGGTGGCTGGTGGTGTGGTGGTGGCTGGTGGTGTGGTTGTGGCTGGTGGTGTGGTTGTGGCTGGTGGTGCTGTTGTGGTTGGTGGTGTGGTTGTGGTTGGTGGTGTGGTGGTTGTGGCTGGTGGTGTGGTGGTTGTGGTGGTGGCTGGTGGTGCTGTTGTGGTGGCTGGTG
>Ga0181584_10004980_pt1 | contig 10051 bp, 9 predicted proteins | sample 071ome_30_FD_132462 | JGI IMG/M metagenome (GOLD analysis project Ga0181584, IMG submission 132462) | Coastal salt marsh microbial communities from the Groves Creek Marsh, Skidaway Island, Georgia - 071406AT metaG (megahit assembly) | ecosystem: Environmental > Aquatic > Marine > Intertidal zone... | reverse complement strand
GGGGAATCTTTGAAGCCCTTGAAATTTATCCAGAAAGCTATGCCGGAGTCTATGGAGTAGCAAAGGACCGAGTTGTTATGTCCAAGGAGGGCCTTCGCTCCATCTCACAGAAGTACCATAAAAATTATTCCGAGGAGATTCTTAAACCCATGGAAAGGGACATAGGTCTCATTGAGGATGCAATTCTAAAACTGAGTAGCGGATCGCAGTCTAGGGGTTCTGAGTCATCGGCGGTTAGAAATGCAAAGGTTGCTTACAGTGATGCAAAAAAAAGCTTTTCCCAAAGGTTGGACCAACTGGAGGTACAGGCTGAACAAAATATGTGGAATGCCCAGGCATCGATGACGAAGAAATTAGAGAGTCTCGAAAATGAGGAGAGGGGAAATTCAATCTTGTTCACTATCGCGAGTATTTTGTATCTCGGCTTGGTTTGCTTTCTCGCCTTTATAACCTACAAGAGCTTCGCCAGCCCGATTCGCAAGCTGGAGGTCGCGGCTAAGAACTCTATCGATCATAACAAGCCATTCATCCTCAAAGAATCCGGTCCTTATGAAATTCGTTCCGTAACCAAGAGATTGAGAGGACTAGTTACAGGACTGGAAGAAAAAGTAACCCAAAGAACCAAGGCATTGCAGCAGAGCAATAAGAAACTAACTGAGGAAATCAGGCAGCGAAAGGAGTTGGAAACTCAATTGGTTCACGCCCAGAAAATGGAAGCCGTTGGACAATTAGCTTCTGGTATTGCTCACGAGATCAATTCTCCATCCCAATTCGCCAATGATAATATCCTGTTTCTTAAAGATGCCACAGACGGCTTTATAAAAAAACTTCAACAGGCACCTGATGCACCCGCAGACAGCGATATTGAATTTTTTATAGAAAATGCCCCTGAAGCCGTGGACCAAGCGGCCGAAGGAATTTCGCGGATCACGACCATTGTGAAGTCGATGAAAAACTTCGCATACCGGGATGCACAATCTGCTAAAAGGCCCAACGATTTAAATCAGGCAATACGTTCCACTACTGTGGTGGCGACCAACGAATGGAAGTATCATGCCGACCTAGACCTACAACTTCAGGAAGATATACCCATGGTTCCATGTAATATTGGGGAAATTAACCAGGTAGTTCTTAATCTCATCGTCAATGGTGCCCATGCTATCCGCGATCGTTTTCCTGAGGGAACCAAAGGAAATTTAGTAGTTTCCAGCAGGCACTACCCTGATCACGATTGTGTGATTATTGGGATTGCGGATAATGGAGGCGGAATACCTCCCGATGTGCAGACGAGGATTTTTGAGCCATTTTTTACCACCAAAGAGGTGGGGGTGGGTACTGGACAGGGGCTTGCCATCGCCCACAATGTAATTGTTAAATCCCACAGTGGCCAAATATGGTTCGACTCCAAGCAGGGGCAGGGCACAACCTTTTACATCAAACTCCCGATGACGCAACCTGCATCCGATGCGGACAGCCAATGATATCTTGAACATTTTGCTGAGGAATTGGAGCAAATTAGAGGGGCAATTCAACTGCTTGGTCTACTTATGGAAGACCAGCCTATTTTCTCTGATAATTTCACTGAGTGGATGCTCCGAAGAAAAAGAAGATGCAAAACTGGTTGCTGACTATCTGCCGTTCGCAGATCAAAAGTTTATCGGCCTTGATCCAAAGCAACTGAATAAACTGAATAATCGAGATGATCTTTGTAAGATACAGCCAGGTGAATTTCTGATGGGTAGTCCTGTCGAGGAGATGGGAAGAAAATCAGATGAAGCCCTTCATCTTGTACAAATAACCCGTCCATTTTGGAGGAAGAAATATGAGGTGACCAACGCGGAATGGAACCAATTCGTACAACCAGAACACCAAAGGGGAGAAAAAGTATTTTGGCTAAGCGGGAAAATACTCAGTCAGGTTTGCTTATCAAGAGGATATGCCGATGGTCCCTATTCTGTACACCAATATGAAGAGGGCAAAAACACATTTTTTTCTATCGACGAGGTGCAGGGCTCGAAAGAAAATTGGAAGACTCCTTCCAATCGCAGAAATTATCGGGTAAGCGATGGGAAATTTTCAAGTCTGGAAGAATTACACCTATTTCTGGTAAGGCAGGGAGGCCGTGAATTAGGGCGGTTAAACCAAGGATTTCCTGTTACTCGCATTTCTTACTCCCAGGCGGTTAATTATTGCTGGCAGAGAACCCAAGCTGCTTACAAAACCAATGAAATCCCAAGCGCTTTGATCTACCGGTTACCCACCGAAGCGGAGTGGGAATATGGTTGTCGCGGTGGAAGTACAAAATTTTGCGGATTGGGTGAGGGCAATTACTTGAGTGGAGAAAATGCTAATATCGATGGCTCTTCTAGATCTTATATTTTGGATTTTAGAGAGGGATTTTCAACGGGGGAGCGTGCCTTTACCCCTTATAATCGGAGGGGTGTATCTGAAGTTCGACCCAAATCACCGATGTATCCAGGAAATCATTGGGGTCTACATGACATGCATGGAAATGTCATGGAATGGTGTTTCGATTTTTACGGAATGTACCCGCAAGAAGAAAAAATGGTCGACCCCATTGGTCCCATCCGTGGGACGAAGAAAATAGTGCGGGGAGGCAGTTTTTACCGCACCGCCCAAGAGAGCAGGTCCGCCAGTAGGGCTGCCTATGAAGCCTCGTATATGGGATCCGAAATTGGGTTTAGGTATGTGCTGGGCTTCCCCCTTCGGTGATCAGGGCTTCAACCAATCCCGCAGGATGGGGTAGAGTACGGCATGGGGTAGGGCAAAATTAGTTACGCGATCCACCCGGGCAATGTTAATGCCCACGCATTGCCCTTCTAAATTAAAGACAGGTCCCCCCATATTATTTCGGTAGAGCGGGATGTCGTGTTGCAGTACGAGAGGAAAGTTATCTTTTCTTTTGGAGGTGGGTCCGCTCATAAGAAGGTTCCTGTTAAATAAATCAAAAGTGACGGAACGATGCCCCAAGGTAACTCGCAGTTCTATGGCTTCATCCACTCTGTTAATGTGCAAAAGTACAAGGTCACCCGGATCTTTTTTCTGCATCGCGTGATTGACCTGTTGCTTCGACCTTACCGATCTGTGATCAATTTTAAGAATGCGGTCATTGATTTTGAGCCCTGCCCGGTCTGCTGCTGATTGCGGAATAACTTCCAACACACGAATGCCTCTCTCGCTTTGGTTATCATCAGAGAGAACCACGCCCATGACCCCGCCTTCCCTGCCAATTGGCCTTGTTTTGCCCCCAAATAGACCCAGCCTGATTTCATCTAATTCGGGCGATGCCGAAATGGCCCAGCGTGCATCAGTGCTGTTATTGTTGTCAGACCAATGCAAGGTTGGCCATTCATAGCCATCGCCAATCACCTCAAGCAGTACAAGATCGCATGCTTCATCCCTCTTTCTTGCTTTCACAGGGAGGCGAATGCCCGAATTTGTGAGTAAGTATCTTGCTCCAATACAGGCACTTGCTTTCGATAAGACAAATCCTCTCGAATCAATCACAGTGCCATGGGCGATGACCCTTTCATTTCTGAGAAGCTTAACGGTCGATTCCTGAGCAATGCCTTGAGTCTTTCCAAATGCCTGCTGTACCTGAATGCCGTTCAGCCTTAGCCGGGGGTCGAGTAGAGAATCATCTGTCTTTGCCTCAGCGGAAAAAGCTTGGGCGAGAAAAATAAGAAATGTAAGAGAGCGATTCATTCCTCATTCAGTCTCGAGCCCAATGGAACCCTAAAAGTAAGCAACCTTCCCGCGCGGGAAAGCTCGAGAATGACTGGATCTTTCGGAGACTTGTTCGAAACCAGAATCGCGAGCTTTTCTCTCGAATCAAGAGGCTCTCCATCTAGGCTTTTGAGGATGTCTCCCTCGAGTAAACCGAACTTTTCTGCGGCACTTCCCTCAACGATTCCAAGGATAGTCAAGCCCTCTGGAGCCAGCGAACTCGCCACTCCCAAAAAACCTCCCTCTTCCAATTTTTGGGCATTGTAGAATTCATCGGTCATAAAGAAATCCCAGTTCGATACAAAGGTTTCAATTGGAATATGAAAGTTTTCATCGGCTTGTTGAGAAATACGGCTATGGATGGCAATCACTTCTCCATTCAGATTAAATAGTGGGCCACCTGAATCTCCGCCCAGCAATCTGCAGTCCGTTTGCATCGTTTCATCCTGCTTCCCGATGATTCTACCTAGCCGGAGCACTTGCCCCCTTGTGGTATCAAAGCCATTGGGATGACCGAGTGCATAGCACCAATTGCCCAGCGAGGAATTCTTTACCTTTGCCAAATCAACAAAAGGAAGGACTGCCTTGCTTTCAATCTTTAGCATGCCGGCATCTGAGAATACTGAACCTCCTAGGCTGACGGCCGAGACCCGCTTACCGGTGGATAGAATGGCGGTGATCTTTTTTCCTCTATCTCCAATTACATGGGCCGCGGTCAAAACTAAGCCCTCTGCAGAAACGATAACTCCACTCCCAGCGCCATCCTCCGTTTCAAGAGAGACCACCGCACTTTTCGTTTTGCTTAGATGCTTTTGAATTTGTCCTTCGATTCCAAGCAAATCCTCATAATTTTCCGGGCATTCTTTTTCCCAGGGCTTCAACCCTTCTGTTGCCAAGAGTGTGCATGCAGATAAACAAGTGGCGAGGAAGAGGGCTACAAATCCTTTACCATTCATTTCTCAATGGATAGCTTATCATTAAACGAAGGTAACGATACTCACAGTTCGTACTCTTTTAATGCGTTGACAGAAAAATGAGCCAATCGCTCGCTTATGTTGGGAAGCTTAGACCACAGATTTAGATAAATTTGAAAATTTGCAGATTCGGAAGAAGGGCTCTTGTAGATCTGCCGGTATGCGAGATCAGAAAATTTCTCATGTAGGTTTGTTTCTTGAACATAAACGATATCGGGTAGAAAATCTTTTGATTCACTCTTGGCAGCAATCTCGAGGGCTTTCAAAAGGGATGCCAAGGAAAACATTTCAGAAATAACTTTTGCCCCTTCTCTCTTTTCAAAAGTGGCCAAGAGGGGGAGTGTGGGTTGTTCAAGTCCGTTAGAAAACCATACTTTGATCTCAGGTGTAATCAACCAGCGATCCCCGTCAACTCCCGTCCATCCAGCTTTGGCAAAATCAAACTGTCCGCGAGTAGGGGCAGAAAGGTAGCGGGCAAATTGAAACGCCAGTACCGAATTTTTACAAGTTTCTGGAACCGAGGCAATCAAAGCACCCTCACTACCAGAAGTAACCGATTGATAGGCAAGCCAAACCATATTTTCTTTCATCCCCTCTTTTGCATGTGAGGCAGAGTCGGAGTTGGGGTCATTCTCAAAAATAAAAAGGTCAGGAGGGTTATCTCCTGAAGGTAGCTTTCCTTTAACTGAGGAAAGAGAATCAAAATTCAAGATCAGGCTTGCCCCAGTTTCACGCTCAAACCCATTCATAGCATGCCGGAGGACACCTTCAGCTTTTTTAGGGGCCCAAACGACCAGTGGTTGATCAAAGTCTTCCTTGGGCATTTTCTCCCAAACCGCTAGCATGCAAACGAGAACAAATAGAGAGAGGAGGGAGAGGGTAATACCGCTATATTTAGGTGGGCGGATGAGCTGGGGAGACTGGTCAAACTGATACTTTTTCATGGGTGGTTTTCTTCGGAGTCAGTAGCAGAAGCTAACTGTACCGCCTTATCATTTGCCAAGACAAGCTTTTGGGAGAAATTTACCCATAAGGGATCGCATCGCCTGATGGTGGAGGATGCGACTTGCTTTCCGCTTGGAGACCCACTTGCGTTTTCTAAACCCCGATTCTGGCCAGTCTTCAAACACCTTGGTTACCGACATGGGAAATAAAAAAATATTGGTTCGGCCGATGGAACATAAAACTGGCGATGAAACGATTTGACCATCGATTCCTCCCTCCTCGTACGCCTCCAGTAAGGCGGTTCTTTGGGGACCGATGCTCTTAATGAGATTTCCTTTGGGCAGACTCCAGTGTTTTCTCTTTGTGGAAATAATCATCACCTCAAAATCTCCGGACTCGAGAACCCGGAAAGGAATCACTCCCCACTTGGAGTTTGATCTAACTTTCTTAAAATCTACCACGACCTCAAAGACCACAAATTCATTGTTTAGAGGTGCCTTTTTGTAAAGATTTAAAAAGGGTAAACTTGGCGGTCTTCATCTATCCCGCTTGCTCAGGTTTCTTTGTTTGGCTAAGAGGTAGCTTATATTAATGGGTTTGCTTGAAGTTAAAGATCTAAAAAAATCATTCCTCTCTCCAGCTGGAAAGATGGAGATGATTTTACATGTCCCCAAATTCTCATTGGAAGGTAGGGCACAAGTTGCCTTAGAGGGTGCGAGTGGGAGCGGAAAAACCACCTTTCTCCACCTTCTTGCCGGAGTATTGCCCGCAGACTCAGGTAAAATAACCATGGACGGGCATTCCCTACATTTACTGAGGGAGGCGGCACGCGATCAACTGCGGGCACAAGAGATAGGATATGTCTTTCAATCCTTCAATCTGTTGAGCGGATTTTCTTGCCTCGAAAATCTTACTCTATCTATGAATCTGGCGGGTCAGTCGGACCTTGAGCATGCCCATGCTCTTCTCCATGCAGTGGGTCTGCAAGATCGTAGGAATCATCGCCCACACCAGTTGTCCATTGGCCAGCAACAGCGGGTGGCGATTGCCCGGGCATTGGTAAACAAGCCCAAACTGGTGCTGGCCGACGAGCCGACTGGCAACCTTGATCCCGCCAACACCGATCGGTCTCTGAGCTTGCTTCGCTCCCTCTGCGAGGAATGGGAGAGCTCACTTATTTTAGTAAGTCATGATGCTCGGGTGATCCGCCAGTTTGAGCAAAATATAAGGTGGGAAGAGCTCAACCAAATCAAGAGGGATGAGGAATTTTCCCAGATTCAGGAGGACTTAGCATGATGGGCCTTGGGGTTTCGCTTAAACTTGCCTGGCGGGCAATAAGACAAAACTTACTTACCAGTTGGATCACCGTTTTTACCGTAGCCTTGGCCGGCGGTCTTTTTTTGGGGGCATGGAAAACCAATCAATCAGTGAGACTGGCCTTTGCCCAGTCCGCCTGTGGATTTGATGCGGTCCTCGGGGCGAGGGGGTCGCAGTTGCAACTTGTGTTAAATGCTCTTTTTCATTTGGAAAACTCTCCGGGAAACCTGGACTGGTCACACTATGAAATGATTCGGGATCATCCAGGAGTTTCCGAGGCCTATCCGTTTGCTCTGGGGGACAATTACCTTGGCTACCGGCTGGTGGGCACCATGCCCGAGATGTTTATCGAACACCAATGGAAAGAGGGTGAAAATTATCAAGTTTTGCCACCGGGGAGGATCTTTTCAGAAAATGCCAAAGAGGCACTTGTGGGTGCCCGGGTGGCCGAGCGTTTAGGACTTAAGTTAGGTGACCGCTTTCACCCCTATCATGGCTTGGAATACAGCCCGGACCGCAAGCATGAAGACATCTATCTGGTGGTGGGGATTTTGCAGGCGACCGGCACCCCATCGGATCAGGTCATCTGGATTCCATTGATGGGCGTGCAAAGGATGGAAGGTCATGATCCGGATGAAGCTAATTCCATAAGTGGGGTGTTGCTGAACTTGAAAGGATCTTCAGGACTGGCTTTGGATGTGAAGTACAACAAGCAGGGAGATCAGGCGACACTCGCCTGGCCGGTTCCGGCAATCCTTTCCTCTTTTTTCAATCGCTTTTCTTGGCTGGAGCGATCGGTCGCCGCGCTCGCTCTTCTCATGGCCCTGGTGGGTGGGTTGATCATTCTTGCCTCCCTAAGGTCGACTATGCATGAGAGAAGACGGGAGTTCGCTGTGCTTCGTTGCATGGGAGCCAGCCAGTCGGTGGTAACGGGTTCCATTCTTTGGCAATCGATCATCCTGTCCTTGTTCGGAGCCCTTGGGTCCCTAGTATTTTACTTATTACTTTCCTTGACGGTTTCATCGATCATTCATTTACAAATTGGGGTTGGGATGGATTTGCCTCTTTTCGACTTAGCCGCCCTTTACACCTTTCTCGGAATCCTTCTTCTTGGATTGTTAAGTGCTTGGTTGCCGGCCCGCCAACTCTACAAGACCAGTCTTCAGGAAACCTTGCAGCCCTCCGGTTAAATGATCCCACATAAAACCCTATCTGCTAACCTTCTTCTCCTCTTCGTCTTACTGGCAGTGAATAGCCTGACTTTCTTTGGGTGCACCAAGAACGAAGAGAAATCGCCAGCAATCATTGAATTTTCCGAAGTAGGTGAACCAATCCTGAACCATTTACCGGACCTGGCCGATCAAGCGGATGACTCAAATACAAGCACCGTGTTTCCAAGTGATGAAACCAATGCAACAAACAACGAGGAATTAGTAGAAACCGTGACCGATGGGGAAATCATTCTAGGGCAGACCTTGCTGTCGTCCGAGGGAAATCAATCTTTGCCTGTGATCAACCTTCTTCCTCCCCACGACGACTCAGGGGGGTACCAATCCCTTTCTTACTCCACTTTGACGCAGTTTTCCTATGAAATTGACTGGGAAGCGGATGGAGTGGAGTTTGACTTTTCCCGCTTTGCCGGTCGCGTTCCTCAAAGCATTCGCAACCTCAATGGAAGTAAGGTTGCTCTTGAGGGATTCATGGTTCCCACAGTGGTCGATGAGAGCAACCTAGTGAAGGAGTTCCTGCTCATGCCGGATCAATTAAGCTGCTGTTTTGGTCAGGCCCCAGAGGCCAACGGCTGGGTGGTAGTTCGTTCAGAGAAAGGAGTCGGAGTATTTATGGACCAAGTGATTCGTGCTCTAGGCACGCTGACGGTGGAAGAGCGGTGGGACGAGGAGTTTTTCGTCGGCCTCTATCACCTCGATTGTCAGGAACTGATCAGCTCAAGTCCTTGAGGTACTTGGCCAGAAGTACATCGAGGAGGAAGCGAAGATCTACTCTTTCTTTTCGGCTTTCGGGTCTGACTTGGGCCTGCCCACCGTTACTTTGATCATATGATCAGGGTCGGTAACTGAGCCATTATTCCGACTGGAACCCATTTTAATTTTATCCACATGCTCCATGCCCTCGATTACCTGGCCCCATACTGTATACTGTCTGTCGAGAAAGGGAGCTGGGTCGAAGCAAATGAAGAACTGACTGTTGGCACTGTCCGGACTGGAGGAACGGGCCATGGAGCAGGTGCCACGATCGTGCTTCTTGCCGTTGAATTCTTGCTTGAGGTCGGGCAGGTCAGATCCACCCGTACCCACGCGTCTTTCGCTGAAGTCCTTAACATTACCGAACTGCACATCGCCGGTTTGGGCCATGAACCCATCGATGACCCGGTGAAAGGCCACACCGTCGTACTTGCCTGCTTTGGCCAGTTTTTCGATGCGCTCGACATGTTTGGGGGCGACATCGGGAAAGGTCTCGATGACGACTGGACCGTCCTTCAATTCGATGACGATGACATTTTCAGTGGATTCGGAGGAGGGTTTGGCTTCGGACACGATAAGAGGAAGCAAGAGCGCAAAATAGGCGATGTACTTCATAGTAATGGGTTAAATTAAGAGTTAAACACCCTATCCATGCAGAGCACTTCCGGAAAGGTCGAGCTCAAAGACCTAATTTAAATCTTAGGCTTGGGTTGATTAAGGATGTGGGTTTCTCGACTAGAAAAGTTGGGTAAGTGGCTGGCCTTTGTCGGCAAGAGTGAAGGGCCGGCGTGATGGAGAAAAGATGATTTCATCGAGCGGTAGCCCGAGGGCATAGGCGATGGTAGCGTTGAAGTCGGGTATTTGGGTAATACCATCCACCACTTCGCGTCCTTCCTCATCGGTGGCTCCCCATACCTGCCCGCCCCGAATGCCTCCGCCTGCTAGCATGCAGGAAAAGGCTTTGGGGTAGTGGTCCCTGCCTTCGTTTACATTGTAATCGGGCGTACGCCCAAATTCAGTGGCTAAGACGACGAGAGTTTCCTCAAGCATCCCCCGTTTATGTAGATCATCCAACAAAGCGGAGAG
>Ga0181584_10004974_pt1 | contig 10058 bp, 7 predicted proteins | sample 071ome_30_FD_132462 | JGI IMG/M metagenome (GOLD analysis project Ga0181584, IMG submission 132462) | Coastal salt marsh microbial communities from the Groves Creek Marsh, Skidaway Island, Georgia - 071406AT metaG (megahit assembly) | ecosystem: Environmental > Aquatic > Marine > Intertidal zone... | reverse complement strand
TCACCATCGACGGCAGCAGCAGCCCCCGGCTGATCGAGCTGTCGGACGGACATTTCGTGCGCGCCGACCCGGACCGCGGCGCACTCCCGGAGGTGGCCTGACATGTTTGCCCCGAAACCTCTATTCGCGCCCGCTCTCGCGCTGGCCCTGCTGGCCGCGGCTCCCGCGCAGGCCTACAGCGAAGCGCCATCACTCGACGCCGAGGTCAAGGCCGGCACCCTGCCGCCCGTTGACGACCGCCTGCCCGCCAAGCCGCGCATCGTCACGGTGGAATCCGTCGGCACCTATGGCGGCGATCTGCGTATAGGCATGTCGCGTGCACGCGACACCCGGATGATGACCGTCTATGGCTATGCGCGTCTGGTCGGCTACGACCAGGACTACAACCTGGTGCCCGATATCCTCGAATCCTTCGAGAGCATCGACGACAAGGTCTTCACCCTGACCCTGCGCGAGGGCCACAAATGGTCGGACGGCCATCCGTTCACGACCGAGGACTTCCGCTACTGGTGGGAGGACGTGGCCAACAACGAGAAGCTGGCCCCGCTCGGCCCGCCGGTGCTGATGAAGGTGGACGGCGAGGTCGCCAAGGTCGAGATCATTGACAAGCGCACCATCCGATACAGCTGGTCGAAGCCGAACCCGTTCTTCCTGCCCGCGATGGCGGGCCCGCGCCCGCCCTTCATCTACCGGCCGGCCCACTACATGCGGCAGTTCCACGAGGCCTATGCCGACGCGGAGAAGCTGGAGGCCGAGGTCGCATCACAGAAGATGCGCGGCTGGGCCCCGCTCCATAACAGCCGGGACAATCTCTACAACTTCGACAACCCGGAACTGCCGACGCTGCAGCCCTGGCGGAACACGATCCGTCCCCCGGCCCAGCAGTTCGTATTCGTGCGCAATCCCTATTTCCATCGGGTCGATCAGGCGGGCAACCAGCTTCCCTATATCGACCGGGTGCTGATGAACATTTCCGACGCCAAGCTGATCCCAGCCAAGGCGGCGGCGGGCGAGATCGACCTGCAGGCGCGCAATCTGTTCATGTCGCACTACACCTTCCTGAAGCAGGGCGAGAAGACCGAAGACTTCAAGATGCGCCTGTGGGAGACCGCGCAGGGCGCCAAGGTGGCCCTGTTCCCGAACCTGCACGTCAACGACCCGGTCTGGCGCGAAGTCTTCCGCAACCGTGATTTCCGCCACGCGATGAGCGTCGCCATCAACCGGGAGGAAATCAACGAGGTGGTCTATTACGGCCTCGCCCAGCCCTCGAACAACACGGTGCTGCCGCGCAGCCCGCTCTTCGAGGAGGAGTTCCAGACCCTCTGGACCCAGTACGACCCGGACCTCGCCAACACGCTGCTGGACGGGATGGGCCTCGACAAGCGCGACAGCGACGGCATCCGCTTCCTGCCCGACGGGCGGCGCATGGAGATTGTCGTGGAGACGGCGGGCGAGGAGACCGAACAGACCGACGTCCTGGAGCTGGTCCATGATGCCTGGTTCGAGGTCGGCGTGAAGATTTTCACCCGTCCCTCCCAGCGTGAAGTGTTCCGCAACCGTATCTTCTCGGGCGAGACCCAGATGTCGATTTCCGCCGGAGTGAACAACGGCATTGCCAATGCCGATATGAGCCCGTCGGAATTCGCGCCGACCGATCAGGTGCAGTACCAGTGGCCGAAATGGGGCCAGCATTACCAGACCGACGGACAGGCGGGTGACGCCATCGACCTGCCCGCCGCGCAGGAGCTGTTCGACCTGTTCCAGGAATGGCAGACTGCCACGACCAAGGCGCAGCGCACCGAGATCTGGAAGCGCGTGCTGGAGATCAACGCCGAGGAAACCTTCACCATCGGCATTGTGTGCTGCACCAAGCAGCCCGTCGTTGTGTCCGAATCTCTCAAGAACGTTCCCGAAAAGGCGGTCTATGCCTGGGATCCGGGTGCCCAGTTCGGCGTGTACCTGCCCGACACGTTCTACTTCGACAGCGCGACGAAACCCTGATACTTGACACGCCATGCTGCGCTATATCGCCCACCGCCTCATCCTGATGATCCCGACGCTGCTCGCCGTCAGCGCCATCGTGTTCATCATCATCCAGTTGCCGCCCGGCGATTATCTGGAAACCCTGATCGCGGAAATGCAATCGCGCGGTGAGGCCGTCGATCCGAACCAGATCGAGGCGCTGCGGCAGGCCTACGGCCTCGACAAGCACCCGGTCGAGCAATACTTCTCCTGGCTGTTCGGGCTGTTGCAGGGCGACTTCGGCTGGTCGTTTGAACACAACCGCCCGGTCTCCGAACTCATCGGCCAGCGCATCCTGCTGACCTTCGTCGTCACCTTCTCGACCATCCTGTTCATCTGGGTGGTGAGCTTCGTGATCGGCACCTATGTCGCCACGCGCCAGTACAGCGTGTCCGACCATGTGGCGACCCTGATCGGCTATCTCGGCCTTGCCACGCCGAACTTCCTGCTGGCGCTGGTGCTGATGTATCTCGCCAACCAGTGGTTCGACACCTCTATCGGCGGGATCATGGATGACGAGTACCGCAACCAGCCCTGGTCCTGGGGCAAGGCGATGTCGGTGCTCGAACATCTTTGGATTCCGGTCATCGTGATCGGTACTTCGGGCACGGCCGGCATGATCCGCCGCCTGCGCGCGAACCTTCTGGACGAACTGCAGAAGCAGTATGTCGTGACCGGCCGCGCCAAGGGGCTGCATCCGCGCAAGCTGTTGTGGAAGTACCCGCTGCGCATGGCGATCAACCCGTTCATCGCCGATATCGGCTCGATCCTGCCGGAGGTGATCTCCGGCTCCGCCGTCGTCGCCGTGGTGCTGAACCTCGATATCACCGGGCGCATGCTGCTCGACGCGCTGCGCGCCCAGGACATGTACCTTGCCGGCTCCTTCCTGATGTTCCTCGCTCTGCTCGTGGTGATCGGGACGCTCTTGTCCGACCTGGCGCTGGCGGCGCTTGATCCACGCATCCGTCTCGGCGGAGGGTCGTCACGATGAGCGACCAGACCACGCGCGGCCCGAACTCTTCCGGAGATCGCGAGCCGATCCCGCACTTTGTGTCAGACGCCCCATTCGACCCCGATGTCGAGGTGGTGCTGACCGAGGAGCAGGAAAAATACTACATGGCCTCCCAGTGGAAGCTGATGTGGTGGAAGCTCAAGCGCCACAAGATCGCGGTTGCGGCGGGCTTCTTCCTGATCTTCATGTACCTGGTCGCAGCCTTCGCCGAATTCTTTGCGCCCTACGCACTGCAGCACCGCGACGTGCGTCACACCTTCGCGCCGCCACAGAGCATCCACCTGTTCCATGAGGGCAAGCTGGTCGGCCCGTTCGTCTATGGCTACAGCGCCGAACGGGACATGGAGACGCTGCAGAAGATCTACACGCCCGACCCGGCCAAGGTGCACCGCATCCGTTTCTTCTGTTCGGGCGGCTACCGGGGTGCGGATTACGAATTTTGGGGCCTGTTCAAGGCGGACTTCCACCTGTTCTGCCCCTCGGGCACACGCCAACCCGTCTATCTGCTGGGCACCGACCGGCTGGGGCGCGACATGCTCTCGCGCATCATCTACGGCGCGCGTATCTCGCTGACCATCGGCCTGATCGGCATCGTGCTCAGCTTCGCACTGGGCATCGGCATCGGCGGGCTGGCCGGCTTCTACGGTGGTTGGGTGGACAACGTGGTCCAGCGGATCATCGAGATCCTGAAATCCTTTCCACGATTGCCCTTGTGGATGGCCCTGTCGGCTTCGCTGCCGGCCAAGTGGTCACCGATCTATATCTATTTCGGGATCACCCTCATCCTCGCCCTGCTTGACTGGCCGTCGCTGGCGCGTGCCGTGCGATCCAAATTGCTCTCGCTGCGCGAGGAAGACTTCGCCATTGCCGCCCAGCTCATGGGCGCAAGCACCAAGCGCATCATCGGCAAGCATCTGGTGCCCAGTTTCGCCAGCCATCTGATCGCGTCTGCGAGCCTGGCGATCCCGGAGATGATTCTGGGTGAGACGGCGCTGAGCTTCCTCGGTCTGGGCCTGCGCCCGCCAGTGACAAGCTGGGGCGTGTTGCTGAACGAAGCCCAGAACATCCAGATCGTGGTGCTCTACCCGTGGCTGATGGCGCCCATGATCCCGGTGATCCTGGTGATCCTCGCCTTCAACTTCCTGGGCGACGGGCTGCGCGACGCGGCCGACCCCTACAAGTAGGGAACTGCCTCAGACTTCGAGGATCAGGCGTTCGCGCGCTACGACGGTACCGGCAAACCGTGCCTTCGCCTCGGCTTCGATGGCGGCCATGATCTCGTCGTCATGGGACGGGTCGTGGTGGAACGGTACATAGGTTTTCACCCCGGCCATTTCCGCGAGCTTTGCGCCGACCTGCCAGGTCGAGTGACCCCAGCCTACATGGCTTGGATACTCAGCGTCGGTGTAGGTGGCGTCATAGATGAAGACATCCGCCCCTTCGATCAGGCCGAGGATGTTCTCGTCGTTGGTGCCATCGACATGCTCGGTGTCGGTCACATAACAGACCGCGCCGCCGCCATATTCCACACGGTAGCCGGTGGCGCCATTGGGATGGTTGAGCGGGCAGGTCCGCACATGCGCACCGCAATGGAGATCGAAGGATTCACCGGCGTGAAAATCGTTGAACGTCTTGTCCGACGCCATCACACCCATGGGGATCGGGAACAGCGGCGCCGCCATCATGCTGCTCAGCAAATTCTCCAGTCCACCGTCCTCGGGGCGAAGGTGCCCAGCCCATATACGCAGCTTACTGCCGCCGACATAGGCCGGCGCGAAAAAAGGCAGGCCACCGATGTGATCGAAATGGGTATGGCTGAGCAGGATATCCGCGTCGATGTGTGCGCCGGCATCAAAGGTGTCTCCAAGCTCACGCAGGCCGGTGCCAGCATCCAGGATGATCCTGTCATCGCCGCAATGAATTTCCACACAGGCGGTGTTGCCACCGAAGATCGTCGTCTCAGGCCCAGGACAGGCAATCGAACCGCGCACACCCCAGAAGCGCACCGACATGATGTCCGGCCCGGTCATAAGGCGTGTGACCGGGTCGGGCGGGGAAGGGTAGCGCATCGACTGAATCTCGAAGGCTTTGATCGTCGGGCGCGAGCAAGTGGCATTCTCATGGCCATTTAGTGTGCACGAACAGACAAGCTAGAGATAGTGCCGGCTCGATATAAAGGCCTGCCGTCTGGATGGGCTTCCCCGATGCACCGCGGTCTTGCGGCGTGAGCCGCCGCAGGACATCATCCTCGGCCTTTCATTCGCCGGAACCACAACATGTCCAATCCCGCGACCCAGACCGCCGATACCAACTGGACCGGCGTTTCCTATGGAATCGTGCTCGGCTTCGTAGCTGCCTATTTCCAGTTCAAGATTCCGCCGGTGCTGCCGGTGATGATCGACCTCTACGGCTATGAGAAATTCGTGGGCGCCGGGCTGATGTCAATCTTCGCCGCCGCCGGCATGCTCATCAGCGTCAATGTGGGCCGCCGGATTCGCCGAGACGGCGCGATTCGCTACCTGGCCGCCGCCTTCGCGTTGATGCTGGCGGGAACGGCGCTCGGCCTCGCCTGGCCGGAGAGCGCCACGGCCATCCTCGTCTCACGCGCGATAGAAGGCTTCGGTGCCGCTGTTATGGCCGTCTGTATGCCAGCATTCTCGAACATGAGCGCGGGCCCCCGGCACCTGCCGATTGTAATTGCCGCCCAGGCGACCTGGATTCCCGTCGGGCAACTCGTCGCTAACCTAGTCGCCCAGCCCGCCGTGGCCCAATCCTTCTGGCAGCCCGTTTGGTGGTTCGGCGCGGCCGCGACCATGGCCATCGCACTGTGGACCTTCTGGATCGTCTCACATGACAGTGTTCCAGGGGTCGCACACCGGCCTTCGACGCCCGCGACGGCACAGGCCCAGACCAGGCATGTCTCGATAACCCGTGAGGAGACCCGTGCGCTATGGCTGGCAGCGGTCCTGTTTTTCCTCTGGCAAGCCCAGTTCATGGGTTATTTTACCTGGTTCAACGTCTATCTGGTGGAGGTCTTCGCATTGGAGGCGGATGCAGCGGTTGCCATCAACCAGATTCCGGTAGTGGTGCTACTGATTTTCGCGTTGGTAGGCGGTGTGGTCCTGAAAACAGGCCTCGGGGTCGTTCCTCTGCTGACTGCCGCGCTGTGTCTACAGACGCTCGGTTGGCTGCTGGTGCCATTCTCTTCGAATCTCACCATTGGCCTGGCCGGGCTAATTGTCTGGGGCGTCGCGGCGGGCCTCACGCCCACATCCTTGTGGGCACTACCGTCGACACTTCTCGGGGGTCACAGGGCCGGACCAGACGCGTTTGCGGTCGTTCTGACGGGGCGCTACCTGGGCATACTCGCGGGGCCGCTTGTCGCGTCGGGCGTGTTCTTCATAACCGGTGCGTGGAACACAGCACCCTATGTCTTCGCAGGAATTGCCGTTGCGACGATCGTCGGGACTTGGATCTTCGGCGCCCAGATGACTCGGCTCAAGCGCGAAAGTTCCGAGGCGGGACAATAACGACACAAAACCGCCGGCAACCTACGGAACCAGCTTGTATCCGCCCGGTACCGTCACCAGAATCTGCGCGTTCGAGGGCTTGGTCTCGATCTTCTGGCGCAAACGGTACACATGGGTTTCAAGCGTGTGGGTCGTTACGCCGGCATTGTAGCCCCAGACCTCGCCCAGCAGCGTGTCGCGGCTGACGACATTGTTGCCAGCCCGGTAGAGGTATTTGAGGATCGCCGTTTCTTTTTCCGTCAGGCGCACCTTCTTTTCGTCCTCGTCCAGCAGGATTTTCTGGGCCGGCTGGAAGGAATAGGGCCCGATGGAAAAGACTGCGTCCTCGTTCTGTTCGTGCTGGCGCAGATGGGCGCGCAGACGGGCCAACAGTACAGTTAGGCGGAAGGGTTTGGCGATATAGTCGTTCGCGCCCACGTCCAGCCCCAGAATCTGGTCGGCATCGGTATCATCGCCGGTCAGCATGATGATTGGGACCCTTACGCCGTTGCGCCGCATCAGACGGCAGACTTCGCGCCCGTCCATGTCCGGCAGGCCCAAATCGAGCAGGATGGCATCGAAATATTCGCTCTTGGTGATTTCCAGCGCATCGGCGGCGCTATCGGATTCGGCCGTTTGGAATTCCTCATGCAGACGGAGCTGTTCGGAGAGGGAATCACGCAGCGCCGCATCGTCATCGACGAGCAGAATCTTCTTGCCGGTTGTCGCCTTTGTTTCCGCCGCGCTCATCACTGCCAGCTTCCCCCAATAACGTTACCCCCTGTGCATCGCATCCCAAGGGGGCTCGGCCGTCACGCAACATGGTCGCGGATCTTATCCACCGGCGGCCTTAGGTCGAATCATCCTACGCAGCCTCACGGCTTTCTCCATCTCCAGCAGACTGCGGTAACACTCATATGGTTCAGATTTAAGGGCTACCGGCTGAAATGCCGTTTGTTAAGGGGCAACGACAGCGCGCAATACAAGGTAATGGCGCGCCTACGGCGCGTAACAAGCATTCACATTGCAGATGGCGGGGCACGCCTCCTAGTCTCGAACGCCTTATTGCCGCGCCAGGACGCTTAGCGCATATTCCGCGAGACCTTAAACTATTTATGCTTTGCCATGAGTTCCACCCCCTTAACACTCCAGGCAGTAGAACGAGCCATTGGTGATCTTCGCCGAGGGGCAGCCATCGTACTTCAGGCACGCGACAGCGCGCTTCTGGTACAAGCCGCCGAGGGGCTGACGCAGACGGATCTCGCTCGGATCGCCGCACTTTCTAAGGCCGCCCCGTCGCTGCTCCTGACCGCGCGCCGGGCCGCCATTCTCGGCCTGGCGGACAAGCCTTATGGCGCTGTGCGCCTGTCCCTGTCGGGTGGAGTTACGGCCGAGCGAGTAAGAATGATGGCCGATCCCGCAGGGCCCCAATCCAGCACACCTCCGCCGGCGATCTCGATCTCGCATATCGAGCCGGATACAGCATCTGGTAAGGCGGAAACTGGCGCTATCGAATTGCTGAAGTTGGCCGGCCTCCTTCCCGCCGCCGTTGTCGCACCGGTACCACGCGAACGCATGAGCTACCTGCCGTCCTGGGCCGACAGTGAATTCCTCTTGATGACCGAGCTCGATGACGCTCTAAACTACCAGAAGCTCGAGGCGCGCACGCTAGACCGTGTGGCGGCGGCCCGCGTCCCGCTCGATATCGCGGAGGACGTTGAAATCGTTGCCTTTCGCCCGCAGTATGGGGGTCGTGAGCACCTAGCTCTCGTTATCGGAAAACCGGATCCTGGCACGCCGGTTCTAACCCGCCTGCATTCCGAATGCTTCACCGGAGATCTGCTGGGTAGCCTCCGCTGCGACTGCGGCGATCAGTTGCGCGGCGCTATCGCTGAGATCGCCAAACAGGGCGGGGGCGTAGTCCTATATCTTGCTCAAGAGGGCCGTGGGATTGGCTTAGTAAATAAGCTGCGGGCCTACAAATTGCAGGATGACGGTCTTGACACCATTGACGCCAACGAACAGCTCGGTTTCGATGCTGATGAAAGGATCTATGACCCCGCGGCCAAAATGTTGCAACAGCTGGGCTTCGCCAAGGTGCGATTGTTGACCAACAATCCCGACAAGGTGGCGGGGCTAGAACGCTCAGGTGTTGAGGTCGCTGAACGTGTCCAACACAGTTTCCCGCCCAATATCCACAATGAAGCCTATCTTGCGACCAAGCGGGCCCGCGCTGGACATCTTTTTTAAATATTACAAATAACGTTCTTATGGGAAACAAAATAGACGAATATTCATGTTAAATAATATATAAAATTTAATTAAATAAAATAATAGAGTGATATTTTTTATCATGGCTGGCTCAAAACTGTCATAAGTCTAATTCCGGAACCAAAGCTCTGGATATGATTGTTTTGGCCACAGCAGAAACCGGTCACCGAGGCTCTTTCGAGGCCTTCAATAAGAAATTCGTCTGCGCGCTCGGGGCAGGCGGAGTGGCCAGACAAAAACGGGAGGGAGATCTCAAAAGCCCTGCAGGACAGTTTCCACTGAGAGAAGTGTTATACCGCGCAGACCGCCTAGAACGACCCTCAACCGGCCTGCCCCTGCGGCCCATTGGACCAAATGACGGTTGGTGTGATGCGCCCAGCGATAATGCCTACAATCGCCCCGTCGCATTGCCTTATCACGCGTCAGCAGAGAACCTTTGGCGAGCAGACAATATTTACGACCTGGTCGTGGTCATCGGCTACAACGATGATCCAGTTCGGAAATGCTTAGGAAGCGCAATTTTTCTTCATGTCGCGACCCATGAGTACGGACCGACTAGGGGGTGCGTGGCCCTTGCTTATGATGATCTGCTCACCATAATTTGCAGATTGGACGCCGGCGCTGAGATTTTGATTCGTGGCCCAGCCAGCAGCTAAACGCGAGGCTAGCGCGAACCAAACATACCAGAGCCAACACGTACATGGGTCGCTCCGAGTTCAATAGCGGCCTCATAGTCGCCTGTCATTCCCATGCTGATACTCGGAAGCTTGAAAGATTCGGACAGTTTTTTCAAAAAAGCAAAATGAGGTGCCGCCGGTTGTAATGAAGGCGGAATACACATTAAGCCTTCAATGTTTATATCTAAGCATTTTGAATATTCTAATAGTGCTTTTAGTTCATCTGGTTTTACACCAGACTTTTGCGGCTCTTCCCCTGTATTAACCTGTATGAAAAACTTAGGTGTTTTATTCGTTTTTTCGCATGCAAACTTAAGTTTATCGAGAATTTTAGGCCTATCAATGGTTTGTATAACATCAAAAATGCGGACCGCGTCTTCGGCTTTGTTCGATTGAAGCGGACCAATAAGATGCAACTCAATATCTGGAAAGTTAGCCCGAATGTTTGTCCAATGATCAGCAGCCTCCTGCACCCTGTTTTCGCCAAAAACCCTTTGGCCGAGGTTCAGAGCAGCGGAAATTTTTTCAGCGGATTGGTTTTTGGTAACAGCGATAAGTGTGATCGCG
>Ga0181584_10004973_pt1 | contig 10059 bp, 2 predicted proteins | sample 071ome_30_FD_132462 | JGI IMG/M metagenome (GOLD analysis project Ga0181584, IMG submission 132462) | Coastal salt marsh microbial communities from the Groves Creek Marsh, Skidaway Island, Georgia - 071406AT metaG (megahit assembly) | ecosystem: Environmental > Aquatic > Marine > Intertidal zone... | reverse complement strand
TTCGCTCGCGCGGGCGAAGAGTTCGGTGCAGAGACGGAGCCGGTCGAAGCGGGAGCGGCGTGGGGAGACGACGAAGACGCGGTTCACGGAGGTGACGACGGTGGTGGGCGCGCGGGAACGCGGGAGCGATGGTGCGGCGGATGAGGACGTCGGTGGGTCGGCGCAGGAGAGAGACGACGCGAGACGTTTGCGAAAAAGAGAATCGGTGAACATGCTTCGCGCGAGGACGTTCACGGCGATGAATGGGGGCGGTGGCGCGAGCGGGCGCGGCAACGGTAGGGTGTTCGTGGACGTGGAGACCGGGGATAGTTTCGTGTCCACGGGGGAAGTCACGAGCGTGGATGAGAAACGGTTCCGCGAACTCGACGCCGAGGGCGTGTTGGAGGTGGTGAAACTCGTCGAGGGAGGCGAGCCGGTGCTGATGAGTTCGGTGCAACCGTCGCTGTTGGAGAATTTGTCCACTCTTCCAGTGCAGGTGGAAGTCGGATGGGCGGGTGATTCCTGGCGCGCGGTGCTTCGAATGTTGATGATTGCGTCGTACGACGACGTCAATCGACTTCGATTTACTCGAGGTTTGGACGCCGCGATGCACTTTCTCAGCGGCGCCGAATCCTTCTTGCTCGGATCCGTCATCTCGGCGTACGAGTCTGGAAACACCAGTGATCTCAACCGATTGCTTCGTCATGCCTTTTTGAATCGCAACGTCAGTCGAGTGCTCGTGCAGCAAATGTCTCGTTACGACATTTTCTGGCACACGCACTGGTCGGTGAAATTTAACAGAATGATGGACGCGTTCGGCACCGTTCCCGTGATCGGATTCACCGGTTTCCCATCCTCTGAAAACTTCCAAAACACGCGAAACTTTGTCGTTGGCTCCTTCTTCCGCGTGTTTCTCGGTCAAGGCAACTGGATCACTCGTGTTCTCACCGGACGCGAGGCGCTCATCACCGACGATCCGAACGTCGTCGCGCAAAATCTCGCCGCGGAGACGAACAGTTTCGAGGCATCCAACCTCGCACAACACGGTGCGTTTGTCGGACGCATGAAGACGAACGAATTCCGCGCCAATCATCGGTTACCGACGGATGAGAGCATCGTTCGTACCTTTGCCGTGTCGCCGTCGAGCACGCTTGTGAACAACGGCGTCGTGCACGTGGTGTCGCAGTTGGCGAGACATTGGCACAACATGCTCGACCAACCGTACGGTAACTTTGCGCATCAACGCCAAGAGCAGCTGAATCCGTTGGAGACGCTTCGATTCCACATGCCCGTCGTCTTGTTTACTCTCGCCAATTTGCGAGGCTTGAATGCGTGGGACTCCACCGTGTTGGCGCCCGTGCTCAAAAAGTTGCAAAACATCCCGCCGGTGGCCAACGCGGTGATGATCAAGCCCATCGTTCGTATGATTTCTAAGGAGCTCGCCGCGAACGTGTGCGGCGGAAGTAAGATAATTTACGATCCCTTTAAGAGTTGGTTGAAAGCCATCGAGAGGAGTCTCACGCGGTTGGACGAGGAAGCGCAACAAGTCGCGTTGATCTGCAGCGCGGTTCAGAATGGCGTCGCAATTGGACACAGCGCGATCGCGCAAAGTAACTTCATCGCGCCGACCGAAGCGCAAATGAAGCAGGCTGTGCACTCTGTGTGTCGCGGCGAGCCCGTCAGTACGAAGTGCGGCGTCACTGAGGTGCAAGTCAAATCGGCTCTCAATTTGCTCGCGCCGAGAGACAAGCGCATGCTCATTGAACTCGTAAAGAACGGTTACACAAATTCTAAAGCTGTCGTGTTACTCACATCGAGAGCTTGCACACTCCTCGGACGCAACGTCAGACGGGACGCGCTGTCCAAGACAATCGTCAACATGTCGAAGGGTGACGAAGTTGCGAAATTTGACACGAAAAAGGCGTACTGGGTCAAGGATCAGTACGACGTCGGCCGCGTGTATATTTTTGAACGCGAGAATACGGACGGAACCTGCACGTTTACGGATCGCGCCACGCGCGCAGAGCACTGCTTCGACTTGTCAAAGTCCACACTCAGCGCGTACAAGTATGTCGAAGTTGGCGAGTCGATCGTTCGCGCGCAAAAGGCGTTCATGACGATCGAATTAGACCATGGCACGGTTTTCTCTTACGCTTCATTCATGGAGTTGTCCTTCTTGCGTTCGCCACTTCGACAACTGCTGGTATTGTCACAATTCCACTGCGAAGAAATCGACGATGCTCGTCTCAATGTCTTATCAGCCATCAAGCACTCTGCGACGCGAACCGAAGTGACCGTGAAAGAGCTGAAACTTGGTCAGCAATACTTTGTCTACGAGGAGAAATCGTACACGCCTTTCTTGTTCGACGAAGCTTTGCAAAGTGATGAGGCGCGCTTGTCGGCGCTCAAAATGAAGAAGATTGTCACCGTGCCGCCGCAGTCGATGATTGTCATCGGAGGCGGTCCGACTGGTTTGCTCACAACCCTTCACTGCCTCGAAAACGTCTTGTTAAGCGATGGCGTCATGCGCATCTATGAATCGCGCGATGCTTTCACTCAGGCTGGCGCAACTTTCGAAAGAGCGCAGATTGTTCGACTGGACGCGCGCTGGATCGCGTGTCTTCGTTTCCATCTCGGTACAATTTACGAGGATGTTTTCATTCCAACCCCGGGTGATACGAGCTCACACTACGGCAACGTGCTTCCGTCGCAAGGCTTCATCGAGATCACCATCAAGGATTTGGAGAATATGATGAACGTGGGCGTTTCGCAACGTCTCTCTCGTGGATTGCTGACGCAAGATACGAATAGCGGCGCACAGTACGACGTACGACAAAACAAGCTGATCAAAACGGGCAAGGCGCTCAAGATTACTGACTTGATTCTGCGTAAAGTCGATAACGAAGGATCTCCATCCGATGAACCCTTCTCTTGGAAGGTGGTCGACGTCGTGTACAACAAATCTTACTTGGCGACGGATCTCAAACTCGGTGAAGTTTATTCCGTGTACATCTTGGATCAACAGCAATGCTTACCGTATCGACTTGTCGGTGTCAATATCGACAAGGAATTCTATGAATTCAAGTCAATTAATTCTGCGTACGACGACTTTGCGTGCTTTGCAAATAAGCTGCCGTCCGTCTATCACAAGGATACAAAGGCACACTCTTTGGTGGAAAGTTTGGTCATCGAATCTGTCATTCGCGGAAGCGACGGAAAGTATGTGCAAGAGGTGCTGCCTTACAACGAGATTGCCTCACAGAAGTTTGAGCTGGACATCGAGCACTACCACGTCGTCGAGGCCATCGGTAAGCCCGCTGGCAGTCCGGTGCACTTTGCAATCACGCAGACCGAGCCGTACGGCGTGGCTTGTCTCGCGGGACTCAAGGTGAGCCAAGGCATGCACAACTTTGGTAACTCGAGATGGCGCAGCAGAGTGGTCGATGACATTCGCAGTCACACGGATCAGAACACTCGCATCGTCGGTGACTTTACCAAGGTTGTCAACTCTCAGAAAATCACGAAGAAGATGCTCAAATTCATCACCAAGGATGTCGATTGGCGTCTCCACTTTGAGCGTCTCATCAGGGATTGTGGATTTTCTGCGGAAATGCCAGAAATTTGGCAGACGATGTGCACGCTCGTCAAACAACACACAAAGCAAGCTCCCTACGTCCGACGTCATCTGCAGACGCGCTTCTTCGAGACTGGCGACAACTTCTACCTCGGTATGGAGTTGACGAGAGAATACGACGAATGGAAAACGAAGACAGTTGATTCATTGGTCAAGTCTACGCTCACGTGGAACTCCAAGCCGAAGAACGCACAAGATATTAAGAAGAAAGAGGACAAGTTACGAAACCTGAAGGGTGCCCTCACCAGATCGATCGACCGTCTCTGGTACGACGCAACTCTCGAGACAATTCGCTTCGGCGACGTGTACAACCCAGGTGGACAGCAGTTCATTCCTCGTCTTTATTTCATCGATTCGTTGACTCCGGTCACTCTTGGGTCTTTGCCTGAATTCGAGAGCTTTAGAGTCGTCGACCAACCGAACGACCGTTACGATATCATCATGACTGGTGTGTCGGGCGCCGTCGTGCGCAACGTCGAAGGTTACGTTTCCAAGATGTCCAACTCCACCATGGTGTATCGAGGAAGTAACCTCACTCGAGCGCCAAACGGAAACACCGAATCAAAGGTTTCGATGGCGACGTTCCCCGTGGCGCACTACGTCAATCACCGCACGATGCGCGTGCGCTCGGACAGCAAAGATAAGGGATACGTCTTCGCTTTCTGCGGCGATGAACAGAGCACCCCGCACTTTATGCGTTACTCTGGTCTTACCGGTGCGTGCATCAACAGTATGCTCTTCAACAACTTTATCGGCGACGCGATTATCGGCGTAGCGTTCCAAGATCGCTTCCGCACGTACTCGAGCTCGACCAACTGGTCGAACGGTGAAGTCGTCACGCGCGGTACCGGCGCCAACTACGGCGTCGACGGTTTCCTTCGACCGTCGTTTCCGTACAAGGAGGGCGTCCGCTATCTGTATTCGAAGTACATCGAGTGTCGCGAGAGCGATAATGACATCGCTCAACTGCTGACGGATGACTGGAAGGTGAAGTTCTGTTCGGCTCTCATCCCCAGAGGCCTCGAAGACAATCAATCGTACCTCTCCGCGCTGAGCGAGCAAATGTCTCACGTCATTTACGAAGTCTTCATGGAGGAGGTTGGCAAGGATCCCAGCTTCACCGGCATGGACTTGTGCGATCGTCTCGCCGAGGCGAACGACAAGGTCGGCGAGAGCGACGAACCGTGGCGAGAACTTCTCGAACGCGCAAATATTTCCGACGACGTGAAAAAGATGCTCACGGAAAAACACGTGTGGATCGCGAACAGCTTGGATGCATTGACGCAAGAGCTCATCGAGTACGCCTCATTCTTGCGAGAAAATGGATTGCGTTTCACGAGTTACGCGGAAAAACAGCCGAATCCGGTCGACTCCGTCATCGACAGCACCTCTGTCGAAACGCAAGCTTTCGCCGAAGGTCTCACCATGAGCGCGGCGCTCGCCGCCGCGGCGCTCGTCTTGTCGACTTCGAATCCGCTTAGCGCCGCCGTGCTGTCCGCGTTCACGCCGATCGTCGCCTTCGGTACCATCACCGGGGCGAGTCGATACAAGAACAGAAACGAAGAGTGGCTCGTCGCGTACAAGGACAATTTGTTCGAGCAGGCTGAACGAGGCGCGTACGACGTCATGTCGCGCGATGCTCAAAAACAGTCTCTGCACGCGAGTCCGTACGTGAACGACTTGCGATCCATGATGGATGCGTTCGTTAAGATGTGCGCGTATTACAACTTCCCCGAGCCCAAAGAATTGTTGTACCACTTCGAAGCCTTCGTGGAAGACGTGCACGGCGACAGAGCGTGCTCTGAATTCGACGAGTATCTCGTGTCGGTGGCCATAGCGGAGACGTTTTACAAGAGCGCGTATCTTCAAGATCACCTCGTGAAGATGCACGAAGTCGTGCGAGACATGATGTACTGGCGGTCTCAGAGCAGTGAACCCGGAACGGCTGTTGATATGCAGGCGCAGTGCTTATTCGAGCGCGTCGTCGTGCTTCGTCGCGTGCTCGAAAAGTCTATTCGTCGCGGTCACATCAGATTTGGCTTCATCAGAACGGGCAATTACTCCAAGTCTCACGTCGGTGACCTCGTCAAGTTCTGGATAAACATCCTGATGTACCCAATCTTGCTCTTTCGTCGTGATGACTTGTCGCCCTCAAACGCTCGCGCCTCGGCCAAGGCGTGGTACAAGCCGGCGAACATCGCCATCACGGAGACGGCGAGGGACGCGCGAGCGCTCGCGGAGCGCGCGAGTCACGCGAAATTGGCTCGCGCAGCCTTTGATCTGGAGAGCTTCACCATCGCGTCGAACGAGAGTTACACCGCGAGTTTCATCATTTTGTCGGCGCTTCTCTCATTCTGCACGGGTATCGTCTTCACGATCGGTAACATCGCCGCTCGCGTCAAGGTGCAAAAGTGGTCCACCGACTTGACCTCGGCGGGTTCGTACTCGTTCGGTCTCGTCACCCCGCTCTCCGCCATCTTGGCCCTGTTCTGGTTATCTCGAGTCCAGTTCCACATCATTCGACTCGCGTTGCTCCTCAACACAAAGATGAAATCGTTATCCGACGAACCGCGCGGCAAGTTGAAGAGTTGCATCAAAATGGCGCTCGCCCAGGGTCTGTTGACGCAAGTGAGAATGTGCATCGCTCTCGCGACCGCCGTCGCCCTTCCGTGGGCGCTCTGCGTGCGTGAAGCCTCTACTTTCGGTCTCACCTTCACCGACCGATCTGAGGACGTTCCCTTCTACATCGCCTCTGCCGCCGTCATCGCCTCCGTCGTCTCCTGGTTCGTCTTCTTTTGGAAGGAGTACGTCGTTCGCTACAACCTCCCGTCCAAGCTCGGGCAACACGTCTGCGCCGCCTTTCTGGACGACATCGAACACAACCGACAAACCGTCGACATCCCTCACTCCGCCACCCTCGATCACCACCGTCTCGAACGCACGACGTGGGAATACGCCGCTCGGGTCTTCATTCGCAAGTATCGATTCGACGCCGTCTTCGGCGCCGACCGCTTCGGAAGTCTCCTCCAGTACGTCCAATCCGGAGCAGTCGTCTCCGCCCGCGGCGAATCGCCGATGTCCGTCTGACGCCCGCGCGCGCGTCCTCCACCGGCCGGCGTCGTCGCGTACACTATTCATTGATAATCATAATAATCATACTAATCATCGTCGGTATACTTTCACCTTTGCGTCCATCCCTCGCGTCGTCTCTCTCTCGTCTCTCGCGTGTGGATAAAACGCCACGGATTCATAATCATCTCCGAGCGCGCGTCCGCATCCGCACACGCCGACGCCCCGCCCGTCGATCGGAACGTCCATGATGGGCATCACGCGACGAGGTTCGCTCGCCGGCGTCGGCTCACTCGGCGATCGCGCGTCGTCGTCGTCGTCGTCGTCGTCGTCCGCGTCGAGACCATCGGCCGGTCGTCGATCCCGCGGGCCGTCCCGAGCGGCGTTCGCCGTCATCGGTGTCCCCGTGTTCATCCTGCTCGCGCTGAGCGCGTTCGGGGAGAACGCGTCGAGACGCGCGCGAACGCACGCGCGGCGAGAGGGTTCGGTGAAGACGGCGTCGCGCGCGGCGAGACGGTTCGGTGGAGACGAAGCGGTGGCGAGGTTGCGCGCGACGGCGGTGACGACGGCGCCGACGGAGTACGAGCCGCCGGCCCCGACGGAGACGCGGGAGGAGACGACGACGGTGAAGGCGGAGGAGACGACGGTCGCGCCGGCGGTCGTCGAGACGCCGAAGGAAGACAATGGTGTGACGACGAGCGGAGCCGGGACGCCGTCGCCGCCGCCGACGACGACGGGAACGCCGCCGACGACGGGAACGACGACGACGACGACGCCGATGTCGACGGCGGAAACGAATCGGTACGCGGTGGTGATCGATGCGGGAAGCACGGGAAGTCGCGTGCACGTGTTTGCGTTTAAAAAGGTTGACGACGGCTTGAAACTGCTCGAGGATACCTTTGAGGCGACGAAACCGGGTCTGAGCGCCAAGGCGGACGATCCAAAGGGCGCGGCGGATTCTTTGCGTGCGTTGATGGACATCGCGTTGAAGACGGTGCCGGAGAGCGAGCGCGCGCGGACGAGCGTGGAGATTCGAGCGACGGCGGGATTGCGTTTGCTTCCGGGCGACGCGTCCAAGAACATTCTTGCCGAGTGCGTGAAAGTGCTCGGAGAGTACCCGTTCAAGTTTGATCCGGCGTCGAGCGTGTCCATCATGGACGGTGCGGACGAGGGCGCGTTTCAATGGCTCACGATGAATTATTTACTCGGAAATCTCAAGGGTGGCGGGATCGATCACGACGGTGACATTCACACCGTGGCGGCGGTGGACTTGGGCGGAGGTTCGGTGCAACTCGCGTATCAAGTCGGGAACGAGAGCGCGGCGAGCGCGCCGGATGGATACATCACGAAACTTAAAGCGCTGGGACACTCGTTCGACGTGTACACGCGCTCGCACCTCGGTCACGGATTGATGGCGGCGCGCGCCGCGGTTTTAGATTTGGCAAAAAAAGACGGCGAGTCGCCGTGCGTGCACCTCGGTCACGATGACGTGTATGAGTACGCCGGTGAGAAGTATCGGTCGGTGTCTCCGAAGAATGGGAGCGATTACGCCGCCTGTTTCGCCGCCACCACCGCCGCGCTCGGGTTGGATAAAGACTGCGACGGACCAAAGGACGAGTGCTCGTTTAACGGCGCGTGGGGCGGCGCGCCCGGTCTCGGAAGTAAGCGCGTCTACCTGTCGAGTTACCTGTGGGATCGCGCCATCAACGTCGGCATCGTCTCGGACGACGAGATCGACGGTCGATCGAGCGTGTCTGAGTTTAAAAATGCAGCCGAAAAGGCTTGCGGCGTGCCGCTCTCGAGTGTGCGGAGCAAGTATCACGGTGTAGAGGAAAAAGACGCCCCGTACTTGTGCATGGATCTCACCTTTGCGCACGCTTTACTCTCGAAGGGTTTCCAGCGACACGCGTGGGAAGATTTCACGCTCGTGAAGCAGATCGAGTACGACGGGAAGCCCGTCGAAGCGGCGTGGGCGTTGGGCGCGGCGTTGAACTCCATGTAACGTTGTCGTCGTTGCTAGCGGAATGAAATCGTTCGTTCTTCGTTGAAATTGTTGATGGAACATACATAAATATCACCTTAGCGCGGTTTGCTGCGATGCGCGCGCGTCTGGACTCTCCCGGCGCCGAAGCGTCGCCGCGAAACGCCAGTCGTCGCGAGGCGCTCACGTCGACGTGAACGCGTGCGACCGACCGAAACTCGACGGCGAGCACACGAGCGCGAGCGTGTACATGAGCGGCTGTAACTGATCCTTGTGTAACTTTTTACGATCTTTTTGACGCACGACGTCGAACTCCCACGTCTTGATGGGCAATCCAGTCACCGGATCGACGCCCTTGGTGAGCACGCCGTTCTTAACCATCAACCCGCTCCCCGTGAACGCGTTCCCGATCGGATACAACGAGATCGCGCTGCTCACTCGATCGTCGATTCGCACGCTCACGTACGTTGAATCAGCGTTACGAGTGTTATCCACCGTCACGCCGTCCTCCGACAGACGTTCCTCATCCGTCTCGTCCGCGCCCGCCGCGCACTTCGCCAGATAATCGTACAACCGTCCCCGCGTCAGCGCCGGATCCTCGATCATTCGCTCCTCCGTCCCGCTCGACCCGACGCGCTCGGTGACTTCAAAAGTCATCTCCACCGTTCCCTCCGCGTCCGTCGCGATCGAACACTCGTGCGCGACGAGGTCCATTCCGTTGAGCACCCACGCGACGCTTCGCATCAGTCCCGGCACCGATCGCGCGCGAAGCGCCACCACCGATCGTCCCACGCTCTTCTTCGTCTCGTTATCCACGCGCACGTCCACACGAGATTCCACCTCGCACTCGTCGTCGTCCTTCGCATCGCGCACGAGCGACGGCGGCGTCGTCGACGGTTGAACCGCGTCGCGCGCGCGGCGGTTATCACCGTTCGCGCTCATCGCGCGCGCGGCGATCGCCCCACGCGCCCGCGCGACGCGACGCATCGACACCGCGCGCGTCACCGTCACCGTCGTCGTCGTCGCGGCGGAGACGAACGCCATCTCGCCCGTCGTCGTCGTCGTCGTCGTCGTCGTCGTCGTCGTCGTCGTCGTCAGTCGTCGCGAGCTCGCGCCGCGCGGTCGACGACGAATTCATCCAGTGGATGGGTGTCGCCATGTATTATACGTGCGCACAAACTCGGACATACGAATCATATGAAAATATGAAACCTCATTACTAAACAGAGGAGTGATTTTTATCAAAGTGCGCACACGTATGTTCTCTTAGACTTTGAAGATACCGAACGCATTCCACATGTCCGATGAATGGCACACACACGGCGGCCCGACGGGACGAAAAGCGCAACCCTTCGCGCGGTCGAGCTCGTCGCACACGCCGTCGCGCGCCCCCCTC
>Ga0181584_10004972_pt1 | contig 10059 bp, 9 predicted proteins | sample 071ome_30_FD_132462 | JGI IMG/M metagenome (GOLD analysis project Ga0181584, IMG submission 132462) | Coastal salt marsh microbial communities from the Groves Creek Marsh, Skidaway Island, Georgia - 071406AT metaG (megahit assembly) | ecosystem: Environmental > Aquatic > Marine > Intertidal zone... | reverse complement strand
CAAGGGCGCTTAAGGAAAAGTTTGGTAATCATAGAATTATCTCTTATCCTGACCCTGCAGGGAGGGCGAGAAAAACTTCAGCTGCTGTCGGTGTTACTGATTTCAGAATCCTAGAGACACACGGTATTATTACCAGAGCACATAACAAGGCTCCACCGATTGTAGACTCAGTAGCAGCTGTGAATAAAAAGTTTAAGAACGCCAATGGCGATATTGACATGTTTATACATCCTAAGTGTGTTAATACCGTTAAGTCTCTAGAGCGTACACAGTGGGTAGAGTCTAACCCAGATAGTGCTACGATTGATAAAAAAGAAGGTGTTGAACATTGGACAGATGCCCTGCGTTATGCAGTAGAGTATTTGTATCCAATTAGAGCAGGAACCGCAGTCATTAAGCGTGGCTTCGGATTCTAAAAAGCAAAGACACAAGGAAAAATATAATGGCATTAAAAACAAGAATTAAAGGCCTTGGAATGAAGGCTCGCTCACGTTTTAAACGTGCAAAGAAAGCTGTAGGTTCAGCAGCAGGAAGTTTTAACTTTACTTCTGCTCGTAAAGCAGCTCTAGAAAAAGCTCAAAAGGCTTCTGCCTTAGCTCGTAGTAAACAAGGCCGTAAAGGTCTTAAGATGAAAGCTACCTCACGTATTAAACGTGCAGGTGCAGCTACTGCGAAGGCTGCAAGCGCAGGGGCAGCAAAAGCTCGTGCAGGAGCAAAAGAAGTTAAGCGTAGAGCACCAATTGCTGCAGCAGCAGCTTCCTATAAAGTTTCTCGTAAACGTGGACTAGTAGGTGGTTCAGGTGGCACTAGACGTGGTCGCCGCACAGGTAATGTTTCTTATGGCCCTTCTACTCGTGGAAGCGCAAATAAGGTAATGAAGCCTCGTAAGTCTGCAGGAAATGTTCGTGGTGCAGCAGTACCTTCAGCACGTAAGAGCCGTACTACAGGTGGTCGTGGTGGCGCTCGTGGTAATCAAAACTCACGTTCAAGAGCCTTTAAGTCTCCTACACTAGAAAGAGCACGTAACGCCTTTAACCGTTGGAACTTCAATAAACGGAAAAACAGGTAATGGCAGTTAAGCGTATAGCAGGGCGTCTTGCCAAAAAGTTTGCAAAGAAGTTGTCAGCTAAACAGTTGGCGGCTTCTCGTAGAAACATGAAGAAGGCTATTGCAGCTAGTGCTCGTAAACGAGGTAAAGCTATTGCTGGTGTAGCACGGAATCCTATTAAAGCTTATGGTCGTAGTGTTGTTCGCCGTAGTACAAAGCGTAAAGCAAAAGTTCTTTCAAAGATTGCTAAAAGGCAGTCTATAAATAATTCAACCTTAACTCGTCTTGGTGGAGATATTACAAAATATAACCGTAGTACAGCTATTCTTAAAGGTAAAAATGTTGGACTAGACAAGGCTATAAGAAATACTGGAATAAAATATCTTAAGTTAAATGTTACAAACGATGCAGCAGGGAACTTAGTTCCAGGTAAAAACAATATGTTTACTCGTAGAGCATTAAGAAAAGTATTAAACGAAAATGAAAGACTAGTTAAACAATATAATACTAATGCTAGTCTAATTGGTTTTAATCGCTCTTTAGTTGCTCAATTAGAAGGTAAACAAGGTGAATTGTTAAACTTAAAAGACAACCTAGCAGGACAGTATGCTAAGATGTCTGCTAAGTCTCTTTCTTATAAAGCAGGTACTGTTGCTCGTGATGTTACTACAACAGCCGCAGCAGGGGCTACTACTTACATGGGTTATCAAGAGTATAAGCGACAAAGAGCTAAGAGGAAGTAATTATGGCAGTAAAGAAGTATATTACTAAAAAAATCAGCAAACTTGTTGGTCGTAAACTTGGTAAAAAGGCTCGAACTGCTGCTCAAAAACGTGCTTTAGCCAAGGCTGTAAAAATTAGTGCTATGAAACGTGCTAAAAAAGGAGCTAGTAAGAAAGTAGCTAAAGCTGTTGGATTAAGAGCAACTCGTAAACAGGCGAAAACTCTTATAAAGGCTACTGGCAATGTAGTAGAGCCTTTGGCTCGAACAAGAGCAGATAAAATAACAAGGGCCGTTAAACTAGGAACCGCAACTGCTTATCTTGGTTTTGCAGGAGCAGTTTATGCTAGCGAGGCTACTAAAACTCATCGAAGAAATAAAAGAGCCTTGCAAAGAACAAAAGGCCCAGTATTAACTCGTAATGTCGGTCGTAGCAAACAGGCGGAAAAGGAATATCTTAAAAATAAAACTTTAAGATATCTAGAAAAGCTTAGAAAGCTAGACGAATATGAAAGCCAAGCAGTAAAGCAAGGCCAAATTATTCGAAGAAATACAGGCCGTGTATAAAAATAAAAAGTTTTAAGAATAGTGCTGATGAAAACAACCTAACATGTCCATCCGAGGATCGACAGGAGGAAAAATGGCACGAAGCAGAATTAATTCTAAGTCGAAAGACTTGATTAGTGATAATGGTTCGATATTAGTTTCCGTAGTTAAAGGTGAACAAATCCAAATGGGTGTTACCTTAAACTGGTTAACTAACTTGAGTAACTATACACTAACGGCCAAGATTGTTGAAGCAGATAGCTCCACTCTTGACTATACAAAAGAGGAACTGCCCACTCAAGAACAAACGGGCGGCGTGATTACAACGTTGACTATTATTGATAGTGATGCTACCGATAATAGCTTTAATATTGTCATTCCAGAAGATCTAGTAGATTCTTGGACAACCCAGCCAAGACCAGAAAAGCCTTCTTATGGTTGGATTGGCTTGGAAGTAAGAGATACTGGTGTAGGTTCTACACAGCAAATTTGGAAGCCTATGCGTGGACTTGTAGAAGTTCTGTATAGTCCAACGGAGGCAACTGTGTAATGTCTTATACAACCACTCTTTCTAATAATAATATTACTATTTCTGTATCTAATACAGACCATAGTGTATCTTTATCTAGGACAGGTGGACAGGGCGCTAAAGGAGACTCTGTCTCTAATGCCTATATTAATGCTGATAGCGACTTTATTGTTGAGATTAGTAACTCTGTAGGTGACGTAGTAGAAACAATTAATGCAGGTAATATCTTTGCCGATGCAGACCTTGATGAAATCAATGATGTTACTATTACAAACGTCCAAGATGGTGATTACATAGCTTATGACGCAGATAGTCAAACTTATGTTAATCATCAGTTGACCACTACTAAAGTTACAGATATAGATAATACAAATAAAACTGATGGCGCACTTCTTGTTTATAATGGAACAAGTGAAAAGTACACAGCCACAGCAACACTTGACAATGTTAATACTGCTATTATTGGAGGAACATTCTAATGGCAACTAAAATTATACTTAAAAAGTCGTCAGTAGCGGGTAATGCTCCTTCTACGGCGCAGTTAGATCAATCAGAACTAGCTATTAACCTTGTAGATCGTAAGATTTACACTAAAGACAACAGCAACCAAGTTGTACGCCTAGACGGCGCTTATGTAGGTGGAACAGCCCCTGCAGGAGCAGCAGAGGGTGATCTTTGGTATGATACTGCTAACAATGCTCTTAAAGCGCATGATGGTACTACTTGGCAGTCTGCAGGTTATCAAAACCTTTCAGAACTAGAAGACGTAACTATTACCTCTATTGCTGCAGGTGAAATCCTTAAGTGGGACGGTAGTGAGTTTGTAAACAATACCCTTGCAGAAGCAGACATTCAAGCAGCCTCAGATACTGAAGCAGATTCTCGTGCAGCTATCTCTGTAACAGACGCTGGCGGCGATGGCTCACTTGCTTATGATAGCGGTACAGGAGTAATTACTTACACAGGACCAAGCGCCTCAGAAGTACAAGCACATTTTTCAGCAGGTACTAATACTACGTACTCAACAGGTACTTTTGATATTACCGATACAACTATTCGTAGTAAAGTAAGTGCAGTTGATGCAGGTGGAGATGGATCTTTTTCTTATGATCCTGCAACAGGTATCTTTTCTTATACAGGGCCAAATGCAACAGAAGTAAGAGCACATTTTAGTGCAGGTACTGGTGTTACTTATGACTCAGGTTCAGGTACAATCTCTATTGGTCAAGCAGTAGAAACAACCTCTGATGTAACATTTAATGATGTTACTATGACAGGTGAACTTAAAGGGCCAGCTACCTTTACTATTGACCCTGCTGCTCACGGAGATGATACAGGTACTGTTGTTATTGCAGGTAACTTGCGAGTTGATGGTACAACAACCACAGTTAACTCTAATGAAGTTAACATTGGTGACTCTATTATTGTACTTAATTCAGATGAAACAGGTGCGCCTTCTCAAAATGGCGGCTTTGAGATTGAACGTGGAACTTCTACTAATGTTTCTTTTATTTGGGATGAAGTTAACGATTATTGGTCTCTTGGTAATGAAGAACTAGCAGATGTAACCATTGACGGTGGTTCTTACTAATAACTTGCCTACAACCTAGCCTAAATAGGCGCTATAGGAGTAAATACACATGGCAACAGAATTAAAGATGAAAAGGTCGTCGGTAGCCTCTAAAATACCGACAACTTCCCAACTAGAACTTGGTGAAATTGCTATCAATACTTATGATGGCAAAATGTATATTAAAAAAGACGATGGTACAGCTTCTGTTGTAGAGGTTGGAGCTAGCAATGCAGGGGCGGTTTTTAATCGTGACTCTTTTGTAGCTACTTCTGGACAAACAAACTTTGTCTGCACAAGTGCCTTAAGTAACGCTTATGTTTATCTTAATGGTCTTTTGTTAAATGAAACAACAGACTATACAATTAGTGGCAGTACAGTAGTACTTACAACTGCAGCAACCCTTAACGATGAAATAGAAATTTTTAGCTTTGGTGCAGTAGTCTTAGACGATATCACTGCAACTTATACTAAAAGTAACTATACAGCTACGGCTAATCAAAGTTCTTTAACAGTTAACTATAATGTTGGCCTAATTGACATCTATTTAAACGGTGTTAAGCTAGTTGACGGAAGCGACTATACAGCAACTAATGGTACTTCAGTTACCTTTACAAGCAATCTTTCTGCAGGGGATGCTATTGAAGTTATCTCTTGGAATGCAACTAACATAGCAAACCGCTTTGACTCTTTTACTTACTATGGTAAAGCAGCAGAGGCAATCTCTACAGGTGATCTTGTTATGTTTGGGGGTGCTCAAGGAGATCACTTGCTCTTTAAGAAAGCAGACTCTAGTGCTACTGGGTTTATTCCACAGTGGGTAATTGGTGTTGCTGCAACAGACTTGCCCCTGAATGCTTTTGGTAACGTAACCTCTATGGGTATTATCTATGGGGTTAACACTTCATCTTATTCTGTTGGTGATTTACTTTACATGGATCATAACACAGCAGGTGCTTTAACAACAACTGCTCCTACTGCCCCTGATCATAATATTCTTGTAGCGGCTGTTACAAGAGTTAACGCTAGCACTGGCCAAATAGTAGTAAGAGTTACACATCAACCTGATACTGATGAGGTTGCTGAAGGCTCTACTAACCTATACTATACAGATGCTCGTGTAGACACGTATGCAAACAGCGGGTCATTATCAGGACTAAGTGTTGGTGGTAACATTGCGGTTACTGGTACAGTAGATGGTCGTGATGTTGCTACAGATGGTACTAAATTAGATGGCATTGAAGCTAATGCAGATGTAACAGACTCAACAAACGTTGACGCAGCAGGGGCTGTAATGAACAGTGATACTAGTGTTGCAGCAATGAGCTTTGTTATTGACGAAGATACAATGGCTTCTAATTTAGCTACTAAAGTGCCTACTCAACAATCTGTCAAAGCTTATGTTGATGCTGAAGTTGCAGGGTTAGTAGACTCTGCCCCAGGAACTTTAGACACGCTGAATGAACTTGCAGCAGCACTAGGAGATGATCCTAATTTTGCTACTACAGTAAGCAATAATATTTCAACTAAAGTATCTAAGTCTGGCGATACCATGACGGGTAACTTGTCCTTCGGCGACAACGACAAAGCCATCTTCGGCGCAGGGTCTGACCTACAGATTTACCATGATGGCACAAGAAGTTATATAGAAGAAGGTGGATTAGGTGGACTTTGGATTTCTACAAATGGAACAGAAATTAAGTTAAAACAAAGTGGTGGTGCTGACGAAGAAATGTTGGTCGCTACACCTAACGGCTCTGTTGACCTTTATTACAACAACAATCTCAAACTCGCCACCACCAGCACAGGCGTAGACATCACGGGTACTGCTAGTGTTGATAATCTTCTCGTTGATAATGCGGGTAAAATATATTCCCTAGGGCAAATAGAACTACAGGTGGATGCCGATAATAATCAGACAGGCACATATATTGGGTTTAGCCGAAACAATACTACATCAGAGCGTTTAGCTTTGTTTCAAGAAAACGGCGACATCAGCTTCTACGAGGACACAGGCACCACGGCAAAGTTCTTCTGGGATGCGAGTGCTGAGAGTCTGGGGATTGGGACGAGTTCGCCTAGTGGTAAATTACAAGCCTACATATCTGCAAATAGGTTTCAGTCACTTACAGGCGCAGCAGCAGATTTAGAGATCGTCTCTGATAACAACACAAATCCAGTGGCACTTATTAAAGGAACTGGTACTGCCGATTTGTTAAATGTGTTTGATAATACAGCAGAAGTATTTACTATTTTAGATGGCGGTAATGTTGGGATTGGGACGAGTTCGCCTTCTGAAAGACTGCATGTTTCAACGCCTTCATCATCTGGGACTGAAGTTGCTGCTAGATTTAGCTCTTCAACTGATGCTTCTGGTTGTAAAATTGAAAGAAGTGGGTCAGCTTGGAGACTTGCATCGCAAGGAGCCTTACATTTAGGCGCAGATTATGATGCAAATGGCACATCACCTAGTAGCACTATCATTTTTGAAATAGACGCCGCAGAAAAGATGCACATCGACAGCAGCGGCTTGCTAAAGATTGGAACTTCAGGGACTGTTACACCCTATTCATTGTCAAGGTTTGCAATAGACACAGGCACTTATGCATTTATGGACTTGCTGTCTACTGGTTCTTCTGGAATTAATTTTGGCGATGCTGGTGGTGCGCAAAGAGGTACAATAGAATACAACCACGGTAGTGACTATTTGCGATTTGGTTCCGCAGGCGCAGAACGTATGCGCATCGACAGCAATGGCAATCTGTTTGTGGGTAAGAGTGGGTTTGGCAATAATACAGCGGGACATCAAATTGAAGCTTCTGGTCTTTTGAGGTCAGTAAGAGCAAATTCTGAGGCAGCACTTTTCAACAGAACGTCTTCTGATGGAGACATTGTTACCATCAAAAAAGATGATTCTTTAGTAGGCTCTATTGGTTCTACGTCAGGACAACTAGAAGTAAAATCCAATGGAAATAACTTGAATGTCTTTATTCAAGGCTCACGGACAGTTCGCTTTGACAGTTATCGTTTCTACCCTGAAACTACCAATGCGTATGACATAGGCTATTCTACTCAGCGATTTAAGGATGGCTTGTTTACAGGTACTATATACGCAGCCAACTTTGACAGTACGTCAGATGCTACACTTAAAACTAACGTAGAGACTATTCCTGATGCTTTGGACAAAGTGCAACAGTTACGTGGTGTCTCATTCGATTGGATTGAAAACGGAAAATCAGAAGTTGGTGTGATTGCTCAAGAGGTAGAGGCGGTTATTCCCGAACTGGTTAGTACAGACGACCAAGGTATCAAATCAGTTAAATACGGTAACATTGTCTCTGTGTTAATTGAAGCAATCAAAGAACAGCAAGAACAGATAGACGAGCTTAAAGCTCAACTTAACAGCTAATAGGAGAATCCGAAGATGGCTATTAAAGTATCAGGTACAACAGTAATTGATGATAGCAGACAGCTAACTAACATTGCGTCTGTAGATGCAACAACTGTGGCGGCACTAGGTACATCTGGTGTGGGTGGTGGTTTACTAAAGGAGCTGTATACCACAACTTTTAGTAATGTTGCCAGTGTGACAGTAACACCAACAAATATCGGTTCCACCACATATGAAGAATATGAAGTGCATGGTTATATGAGACTTAATGCAGCAAACTATTTTCATTTACAATCAAGAGTTTATACTGGCACAACACTTCACACCAACAGCACTTATGATACCACAGGTAACCATAGAAACTACGGTTATATATCAACTAGCTCATCTTTTTTTATACACAGCCATAATAGCAATCAGTGCTATTCAGATGCGACAACTCTGTTTCCATTTAGAATAGTTTATACAAAAGCAGGTTCGTACCAAGTTATGATGTACTCTTGGATGTCGCATATTAACGGCAGTAGCCAAGGCGGAGTTAGCATTAGTGGTGGTGATTTTACTTCTGCGGGATCAGGAAACATAACTGGTTTTCAATATTTCCCCAGCACAGGAACGATGACTGGTGAACTCTGGGTTTATGGCGTAGACAGATAAGGTGAGGATATGGTCAAATGACGATAACAAAGAATTTTGGTGGTGAAATTGTTCCTCTGACTGAAGATGAATTGGCAGAATACAACGCTATGCAACAGGCTTGGGTAGATGGGGCTGATGAACGGTTCGCCGCTGTTTTACGTGAAGATAGAAACAAATTGCTTGATGATAGCGATTGGACGCAAATGAACGACAGCCCTTTAAACAATGAAGATAAAATTGCTTGGGCGACATACAGAACAGCTTTGAGAGATTTAACCACACATGCGAATTGGCCTAATCTTAACGAAGAGGATTGGCCTACGAAACCATAACAACAAAGAGGCAGCATAAAGGAATAAAACACTATGACAAAAGCAAGAGACTTAGCTGATATCGTTGCGGCGGGTAGCCCTCTAGTTGATGGTACTATTGAAGTAGTAGATATCACAGGAGTCACTGCTAGTGCAACAGAGCTAAACTATACAGATGGTGTGACATCTAATATTCAAACACAAGTAGACTCAAAGTTGCCTCTTTCGGGAGGCACTTTAACAGGCGCACTTAATCTTGGAGACAGCACTAGATTACGTTTTGGTGACTCTCAAGATTTCGAGATTTACCACGATGGTACTAATACAAATATTGAAAATACCACTGGATCTTTTCATATTCGTAATAGCTCGGGCGGTCAAATTAAATTACAAGCTGTTTCTGGAGAACAGGGGGTTGTTGTTTATGCTAATTCAGCAGTAGAACTTTATTATGACAACTCTTTAAAACTATCAACACAAAACTACGGCGTAAGTATTAACGGCACCTTAGCCTTTAATGATAATAACAAAGCTGTATTCGGTACTTCTGATGATCTTCAACTATTCCATGACGGATCTAATAGTTATATTCAAAATAACACTGGTAACTTAATAATAAAAAATTCAGGTGGTGATTATTTAAAAGGTATTGTTGCAACTGGTGGAGTTGAATTAAATTATAACAACAGCAAAAAGCTAGAAACCACTAGCACAGGCGTAGACATTACTGGGAATATTTCAGTTTCTGGAACTGTTGATGGACGTGATATAGCATCTGATGGCTCTAAGTTAGATGGCATTGAAAGCGGTGCTACTGCGGATCAAACCAAGGCTGACATTGATGCGCTTAACATTGATGCAGCAACACTTGATAGCTTAGACAGCACACAGTTTATGCGTTCTGATACGGCTGATAGTTTTACTGCTAACCCTACTTTTGCTGCTGGCGCAACAGGTCAACTAGCATCAAGAACAGGGTATGCTGACTTTTTGGGTTATAATCCCACTTATGGTTCATACATAGGTGGCGGTGGAGGTAATTCAACCAGATATTTATATTCTGGCGGTTATATCTATAATGGTTCAGCTACTCATACACTTTGGCACTCTGGCAACGATGGCTCTGGCTCTGGATTGGATGCTGACCTATGGGATGGCAACCAGTTCAGCAGTTACCTAAACCAAGCTGTTACAACAACATCATCTCCAACATTTGCAAATGTTAATTCAACTGGTGGAAGTGTAACCGCTACAAATTTCTATGCCCACGATTGGTATCGCAACTACAACACTGGCGAGGGTCT
>Ga0181584_10004956_pt1 | contig 10079 bp, 8 predicted proteins | sample 071ome_30_FD_132462 | JGI IMG/M metagenome (GOLD analysis project Ga0181584, IMG submission 132462) | Coastal salt marsh microbial communities from the Groves Creek Marsh, Skidaway Island, Georgia - 071406AT metaG (megahit assembly) | ecosystem: Environmental > Aquatic > Marine > Intertidal zone... | reverse complement strand
TATTAATTTGCTATCCGAGGTAGCTCAATTGGCAGAGCAGCGGACTGTTAATCCGTTGGTTGTGGGTTCAAGTCCCACCCTCGGAGCTATAGATTGGATTTATCACTATAATTAAAATAAATGGAGGAATAATGGACTATCTTGCAATAGTAAAAGAAAGAGCAGAAGGTAAAGACTTGAGTGTTCTAGGAGGTTCAGTTAAATTTGTAGCTGATGATAACATCGTTTTTATTGATGGAGTCAATGGTGAAATTTCATCAGATGATAATGATGCAACCTGTACAGTAACAACTGATACTGAAACAATGCAAGCAATCATGGACGGATCTTCAAGTCCTCAAGCTGCTTTTATGACTGGTAAGTTAAAAGTTGCTGGCGATATGAGTTTAGCTTTAAAAGTTCAGTCAATAATTTCATAAAAATAGGGCCTGTAGCTCAGTTGGTTAGAGCAACGGACTCATAATCCGTCGGTCGCAGGTTCAAGTCCTGCCGGGCCCACTAGACAAATTATGAGAAATAAGTTTATAAATGCAAGCCTAGGCTCCTTAATTTCATTATTTTTAATTATTCCACCTAGTATTGGTAAGATTTTTGGTTTTGAATACTCCGATATTCCCTTTATCTTATTTTTAGGAATTATTTCAATTCTTTCACTTAAAAAATTAAATTTTGAAAAATCTGACTTGATATGGCTATTAATTGCCTCCCCATTTATTTTGTCATTAATTTTTTTTGGAGTTAACTACACTACATTCAGATTCATAGCATATATATTTTTTGGTTTTTTAATAAAAAAATATGTTCAAGCTAATAAAAGTAATAATTTTATTTGGTTTTTCTTACCAATGCTCTTAGTTATAGCTTTGAATTTTATAGTTTTTTTACTCCAAGAATCATTTTTAGAGAACACAATTGGATGGATTTCAAACTATTCCGATCAGTCGAATATATTTTTAACAGGAAGACTAGCTGGTTTCCAAGGCTCAGGACCAAATGTTGCAGGAGCTTTATTTGGAATATTTACAATCTTAAATTTTTATCTTTATAAAACTTACCAAAATAAAGTTGTAATATTTTTTACATTTCTAAATTTACTATTGTTTTTAATAACATTTTCTAGGGGAAGCTATTTAGCTTTTTTGATAGTTGTTTTGATGTATATATTTATAACTAAAAAAGATAGAAAATTTAGGATAGTTTACATTTCATCATTACTTTCTTTTGTAATTTTATTTTTATATTTCGGACCTTCGTCGGTAATTTTAAAAGAAAACGATAGATCACTATTGGCAAACATAGCATTAGAAAATATAAAGTTAATTGACGGTGTAGGTGGGGGTAATTATGTTGAAGAAATCTTTAAACCTTACTTGCTTTCTGTCAACCCAAACTTATTAGAAGATAAGTTTAAAATATCTCTTAATAAAGTTGAATTAGGCATAACACCTGAAGAATATAGAAATGAAGGTGTTGATTTTTTTATTGGTACATCTGGAGGAGGGTACGAAATTCTCCAACAATATTTTTTAGCTGATAAATGTTCAGATGATAGAAACACCTGCCAATATTTGAGAGTAGATGAGCCTACATTAAAAAATTATCTTAAAATTTTTATTCCAGATAATGATTTTAAAGTAGCCAATGCTTTTGATTTTTGTAAACAGGGAGAAGGTTTAGTAACCAGAGGTGATTACGCATGTATAGCTTACGAATTAAAACTTCTTGGTGAAAATTATGTTGATGTTGAATTTATTGACATTATAAGCTCTAGCGATTTATCAAAACACTTTAGTTATATATATTCGAACAACTTGTTTGTTGAATGCGAATCAAGTAAGTCGTACACATGTAATGACAGACCTTTGGCGATAGGAGAACTGAGCGTTGTAATTGAAAAGTTGTTTATAGCTTCAGATACTCTTACTGAGGATAATCTTAAAAACATATGTAACGAATGTAACTTTAGAGATATTAATGGATTTATAAAAATCAAATATGATCGTTATGATTACTTTCTACCTAGATCCAAAATAGAATTTTACACGTCAAGCAATGGTACCGATTGGAAATTAGTAGGATATCCTCATTACACAGGAGAGGTGATAAACTTCAGGAAAAATGTAGGAAGATTAGAAGTAGGTGGCTATGTTGATGGTCAATCATTTGGCAACACATGGCTTGAAGGCTATGTAAAGTCTGTAGAAATTATAAATGGTGAAAAATATAAAAAGATTAATTTTGATAAAGAAAATTTAAATAAAGATTACTACATTTTCAAGATAAACTCGTTACTTCCTTATGAAGGTCAAATAAATATTAGTGAAAAAGGATTAGAGCTTCTAAGACCAAATAAGTATTGGGTTGCAATTGAGAACGATTACAATTTTCAAAAAGATTTTGAAATTGTAATTGAATTAACAATTCCAGAGATTCCATGGGAAACTCAAACTTTAATTTCAGACACATCAGCTTTAAACGGGGGAGATCATTCATGGAGAGTTGATATTGACGACGGAAGAATGTTTTTTAAGTGGACAAATGAAAATGGTGAATACGTTTATCAACTAGGTGATTTTAGTTTAAGATCTGGAGTTTTAACTCAGAAAAACGGCCAACTGTTTACTGAAAAGCCTCCACTTGCTAATACATCATTTTTAAGTCAATTAACAACAGCTCACAATGGCTATTTAACTTTGTTTGTAGAGTATGGTTTATTGTTTGGTTTAACCTTTTACTTGTTTGTATTTTATTTAACTTTAAGAGGATTTAGACAAAGTTCAGACAAGAAGGCAATCCTATTGTATTTGATATTAATTTTTGTTTTAATTCACAACAACACTAATGATTTGTTTTACTCACCAGATATTACTATTTTATTTTATTTTATTTTGGGCTTTAAAGAGTCTATGGTTGATTTAGAAGACTCTCTTTAATTAAAAAGTTGTAAAATGAATCGGTTAAAACCAGAACTTCTTTTCCATCTTCTGTTCTGTAAGGTTTAGTTGGTACAGTTAATTTATTTATATTTGAAAAATTAAAATTCCTATAACCCCATAATAACTGAGTAGCATTTGGAATAGATAAATTTTCATCAATGAGGAAAGTTTTTTCTAGAGCATTTATTAAATTAAGAAGATCAGAATATGAATTAAACTCATTTAACCTTTGGAGAAGTGAAAGAATGATTTCTTGTTGTTTTTTCACCCTATACAGATCACTAACTCCTTTCATCGGTTCCCATACTGAAGCGTCATTTCCATTTTCATCTACTAGTTTATCTCCGACCAAAACTTCAGTGTTTCTTGAAACTACCCAATTCAATGCAATTTCACCGCTAACAATTTGACAGCCCTTTTGAAGCTCAAATGAATAACCCTCTCTTTGAGCTTCATTTAGACAAACTTCTACGCCGTTCATGGAATCAATAATTTTTTCAAATCCTTCAAAATTGAAAAGTGCAAAATGGTCAACTAGTATACCGGTAATATTAAGTATCGAAGCGGAAAGGTTTTCGGCTGAATTTCCACACTTATTTTTACTAAAAGATGCATTTATACGTTCGATTTCATCTGTGCATGTGTTTTTAATTAATAAATCTCTAGGAATAGATATCAAAGAAATTTCTTCTTTTTCTTTGTGTATTAATGCCAAAATAATTACATCAGACCTTTGCCCAGTTACAAAACCCCTTGCCTCAGAACTATCCTCAGATCTTTCGTCGCTTCCAATTAGTAAATAAGTTTCAAATTCATAAATGCGCTCATCAGCTTTATTGAACTGTAGTAGTTCATCAATTTTGTTTTCTACAATTATTATTTCATCAGATTCATTGACTTCTTCCAAAGAAGTTGTTATTGGAGAAATTTCATTTATAGTTGTTGTACTACCTTCGCTAATATTTATGATTGATTCTTGGTCAAATTCTGTTGTATTAAAATTAGGAATTAAATTGTAAATTGTTATCGCTACTATTGCAATTACAACTATAGAAATGACAAGTAAAATATTTTTCTTATCCATAAACAAATATTAACTATAATCAATGTATCTAAATAAATTTTAACTTTATGACAAAAATTACAACGGTTATTGCTGCTGGTGGCTTGGGCACGAGATTAATAGGATATAAAGGCAACGACTCAACAAAAATGTTATTAAAAATTAAAAATTCTTCTATGATTTGTCATCAAATCAATCAACTAATAAATTGGGGTTTAAACGATTTTGTAATTGTAACCAATCCTACTTATGACAAGTTAATAAAAGATGATATAGTTAACAAATTTTCTAATATTAATGTAGAGTTTGTTTTACAGGACAAGCAGCTCGGGGTCGCGCATGCTTTGCAACAAGCTGAAAAAGTAGTGCCTAAAGATTCAATGGTTTTATATATATTAGGAGACAATTTTTTTGAGTTTCCACAAATAGATAAAAATTTTCTAAACGATATTGATAAAAACGATTCATACTTGTTTTCAAAAGAAGTTAACAATCCTATAGAATTTGGTGTTGTAGAGATTCATAAACAAAAAGTTATTTCAATTACTGAAAAACCAAAAAATCCTAAATCTAATTTAATCGCAGTAGGATTGTATTTGTTTCCAAGTGATTGTTTTAAAAAATTTAAATATATTCAACTTTCACATAGAGGTGAGTATGAAATTACTTCATTATTAGAAATTTATATGCAATCTAATAATTTAAAATATAAAAAAGTTCATGGTTGGTGGATTGATGCAGGCACTCCTGAAGCAATTAAAAAAATTGAAAAATTAATTTAAAGGTTTTAATTTTTGAAAGTATGTCAATGCCGTGAAGACAACTATAAAGTATATGAAAAAAGCAACGGTGCTAATAATTTGATTTGTAAACAAAATTGTTAAGGTTATAAGAAAAATAAATACAGAAAATATTGCAAAACTCAACAAAACTTTATTGTTTGAGAAGCCTAAATTTAGTAATCTATGTGAAATGTGATCTGTTCCTCCTGTCATAGGAGAAACTCCAGAATTTAATCTAGATAAAACTACAGTTATAAAATCTATAAGTGGAATTGAAAAGAATAGTATTACTGGTGGAATTGGTAAATTCCAAAAACTATTTATTTCATTGTTCCATGTAAATAATATACTTATAAATCCTAAGCAGTATCCAATGAACAAACTTCCCGAATCTCCCATATACAATTTAGCTGTTGGAAAATTGAAATATGAAAATCCTAAAATAGAACCAAATAACACAATGCAAATATCAGTTAACCTAAATTGATTTGATGTGTAACTTAATAAAGATAATGAAATTGCTATAAAAATCGATACTGTAGCGGCAAGCCCATCCATGTTGTCTAAAAAATTTAGCGAGTTAACTATTAATAAAATCCAAAAAATAGAAACTAAAGAATTTAGTAGATTATTGAAATTTAAATTTAATAGGGCTTCTATTTGTAAATAAATTTCTAGTGTAAAGATTGGAATACCTATTGCAATTACCTGAAGGGTAAACTTAGCTTTCCAATTTAAATTGTATATATCATCTAGTAGACCGATAAGTGTAATAAAAATAGCAAAGAAAGCTAGTTGAAAAATTTCGCTTTCTACCTCTCCAAGTAACCTTGTTGAAACAAAAAATGATATAGACATAGCAATTCCACCAAAAGTAGGTATGTTTTTACTTGAAAGTCTTTTCTCATTTTTTTTAGATTTTGAAAAGTTATTTTTAATGAATCTTAGAGATGCAAAATTTAATGTAAAGGAAATAAAAATTGAAATAAAGAGAGCAAGGTATAACGAAAGCTGGAAGTCATTACTCATAATATTGATTCATATATTTCTTTAAACTTATTGTAAATGTAATCAGTTGAGAATTTGTTTATAACTTTTTTTCTTGAATATTTTATTTTTTCCTCAAGATCATCTTTAGGAAAGGTGTTAATAGTTTTTACATAATCATCAAGGTTGTTGTTTTCAATTAAATATAAATTGTCATTGGTGTCGTATATTTCATTTACCCCAGGTAAATTGTTTGAAATAGTTGCTAAACCTACATACATTGACTCTAAAACTATTCTTGGTAAACCTTCATGAGAAGACATATGAATCAGGATATCAAAATCTTTTAGTTTTTTTTCTACATTTATATTGCCCAGATAGTTTACGTTATTAAGAGAAATTAATTTTTCGATATCTTCTTTTTTGTATGATGCTGGGTTTCCAGGGTCAATTTCACCTGCTAAAAAGAAATTTAAATTTTTTGAATTACTTAATTTCCTTGATAAATCAAAATATTCTTTAATTCCCTTATCTTTAAGCAATCTATTGCACATTAAAACTTTAACTTCGTCTCTAAGGTGATCTATTTCTTTTAATTCAAACTTTGTAGTATTTATGCCACTACCACGTATAATCGACGATTTATTTTTAAAATTTATATATTTAATAAACAAATTTAAATCTTGTTTATTTTGAAAAATTAAATAATCTACATTTTTATTAAATAAATAAATTAGTAATGGTCTCATTAAAAATCTCGCTATCTTTATTGTTTTACTGTTAGAAAATAAGTAACCCAGCCCAGTAATTGAAACTATTACTTTGTATCTCTTTTGGTGGAATATGGAAGCTAGAACAAAGTAAATTCCTGATTTCAATGTAAATATATGAAGAATGTCATTTTGATTAATATTTTTAATTATGTTTTTTAACTTAATAATTGCGATAATATCTAATATTTTTTTTCTATTTATTTTCCACTCGTAATGATTATTAAAAGATTCATAAATTGATTTTCTGTATTTATTAGTTGGTGTAATCGAGCAAATTTTAAATCCATCAGCTCGAAGTTTATCTGCAATGTCTGATCTTGATTTGAATAATACCCAATCCCAATGTGACAAATAAAATAACATATTTTCTTATTCAATATTAAACAAAATCTAAGTTTTAGTTTTATGTAAAATTAAAACGATGAATTTATTAGTTGTAGGTGCTGGCTATGTCGGTTTAATATCAGCACTTGGATTTGCAAAATTAGGAAATAAAGTTAACGTTGTAGATCTTAACAAAGATATTATCAACGATCTAAGTAATGGAAGACCTCCTTTTTACGAACCTGATTTAGAAGAGCTACTCAATAATAAAGAACTTAAAATTAATTTTTTTGATAATTATGAAGATGCAGTGTCAGATGATTTAGAATTTGTTTTTGTTTGCGTACAAACGCCATCTAATAAAATCGGACAGGTAGATACTTTGTATGTAAAAAGTGTCTTAAATACACTGAAATCATTCCATCAAAATTTTTCTATATGTATAAAGTCAACTATTCAAAGCAATGTTATTGAGAAAATATGTGAAGATGAAGACATCGATTTTTCTCAAATTTTATTTAATCCAGAATTTTTAAGAGAAGGATCTGCGATATATGACTTTTTTAATCCTGACAGAATAGTAATTGGAGGTACCAATAAGTTAGCAATTGACAGATGTAAATTACTCTACAAGGACTTTGAGTGTGAAATAGTTGTTACAGATTCCATTAGTTCTCAAATTATTAAATACTTGTCTAATACCTATCTAGCTATGAGGCTTTCATATGTAAATGAAGCATACAGGCTTATTTCGGACCTAGGTGGTAATCCAGATGTTGCTTTAAGAGGAATTGGACTTGATAACAGAATTGGTCTAAATTATTTTCGACCATCACCAGGATGGGGTGGCTCTTGTTTTCCTAAGGATGTAAATGAAATTATCAATACTTATTCGACAAAATTTGAGATTCCATTAATAGGAAAAATAGTTGAATCTAATGATTATCAACAAATTTGGATTGCAAATAGGTTGTTAGAAATTTCACAGAATAATGGTTTGAAAAATATTATTTTAATGAGAGCACCTTTTAAAGAGAATACCGATGATTTGAGAGATTCACCTTCAATTAAAGTTTATGAAATTTTAAATAAAAAAACTGAAAATATATATATTTACGAAGATGAAGTAGATATCCCTAAGAACTTTAGGGTAATAAATGCTATTGATGAAATTCTTGACAATTCACTTTATGTCCAGATGTTTCCTGACAAGTCAGACAACAGACAAAAGTTACTATTGAAAATCAATAATTTAGAAAATTCTATGTTGTGGCAAATGTGGGATGACAAGTGAATATATTAATTTCAGGTGGTGCCGGTTTTTTAGGATCTCATATTGTTGATAGACTAGTTGAAAAAAATCACCACATTTTTGTTCTTGATAATTTACTTACTGGGGATAAAACAAACATTAATGAACATATTGAAAGTAACAACATTGAGTTTTTGAACCATGATGTTCAAAACTATATTGAAGTTGATGAAGACTTAGATGTTGTTATGCATTTAGCAAGCGCTGCGTCTCCTAAGGCTTATACACAATTTCCAATCAATACATTAAAAGCAGGAAGTATCGGAACGATTAATACTTTAGGCCTTGCTAAAAACAAAAAAGCTAAATATTTATTAACTTCAACATCTGAGATATATGGAAACCCCAAAGAATCTCCACAAAAAGAAACTTATTGGGGAAATGTTAATCCTATTGGCCCAAGAAGCATGTACGATGAAGCTAAACGATTCTCAGAAGCATGTGTAACTAGCTATAACAATATTCACAACCTAAATACTCGAATTGTTAGGCTATTTAATACATACGGCCCAAGAATGAAGCTAAATGATGGGAGGGTGGTAACAAATTTTATTTATCAAGCCTTGAAAAATGAAAACATCACAGTATATGGCGATGGTACTCAAACAAGAAGCTTTTGCTTTGTAACGGATACAGTTGAAGGAATAATTAAGGCTTTAGATTCAAATTCTGGGGAGGTTTTTAATATAGGAAACTCTCAAGAAATAACTGTCAATCAATTAGCTGAAACAATAATTAAATTAACTAATTCAAGTTCAAAAATTGAATATAAAGAGCTACCAATCGACGATCCATTAAAAAGGAAACCAGACATCACCAAAGCCAGAGATTTGTTAGATTGGCAACCTAACGTGGGACTTGAAGAAGGACTTCAAAAAACTATTAATTGGGTTAATAGTCAAATTAATTAAAAATTGTATAAAGTTTATTTGTGATGTTTTCAAGAGAATGTTCTTTGGCATAATTTTGAGAATTTTTTATTTCTAATAATACTTCTTTGCTGTCTACTTTTTGTAGATTATTTATCTTTAGATGAAGGTTTTGGTCGTTAAATTTTAAATATTTTACATATTTTATTGAGTATAAGAAGTCAAAGTCACTAGACCTGTAAAAGTTTAACAATCCAGATGACACTGTTTCTAAAACAGATTTATCAAAAAAACCTTCTTTGGCATTATTTATATTAATGTCATATTTTTTTAGTAATTCAGGTAATTCTGAGTGTAATTTTCTACCTAAAAATGAAATATTAGGAAATTCACTGTATTTACTTTTTAGATAATCTAAGTACTCCATATCCTTTTGATTTAATGGACCTCCGACAACATCAATAATTAAATTATTGAAGTTGTCAGCTAATAATAAGCTACCTAATGTTTCATCAATGTTTTTGGACTTTGAAATTCTACTTAAAACAATAATTTTTTTAAGTTTAAAATCCTCTCTTTTATTAAAAAAGCTTTTTGTATCGATGCCGTGACCTATGGATTGTCTTTTCTTAAATCTAAAAGGAAATGAGTTTTTTGATGCAGTTACTAAATTATCTGCAACAAATGAAGAAAGTAGCAAAATTATCCATTTCAAACCAAAACGTGGTCCTGAATGAGTAAACCACAGAGTAGATTTTATTTTTTTTCTAAATAGGAAGGGTTTAATTACTAAGTGTTGCATTGGAGCCATATGTGCAAAACAGTGTGAATAATCATTTTGATTAACAATCGTTCTAGATAATTTAATCAATCTAAATAATTGAAAAATTTTAGATTTTTTTTCATTGTGTTTATTTACAAATTGAATAGCTACATTTTCATTTACAGTAAATTCTTTACCCAATCTAAGAGTTAAAACATCAATGTAATCATATTTTTTTGAAAGTGAATTTATCCAATCTTGTGTAAAAGC
>Ga0181584_10004943_pt1 | contig 10096 bp, 6 predicted proteins | sample 071ome_30_FD_132462 | JGI IMG/M metagenome (GOLD analysis project Ga0181584, IMG submission 132462) | Coastal salt marsh microbial communities from the Groves Creek Marsh, Skidaway Island, Georgia - 071406AT metaG (megahit assembly) | ecosystem: Environmental > Aquatic > Marine > Intertidal zone... | reverse complement strand
TTTTCCTACGCTTGAGCAAGGCGCGCAGGCAGTTGCGGCGATTATCGCGGCAAAGATCATCCCGTGCACCCTCGAGTTTCTTGATCAGATGACAATTCGCTGCGTGGAGGAATTTGTAGGAATAGGGCTACCGACTCAGTGCGCGGCCTTGCTTTTGATGGAAACGGATGGACATCCCGCCGCTGTCGATGACGAAGTCACTAAAATGGCAGAGATTGCCAAAAGACATGGTGCGATCGAAGTCACTCAAGCGAAAGACGAAGAGCAATCTCTCCAGCTTGCAAGTGCAAGGAGGACCGCCTTTTCAGCGCTTGCCCGGGTTCGTCCGACAACAATTCTCGAGGATGTGACTGTCCCACGATCGCATCTTGCTGAAATGGTTTCTTTTATTGATGCACTCGCGAGAGAGCATGGCCTGACAGTGGGTACTTTTGGCCACATGGGAGACGGGAATCTCCATCCTACTTTCTTAACAGACGAGCGCGATGAGGATGAAATGCGTCGAGTTCATTTGGCTCTCGATGCAATTGTCAAAAAGACCTTGGAGCTCGGAGGCACCATCACGGGAGAACATGGAATCGGCCTTGCTAAAAAGGGGTGGCTTCGCGAGCAAGTTGGTGAGGCGAGCTACGATTTGATGAGATTAGTCAAGCAATCGATCGATCCGCGCAATCTCCTAAATCCTGGAAAGATTTTTGATTAGTTTGCTGTGGAAAAGACCTTAAAGACACTGGATTTTTCGATTCTTCAGCAGTGCATGCATTGCGGGATGTGTCTTCCGACGTGTCCAACCTATGAGACAACATTGAAGGAGCGTCACAGTCCGCGTGGACGAATTGCGCTGATGCGAGCCATTGCGCAAGATCAATACCAGATTGATCAAAACTTTGCCGAGGAGATGGACTATTGTTTAGGTTGCCTGGCTTGTCAAAGTGCCTGCCCTGCGGGGGTCGATTATGCGGACTTGTTTGAGGTGTCTCGTGCGGATGTCGAACGGGCAAAAATCCACCGCTCAACGTTGAGGAAGTTCTGGCGATGGGTGACTTTGGAGCAGTTGTTCATGCGGCCCAAGCTATTGAGAATCATGGGGCGCATCCTGAGGTTTTATCAAAAATCAGGATGCGAATTTATGGTCAGAAAACTCAAGCTAGTGAGGTTGTTGCCGCCACATTTGCGCAGGCTTGAACCGCAAGCTCCTCGTATTTCTGAGCGGTTTTCAAATGAGTTTATTGCTCGAGTTGAAGAACCAGCAACTGTCACGAAATATCGGGTTGTTTTGCTCACTGGATGTATTCAGGACCTTTCTTTTGCGCAGATTAATCGTGATACGGCTGATGTTCTTTTGTTCAACGGCTGTAAAGTGCTGACTCCCTCGGAGCAACCTTGTTGTGGTTCGATTCATAGTCATAATGGTGAACCAAGCCTCGCAAGAGAGAATGCTCTCGCGTTGTTGAGATTAATTGATCCGACTTCGGTTGATGCGATTATTTCCAACGCGGGAGGATGTGGATCACACCTCAAACATTTCCAACGCTTGTTACCCAATGACCGAAGAGCAAAAATCTGGGATCAAAAAGTGAAGGATATCCACGAGTTTCTCTCTGAGATTCATCTTGAGAAGCCACAAGCTGCTCCATTTAACAAGCAAGTGACAGTGACCTATCATGATTCTTGTCACCTTTTGCATGGTCAAAAGGTTCGTGAGCAACCGAGAAATCTCATCGATTTGGTTCCTGGAATTCGTAGAATTGAACTACCTGAATCCGACTGGTGTTGTGGCTCGGCGGGTGTGTATTCAGTGACTCAGCCTGAGCAGTCGAGGTTGCTTTTGGATCGAAAAATCCTTCGGATACGAGAAACTGGCGCCGAGATTCTTCTGACAGCAAATCCAGGATGTCATTTGCAAATCGCAAATGCCCTTCCGGAACTGAAGCTCATGCACCCCATTTCGTTACTTGCGCAAGCTTATCGATCATGAATATCAATATCGCTATAATTGGAGGCGGCCTGATGGGCCGGGAAATCACAAGTGCTTTTGCTCGTTGGTGTGCGCTCGTTGATTTGCCTGTCGTTCCAGTCTTGCGGGCTGTTGCCGATTTAAATCCAGAAGTTTTGTCATGGTTTGACCGCATTGAGTCAGTCACGCAAAAGGTTTTGGATTATCGTGAGGTTCTCACAAATCCAGAAATTGATGTTGTGTATGTTGCTGTTCCCCATCATTTACACGAACAAATTTATCTTGATGTTCTCAGAGCGGGAAAGGACCTCCTTGCAGAAAAACCTTTCGGAATTGATTTGGCCGCAGCTCAAAAAATAATGGAAGTTGCAAAAGAGACCGGTCGCTTTGTGCGCTGTTCTTCAGAGCTTCCTTTTTTACCAGGGGGGCAGCGTGCTTTTGAGGTGGCTCGATCCGGTACAATCGGTCGAGTTCTTGAGGTCGTCTCGGGATTTCACCATGCGAGTGATTTAGATCCCGAAAAACCGGCTAATTGGAAGAGAATGAGTGCCACTTGTGGGGAAGGTGGGGTGCTCAATGATCTTGGGATGCATGCTCTCCATATTCCCCTTCGTTTAGGTTGGAAACCTCAGAGGGTGTATGCCCAATTACAAAAGGGATATCCGGTCAGGCCAGATACACAAGGGGGAGTTGCCCAATGTGATACTTGGGATAATGCTCTCCTGCATAGCTGGTTCGAGCTCGATGGATATGAAGTGCCAATTCGATTCGAGATGAAGCGTTTACAGCCGGGTGCGACTAATACTTGGTTTATCGAGGTTCTGGGAACGGAGGGTGGAGTGAGGTATTCGACCTCAGACTACAAGGGTCTTTATCTTTTTGAATCGGGCAAGGAACAGTTTTGGAAGCGAACGGAGCTGGGATTTAGCACGGCTTTCAAAACAGTCACTGGGGGGATTTTTGAACCAGGTTTCCCAGAAGTCATTCAGCAAATGTGGGCTTCGTATTTTTTAGAAAGAGAAGGTCTTTTAGGAGAGCGTTTTGGTTGTGCCACTCCAATCGAGGCGGTTGCGACTCATGAGATTTTTGCGGCAGCACTTGAGTCGCATGCCAAGCAAACCGTGGTGACAATATGAGTGGGAAAGAACGCTCTGGGATTCTCACGGCTGGTAATTTCATCGTCGACCGGATCAAAGGAATCGACCTCTATCCAGCTGAAGATACCCTAGCGAACATCGAGTCAGAGGCTCGTTCTAATGGAGGAGGTCCCTACAATATCCTCAAGGACCTCTCAGCGATGAGGGTCGATTATCCACTCATGGCTGCTGGGAAAATTGGCGCCGATGAAGATGGGCAGTGGATTATTGGTGATTGCGAGAATCATGGCATTGACCCGACCTTGTTAATTCAAGATCAGGATCAGAAGACCTCTTACACTGATGTCATGACGGTAAGAGAGACGGGTCGGCGCACCTTTTTTCATCATCGAGGAGCGAACTCCTATTTTCTTGGTGAGGAGATTGATTTTGGTACAAGCTGCGCGAAGATTTTCCATCTTGCCTATTTGATGCTGCTGGATGGGCTTGATGAGTTTTGTGAGAGCGGGCGCACGAGGGCCTCGTTTCTACTCGAGCGGGCCTCAGAAGCGGGCCTCATTACGAGTATCGATGTTGTGAGCACAAGCCATCCTCATTTTAGAGAAATCGTGTTGAGTTCACTGCCATTCACCGACCATTTGTTTCTCAATGAAATCGAAGCAGGCCGAACCTTAGGAATCGATCTTGATCCCCAAGATTCGAGTGCTCTTTCTCAAGCAGCGATCGATTTGGCCAAGAAAGGCGTTCGACAATCCGTCATCATACATACTCGATATGGAGCGGTCAGAGCAGGAGTAGACGGAAGCCTCCTCTGGCAAGGATCGGTCAACATGCCTGCACCAATGATTCTCGGAGCCAATGGAGCAGGTGATGCTTTTGCGGCAGGTTATTTACATGGTCTTCATCAAGGTTGGAGCTCTCAAAAGGCGATGGAGCTTGCCGCGTGTTCAGCTGCCATGTGCCTACGAGACCCTTCTCCTTCTGGTGGACTCCGTTCGGTAAGAGAATGTCTGGAGTTAGGACAACAATTAGGTTTTAGCGCAGTATCTTGACCCAATCACAGCGGCCTTGATTCGTCTCTCCAATTCAAAAGATTTCTTGATTGGCTTCCTCGAGTCTGGAGGCATGCTACTGAGTTAATGAAATCGTTGTTTTTTCCTGCGCTACTCTCAATCAGCTTTGCTATGCTGAGCGCTGCTCCCTTAAAGGTCTATATCCTCTCTGGACAATCGAATATGGAGGGCCACGCCAAGATCTCTTCTTTCGATCATCTGGCAATGGATCCCAAAACGGTCCCAATTTTGGAAGCGATGAGAAATAAGGACGGTTCTTCAAAGGTTTTTGAAAACATTCGTATTTCCTACCGAACCGGCAAAGAGGATCAGCAGCCGGGAGTGGGCCCGCTCACCTCGGGGTTTGGAGCTCGCTCAAATCCTACCGAAGATGGAGGTAAAATCGGCCCCGAATTCACTTTTGGTATCTATACCGAACAACTTGTTGAGGAGCCGATCCTTCTGATTAAGACAGCTTGGGGTGGCAAATCATTGCATACAGATTTTCGCCCTCCGAGCGCTGGAGCCTTTCAGTTTCGAGAAGAGCAAATCGAACAGTTTAAAAAGCAGGGCAAAGATCTCAATGAATTGAGGGCTCAAAAATCAGCAGCAACGGGTAAATACTATCAGCTTATGATTGATCATATTAAGAGTGTCTTAGAGAACCCTCGAGAGGTTCATCCCGCCTATCATTCCGAAGAGGGTTATGAGCTCGCTGGCTTTGTTTGGTTTCAGGGATGGAATGACATGGTAGCGCGCGATGTTTATCCGAACCGTGATCAGCCTGGAGGATATGATGATTATTCCAAATTACTTTCGATCTTTATCCGAGATGTGAGAAAGGATTTATCAGCGCCCCAAATGCCTTTTGTCATTGGAGTAATGGGTGCTGGTGGCCCAACGAGTGCTTATCAAGGAGGGCAAAAAAGATATCAGAAAGTTCATGAAAACTTCCGCCAAGCGATGGCGGCTCCAGCGAAACTTCCGGAATTTCGCAAAAATGTTGCTGCGGTTTTCACCGAAAAGTATTGGGACCCGGAACTTGATCAAGTCGCAGAAAAAAAGAATCTCATTAATCAAAAAAGAAATGAGATGAAATCTAAGGGATTCTCTAAACAAGAAATCGAGCAAGAGATTTTGGACTTTAGTCAGAAGATTCTCACCTCCCGTGATCATGAACTTCTCAAAGGAATTACAAATGCAGACTATCATTATAAGGGCTCCGCGAAGATCATGGCGCAAATTGGTAAAGCTTTTGCGGAGGCGCTCTATTCTCTTCGAACACGATAGTCGACTTATCTTTGTAAACTTTATGGTATGAAAATTGCACGCTCTCTTCTTTTTGTCATTCTAGGTCTCTCTCCTTTAGCGGCGAAGCAGGACCGTCCCAATGTCTTGGTTTTTCTAATCGATGACCTTGGATGGGCAGATCTTGGAAGCCAAGGTTCGCAGTTTTATGAGACGCCTCATATCGATGAGTTGGCCGCGTCGGGAGTTCGTCTGCTCAATTCCTATTCTGCCAATCCGGTTTGTTCGCCGACACGAGCTGCTTTGATGACAGGGAAAGCACCCCAGCGTGTTGGAATTACACAGTGGATTCCGCAGCCCTCTAAAGTGCATTTGCCAGAAGGGGAGCTCACTGTTGCAGAAACATTTCAAGCAGCGGGCTATCGAACAGGATATATCGGTAAGTGGCATCTTGGAGAAAAGGCGAATCAACTTCCAACATCTCACGGGTTTGACTGGATGAAAGCGGTCAATAGGGCAGGTCAACCGGCTTCCTACTTTTATCCTTATCAAAGAAAATCAAAACGCGGCAACTACTGGGATGTGCCCGATTTGGATGCTGGTCAACAAGGTGATTATCTGACAGATGCCATGACAGATCACGCGCTTGAGTTCCTCAAGGACAACCGAGAGAAACCATTCTTCCTCTACTTTGCGCATTACGCTGTTCATACCCCCATTCAGGCTCCCGCTGATTTGATCAAAAAGTATGAGGCTAAAGTTTCCAAAATGTATGGAGAAAGCAAGGCTGCAGGGATTCCCGAGCGGGATGGTACGATTTCTCGATCACGCCAGGATCATGCTGTGTATGCTGCCATGCTAGAGAACCTAGACGCTAATGTTGGGCGAGTTCTTGAGAGGTTGGAAGATCTACAGCTTACAGAGAATACGATCATTGTTTTTACCTCTGATAATGGAGGGCATTGTCATTTGCCAAAAGCACCAGGGGTGACTTCTAATCTTCCCCTTCGCTCTGGAAAAGGGTGGACTTACGAGGGAGGGATTCGCATTCCCACCTTAATTAGTTGGAAAGAGAAAATACGTCCGCAAGTTTCAACGACCCCCATGATTTCAATGGATCTCTATCCCACTCTTTTGGAGTTAACGGGCCAGGAACTTTTACCCCATCAGCACTTAGATGGTCGTTCCTTAGCTTCTGCTCTTCTTACTGGTGCTCCAGAGACTCTCGATCAACGTTCCTTATGCTGGACATACCCGCACCAGCATGGCTCTGGCCATCGTCCCTCACATGCAATTCGCAAGGGAGAATGGAAGATGATTCATTTTGAATCTGATCAGTCCAGAGAACTCTATGATCTTAAAAAGGACCCCGGCGAACGTCATAATCTCGCTCTTCAAAAGCCCCAAAAAGTGAAGGAATTGTGGCAAGAATTACAGGATTGGATTGAGAAAACGACGCCCCCTGCAAGTGAGTAACACGCGCTTTTTAAACAAGGAGCGAATGGTTTGAGGGTTCTCTTGAGAGGCTTCGTCCTGATCACTGAATGGGATCAATTTGGAGTTCAGTAAATGTCGTTGGGATATCAGTTGCACGAAGGCCAATCGTGCCAGATTGGTAATCGTTATCTTGGTGGGTAAAGAGAGTTTCTCCATTAAGAAGTACTGTAAACTCAGCCCCTTGGGCTCTTACTGAGAGTCGGTGTTGAACCGAGACATCAACGGCTCGCTTCGTGCGTTTTAACTCCTGCCACCCTTGGCCATCCATCTTGCCTAATAAGATAGAATCTTCGCTTGGTTTGATTCCAATGAAGTAGCCTCGCGAACAATCAAATCCAACCGACGGGGCAGAGCAACGAAAGAGAATCCCCGATCCCCGACCTTCCCTGACGCCGTGAAAATCGAGGGTGACAGAGGCGATAAAATGGTCGGGCGTCTGGCAATTCAGGAGGATTTTCTCACCAGCACGGAATGCGTTGATCGGTTGGGCGGGATGCGCTGCGAGCGTGAGCTTCTTTGGTGACGCTTGATAAAATTGAGGGTGCCCATAGTAATTGTGATCCGAGTAGAGATCAGAATGATAGGGGAGCGATAACATGGTCGTTTTTTCCCCAGAGGGGCGGAGTTGGGGAGTATTCGGAGCTATGGGCTTTCCCAAAAGGGGGCGACCGTTTCGCGACCACTTGAAAGGCTGGATAAAAATACTTCTTTGCCATCCAGGACTGCGGCTGCGCTTGGCATGGTAGACGTGCCACCATTCCGATTGATCGGGGGATTGCACGAAGCATGAATGCCCCACACCGTAAGTTTCTTGAGTTGATTGAAAAATTGGGCGGTTAAGTTTTTTCCACGAGGAAGCTTTGAGAGGGTCTTTGCCGGTTAACTCAAGAAGTCCAAGTTTGTATGAGGGGAGCCATGAGGCGCCGCAGGAGTAAGACAAGAAAACTTGACTTCCATTTTTGAGAACCTGAGGCCCTTCATTGAGCCCTCGCCCTTTTGGAGCGGGCTCGGTCATTTCCCATGGGTAGTCGGCATGGTGACAAATTCGAACTCTTTTGGCTCCGAGTTTCACTGGGCTTTGCATCGGTGCAATATAGAGGAATTGTTGGTCGGTATCTGGTCCATCCCATCCTGACCAAATGGCATAGAGTTTGCCCTGATATTCCATGGGAGTCATATCGATGGCCCAAAGGTTTTGGTCTTCATGATCACCAGTAAAGAGAGGGCCGTGGAGCTCGTAAGGCCCTAGTGGATCTTGCGATTTTGAGCGTAAAACGTAGGTGAGATGGTTTTTGTTTTGTCCATCAGAAGCGGCAAAGTAGATATGCCACTTGCCTTCTAAAAAATGGAGCTCTGGAGCCCAAATCTCTTTTGAATAAGGACCTGTCTCCGGAGCTTTCCAGATGACGTGCTTTTGACCAAAAGAGGTGAGGTTTTTTGAAGTAAAAAGAGAGATGCCGCGATCACCTTCAGAGAAGCACCATAAGTAGCGATCCTCGTTGGGGTCCCGAACGACCCAAGGATCTTGTCCTCCTCCAATCGGGTTGACGAAATGATCAGGAGAGAGAGCACCTGTTCGCTGGTATGACGGGTCAGAGAGGTCAACGGGCATCTGAGCATTCCACTTGCGAACCAGACGATCAAGTCGAGTGGCGATTTCTGGATGCTTTGAGACGAGGTTTTTCGATTCACTAGGATCCGAAGGCAGGTTGTAGAGTTGAGGAGCGGAGCCATCGATGTTGACAAGGTATTTCCACTGACCATCACGTGTTGCAAGATCTGGATTATCTTCGTCAAACCCGTGACCGAAGCCAGGTCGATCTGGTGGGCGCCGCCAAAAGATGGGCGCCTGGCGAGATTGAGTTGCTTTGCCAATGAGGGTTTCTGAGAGGTCCTCGCCATCCAGTTGCTCTGAGGGTTTGGTCTTGGTAAGAGTATAAAGAGAACGATTCAGATCGATTGCCGCAAAGACGGAGCTGTCATTCGTTGATCCTCTCTTCTCTGAGGGGATCAAACCCGGCGCCCAGACGATTAAAGGCGAGCGGATTCCCCCTTCGTAGAGCCATGTTTTTGCTCCCCTAAATGGTTCTGAGCTTCCTGCTCCGGGCTCATGGCCATTGTCAGAGCAAATAGTGATAATGGTATTCTCACGAAGATTTGGATCATTGCGGATCCGGTTAAAAAGGGGAGCGAGTTGCTCGTCCATCGAATCTAAAACACCCTGGTAGAGGGCTCTTTTACTTCCTCCCCATTTGTCAAGTGGAGGCCAGAAAGGTCCATGAACATCATCGGGCCAGAGGTTTAGAAAAAATGGTTTTTTCTCCTCTTGAGCGCGGTCGATAAATCCAAGGGCGCCATCGACAAATCCGCTCGTAATCTCAAATCGTTGCATCCATTGGAAGCCTTCGCCCAGGCGCTCAGCATCTGCCCAGATCCGTCCTTTGATCGGTTCACCCCCATTGAGATTGGGTTTCAAAGTGAGTGGGAGTAACTTAGGACCCATCCCTTCGAAATTTGTGAGAGATTGATCAAATCCATATTCCTGGATGAGAGGAGCATCTGCGACGTCTCGTTGGCCACCCATGTGCCATTTCCCAAAGTGTCCTGTTGCATAACCAGCTTGTTGGAGTTGCCGAGCAAGAGTGGGAGCTTTTGGATCAAGCCATTGAGCCATTCCCCGACGGTGATTATCTTTGCGATGATTCAGATAAGACGTAATGCGCCAGCGATGGGGATATTGCCCAGTGGTGAGAGCAACTCGGGAGGGAGAACAGATTGGAGAATTCACGTAAAAATTCGTGAAGCGGATCCCCTCGGCAGCAAGTTGATCGATATGTTGTGTTTTTACCGTTCCTCCAAAACAGGAAAAATCACGATAACCCATATCATCAATGAAAACAACGATGACATTAGGGTGATGAGCACCCCTTGCCACAAGGCAGAGAAGGGTGAGTAAAGAAAAAGCGAGTTTGACGCGAATGATCTGAGTCATTTTAAGAATCATGGGTGTCTTGGCAGTCAATGTTTACCTGAGCTAGACTAGGCCATCGAGTGTTCCGGTCGAATCTTGAAAGAGTTCCTCTTGAATGTCCATTTTTTGGGCCATTGTTAAGAGGACATTAGATAGAGGAGGGTGGTTCTCCTGATCGAAGGCGAGATGCTGACCATGTTTGAGGCCTAGCTTCTGACCGCCTGCGACAAGAAGGGGGAGATTTTTCGGAGAATGAGCTCCACCCACTCCGCTA
>Ga0181584_10004931_pt1 | contig 10106 bp, 6 predicted proteins | sample 071ome_30_FD_132462 | JGI IMG/M metagenome (GOLD analysis project Ga0181584, IMG submission 132462) | Coastal salt marsh microbial communities from the Groves Creek Marsh, Skidaway Island, Georgia - 071406AT metaG (megahit assembly) | ecosystem: Environmental > Aquatic > Marine > Intertidal zone... | reverse complement strand
TCGGAGAGGCCGCGGTTGGCTGCCCCGTCGAGCTCTCGTGCCTCGATCGAGGCCCTCGCGAGGGCATTCAAAGTCGCCCCACTTCTTCAATTCGTCCACAGAACCACCCTCATCTCATATATATTTATAGATACGGAGGTGGGACAGACACACAGCCACAGCCCGGCGGAAACTGCCGACTCAATTTCAAACGCCAAATTTCAAATTCAGCACTTGAATCGAGGTTCCCCCATCCTCCCCACACCATGGCTGGCGTCACACCAACACCGACGCCAACGCCAACGCAGGCCGCGACGGCGGCTCCCTCGGGCCGTGTACACTCGCTCGTCATCGACAACTTCAAGAGCTACGGGGGCCAGCAGGTGATCGGCCCGTTCAAAGACTTTACGACCATCATCGGCCCCAACGGCTCGGGAAAGTCGAATCTGATGGACGCGATCAGCTTCGTGCTGGGCGTGCGCAGCAGTGTGCTCCGAGGCAGCAGTCTCGGCGAGCTGATCCACGTGAGCAGCACGGACAATGACAGGAACACAGCGGCAGGGAAAGAGAAAGAGGCGGATCGGGCAGAGGTGACGCTGGTCTTCGAGCACGGACCGGCGCGGAGCTCGTCGGAAGGCCAGGGGGACAGGGCGCAGCTGCGGTTCTCGCGGGCGATTGTCCCGTCGAGCAGCGGGAGCGGCTTTGTGAGCCAGTATCGGCTGGACGGCAAGGCGGTCTCTGCCGAAGCGTATAATCGCAAGCTGGAGTCGTTCGGGATTTTGGTCAAGGCGAGGAACTTTTTGGTGTTCCAGGGGGACATTGAGAACGTGGCGCAGATGTCGCCGAAGGACCTGACGAACCTGTTTGAGACGATCTCGGGATCGGCCGGGTACAGGAAGGAATACGAGGCGGCAGAGGAGCGGCTGAAGGACGCGGAGAGCTCGATGGCGGTGGTGTTCAGCAAGAGAAAGGCGATCATGGCGGAGAAGCGGCAGAAGAAGGAACAGAAGACGGAGGCGGAGAAGCACATGGCGCTGATGGCACAGCTGGAGGAGATGAAGATCAAGAAGATCCTGTGGAAGCTGTATCATCTGGTGGAAGACCAGAGGAAGGCGGAGGAGGGGCTGCTGGGACTGAAGAAGGAGCTGAGCGCTGCGGAGAAGGAGGTCAAGACGGCCGAGAAAAACGCAGAGGAGAAGAAGCGCAAGCACGCTGGGGTGGCCAAGGAGGCGCTGCTGATCGACAAGAAGATCCGGAAGAAAAAAGGGGAGATCGAGAAGAAGAGCCCGGAGATGATCAAGATCAAGGAGCAGATTGCGCACCTGGAGCGGCGGATCAAGGCGGTGGTCAGGGAGCAGGACGCCGTCAAGGCCAAGGGCCAGGAGCACGCGACGAGGGTGGCCAACCTGAAGACCCAGATGGCGCAACTGAAGGACGCGCAGGCGCAGGTGGACCAGGAGATCGAGCAGAACAAGCGCTCGCAGCTGAGTCTGTCCCCGGACCTGCTCAAGGAGTACGCGGACATCAAGCGCGAGTACGGCGGCCGTGCCGCGGCACTGGAGGCCGAGCTCGCGTCCCTGCAGGCGTCTGCACAGGCCGACGAGGAGAGCCTGAGGATCATCAACGATTCGAACACGTCCATCGACAAGCGGATCGAGCACCTGGAGGAGTCGCTCGAGAAGGACGCGGCCAAGATGGAGGCGGCCAAGGCGTCCGTGGAGAAGCTCGGCGCGGATCGCGAGGCGGTGCTCAAGCAGCGCGACGACCTGCAGTCCGAGCGACGCGCGGTGGAGGCCAAGAAGAGCCAGCTGGAGCGCAAGCTGGAGGAGACTGAGGGGACGCTGCGCGAGGCCAAGGCCGAGTCGAAGCAGAGCCAGCGGGAGGAGGCCATGCGGAGCCTGGTGGCCGAGCTCAAGCGGGAGAACCCGTCTTCAGTGTACGGCATTGTCACCGATTTGGCCGACCCGACGTCGTCGAAGTACAAGCTCGCCATGAGCGTCGTCATGGGGCGCGACATCGACTCGGTCGTCGTCGACACGCCCGAGACGGCGATGAGGTGCATCGAGAGGGTCAAGCAGCGCCGCCTGCCGCCGATGACGTTCCTGCCTGCCGATACCATCAGGACGAGGGAGGTCAATCCCGCCCTGCGCACGCTGGGCGGGTCGTCCAAGCTGGCCATCGACTGCCTGAAGATCAAGGACGAGCGCGCCACGAGGGCCTTCAAGTCCATCTGCGCCGACGCCCTGCTTTGCGACTCGGTGGACGAAGCCAGGAGGCTGGCCTACGACGGCACGGTCCGCCAGCGCGTCGTCGCCCAGGACGGCACGGCCTTCTTGAAAAACGGCCTCATCACGGGAGGTATGACGTCTGCCATGGAGAACCGCGCCAAGAAGTGGGACCAGGCGAGGGTCGGCAAGCTCAAAGAGACCCGCAATGGGCTCGCCAAGGAGCTTCTGGCTTTGCCCCAGGTGCGAGACGTCACGCAGAAGCTCCAGAGCGCGGAGGCCAGGGCTGTCCGGCTCGATAACGAGAGGAACTACGCCACGGCCGAGCTCAAGTCCCTCAACGACAAACTCAAGGAGTCCAACGCCAACATCGCGGCGCTCTCCAAGGAGAAAGCATCCAAGGAGCCGGCTGCGAACGCGCTCAAGAAGCAGATGGCCAAGCGCAACAAGAAGATCGACGAGGTCAAGGCCAGGATGGACGCCATCGCCGACACCTGCTTCAGGGACTTTGTCAAGAAGATCGGGGTCAGTTCCATCAAAGAGTACGAGGAGAAGTATCTTAAGGCGGTCGAGCGCCTGACCGAGCGAAGAGCGGCCATCATCTCGCAGTACTCGAGGGTGGAGAACCAGCTCGAGTACGAGTCCTCGTCCAACCAGGACCAGAGCACGGCCAAGGTGGCCAAGGAGCTCAAGTCCCTCGAGAAGGCCCGGTCCGACCTCGAGAAGGAGGCTGCGAGCTTCGATGCGGCCAGCAAGAAGTCAAAGGAGGAGCTGGTGCAGCTCGGCAAGGAGTGCGACAAGCTGAAGGAGTCCCTGTCGGTCCTCGACGGCGAGATGAAGGTGATGAAGGAGCACGTGAGGAAGGCCACGGACGCGTTGGCGGCCAGGCGAAGGGAGATTTCCACGCTCGAGATGCGCGTCGACCAGATCAAGATGCAGCAGAACGATCAGCTCGAGGCGGCCGACCTCGAGAACGTCATCCTGCCCATCAAGACGACGTCGACCAAGGCATCGGGCAAGCGCAGGCGCGGCCAAGACGCCGCAGAAGCCTCGACATCCGCGGCGTCCGCCGCATCCGCCGGCGCGAGCGGCTCTGGCAACCGCAAGACGGACGACCTGGACTTTTCGTCCCTCGGCAGCGACGACCTGCTCCGCGACTCTGCCTCGCAGTACGGCCGCGAGACTGAGATGTCAGCCGCCATCGACGAGCTCAATGCCCAGCTCACATCAATGGCGCCGAACCTCAAGGCCGTGGAGCAGTTCGAGGAGATCAAGCGCCGCGAGCGGGAGCAGATGGAGGAGGTCGAGCGCACCAAGCGCGACGCCAAGGAGATCGAGGACGAGTACAACCGCCTCAGGCAGCTCAGGTTTGACCTGTTCAACGCCGCGCTGACCCATATCAGCGAGTGCATCGATCCGATCTACAAGGAGCTGACCAGGAGCAACCTCCACCCGTCTGGTGGCCAGGCGTACCTGTCTCCGGAGAACACCGAGGAGCCCTTCAGCGGCGGCATCAAGTTCAGCGCGATGCCGCCTACCAAGCGATTCAGGGACATGGAACAACTCTCTGGGGGCGAGAAAACGGTGGCCGCCTTGGCGCTGCTCTTCGCCGTCCACTCCTTCCACCCGTCGCCCTTCTTCGTCCTGGACGAGATTGACGCGGCGCTCGACTCTTCCAACGTGGCGAGGGTCGCCCTCTACCTGCGGAACAAGACTCGTGCCGGCACACGTGGCGCCTTCCAGGGTATCGTCATCTCCTTGAAGGACGTCTTTTACGAGAAGGCGGACGCTCTGGTTGGGGTTTGTCGGGAGCGCTCGACCGGGGCCTCGGCAACGCTGACGTTTGACCTTGGGAGGTTCGAGGCTCCCATCGGCGCTTGAGTGGTGGTGGTCGTGGTGGTCGGAGAAGCAGTAGCGACAGTAGCATCATCAGGACGTGTGTGTAACAAGGGGCTACGACTCGCGAGAGAGCCTCTCTGAGCTCACCGAGTCTGCAGGAGAGAATCAAAAATCAATCATGCGTCGTCCAATGATCGGGCGCGTGTTGCTGAGATCGTACGGGACGCTGCGTGGTCTTCCGGGGGCCGAACTCCAGGCGGTCGAGTCGACGGGGCGGATACCGGACGACGGTTTGTCTCTGAACGACTTCTTCGCCAACCCGAGAGCTGCGGCAGCACCACGGCAAGAGCCAGACTCCCCGGCCTCCTCCTCGTCGTCGTCGTCGTCGTCGTCGACGGGCCTGTCGTACTTCGTCGAGACGTATGGATGCCAGATGAACGTCAACGACTCGGACATCGTACGGACCGTGTTGGATCGGGCCGGCTATCGCCGTGCCCCGTCGGCCGACGCGTCAGACGTACTCCTCCTGAACACGTGCGCCATACGAGAGAACGCAGAGTCGAAAATATGGCAACGACTGGGGTACCTTCGGAACATGCGGCGGGAGCAGCCGAGAGGCAGGCGGCGCGGTCCCGTCGTCGGGGTTCTCGGGTGCATGGCCGAGCGTCTCAAGGGAAAACTGCTGGAAGGCAAGATGGCGAGTCTAGTGGTCGGGCCTGACGCGTACAGAGACTTGCCGCGACTCCTGGAGGTGGTCCTTCCCGGTCCCGGTCACAGGCAAGACGCTGAGCAAGCGATCAACGTGCAACTCTCCTCGGAGGAGACGTACGCGGACATCACGCCCGTCCGACAGGCGAGCGACACGTCCGTCTTCGTCTCCATCATGCGCGGGTGCAACCAAAATTGCAGTTATTGCATCGTGCCGAGGACTCGAGGTCGCGAGCGGTCCCGGCCGGTGTCGTCGATCATCGACGAGGTCCGGTACCTCGCCGACGTCGGCACGAAAGAAGTCTGGCTGCTCGGCCAGAACGTCAACTCGTACGCGTACTTCGAAGACCGCCTCAGCCGACAGACGAAAGCGGACGCCTCGCGCGACTACTTTGGCGAATATTACGCCAAGGGGTTCAGCTCGGTGTACAAGCCGCTGCGGGACGGATCAACCACGTTCGTGAGTACCGACCTCGACCGCCGTGCGCTCGCTCTTCGCGCGCCCTGACTCTCTCACTCGCTCGTTTGCCAGGCCGAACTCCTCCACCGGGTCGCCGAGGCGGCCGGGCCCGAGGTGCGCGTGCGCTACACGAGCCCGCATCCGAAGGACTTCAGCGACGACGTGCTGCAGGCCATCCGGGAACACGACAACGTCTGCAAGCAGATCCACATGCCTGCCCAGCACGGCGATTCTGGGGTCCTCGCGAGGATGAATCGGGGATATGATCGAGAGGCGTACGACGACCTCGTCTCGCACATTCGTGAGAGCATCCCCGGCATCGCCATCTCGACCGACATGATTGCCGGATTTTGCGGCGAGACAGAGGCCGAGCACCAGGCGAGCCTCGATCTCCTCCGATCGACGCAGTTCGCGCAGGCGTTCCTCTTCGCCTACTCGCTTCGCGACAAGACGCCGGCCTCGAGGCACCTGTCGGACGACGTCCCGGAGGAGACGAAATCGCGGCGCCTCCAGGAGCTCATCGACGTCTATCGCGAGAGTCTGAAACGCGTTTCCGCCAAGGAAATCGGGACGACGCACCTTGTTTTGGTGGAAGGGCCCTCGCGCAAGAGCTCGCACGACCGTCCCGAACTCACCGGGAGGACAGACACGTTCGCGCGCGTCGTCTTCCCCGACGTCGTCGTGCCGGACGCGTCGTTTCCTTCCATGTCTGTCCATCTGCGACCGGGAGACTACGTTGCCGTGACGATCGAGGGGGGTGGGGCCACGCTCGTCGGCAAGCCCATCGCTCGTACCACCGTGCGTGCGTACTTTGCAGAGAGAGGGAGAGAGGGAGAGAGGAAGAGAGAGCTCGGGCAATAGGGCGGCGGAGGTGATCGTTTGATACATGTAGTACACGTAGTACATCTACGACTAGCTAGTACAGGGACGCCCGGATCAAGTCCTTGTCCTCCTCCGCGAGACCAGCCGCGAACGGATTATTCCGCAGCGGGCTCTTGGCTGTCGGGCTCCCGTTCAACATGTCCACCTTCCCCTTCTCCACCCGGTCGCCCCCCTTCGTCATGCCTTGTGTCGCCGCCTCGATGTCCTCATCGACCCCCGTTCCCGCGAAGCTCGTCCGGGCCATCCTCTCAAACGGCGGGTCGAAGCTGGCCCGCTTGTCTTCTCGACCATCTGGGTTCGAGAGAATATCCGTCGCACTTGCGTCGAGCCCACGCGGACCGACACGCGCGCCGATCGTCGTCCTTCGCTTCTGCCTGGGCACGGACGCCGATGCCCGCGTCGCCACGGCATCCCCGGCCCCTTCGTCGGCCTCGCCCCACTCCCCGCGGTTTGTGCGGGTATCTCTCGTCGTCGCCTCCGCGAACGACGAGCTCGTGTTCACGATCCAAGGCGTATCTGGGTCGTCATCATCGACACCATCGTCGTCCACGTCGTTCCCCTCCTCCCCGTCGCCGTTGCCCTCCCCGTCGCCCTCCCCGTCGCCCTCCCCGTCGCCCTCCCCGTCGCCCTCCCCGTCGCCGTCGCCGTCCCGATCTCCGTCCCCGTCCCGATCCCCCACCTCTACGTCCCGGTCAACATCGATCTCACACCCCGCGTCCGCCTCATCTCCCTCGCCACCTTCGTCTCCCACCCGCTCGTCTTCCGGCATCGCAGACGCGTACACCGGAAGAACCTCCTCCGCTTGGCTCAGACTAAACTGCCTCGACCGCAACAGCGCACTGTACCCGTCGATCGAAATCGACACGCAGCTCTTCGACCCCGTATGCAGCGGACCCGGAACCGAAGACGCCGCCGGACGCGCCTTCTCCTCGTCCGTGTCGCCAAAGCGAGCCGACTTGATCGAGGCGAACGTGCAAAGCGCGTAGCACGAGTGAGCGTGAGTGAGAGGGAACGAGCGAACGAGCGAACGAACGAACGAGCGAACGAGCGAGCGAACGAGCGAACGAACGAGTAGACCCACCTTGATCAAGTCCTCCACGTCCGGCATCTCGCCCACAGCCTTCGTGGCGTTGCGTTCTCTGAACGATATGTCCAGGCGCCGCTGCCTCCGTTGCTTGGCGACCATCACAGCCACCGTGCCGCCAACTCCAACGGCGAAACCAGCCACCAGCAGGACGAACACCAGCCAACCCGGCATTCTCGCCCGAACGAACCAATAACGGCGATCGAGCGCGACCACCGAAAGGAAGAAGAAGAACGCTGACGAGAACTGGAGCACGCTCGAGTCGATTCGAATCACTCTACGAGTACGTACGTATGTATGTACGCGCGGACGTGTGAAACGGACCCGTTTTTGTCTCTGCCTCGTTGTTCTCGTTCGCCTCGCTGTTCTCGAGGTCTCGAGGCACCACCGAGACCACCGCTGCCGTCGAGCGCGCACCAAACCACACCGTCCAGTCGCCTTGTCCATTGAATAACAACAACAATCATCTTGTCGAGTTGTCTGAAGTTCACGGAGATCATGGCGCCACGACCTGTCGCACCCAAGGGGCTCACCGCCGACGCCGACACCGACATTGACGACTTGGTCCGTCGGGTCACCGAGTGCCTCTCCATTAACGAACAGTACCCCGACGTCCACGCCCCAACCAAGGATCTGTGTATCCGGAACGAGATCCTCGGGCTGGTGCGGGACGGCCTCGACGACCTGGCTGTTCTCGCCCGTCGCATCGAGGCGTCCCTCTCCCCGGCGGCGCTGTCCGGCGAGGCCGCGGGGAAGAGAGCGCTCGTGAAGCTGTCGAAGGAGGACGAATGGTACCTCGTCCAGGAGCATCTCGTGTCCGAGGAGCGCGAGTTGGAGAAGCGGCGCCTGGCGCAGAAGAAGGAGGACCAGGCGGCCAAGCAGCGCGAGCACAAGGAGTTTCTCAGGCAGTCCAAGCTCAACAAGGAGCAAGAGAAGCGGGAGAAGGCGCTCGAACTGGAGCGTATCAAGCAGACGCGGATCGAGGCGGAGGCAGCGGCGAGGCGGGAGCGTGCCGCCCGGCGGCAGGCCGGGGAGGCCGTCCGGGCCGACCGGGAGGCGCAGGTCAAGCGGGCAAAGGAGAAACAGGTGCTGGTTGGCAAGCTGAAGAAGGTCGTCGACGAGCAGGAGAAGCAGAGCGCGGCGCAGTCCATGCGGGACGAGCGTGCTCGCCTGGCCCGAGAGCGTCAGCAGGCCCAGGAGGAGATGACGCGCGTGCTGCTCGAGAACCAGAAGTCGCTCGAGCAGAAGCGGATTGAGTCCGAGAAGGAGAAGGAGGAGACCATGCGCTGCATGGAGGAGTACTCGAAGATGCTGCTCAACCAGGAGCAGGAGCGCCAGCGGCAGCTGGAGCGCATCCACGAGATCCAGCGCGCCCAGGAGCAGTCTTCCGACCGGGATATTGTGGCTGCGGGCACCAAGGTCTGGATGGACGACGCGATCGTCGCCAAACACGCGGAGGCGCGCGATCTCGAGGCCGCGAGGCGCGAGGCTGCGACCCGCGCTGCCGCAAAGCAGCGGAAGAACGACGTGCTCAAGGCGCTGGACGAGCAGGTCAAGGCCAAGTTGGAGGTGAAGCGCGCCGAGCTGGTGGCCAAGGCCAAGGAAAAGGAGCGCCTGGAGCAGGTTGACGCGCAGTCGAAGGAGAACCACCGCAAGGCGATGCAGCGTGCGGCCGACAAGTGCGTTGCGCTGAAGCGCGGTCTGGACGTGCAGATCATCCAGCAGCGCAAGGCGGTCCGGGCTACTGTGGGGATGAACCGGACGGAGCGGGCGCTGAATGCGCGCGTGCTCGCCAAGGCGGTCGGGGGGAGGGCTTGAGAGATATAGTCACGTCGGGGTAACCTATTCAAAGTCGACCTCAATGCCGCAATCCGACTTGACAGACGTCCGTCGTGATGGTGACGGCACCGGCACCGACGGATCCTTTCGCTCCCTCTCCTCCCTCTCCTCCCTCTCCTCCCTCTCCTCCCTCTCCTCCCTCTCCTCCCTCTCCTCCCTCTCCTCCCTCTCCTCCCTCGGTTGCTTCCGGTTCGGACGCGGCGCGCCGCTCGTACCTTCCCGCTGTCGCTTCGCCCCACTCTCCTTCTTCTGCGGGACCCGCGGGTCCCGCGGAACCCCGCCCTTCGTCTGCGTCTTTCGTTCATCGCCACCCTCGGGCATGTCCCATTCGTGCAATCGCCGCCTCCAGACCCTCACCAACCCGTCAAACGCCCGCTTGCTGCATTTTTTGTGGACGTCCGGAGTCCTCGGCACCTCCTTGGGCCGTCTATGCTTCACGGGGTATGCCTCCACAAACCTCTGATACCCGATGGTGTTCTTGCCAAAGTCAATCTGCCGCTGCCGCTGGCTGAGCCGGTGCGGGTCCGTCTCCCGAAAGGCCTCGGCATCCTGCTTGACCTTGGCCTCGTCCCGTTCTACCGTAAAGTCGTCCGTGAAATCCAACGCAGTCATCGTCGTCGTCTCCTGTCGTCGTCGAACGAAGCGCGCAGCGCGAGTGAGTGCGTGGGACCCCGAGTCGGACGTGCAGCAACGACGCGCCTGCGTGGGCTGGGTCGACGAATCGATCGCGTTTCTCTCCGTCGTAGGCTGCGTCGTCTGCGTCTCTCCCTCCCGCAATCCCCGAGATTCTTCTTCGACGACAAAATCGCCCGTCCAGTCCTGGACGAGGTCGGTAGCCTGCGTCGTTGCGTCCAACGCCATTTTCAATTTGAATCGGAGCTGAACGAATCTGAACGTTGTTCCACGCGGCATGGACAGGGACCACGACGGACCGGCCGACACTGCGGGTGCTGCCTCTACAAAGCCCGCCTCACTCTACCTGATCATCTACGGCGTCGCCAAGAAGGTTCGTGACGACCGACATCTCCGACACCTGGCCGCACCCACGACACCTCGTCCTCCTCCTCGTCTCTGTCTCTGTCTCTGTCTC
>Ga0181584_10004929_pt1 | contig 10109 bp, 8 predicted proteins | sample 071ome_30_FD_132462 | JGI IMG/M metagenome (GOLD analysis project Ga0181584, IMG submission 132462) | Coastal salt marsh microbial communities from the Groves Creek Marsh, Skidaway Island, Georgia - 071406AT metaG (megahit assembly) | ecosystem: Environmental > Aquatic > Marine > Intertidal zone... | reverse complement strand
TTGCCGCCCTCCTCGTCGAACTGCTGCTTGAGGCTGCCGTCCCTGAGCTGCTCGAGAAAGTCTTCCTCGATGCAGCCACCGGAGATGGAACCCATGAGTTCGCCGTCCAGGGTACAGGCCATCATCGCCCCGATAGGCCGGGGCGAGGAGCCCCAGGTCTTGAGGATGGTACAGAGCCAGACCGGGCGGTCCGACTCCAACCATTGTGAGACGTGGTAGATGATCTGTTGCTGGCTGCTTAGCATGGGAGCTCCAAACGACTTGAGTCGCCTATTTTACTCCAAAATCGCGCCTTACACCGTCCGCGTCTTCCATTTTCCACGGCGGAAAACAATGACTCCGACAAGGCAGCTCAGCATGTCGGCGGTGAACACGGACCAGAATACCCCAACTGGCCCTACCCCCAGGCTGATGGCCAGCACATAGGCCATGGGCACCTGCACCATCCAGAAACAGAAGACGTTGATCCAGGTGGGCGTCATGGTATCGCCTGCGCCATTGAAGGCCTGAATCACCGCCATGCCGAAGCCCCAGCCCACGTAGCCGTAGGCGAAGATATGCAGGCACTGGATCGCATAGGCCAGGACTGCCGCCTCGTCGCTGAAGAATCCGGCGAGGGGGCGCGTAAAGAGCAGCATGGCGACGGCGGCGATAGCCATGTAGCCGGCGCTGTACTGGGCCACCCGCCAGGTGGTGAGTTCCGCGCGGTCCGGCAGGCCGGCCCCGAGGTTCTGACCCACCAGGGTGGCCGTGGCATTACTCAGGCCCCAGGCTGGCAGGATGCTGAACATCACGATGCGCACGGCGATGGTATAACCCGCCACCGCCTCGCTGCCGAAACCGGAAACGATCTGCATCAGGAACACCCAGCTCGCCGTCGCCACCAGGAACTGGGCGATGCCCCCGAGGGAGATCCGCACCAGTGACCAGACGATGTGCAGGCGCAGCCCAAGTTCACTCCAGTGCAGCTGGATCCGGCCCCGGCTGGTGAGCAGGTAGAACAGGCCATAGACCATGCCGATGCTGCGACCGATATTCGTGGCCACCGCCGCGCCGGTCACCCCGAGTTCGGGGAACGGTCCGTAGCCGTAGATCAGGCAGGGGTCGAGGATGATGTTGATGCCGTTCGCCAGGGTCAGCGCGCGCATGGCGATGGACGCATCGCCGGCACCCCGGAAGATGGCGTTGATGAGGAACAGGAACACGATGCTGAAACAGGCGCCGAACATGATGCGGGTGTAGCTCTCGCCGGTGGCGATCACGGCATCGTCTGCACCCATGATGCGCAGGATGTTCTCGGCATAGAAGATGCCGATCAGGCCCACCACCACCGACACGAACACACCGATCCAGATCACCTGCCCCGCCGCGATCGCCGCGGCCTTGGGATCCTTCTCACCGATACGCCGCGCCACCATGGCGGTCGCCCCCATGGAGAGGCCGATGGCGATGGCGTACAGCAGCGTGATCACCGCCTCGGTCAGGCCCACCGTTGCGACCGCATCGGTACCGAGACCGGACACGAAGAAGATATCCACGATGGCGAACACCGACTCCATGGCCATCTCGAGGATCATGGGTACCGCCAGCAGGAAGGTAACCCGCCCGATGGAGCCGGTGGTGTAGTCCAGTTCACTGTCTCCGGCCAATGCCTGCCTGAACAGTTGCCAGAAGTCTTTGATTTTTGCTGTTGTCATTACTTGAATTCCTTGTAACACGCCTGCATGGCAACACGTGCATCAATACTGCTTTGCTTGAACTTGAAAGCGATCCGGGCTGGATCGGCGAGCAACAGGAGAAGTAGCCTGTAGCAGGAGACAGATAACAGCTATCGGGCGGGGTATTTCCAACACCGGGACACAGGTCGTCCCGTATTCTGGAAAAAGGTAAAAGAGTGAAGCCTTTTGGGGTATTACTGCCTACTTGAAGCAGTAAAGCGCGAGAACCGCTGACTGACTCAGGCTGCTACTCCAGCGACTGGAGTGCCTGCCAGGAATCGTAGCTTTTCGAGATTTGGAAAAATCATTGGCCTTACCTCGTGGAGAATACACACGAATTATAGTGCGCATTCGTCGCGCAAGCCAAGCACGAATCCCCCTTGCATGAGCTTCAGCGTGGCACGCGCCTGCGTTGCGCGTTGATGCTTGACTGGGTTTTAATCCAGGGATAACACATCGCGCGCGATCTTCGCGGCATCACTCTTGTCCGTCATCACGTCGATGTTCTCCAGGGTACGGTTGCCGGCATTGGTATTGTGGGTAATGCCCGCCTCCACTTCTTCCATCAGGTAGTCGCTGAGGCCTTCGGGAATGGCCATGTTCTGCAGCCTTCCCGCCAGGGCCGCCGCGTTTTCCGTCACGGCAGGTAAAGTGCGCTCGCTGCGGCTTAGCACGCGCACCGGGTTCAGGCTGCGGTAGGTGTTGTTCTCACGCACCCGATCATAGTCCGGTGTCGACTGGTCATCACAGCGAATAAAATCGGATTCTTCCTGCTGTGCATTGCAATCGTAAGCCCACAGGCGGGCATTGTTTTCCGATTCCATAGAACGGATGGAACGGGTGACGAGGGTCGTGTCGGGAATAACGATCACAGGGGGAACGCTAGGAAGTTGCGCATCCCGGGCTTCCGGCATGGGTTCTTCCGATTGCGCCACTGCAGTCTCCACGACCGCTTCCGGCACTGGCTCATTGTCTGCCACCGCTTCGGGTATGATCTCTTCCGCAGGCAGCTCGATTTCTTCTGCCACGGACTCAGCAAGCATAGGCTCCGCAGCGGGCTCTGCCTCATCACCCGGTGCTTCTTGTTCCGCCCGTTCTTCCCGCAGCGGATTTACGGGGAGCAGACGAATCGACACGCTCTGAGGAATCAGGGGTTCGTGCTCATCCGGCTCAAACGTGACCAGCACACCGCCGAGGGAAAAATGCAATAAGAGAGAGAAGACGAGACCGGCCAGCAACAGACGGTGTTCGGTAACACGGGACTCGGGGGCTTTCGAGTCGTCGAGGAAGCTCGCGGCATTCGCAGCATCGTCGCCGGCGGGGATCACAGGGACAGCGGCGCTTGCACCGTCGTCCTCATCACCGGCCCAGCCCCCTAGCGCCGCATCCGCCAACGCGGCCGTACCGGTGAATAAATCACCGGCATCGTCGATGCCCAAGGTTGGGAGACTCTCCCCCTCTGATTCCGTGTCGAACCCCATGCTCGCCTGCTGCTTGTGCGCCACGCGGAGGCGTGACTATTCTGTTAGTGGCAGTGTAATAGCTGCGACAACGGCTGGCCATGAAGGTTCCGGTTTACGCGCCCGCCGCCGGGGGAGGCTCGATGAATCAGGCGAAATTCAGCCCCGGCGCCCGGACCCCGGATTCCAGGTTCAACAGGAACGACTTCGTCTCCAGCCCACCACCAAAGCCGGTGAGCTTGCCGTTGCTGCCAATCACCCGGTGGCAGGGAATAATCACCGGAATGGGATTGAGGCCATTGGCCGCTCCCACCGCGCGGGAGGCTTTCGGTTTGCCGATGTGTTGGGCCAACTGCCCATAGCTCCAGGTCTCCCCATAGGGTATCTCGGTGAGCGCCTGCCACACTGCCTGCTGAAATGCGGTTCCCGCCGGGGCGAGTGGCAGATCGAAGTCGCGACGCGTGCCGGCAAAATATTCATCGAGCTGTCGGCTCACCTGCCTGAATGGCTGGCTGTCTTCGACCCAGCCCTGCTCATGCCGCCGCGCCATGGAACCGCCGGGGAAACCCAGCAGGCTCAGCGCAGAAGAATCCCCTGCCAGCAACAGCGTGCCAATGGGTGAATCGTAGTAGTGATAATAAGTCGTCATCTCTGTAGTCCTTTAGTTAGGGACAGACCCTGAGGGTCTGTCCCTATAGGTCTGTCCCTTGGATTTTCGCCGCATTCTGTCTCTGCCAGCCGAAATTACGCCACAGCAAGATCACCGAGTAGGCTCGCCAGGGCTGCCAGGGTTCCGCCCGTTCCCGCAGCTGCTTCGGGGTCAGGGTTGCACCGTCCGCTGCTGCCGCCCGCCGCAGAATCAGGTCTGAATAGGGAAAGGCATTGGGATCATTCAGTGCCCGCATCGCAATATAGTGCGCCGTCCACTCACCGATACCCTTGATCTCGCAGATGGATCTTATAAATGCTGCCGTATCCACGCTGCAATCGATCTTCAGGGAACCGTCATCCACCTGCCGTGCCAGGGACTGAATCGCCTGAATGCGCGCGCCGACAATGCCGAGATCATCCAGGCTGCCCCGGCTCAGCACGTCGGCAGACGGAAAGGTATGGGTCAACGCGGCATTGGCGCTCGCATAGGCTTCACCATGCCGATGCACAATCCGTGAGACCAGGGTGGAAGCCGCCTTCACCGTCACCTGCTGCCCGAGAATCGCCCGCACCGCCACTTCCAGTCCGTCCCAGCAACCCGGCACACGCGACCCGGGGAAACGCTTCACCATGGGCCGCAACAAGCTGTCACGTGCCAGGTGTTCGGCTATCTGCTCGCTGTCCGCGCGCAGATCGAAGATCGACCTGATCCGATCGATAATGTGGTACAGGTGGCGCGATTCTGAATAGTTGATCGTCACGTCGATGACGTTGCGCTCCGCCGCAAACACTGCCTGGAAATTCCCTTGCACCCCGTCCAGCACGAAGCTGCGGCTATAGCTGTTCTGCGTCACCGCTTCCACACCCGGAATCGCACGATAGGCCAGAAATGCGAGCAGGGCATGCCAGTCATAGGGCGGCCGGTAACTCAGGGAAATCCGAATGCCCTCTGAGTCCTCGCGACGCCTCGCACCCTTCTCTCGCAACTGCTTCGGCGAGCGCCCGTAGGTGCTGTTGAACACCGCATTGAAGCGCCGCACGCTGCCGAAGCCGGAGGCATAACAGATGTCGGTGAGGGTCATCTCTGTCTCATCCAGCAGCTTCTTCGCAAAATGCAGCCTGCGGGTCTGCGCCACCTCCACCGGCGACGCCCCGAGATGCTGCTGGAACAGCCGGCTCAACTGCCGTGGCCCGATATCCAGCTGCCCGGCCAGTGCTTCCACCGAACCGTCATCCAGAAAGCCCTGGTCGATCATCTGCAGCGCCCGGCTCACCTTCCACGACGAGCCGCTCCACGCCGGCGTCCCCGGCGAGGACTCCGGCCGACAGCGCAGGCAAGGTCGAAACCCGGCCGCGGCGGCCGCCGCAGCCGAACGATACAGCTGCACGTTCTCCTTCTTCGGCACCCGCACCGGACACACCGGGCGACAGTAGATGCCCGTTGTCAGCACGCCGACGAAGAAACGCCCATCAAAGCGAGCATCCCGGGTCTGCCGCGCCTCTTCGAATTCGTCTGGATCAAGTAAGTTTGCTGAGTTCATCGTCTGTTTTCTCTTATGGACGTCATCATACTCCCATTCTCCTTCTGTATTGGCCGTTTTCGGACATGATCTGTGAATATTGGCTGGCGGTTGTTGGGTCTTTTTCCGCGTCTGACCGGGGCGGGGAGTTGCGTTGAGTTCTTTTACGCCGCTGGGTGGTTGGGTGGTTGGGTTGAGTTCTTTTCCGCCCCTGTCCGGGGTAGGTAGTTACTAAGAATTTGGCTCCACTGAGTTCCGCCAAATTTGACCCTTCCCAACTACCTACCGCGGCCAGGGGCTTTAGCTGGTGACAAACGAATAGCCCCTCGCCCCTATCTAAACAGCACGACCTATGAACATGAGCGAGTTTTCGAAGTCGCATAGCGATATCGGCTCCGCAACCGTCGCCGGGCGTGGGGAACAAGTTCGCGAACAGTCAAAATTCCATTCCTGGAAGGAATGGAATTGTGAGCGAATTGTTCCCCACAACTGGCGAATCGAGGCCACCAAACCTCCCGCAAGAGAGAACAAATCGCCAAACCCGGAAGCAGCACGACCTAGGCGAATTCGCCCCTCCTAAGGTATAGTAGCGCCCTCCGCGCCACCCCCAATAAAACCAAGAACGCGCCCAAAACAAACCTCAAGTAAAACCTGAAGAAGTAACGGAAATCTGATGACTGACAAGGACTTACGTAAACATTCCAAGATAATGGTTGATGGCGTTGAGCAGGCCCCGAGCCGGGCCATGCTGCGCGCGGTGGGCTTCGAGGACGAAGATTTCGCGAAGCCCCAGATCGGCATCTGCTCCACTTGGTCCATGGTGACCCCCTGCAATATGCACATCAACAAGCTCGCGGACGATGTCAAGAAAGGCACCGATCCGGCCGGCGGCAAGGGCATTATCTACAACGTGTTGACGATCTCCGACGGGATTTCCATGGGGACTGAAGGGATGAAATACTCCCTGGTTTCCAGAGAGGTAATTGCCGATAGCGTGGAAACCGTCTCCGGCTGCATGGGCCATGACGCGATCATCGCCATCGGCGGCTGCGACAAGAACATGCCCGGCCTGATGATGGGCATGGCGCGGCTGAATCGCCCTTCTATCTTCATCTATGGGGGCACGATCCAGCCCGGCCCCAACCACACGAACGTGGTGTCCGTGTTCGAGGCCGTGGGCGGCCACGCGGCGGGCAAGGTCTCCGATATCGAGCTGAAACAGATCGAGGACACGGCGATCCCCGGCCCCGGTTCCTGCGGCGGCATGTACACCGCGAACACCATGGCGTCTGCGATCGAGGCCATGGGCATGAGCCTGCCCAACAGCTCGGCCCAGGATGCCATCAGCGCCGAGAAGGAAAACGACTGCATCAGCGCCGGCGAGGCCATCATGCACCTGCTGGAGCATGACATTAAGCCCAGCGACATCATGACCCGGGCCGCCTTCGAGAACGCCATCAAGGTGACGATCGCCCTCGGCGGCTCCACCAATGCCGTGCTGCACCTGCTGGCCATGGCCCATACGATCGGCGTGGAACTGGAGCTGGACGATTTCAACAGGATCGGCGCCACCGTGCCCATGCTCGCGGACCTCAAGCCCAGCGGCAAGTACCTGATGTCGGAGCTGATCAAGATCGGTGGCATCCAGCCCCTGATGAAGACGATGCTGGACGCCGGCATGCTGGACGGCTCCTGCATGACCGTCACTGGCAAGACCCTGGCGGAGAATCTCGGGCACGTGGCGCCCTACCCCGAGGGCCAGGACATCATCCGCCCCCTGGACAAGCCCATCAAGAAAGACAGCCACCTGCGCATCCTGCGCGGCAATCTCGCGCCCACCGGTGCGGTGGCCAAGATCACCGGCAAGGAAGGCCTCAGCTTTACCGGCAACGCCCGGGTGTTCGAATCGGAAGAAGACTGCCTCAAGGGCATCCTCGATGGCACGGTCGTGAAAGACGATGTGCTGGTGATTCGCTATGAGGGCCCGAAAGGTGCGCCGGGTATGCGGGAGATGTTGTCCCCCACCGCCGCCATCATGGGCAAGGGGCTGGGCGAGGACGTGGCGCTGATCACCGACGGCCGCTTCAGCGGCGGCAGCCACGGCTTCGTCGTGGGACACGTGACCCCGGAAGCGATCGAGGGCGGCCCCATTGCCATCGTACAGACCGGCGACCGCATCTCCATCGACGCCGAGGCCAACACGGTGAACATCGAACTCAGCGACGAGGAAATCCAGGCCCGCCTGGCCCAGTGGCAGAAACCAGCACCCCGTTACACCCGCGGGGTGCTGGCGAAGTTCGCCGCCTCGGTGGCCTCGGCCTCGGAAGGCGCGGTGACGGACAAGTATCTCTGAGCAAGAGAGACACTTTCCGGCATCACAGCCGATAACAGGGTAACTACAAGAACAATACTATGCCCAACTTCTTCACCAACTTCGGAACCCTGCTGACAGATTCATTCCTGCAGCAGGGCGCCCTGTGGGCGCTGAACACCATCCCCAACTTCCCGCCTATCATCCAGACGGTGCATATCCTCGGCATTGCCGTAATCATGGGCAGCGCGGTGCTGTTGGGCCTCAGAATCCTCGGCCTGGCGATACCCTCACAACCGATAGGCGAGCTGGCCAGCCGGGTCATGCCCTGGTTCTGGATCGCCGTGGTTACCAACATCATCTCCGGCGCCTTCTTCGTGTTCGGCCGCCCCCTGCGCTATTTCAACAACCCGGTGTTCGCCACCAAGATGGCCTGCCTGCTGCCGGCGCTGGTGCTACTCGCGTTCTTCTTTGTCATGCACAGGCGCGATACGGGCTATTGGGAACAACAAAGCCATAAGCCCGTCGCAAAACTCACCGCCCTGCTGTGGATACTGTTGCTGCTCATGGTCTCCACCGCCGGCCGCTGGATAGCCTACCGGGAATACCTGGATTATCCGCTGTGGACCATGGAGCCCTACTTCGATGGATCGGAGTTCACGTTCTGGGTGGGTGTCGAAAACTGGGGCCTGTCCCAGATAATCGCCGCCACGAACTGGTTTCCGACGCTTGAGACCATCCACGTCATCGCCGCGGCCATGGTGGTGGGCTCCATCCTCTGGGTAGACCTGCGCCTGATCGGCGTCGCCGCAACCCGTTATCCCATCACCACCCTCAATCGAGAACTCATCCCCTGGACCTGGGGTGCGTTTGTCATCGCCACGGTAAGCGGATTAGGCATGTTCATCACCCGCGCCGCGGGGCATCTGGAGAACCCGGCGTTTCAGTCCAAACTGGTCCTATTGGTGCTGGCAGGACTGAACATGGCGTATTTCCATTTCAGGGTGTACCGGCATGTGCAGCAGTGGAACGAGGTAGCGGATACCCCAACACAGGTGAAAATCGCCGGCTTCCTGTCTCTTTTCCTGTGGTCAGGTGTGATGCTCGCCGGGCGTTGGGTTGGGCATATCGTCTAGCCCCGCCAGCACCCCGCTCCACCAGACTTCCGCCCCGCCAGCTACCCATTTAAAGCCCCTAGCTTCTCGCTTTGCTCTGACGAATTGCTCGCTTTAACTATCGTTCTGAAAAAATTCGTTCAATTTTAAGCATATAGCGCGAGCCTCGCTGATATACGGAGAAACCCCCTATCTGTTGCGCGAGCGCACCCTATTTCAAATAGTGGGGTTTCCCCCTATCTCAAAACCCGGGAAACGGTTTTTTGTGACTATTTATATTATTTATGCGCTTTGTACCTTAGACTGCAAAAGTTGCCCCACGAATAAAGAGGGGTCACTTTATACAAATGTTAGTGCGCTCAAGTTAAGGAAGATCGTACATGCTTGAAAACCTCGGATTCTTAATTGTGCTAATTGGATTTGGGCTGGCAGCATTTTTAGGGTTTTCAGGTCAGCCGTTTACTCTTCTTTTTATTCCGTCTCTGATACTGGGCCTTGGGGCGATGCTGATGCAAACTAAGGACGGAAAGCTATTTAACCTCTACTACAGAGAAACGCAGGGAATGCAGCAACACGGAAAAGGCGTTGCATATGTATCCAAGCTCTATATTGGACAGGTCGTGGTATTCGGTATTCTTAGCCTTCCTTTCTTTTTTATCGCGAGATTGTTTAGCTAATGTTGTGCGGGAGAGCTGAGCGCACTAACAATCAAATCAATCAAGGACTACGCTAGCGCGTAGCCCATTATTCAGGGCGTTATGTCTCTAATTAGGAGCCATTAATGAAATTCGAAATCAAACTGCATGAGCTAGATGGCTCTGACATATCAAAAGAGAAGAAAGCCTTATTAATGGCTGTCCTAGGAGTAGAAGAAACCGATGAGATCGAACAGTCGCTATCCAAACTAGCTGAAGCAGGGATAATCGAATATGTAGAAATGCTAGCCGGAAAAGGCATGCCAAACCGTGCTGATGAAGCGAAACAAGATAGACTTTTATACATCATTAAGAAGGTTTTCTCTCCGTTCTTGCCAGGCGATGATGAAATTTCAGTAATGTTTCAATTGACATCGACGCAATCTAAAACTCTTCTCAGGAATACTCTATCTAGGTACCGAACTAAGCTTACAGAAGAGCTAAGAAATACGCTCGAAGCACACTTTAAATCCGCAAACCAAGAAAATAACGGATGGGTACTTACTATTCCTTCAGTGTATCCCGTCAGAACATATGGGGCCAATTAGCCTTAATTCCTAAGGGAGACTTCTGATACATTCAATAATGAATACAGGAGTCACCTATGACTGACACACCCGAAGCACTCGTCAAAGCTAT
>Ga0181584_10004918_pt1 | contig 10119 bp, 8 predicted proteins | sample 071ome_30_FD_132462 | JGI IMG/M metagenome (GOLD analysis project Ga0181584, IMG submission 132462) | Coastal salt marsh microbial communities from the Groves Creek Marsh, Skidaway Island, Georgia - 071406AT metaG (megahit assembly) | ecosystem: Environmental > Aquatic > Marine > Intertidal zone... | reverse complement strand
GCAAACTTGGGGTCGCGCCTGTAGTCGCTCACCCACGCCACCGTCTGCTTCTTCACGCCGGACATGGCCGCCTCGCGCTCGTCCGTATTGGGGGGCCGCTCGAGCGCAGCCCTGATGTCGTCGATCATCGTCTGTGTCTGCTCGACGCACTTTGCCGAGGGGTCCTCGCCGATGCCGAGGACAGCGTTTGCCGGGGCGCTCGGGGCCAGGATGGCGGCGGACAGACCGAGCAGGGTGGTCACCGCGGCACGACGAGACGTTGCCGTCGTCTCGGCAGCGTTCAGGGCGTTCGGGGCGTTCGGGGCGGCCGAGGCGACGACAGAGACGGCCGAGACGGCGCGACGGGACTGGGCGCGAGTCGAGACTCGGCTCTGGGCGATGGACTGCAGCTTCAGGCTCAGCATTTCTCTCAATCCTGAGGTGGGTAATCGGTCAGTGAGATCGCGATAATGGGATAGCCGAGATGCAGGCGGGCGAAGGCACGGCGCGAGGCCGAGGAGGCGTGCCGAAACGGAAACGAGGCCAACGTGGCTGAAATGAACGGAGTGAAATGGAGCGCCCTGCCGGGGGATTCCGGCGCGGTGGCAATGACGTACGGGTAAGGATTCGGTCGATGATACCGTTCTGGGCGGGATCGGGCAGGCAGACGCCCAAAGAGCACGGGTGGAGGAGATCGGGACCAGGCTGCTCTGTGGTCATCCTCGGGCCACTGCGAAGGAGGACGACGGTCTCGGCCGACCGACGGTCTCGACGCAATCTTCAGAGATCCAATACAGAGAATAGAATACCCCACAGGTACGTACCCTCCACAGAACGTTGGGGGTCCCCCAGGCTCCCGAAAGACGTGTCGAGCTGCCCCATTCACAACTGCCAAAATTGAATTCACAGCCCGCGCGTCTTGGCCGTTGATGTGTCTTGCCTCCCCGGTGTGGGCGTTTTGTACTGTGTTTGGGAGCTGCACCGCGGCGGAGCGCACGGGCCGCACGGGTCGCGCGGATCCGGCCGTCCTGGTCCATTTCGAATCGCTCACAGCATCTGTCGCTCGCTGCGTTGCACACGCAGGTTTGTAGCTACGACGAGCCGAGGATGGACAACCACCCTGCAGTCGTCGAAGAGACGGTGCCGCCCGTCGCGGTCGCTCCGAGTGCTCCGGTCGAGCACGTGCAGTCAGAGGCGACGCCGGCCGTCGTTCCCGTCGCTGCCGTTGCCGACGATGCCGACGGTGCGGCCGGAATGGGTGCGCCGATTGAGGCGACTGAAGACCGTGCCGATGATGCCAAGAACACGGCGCACCGTCAGCTGAAGGAGCTTCGCAGTTTGATGCCGTGGAACTGGGACGCGCGCATCGAGGACCATCCGCCTGGAGAGAAGGCGATGGTGGACTTTGAGGACGTGGTGAACTATTCGTATGATGGGAGGAGGAGAGCAAGGTCGCTGAGTGCGGTGGAGGAGGTGGCGCGGTTCCAAAAGGCGGAGGAGGCCAGGGCGGAGCGGGAGAGGAAGCGGCTGGCGAGGGTGGAGCGGGAGAAGAAGACCAAGAACACGGACAAGACAAAGGAGACGAAGGGGACGAAGGGGACGAAGGGGACGAAGGGGACGAAGGGGACGAAGAAGAAGGCCGAGGAGCTCAAAGGAGGTAGCAAATCGAAGCAGACCAAGGCGACGTCGCGGCCGTCCAAAACTCCCGCGAAGAAGGCGAGATCGAAGGCGAAGGCGGACGACAGCAATAAGGAGAACGTGGAGCCGGCGAGCGACAATGTCGCTGTCGACACGACGGTGACGCCGGCAGTCGGCAGGAGGAATCAGCCGAGGAACTGCACAAAGGCGGCGGCCGAGACGGCCGCAGAGCACGCCGTGACGACGCCCGGGCTTGTGCTCACGCCCGTGGCGGGCGGGGCCGTGCCGACCACCGGCAAGAGGGCCGGGGGTGCCAACCGCACGAACAAGACGCCCAGTCACCTCAAGCGGGCGTCCACCACGACGCTCACGACCGAGAAGAACGCAAAGCGTCAGGCGGCAGAGAAGCCCAAGAGCCGCAGAGTCACGTTTGGAAGTGCGAGCGCGCGCAAGACGGGGCTCGTGGGATCGGTGGGGTCGGCGGGGTCGGTAGGGTCGGCGGGCAAGGCGACCGTGGCGGCCACGCCCACGCCCGCCACCGTCGCCAAGTCGAGGAACAGGACTCCTAGGGCGACCGGCGCGTCCGCGGCCAAGCCCAAGTCGTCGTCCAGGCCGACGTCGAGGTCGAGGTCGCAGAGGGCCACGCAACAGACGAACCGCGTCGTGAATTTTCCGCCTTCGTTGACCATCGACCTGGATAAGTACGGCTACGGCATCGGGATCAGGCGTCCGCCTGGGTGTCCGCCCCTGTTCCGAGCCGTCGAGGACTCTGGGCGCGCCACGGTGCCCTCGCTGGCGTCCCTGCCGCTCGAGATGTTCACGGTGCCTGCCCTGCCAGTCAGGGAGGCCATGGTCCCTCGCGTCTGCTCGCCCTACCACGGAAGGCCCGAGGCCGTCCGGCGCGAGGAGGTCCTTGTCCAACTCATCCAGGCCGGCGTGAGCGCAGCATCCGAGCTTGGAGAGATGATGCGCGGGGAAGGAGCGCTTCGATCGAGCGCTGGCGCGCCGTGTGTGCTCTCGCCCGAGTTGATGGCCGCCCTGGCGGCACTCGACCAGATGGCGTGACGGCAGGATGTCTTGTTATATCGGTGTTATACCTTCAACGCAACAGGTTTTCATCAAGAAAAGAAGAGCGAGTACAGCGACATGGCCTGCAGGCGAGCCTCGAGGCCGAGTCGGTCCTTGAGGCCCGCCAGCGTCGACCGCCAGCCGGGCCGTCGAGACTGGGCATCGGCGTTGATCGTCCGAACGCACTCCCGAGCTGTGACGACGAAGGTGTTGTAGCCGGCTTCGAGCTCTTTGTCCACGCTGCGCAGACAGTCGTTGGTCTTGAGCAACAATAAGAGCTCGCGGGGGAGCTTGGCGAGCAGGCTCCCGATCTCCGCCGCATGCTGCCCCACAAAGTCCTGGATCTCCTCCTTTTCCTGCTCAGTCCGGTCGTGGCGCAATCTATTCGATCCCTTCTCCCACTTGGTGACGTCGCGCCACTGTCTCTGCGTGAGCATCCCGGCGAACAGAGGGACCGAGTCGGCCGCGTTCATCTTGGTCGCGCTCGCCGTGATGCCAGCGACGTCGCCCAGGATCAGCGACTTCCACAGCTTGGCGTACTCCAATCTGAACTCATCGTCCAACCGCCGATACAACCCGTGATCCAGAAGCACCAGCTGCCACGACGACGACCTTGTAGAACGCCTTCCGCCCGGCCGCTTCCTCACGAGCATGTTGGCCATGTGCGGGTCGGCGTGCACGTTCCCAAATTTATAGATCATCTCGCTGAAGCATGTGGCGATGACCCTCGCCAAGCCCTTCGAGTTGCACCCCAGCGCCTTCAGCCCGGCCTTGTCCGAGACACTCACGCCGTCGATCCACTCCATCGTGAGCACACGCGCGGACGTCCGGGCGAGGTCGACCTCGGGCACGTCCACCCGGCCTCTCAACGCCTTGGACGAGTTCACCATCTGCTTGCACATCATGGCATTCTCCGCTTCGATCCGGAAGTCAAGCTCGCGCGGGAGGTTTTCGTTCGCCTCGCGCGTCAGCCACGTATAGTCCGCCTCCGGCGCCAGCCATCGGACCAATTTGACGAGACCCTCGATGGCCATCAGGTCCACAGAGCTCGTCTCTCGCAGGTCCTCGTGCTGGACCTTGACCGCCAGTTTGCGGCCCGTCGCCTTGTCGGTGGCCTTGTGGACCTGAGCGAGGCTGGCGCTTGCCACCGGGATCCGCTCCATGTGCTCGAACATCTCGTTCCATTCACGCCCGAGGTCTTCTCGGATGGTCCGCGACACGGCTTTCCAGCTGGAAACCGGGCACTTGTCGAGCAGGTTATTGCGCATCGTGGTCACATAGACTTCAGGCAGGAGGTGATCGAGCATGGCGATATGCTGGCCGAGCTTTATGTATATGCCGCCGTTCGAGAAGCACAGCTGGAGGAGCCGCTGCGCGCCTCGATCGTGGCACGCTGCAATCGCGTCCTCATAGCTTGTCGATTTCGGGTCGAGGTCCCGCAGGCTGTACAGATAGTCGGCGGTGATGGATGCCGCCGTATAGACGTCCCTTGCGAGTCGACCGGGAAGCTTGAGCAGCGCAGCCGTCCGAAAATGCGTCTCAGGAGACGGCGAGGAGGGAGCGAGAGCGTCGTGGCTGGCAGCGACCGTGACGCCTCCCAAGGAGACGACGGCCGCTGCTCCGGTCACAGCAAGGATCGTCGCCGAAAACTCCGCCTGCCTGCCGCTACGCAGCAGTCGGCGGCCCGCAACTCGCCACATTGAGAACTACTACCCCCTCCAGAGACCGGTCGCTGCGGCCGAAGGGCAGTAAAGCTCAGCGGATTGCGACAGGTTTAAATAGGAAAAGCAGCTGTCGTGCGCCCTGGCCAGCTGTGCCGCCGCCGCAACCGACAGGTCGGCCAGATCGTGTAGCACGAGCTCTTTGGGAGGGTTTACAAGGCGGCTCCATAGAGAATCATCAGCTGTTGAGCGCAATCTCCAGCGACTCTGCGAGCTCGCCGCTCTGGAATGACTCAATCATAATATCGCAGCCGCCTGGCGAACGAGCGAAGCGTGTAGCGCGAGTGAGAACGGCAGGGCGCACGAGCGCACGTCGGTCGAGTTCAATACCCACCGTAGAACTCGCCGTCCACATAGACCTGCGGAAACGTGGGCCTGGCGAACGATCCAAGCGAGTGAGCGAGTGAGCGAGTGAGCGAGTGAGCGAGCGTGCGAGAGATTCAGTGCGAGCGAGCGCACGGCGGTCGAGACTCAACACCCACCACATCGAATACTCCTTCATCCCCGCCCGAAGCATCTCGTTCTCGAGAATGTCGACGGTGACGTAAGGTACTGACAACTGGTTCAAAATTTGAACCACCGTGTTACTGAACCCACACTGCGGTATCTCCCTGTTGCCCTTCATAAACACCACGATCTTGTTCGAAGTGACAAAGTCATCGATGGATGCCTTGAACTCGGGCGGCAACGCGTGCGACGCGACTCGCCGCTGCGGACGGTGGATCCCAGACAAGCCTGGCCCAGGGAAGAAGAAGCACTCCGGTGATGCGATGTGACGCCGTTGCGACGGAACGACGACCGGCCGTGTCGTCTGGCTGCAACTGGGAGGTGAACGGGCTACGGAACGAGTCGTGAACAAGCTGCACGACGACGCCATCGTGTGTCCGTTGCGTCTCTCGGCGCTTTGCGCTTGTGTTACTGCCTCGGAATATCCCGATGGGCGCCGCGGATAGGGCGAGCGTGTTGAGGAGAGAAAGAGAACGTGTTTTATCTGGCGCATCATTTGTCGACAAATCCATCCGCAGGCAGGTCAACACACGATCCGATGTCCGACGTACCCACACACACACACTCTCTCTCTCTAGGTATGCCTCTCCCTCTGCATCAACGTGTGCCCCCGCTCCCACCTGCCGCCTGCCGCCCCGACACGGCGGTCGTTCGTGCTGCAGGCCCGAGCCGCCCGCCCGCCCTTCTCCCTCTGACAGTTGCATCTGTCTGACCACGAACCACAGACCACGAACCACAGATCACGAACCACGAAACACGAACCACAGACTCCGGACCGTGGCCGACGTGCGACGTACGACATGCCGATCCAACCCCGTGGATGTGGACCGAAAGGCCTCCATCGAGTCGCCATCAGCCACTCCTTCGCCACCAGCCATTGTCCTCGTCCATTCCGCGTTCCCTCCACATACAATCTTCGTAATACACTGTAGAGCACCCTAGAAGGCACGAACGACGCATCAGCTCGAAACGCTCCATAGATTGCGTCGACTCGGCCCCTTCATTTTGTACCACACAATCTCTTTATCGCCTCGCGAATACGGTCCCGGGATTGCCTCGTGATCGCCTTCATTGTTGCGAGTATACCGATAGACATCGACTGACGGTCGTAAACGACGTCGAAGGCCGTATATTGCCGCAACGTTGTTCAAGGGATGGCGCCAGCAAACTGTGCGTCGAGCTCGACCGTGCCCCGGCGGGCCGGGGTCGTCAGACCCGCGAAACACGTCCAGAACACGAGAATATCCACAAATGTGTACAACAACGGCCCGGACGCCGACTCGAAGATTTCGAACAACCTCCTCAAGAACGTGGGGCCGCTGCGGGTGTTCGCCCCGCTCCGGGAGGCCTCGGCGGCCCTCGCCAACTCCGTCAAGGAGTCGCTCGACGTCAGCGAGAACAAGACATCAATCAAGTTGATCCAGGCCCCGGTGTCGAAGGACATGGACGTCTGCAGGAAGAACCTGGTGGACGTGGTCGGCAAGCGCCACCCGCTGCTGCGGGCCGCGGCCGACCAGATCTTCTCCGCGGGGGGCAAGCGTCTGCGCCCTCTGATTGTGCTCCTTGTCGCGCGCGCGACGTACACCATGCATGGGCTGGACGACCTGACGGACAGGCACCGAAGACTGGCCGAGATCACAGAGATGATCCATACCGCGAGCCTGGTGCACGACGACGTGCTCGACGAGTGCGACACCCGTCGCGGGAAGGATACCGTGAACTGCACACACGGCACGCGGGTTGCGGTGCTTGTGGGTGACTTTCTGTTCGCGCAGAGCTCGTGGTTTTTGGCCAACTTGGACAACCTCGAAGTCATCAAACTCATCTCGCAGGTGATCGCGGACTTTGCCGACGGCGAAATCTCCCAGGCCGCGAGCCTGTTCGATATGGACGTCACGCTGGAGCGCTACCTGGAGAAGAGCTTTTTCAAAACGGCGAGCCTGATTGCGGCGAGCTGCCGAGGGGCGGCGGTGTTCAGCGAGTGCACAGAGGAGGAGAAGACGGCCATGTACGAGTACGGAAAGCACCTCGGCCTGGCGTTCCAGGTGGTGGACGATATTTTGGACTTCACGCAGAGCGCCGAGCAGCTCGGCAAGCCGCAGGGTCAGGACCTGGCGACGGGCAACCTGACGGCGCCGGTGCTGTACGCTTTGGAGGACAAGGTGGTGGGCAAGCGGTTGCGGCAGCTCGTGCAGGGCAAGTTCCAGACCGAGGGGAGCCTGGAGGAGGCGCTCGGACTGGTCGAGCAGGGCGGCGGTATCGCCCGGGCAAGGCAGCTTGCCAGGGACGAGGCGGACATTGCCTTGAGCCAGCTGAACATCCTCCCCGAGAGCCCGTCGAAGGACAGCATGGTTGCCATGGTGGACTACGTGCTCGAGAGGCTGTACTAAGACCTCTCCGATGATGATGACAACAACGACAACGATTCTTTGCTCTTGATTATTTACGTTTTACGAAATGGAAATGGATTGAACCTACGTAACAAAATTACACCTTGACGCCCTCCGGCAGCACCCTGGCGAGGATATCGTCGCTGAGCTTGGCGACCTGGGCATCCAGGCCCTTGAGGGCGGCGTCCTTCTCAGTCTCGAGGCTGGAGAGCGCCCTGGCCAGCTCGGCGTCGACCTTGGCCTTGGCAGCGGCCAGCTCGTTCGCGGCCTCCGTGGAGACGGCAGACTTGGCATCGGCAACCTTCTTCTGGGCCGCAGCGCGAGCCTCGGAGATGATCTTCTCGGCCTGCTCCTGCAGGTTGCCCACCTCTCCAGAGTTACCCTTCACCGTCGCCAGCTTCTCGCGCAGCTGCTTGTCACGGTCCTCCAGCAACGTGCCGACCGGGCTGAACCACGTCTTGTCCAGGAACACCATCAGCAGCAAAAACTGTCCGGCCATGATCGGCAGCGTCAGGTTGAAGTCGAAAATCTTTCCGGTCTCGGCAGAGGCTCCCAGGGCCATGATGGCGTTCGAGACGAGCGTGACGGTGGCCGGCTTGACGTACCTGGTGCGTCGCGGGAAGCAGAGGGCGAGTGAGCGGGCGGGCGAGCGGGCAGTGGGAGCGACGTCGGTGCGAGGCCGAGCTGAGCAAATTCGGTCGGCGAATCCCGGTCAATGCGGCATTGTACGCGGATATGGGGCAATCGAAGGCATCATATCGGCCATTGGGACTAGAATCGAGGCCGAAGGGGGCCAAAACGGCCGTGAAGGCCGCGAATTCGGTCCATGTTGCCGGGCGTTGCCATCTCGAATGTGCGTCCAATTCGCCACCGTCGCGGCATCCGCCGGCCACTCCGTGTGAACAACGGTATTATCTGTCGTGCTGACGTACTTGTTCACGTTCATCTGAGCCTTGACAGTCACAGCGCGGCGTGCCACCCTCGACGCAGAGGGCTTGCTGGCGACCACCGTGAAGGAGGTTCGAGCGGACGAGAGGGCCTGCATTCTGGTGCTATATATTGTATGTGACTATAAAAGGTATGGGAGCGGGCGGGGGGTGGGGAGAAACGGGAGCGTGGACTTTACGAGCTGTGACTAAAGGATAGAGGCGATGATCCGCTATACCCTATCAGACGACGGTGGGTGTTCAGCCGGGCAGCCGGGCAGCCGGGCAGCCGGGCAGCCGGGCAGCCGGGCAGTCGGAAGATCGGAAGAGACCACTCGGAGAGCTGCTCGTGGTGGCGACGACGGATCGACGCCGTCGATCGCCGATCGCCGAGCGTCCCGGGCGTGGACCACCGACTTGACGTCGTCGGACGGTCGTCCGAATCCCAGTGGCAGAGTCCTCGGCGAGGACTCCAGCGTCCTCGGCGTCGGCGGCGTGGCGTTGAATTGGGAATCGGGAATCGGGAATCGGGACCCGATCAGGTCCCTGCCCACCACCGGAGGCACTCGGGACAGGGAGGTCGATCGATCGTCCTGCTGCTCGCGAGCACTTGAAGAAAAAGTTGAGCTGCAGCTGAGACTCCCGGTGTTGCGATCGATCATCAATGGGAAGAGTACGTTTCAATTCTCTCTCGGGGTCGGGTGGCGCCCAGCGCCGTCCTTGCCGTCCGTTCATGCAACCACGCAGCTCACTCATGCAAAACGGACGAATCCGAAGGGAGGAAACAAACGTCGAGGCGGCGGTGGCCGTGGTCGAGGGGGCAACAAGCGCGGCCGCGGCGGGGGTCGTGGCGGTCGTGGCGGCGACCGTGACGGGGAAAGGTACGTCGCAGGGTGACGCGGTGTCGACTCGCAGATTTCTCGCTCACCGTTGCTGGCTGCTCGCCGATCGCGCAGGGAAAGTTGGGCCCCTGAGGTCCTTGAGAACAAAGAGTTCGAGCGGTACTACAAGGCGCAGAATATTTGCCCCGAGGAGGAATGGCCCGAGCTGCTCGAGTACGTTGGACAGACCGCGCGCACCGGACCGGACCGTCGAATCGCCCGCCCGCGTTTGCTCACGCCGCCTCCCTCCTTCCGCGACCGCCACGCTCCGACAGGTACATGAAAAAGCAGCTGCCCATCACGTTTCGCATCAACGGGTCGGGCCGCTTCGCGGAGAGCCTCATCGAGAAACTGTCGGGGGACTTTCTGGGCAAGTTCTCGGCCGACGGGGAGGGCCTGGTGATGGAGGGTCAGACGATCAGTCCGCCGAAACCGCTGCCGTGGTATCCGAACAATCTGGCGTGGCAGTTGGGCTTCAGTCGGCGCGACCTCAGGCGCATCCCGGAGATGAAGCCGTTGCACGAGTTTATCAAAGCAGAGACGGAGATGGGGGCAATCACGCGTCAGGAGGCCGTGTCGATGATCCCGCCACTCTTCTTGGATGTGCACCCGCATCACCGTGTTCTGGACATGTGTGCTGCACCAGGTACGTCTATCTATATGTTTTTATGCGACTGGCTAGGTGCCGCGCCCGTCCCGCTCGCCCACGCCCACGCCCAGCTCACTCCCCGGCCCGCACACGCACTCTACACTCTACGTTTTGCGCTCTGCAGGCTCGAAGACGTTCCAAATGTTGGAGGCGCTGCACGATACGTCGGACGAGACGTCCAATGATGCGGCTCAGCGGGGTCTGGTGGTGGGGAATGACGCAGACTCGATGCGCTGTGCGACGCTCACGCACCAGGCGCAGCGGATGCGGAGCCCGGCGCTGGTCGTGACGAACCACGAGGCGCAGAACTTTCCGACAATTCTGGACTGTGATCCAACGTCGGATGACGGTCAGTACATG
>Ga0181584_10004903_pt1 | contig 10129 bp, 9 predicted proteins | sample 071ome_30_FD_132462 | JGI IMG/M metagenome (GOLD analysis project Ga0181584, IMG submission 132462) | Coastal salt marsh microbial communities from the Groves Creek Marsh, Skidaway Island, Georgia - 071406AT metaG (megahit assembly) | ecosystem: Environmental > Aquatic > Marine > Intertidal zone... | reverse complement strand
TCTTCCTCTTCCTCTTCCTCTCCCTCTTCCCTGCCGCAGCTCGCGGCGTCGATCCGCCTCCCGGTCTACGCGTTTGACTCGCTCGACTCGCCGGCGTCGACGATCGACCTCCCCGCGGATATCTTCGCGCAGCCGCTCCGCACAGACATTCTGCACCGCGTGGTCCGGTGGCAGTTGGCACGGAGACAGCAGGGGACGCACAAGACCAAGACGCGGTCGGAAGTTCGGGGGGGCGGTCGGAAACCGTGGCAGCAAAAGGGCAGCGGCCGGGCTCGACAGGGAACGATTCGGGCGGTGCAGTGGCGGGGTGGAGGCGTGGTGCATGGTCCCGTGGTGCGGTCTCATGCGCACGATCTGCCGAAGAAAGTGCGGCGGCTGGGGCTGGCCGTCGCGGTGAGTGCCAAGGTGGAAGAGGGGCGGCTGGTGGTCATCGACAGGCTTCAGGGCAACGACAACGACAAGGACGAAGACAAGGACGAAGAAATAGGCAAGGACGGAGACAAAGACAGAGACAAAGACAAGGACGAAGGCAGCGGATCGCACAAGACACAGGCGATGTTGAAGCGGCTGGACGGGCTGTTGGGCCGGGCAGAGGTGCCGGTGACGAGGCGGTCCGTGTTGTTGGTGGACGGGGGAGCATCGTCGTTGGCGTCTTCGGCGGTGGGAAAGGCGACGCGGAATATTCCTTGGGTGGACGTGATTCCGGTGGTGGGCTTGAACGTGTACAGTATTCTGCAGCGGGACGTGCTGGTGATGACGAAAGAGGCGGTGGAGCTGCTCGTTGCCAGGCTGCACACGCCGATCAAGCGATGAAACGTTGTTTTCGATTATTGCAGATGGTAAACGTCATCATAGCTGAAAGTGGGAATCAAAGAGCTGTTCGAACTGGTACTCTGCCATGAGTCGCTTCATGTTGAACCACCGGCCGTGGAGGGCGGCGTGGGCGGCGGTCGCCGACTGGACGTCGCCGAACTTGAGGTAGACGAAGCCTTTGCTGTCGGGGTCGAGGTGCGCGAAGAGCACGGTGCCATACTTGGAACACTCGTCGCGGAAATCCTCTTCGATCTCGCGCTCCCAGTCGACGGGCTCGTCGGCCGCCGCGGCCGTGGCCCGTTCTTTGTCCGGGTCGAACGCGTTTTTCAGCAGGACGCACGGCGTGGGGATCGGCGAAGACGGTCCGAGGACTCCCTGCATCATCTGGACGTCCTCGTCGAACCCGTCCTCTACCACTTGGCCAGTGAGCTGCTGCAAGTTGAGGTAGACGTCCGGCATCTTGGGCACTTCGATGCCGGCGTTGGCGGCCAGCTTGTTCATCAGCTCGACCCTCGTCTGTGCCGTCAGACGCATGCCGCCTCCATCCTTGGCATCCGTGTCGAGACGATCGAGACGTTCAAGCCGTTCGGCGTCCTGCGTGTCGTCGGCGTCGTCCCCGTTTTGCTTCCCGCCGGCCTCGGCGTTATTCGCCGCGTCAATCTCAAGCTCCATCACGACGCCGGCGATATCCACGGTCCCTGTCAGCGACTTGACGGCCATGATCGCGTCGTCGGGATTGACGAACTGCACGACGCCCGAGAGGCTGTCGTTGCCGTTGGCACCCGGGGCCTTGTCCATCGTCACCGCGAACACGGGCCCGAACGGTTCGAACAGCGGCTTGATCAGGTCCTCGTTCAGGGAAGGATGTGCGTTCTTGAAGAGCACGCGACCGCCCGCGTGGCCCGTGTTCACGTTACGGACTTCCTTGACTTCCTTGCCCGCCTTTTTCGCAGCCTGCTGCGTGTGCCACGCCACGTTCTTCTCCGCCTCGCTCGACTTGACCGTCACGCACTGCCCCATCAACTCCTTCCCGGACATCATCATCGCGTTGGACGCGGCCTCCTTCGTCTCGAACTCCACGTACGCAAACCCCTTGGAGCGGCCAGACGCACGGTCGCGGATCATCTTGATGTCGGCCAGGGGCCCCGCACCACGGAAGAACTGGAAGAGATCGCGCTCTCCCGCTTTGACGTTGATGTTGAAGACCTGGACCGTCCGAGAGGTCCGTTCAAGCTGCGCAATCTCGTCCTCCATCGAAATGTTCTTGATATTGACCCGGCGGCGGTTGTTGTACCGCCGGTTGTCCCGGCGGTCGTTGTAGTGTCGCCGGTTGTCTCGGCGGTCGTAATCACGATCGAAGTCGCGACGGCGCCCGCCTTCACCGTCCGAATCGGGCGAGTCGTCACGCCTGCGCCGTGGCGAGCGGGACCGGTCGTCCCGGCGATATCGATGGTCCCGACGATCTCGGTCCCCGCGGCGATTGCCATACCTGCGGCGCTCCCCGTAGTAATCATCGTCTTCGTCAGAATTCTGAGGAGATCGCCGCTGGGCGTAGCTCGAGTTGGTCGTGGGCTTGTCGCTATCGACCCGCGTGTTGTTGGCCTCCGTCCTGCCCGCCGGTTCCGATCCGGCGGGGGGAACGGCGGCAACGTCGTTTGCCGCTGCCATATTCGCCAACGACGCGTGGCCTCACTCGTGGTCTCACTCACTTGAGCAGGGGGTGGGGGAATCGCGTGTTCTTGATTGAACGTTCTGGAATCGAACGCAGGGAAACAATTTCGCTCGGTGTTGGCCGCTCCCTTGGTTTGCTGCCTGCCGAGATGCGTCCAAGCGATGCTTTGGTTCCGGTACCAGCGTTCGGCCGTAGGATGCAGCAAGGATGTTTGGTTTGACCAGTGTCGAGAAAGCCGGCAGGGAGTCGGTCAGAACCGGAGGTGGCGCAGGGCGTCAGTCTCGATCTGCCGGATGCGCTCCCTGCAGAGCTGGTGGATGACACCGACCTCCGTGAGTCCCAGGCCGCTCATCAGCTCGTCCTCCTCCTCGATCGTGACGTCCTCGCCCAGGATCATCAGCTCGGAGGCGACTTCTTTGAGCGCGTTCGCACTCGTGGTCGAGTGCAGGCCGTACCGCAACCGCAGCACGTTGCGCTCGCGAAGAGGCAGCGTGCTCAGCATGAGCGACAGGGTCTCTTGGAGAAACTCGGCGCGCTCGAACTCGGCGACCGGATTGATCCCCTCCTCGTCTGTGGTCCGCGAGTCGTCCTCGAGGTCAACGCCAAGGTTGCCGACGATGGACGAGAAGTTTCCAGAGATGTTGTCCGTCGACGCCTTTGGGTTCTTGGCCGCCTGGAGCAGCGCAACCAGCCTCGGCAACGAGACACCCATGGCCGCAGCCAGCTCTCCCTGCGTCGGGGGTCCCTGTCCTCTTGGGCATTTCTTTCGTTCCACTTCGCGTGGCAGTTGCTCGGTTCCCCGACGACGACGAGTCGTCGGCTTCTGAATATCATCCATTGTTCAATCATATATACTATTAACTGTATACCATGCCGCCGACGTGGGGGCACGTCAAGAAGGAACGCGAGGCGCGGGCGGAATTGTTCGACGTTGGCAACAGCAGTCCCGTGCGAGGAGGAAGAGGAGCCACGACGGGCCTCGACGCGGGCGCTGCTGGAGGTCCCCCCGTCGCCTCCGGCCTCCGACCCAGGGGCTATTTCGAGAGCGGAACGGACGCGGCATCGCCTTCGCCATCGTCGCACAGGGACTCAGTCGACTCGACCTCCTCCAACACGCCAATCTCGGCAACGTTTGTTCAGAAGCGGATGGTGCACCGGGCGATCCAACAGCACCAGGGGGCGACGGCGAGCGCGGAGCGAAGCTTGGCGCTGGCCGAAAACTGTCTCGACATGGGCGTGACGACGCTCGAAGAGGTGGCGCGACAGGGCGAGGGCCTGGACAAGGCAGACCGCGGGCTCGACATGCTCCAAGAGGAGGTCGCAGAGGCCGACTCGCTGATTAAGTTCATGTCCCGGTGCTGCTTGTTCCAAGTCCTGTGCTGTTGTTGCGCCGAATCGAAGGAAGAGATCCGCAGGGACCGCACGCGACGTCAACACCTGAAGCAGCGTCGCGGGGACGACGAGGTCGTGCGGCGCGCCATCTCGTTGGCGACCCAGGACAAAAAGTCCTCGTACGGAGTTTTCGGATCGTCTCTGTCGAATGGCAGCATGAACGGCGACGTCAACGGCGATATCAACGACGACGTGGAGCTCGAGCGGGTCGCGGCGCGGTACCGCCCGGCGAGCCAACGTCTCGCGGCCAATCGGCACGAGATACCACGGAACCCGCATCAGAATATCATCACAGACGAGCAGATTGCTACTATCAACAGCGAAACAAGGAAACAAGACGAGCTCTTGGATCAGATTGGCGATGCGGTCGACAAACTGAAGGTCGTGGGCGAGGCGCTACAGACCGAGTTGGACGAGCAGGACGGGCAGGTCGAGCGGCTCCAGGAACGGGCCATCGAGACGAAGTACGGCCTGAACGAGCTCACCAATCGGGCTCGCAAGATCCGCTGACGACGACGTCGTCGACGACGAGCTGCCCCCTCATTGTCGACTCGATATAAAAAAATCCTCTGTAGGCCGCGCGACGACGAGGCCATACATACGTACGAGGCGACGACCAAAACAAGAAGAGCGCGCGCAGTGGCCCAACGAGAGGCCCAACGAGGAGAGACGGCCGAATTTCCGGACGACGAATCGATTGACGTGATGGGTGGCTCGGAAACCGGGAAATCGACGGGCGCTGCGCCACCGCCAGTCGTCGTGCTCAAGGTCGGCACATCGTCGCTCATCAGGCCGGAGCAAAACTCCCTCAACCTCTCCAGCTTGGCCGGCATCGTGGGTCTGGTGCGAGACCTGCGCCAAGAGGGCTACCGCGTCGTGCTCGTTTCTTCGGGCGCCGTGGGCGCCGGCGTCCAGCGGCTCGGCCTGCCGTGCAAGCCGTCGGTGCTCGCCAAGAAGCAGGCTCTGGCTGCGGTCGGACAGGTGCACCTGATGAGGTACTATGAGGACTTTTTCAGCGCGTACGGCATCACCTGCGCGCAGGTGCTCCTGACGCTCGAAAACCTTTCGAGTCGCAGCACATACCACAACGCGGTGAACACGTTCTCGGAGTTGCTCGAGTACGGCGTCATCCCCATCGTGAACGAGAACGACACGGTGGCCGTCGAACAGCTGAAGATCGGAGACAACGATACGCTCTCCGCGCAGGTCGCGACCCTCGTCCACGCCGACTGGCTGTTCCTGCTCACGGACGTCGACGCGCTCTACACGTCGAACCCGAACGTCGACCCGTCCGCGAAGAAGATCCACGTGGTAGACTCTCTCTGGGATCTCTCCGTGAACACGAGCACGGCCGGCACGCAGTGGGGCACGGGAGGCATGGCCACCAAACTGACGGCCGCGAGGATGGCGACGGCCGGCGGGTGCAACATGGCCATATGCCACTTCGAAGATCCCGGCAACGTCCTCGACATCCTGCGGGGCAAGCAAGTTGGCACCGTCTTCCACGCTAGCAATGCGCCCGTGCGCGGACGGAAGCGTTGGATCCTGAGCATGAAGGCCATCGGCGAGCTCTGGGTGGACCAGGGCGCGGTGCACGCCGTCAAAGACCGGTACTGTTCTCTGTTCTCGGCCGGCATTCGCAAGGTCGTGGGCGATTTTTCCGACCAGGACGTGGTCAGCATTTGCGACGAGGAGGGCCGGGAGTTTGCCCGCGGTCTGGTCAACTACAACTCCGAGGCGATCGAAAACGTCAAGGGCATGCAGAGCAGAAAGCAGCGGCTACAGAAGTTCGGCGACTCGTACGCGCAGGACGAGATCGTCCACAGGTCCACCATCTGCCTGCTGATGCCGAGGAAGAAGAAGGTCACGGTCATCAACGAGCACGGCGATGAGATCGAGGAAGAGCAGAGCGACGACGACGAGAGCATCATGGACCCGATCTCGAGGAGCAACTCGCGGTGCGGGACGCCTTCCGCCGCGCTCGGTCCGCTCTCGTCGGATCACGTGATGGGCGACGAGGCCTTCGGCCGGCGGTCGCAAGAGCTGCAGCTGCCGGCCGTCGAGGAGTAGCAGTCTGGCTGAGCGACCACCTTATTTTTGTGCAACAACAAAGACGTTGGTATGGTAGCGACAAGGAGGTCCACAAGGACCGACGACGATGAAAAACAACAACAGCGTGACAACGAGCAGCGAAATCGCAGCGAAAGAAACGCGCGGGGGAGAAACGACATGCATCAGCGAGCTGGAAGGCATGCGGGTGGGAGCGACGACTCGGGTTCCGGTTCAGACTCCGACGATGCGCCGGAGGAGGTCTCCCTGGCAACGAGCCGATCGGTACGTACTCGAGTGGCGCTTGGCGTTCGCTATTCGCTCTACCGTCTCGACAGGGTCGAAAGCCGGAAGCCCACCCTCGCCTGCCCGGTTCTCTCAATCGCTCACGCATTCGTCGGGATCACACGCACCCTAGAGAGTCCAAGCGCAACGCGAGGCGCAGAAACAGGCACAGCTGGAGGCAAAGAACTTGAAAAAATCACAGCGGGAGCAGCGCGAGCGGGCACGGAAAGAACAGCGACAGCAGGAAGCAGAGGAGCGGGCGGCGGCGGCCGCTGTATCGGAAGACGGCAACGATGCCGATGCCGGTGTTGACGATGACGACTACGACGTCGACATTGGCGAGGACCGACTGCCCGACAGTGTGCTCCGGGCGTTGGCGTCTCGCGACGAGCTGCGAGGGCACGCGGCCGGCGAGGACGAGGACGGAGCGGAGGACCACCGGGCGTTGCAGCGTCGGATCGTGAGCCAGCAGCTGCGCGCGCTGTCGACCAAGAGCAGCAACAAGCGGAAGTTTGTCAAGGGACGAGCAGTCGGGTCTGGCATCGTCGTCAAGAGCCTGAAGGGGGAGATCGGGTCTGCGCGTGCGAGCGGCGCGGCGGCGAGCCGGTCGTTCCTCCAAAGCCGGATGGGCCGGCACGCGCGGGAGGTGGATCCGAAGCGAGGGAGCGGTGGCGGGTTGATCCCCAGAATGCGACGCTTGAATTGACCCCTTTGAACTGTCTCAACGCAAATGAAGAATCAACGCAGATGATGAAGACGACGACGATGGGATGACCCTTTCCTTGTACGTGTACGAACCTTACCTTACACACAGAAACACCCGATGACGCTGCCGCTGCCGCTGCCGGAAGAAGTTTCGCCGCTTTCTCTCGAAGACCGCCTCAACGCCCTGATCTGTACGAACCGCTCGGTCGCCGGATACGCCATCGTGCAACCCAACGGGAGCGTCCTGGTCGCCTTCGGGTGCCTCTACGACAACAACGACGACAACGACGACAACGACGACAACGACGACAACAACGACAACGACCCGTCTGACGTCGTCAACGCGCTGCTCATCGACCAGACGCGGACCACCCTGACGCTGCAGCGCAGAAAGATGCACGTGGTCCGCCGAGCGCCGGACATGCTCCTGGCGGTCGAGGCGCTCGACGGCGCGCGGCATCCGGTCGCGTGCAGCGCCCACAGCATCTCGGGCAACAACATCCTCCTGGTCGCCTACGGGCCTGGAGGTTCGCACGAGGCACTCCCACTGGTGCTGTCGTGTGTGCACGCACCCCCCCAAGCGTGACATTTTCATATTCTGTATCCGTCGTAACAATTCAGATAACCACAGCCGTCACCCTACGAGTGCCTTCTTGGCCATCCCAATCGCGCCACCCGCCAGAGCCCGCGCCCCCGCGCTCCCCCCCGGCACCATGCTCACAACATAATACACCAACATGGCAACCTGCACCCCGACCATCCCAATACTCAGCAAGTAGCTCTTCGCCACCAGACTCGCCCACAGCGTCCCGACGAGGCTCCCGACGTACAACCCCGACGGCCCGATCCGCTCCTTCTCCACCATCCCCGTCACCATCGCCTTCCACCCCCGCAAGAACCCCAGACTCGCCAGAATCAGCATACTCCCCAGCGAAAACGTAATCGCAAACTTGCTCGGCCGCAGGATGATCATGGGCAGAAAGACGAAGAACGACAGCAGCACCAGAAACACCCCCACCCCCGCAAACGCGAAAAAATACGTATACTGCTGCTGTGTTACTGTCACCGAGTCAATCGCCGCCGATGTCGTCGACGAAATCGACTTGAACGTCGACGTCAGCGTCGACGCCAGGAGCGATGTGCCCGCCTCAACGTCCACCGTCGCTGACGACTTTGAGGAAGCGCCTGCGCCGCCTTGGTACTTCTTCCAGTCCGACAGGACTGTCGTTGCCTCGGGTTCTTTGTCCGTCGCAGGCTTGGCCGTCAGCCAGCCGCTGAAGGAGGAGGACGCCGCCGGACCGGGTGGGTGGGTGGACATGATGATCCTCGGTTGAAGATCTCCGCGTTCGTCGTCGTCGTCGTCGTCGTCGTCGTCGTCGTCGTCGTCGTCCTGTATTTCAATAGCTGGACCGATGACCGGTGGTCGATGCTGATGTATGAGGTACGTCTGGGCCACACGCACAGACGCGAGTGATATGAAACTGGGCTCGCGGAGACTTTTTCATGACTCCTTCGTGAACTCGGGGACCTGCACATCTACCCATTCTCAATGTTGCATATGACACTGTCGTGTGTCGAGTCATCGTTGTGGCAAGGTGAACGGGCGACGTGCTGATTTCGTTCCAGTCTTCTCCGAACCGAATTGCAACCTGTAACCGACCGATTCGGTTCGATAACGTCTGAATTCAACGGATGGACAGCGAGGGTCCACCAGTGGGGAGTTGGGAGTCATGTCCACTCGACATTATCGAGCGTGTACGCGTTGAACTCGGCGCCGGGCCTCGCTGTCTCGCTGTCTTGCTGTCCGTCCTCCACAGAAACCGTCTGTCTGTCTGTCTGTCTCGCTGTCCTCACCCAAAGAACCCCACCCGTCCCTGCACGAGATCAGATTGCCTCAACCGCGTCTCCGGATCCAAAGTCCGTGGCTGCCATGCGTCTGGTCTCGTCTTCGTGGAAAGAGGCGGTTACCTACGCCGAGGTCGAGGTGAGACCGGGCGGCGAACGCTTTGCAGCAGACGCCGACCGTCCTGACCACCCGGACCACCCAAACCACCCTGGATCCCCGTCCTTCCTTCGTCGCGTGGCGGTCGTCGATCTCAACAGTCGGCACGTGACCTGGGTCCTGAACCGGTCCCATGTGCATCTCGTGGCGCCGTTCATCTCTTCCTCGACCGAGGCGCTGGTGATGGACAACGTGCAGCAGCCAGACGTACTCGGGGCGTTGCTGGCGATGAAGTCGGTCGAGTTGCGGAGCCTGAGACGGTTGTCGCTGCAGAAGTCGTCCGTCTCGGACGCCGACCTGGCGGGGGCGCTGGCGGGGCTTCCAGGTCTCGAGGTGCTGGACGTTTCCGGGAGCATGTTTCTCCGCGGGGACTTTCTGAACGCGTTGTGTGATGTCGGGGTCGTACCGCGGCTCCGGTGCTTGCGGATGGCTGGGTGTGGGATGCACGTGGAGAGCTATCGGTCGGCGTGGGAAAAGGTGACGGCGGGCGGGGGGCGTGGGTTGGAGGAGCTGGTGGTGTGCGGGAACGTGCTGGGGGACAGCGAGTTGCGGTGCTTGGGGGGGCTCAAGGAGACGCTGCGGTATTTGGACGTGCGGCGCTGTTCGGACGTGACGTTTGACGGGGTGTATCACGTGGGGAAAGTGTTGCGGTTGGAGACGTTCAAGGTGGGGCCGGTGTTTGGTGTCGGGGTCGAGGAGGTGTGGGACGCGCTCTCTCTCTCGAGGCGTGCGCGGTCGTCGGTGGGAGATCGCGATCGCGATCGTCTGGTCAACCTGGAACTGTTTGGGATGGAGGATGCAGGCGGGGGTGAGGATCCCCAGAGTCCTGATCCCGAGGGTTTGCGCTTTGCTCGGCTGCGGATGGTGTCGTTCATGGATACGAGCGTGTGTTGGCAGCGGTTGGGGGCGTTGCGTCATGTGGAGTACCTGAACGTGTCCCGGAGTCTGCCGGTGTCGATCAACGCGGGAAACGGCAACGAGTACTACGGTGCGGGGCTGGCGCACGCTGTGTCGGTCGCGGGGCTGGCGTTTCCGCGTCTGAAGACGTTCAAGGCGTCCAACTCGTCGCTGCCATGGCACGTGGTGCAGGCCGTTTTGGAGGGCGCGCCGGTGGGTGTTGATCTGAATATCGCCCTTCGCTGAGCGAAGGGCGAAGCCTTCGCTTCGGAAGCGGCCCTTTGCACGCCCTGAATCTCTCACTCGCGCTACGC
>Ga0181584_10004897_pt1 | contig 10143 bp, 8 predicted proteins | sample 071ome_30_FD_132462 | JGI IMG/M metagenome (GOLD analysis project Ga0181584, IMG submission 132462) | Coastal salt marsh microbial communities from the Groves Creek Marsh, Skidaway Island, Georgia - 071406AT metaG (megahit assembly) | ecosystem: Environmental > Aquatic > Marine > Intertidal zone... | reverse complement strand
TCCCATCCTTGGGAAGGCGATGCGCTGCATCTCAACACCGTCGATCACTGGGATTTAAGAGACCGATAGTCGATCAAGACCGCCCATGAAAAAGCCAGCCTCTTGGTTCAAGATTTGAGGCTGGCTTTGGTTTTTGGGATAGAATTTAGCCCCTCATGCGGCTGCCATTGGCGTCAAACAGCGGTTGCGGTTGCAGCGTGGCTTTCAATTGATCGCCCAGCAATTCAATCTCCCAGCCGTCTATTTGATCCGCAACTTCTTTCGGGACATAGCCCATCGCCATGGATTTACCCGAAGCATGGGCGTAACCCCCTGACGTCACCCAGCCGACGACTTGCCCGTTATGGGCAATAGGTTCATCACCAATGACATCGGCGTCTTTAGCCTCGACCACAAATGCCCTCAGCCGCATCGTGCCGCCATCTTCTTTTTCTTTGAGCGCGGCGGCCTTGCCGATGAAATCTGTGTCTTTTTGATAGGCCACAAACCGCGATAAGCCGCATTCCACCGGCCCATAAAGCGGCCGGAATTCCCGCGCCCAAGACCCAAAATTCTTTTCCAGTCGAAGCGCGTTGAAGGCTCGCGCCCCCACCATGCGAATGCCAAATTCTTCACCGGCTTCTAAGATTTGATCAAATAAGCGGCGTTGATATTCTGGGCTGACCCAAATCTCATACCCAAGATCACCGGTATAAGTGACGCGGCCAACAATCGCCGGCACCATCCCCAAATCCATTTCACGGACATCCATGAATTTGAAGGAATCGGCCGAAACATCATCAAAGGTCATTTTGGCCAAGACCGCCCGCGCGTTTGGTCCTGCGATCGATAAGCCCGTCAAACCCAGCCCCATGGCCATGACATCCACCGAACCATCCTCCGGCAGATGCTGGGTGAACCAGCGCATATGATAAGCCTCAGCCGTACCCGCGCCAACAATCAGGAAGGTTGTGTCATCGAGCCGTGCCAAAGAGAAATCACCGATCACCTTGCCATCATCTTTGAGCATTGGCGCTAGTGTCATGCGGCCGACTTCCGGAATACGGCACGCCAAAAGCGTATCAAGCCAAGCCTCCGCCCCTTCGCCGGTGATCATATATTTTGCGAAATTAGACGTCTCGATCATCCCAACGCTGTCACGAAGCGCTTTGGCTTCAGCGCCAACATGATCAAAATCGGTGGAACGGCGCCAACTAAACTCATCTTTGATGCCTTCAGGCGCGTACCAGAGCGCGTGTTCCAAGCCATAACTCGCACCAAATTGAGCGCCCATATCTTTCAGGCGATCGTAAATTGGCGTCGTCAATAAAGGCCGTGCGGCAGGCAGTTCTTCATTGGGGTAACGAATCGAAAAGCGTCTGGAATAATTTTCCCGCACTTTAGCGTTGGTATAAGCCATGCTGGCGTAATCACCAAAGCGGCTGATATCCATCGCCCAAACATCAAAACCCGGGTCGCCATTGACCATCCAATTCGATAGAGCAAGCCCAACGCCGCCGCCTTGACTGAACCCCGCCATCACCCCGCAAGCGCACCAGAAATTGGTCAGCCCTTCCACCGGCCCCACCACGGGGTTGCCATCAGGGGCAAAGGTGAAAGGCCCATTGATGATGCGGCGGATGCCCGCTTTTTCAAAGGCAGGGAAATGCTTGAAGCCAACCTCAAGCGATGGCGCGATGCGGTCAATATCCGGCTCAAGCAATTCATGGCCAAATTCCCATGGGGTTTCGCGCTCAGACCACGGCACACAGGCTTTTTCGTAAGTGCCCATCAGCATGCCACCGCGTTCTTGGCGCAAATAAAGTTCGCCATCAAAATCAACCGCGTGGATGATTTCCTTGCCCGTGGCTTTATTGTATTCCGCCACTTCTGGCATATCTTCGGTCAAGAGATACATATGCTCCATGGCCAAGATCGGCAGTTCAAGCCCAACCATGCGGCCAATTTCACGCGCCCAAAGCCCTCCGCAATTGACCACATGCTCTGCTTTCACCGTGCCGTGATTGGTGGAGACGATCCAAGTGCCATCAGGGTCTTGCGCGAGGCTTTCGACTTTCGTGTTGGTGAAGTAATTGGCGCCGTTTTTACGCGCCGCCTTGGCATAGGCATGGGTAACGCCATAAGGGTCAACATGGCCTTCAATGGGGTCATACATCGCGCCGACAAAATGTTGAGGGTCAATGAGCGGCATCAATTCCGCCGCTTCTTGAGGCGAAATAAGTTCCAGCCCTTCCATGCCCAAATACTTGCCTTTGGCATAGACGCCTTTGAGCCAATCAAAACGTTCTTTTGTGGCCGCCAGCATCACCCCGCCGGTGATATGCATGGTGATATCTTGGCCTGAGAGAGATTCGATCTCTTCATAGAGTTTGATGGTGTATTGCTGAAGTTTCGCGACATTGGGGTCACCATTGATGGTGTGCATCCCCCCTGCGGCATGCCATGTCGAGCCGGAGGTTAAATCCGAGCGTTCGAGCAGCATCACATCCGTCCATCCCAATTTTGTCAGATGGTAAAGAACCGATGCGCCCACGACGCCACCACCAATTACAACAACCTGTGCTGTTGAGTTCATTTTTTGTGCCATTGTCATCCCCCGATTTTGATCGGCTCCTGTTAAAGGCTTCGTTAAAAATCTGTTGGCGCGCCACCTTCACGATGGCGGCGGTTGACGAAATCGACCAATTCGTCATGGATGGCGGCATCCATGCTTGGCTTTTCGTAATCTTGAAGATTCGATTTCATCACATGATGCGCGCGTTCTTCAGCTTTGACCGATCCTGTTTCTTCCCATGTTTCGTAATTTCGCCAATCGGACATGAAAGGCGCATAAAACGCGGTTTTGAAGCGGCGTTGGGTGTGATCCGCCCCAAAGAAATGGCTGCCCGGCCCCACCTCTTGGATCGCGTCAAAAGCAAAAGCATCATCGCTCACATCCATGGGCTGGTTGAGGTAGATCGTCTGCTGGAGCATTTCGCAATCCATAATCAGTTTTTCAAAACTGGCGCAAAGGCCGCCTTCCATCCACCCTGCCGCATGATAGACCATGTTGCAATGCCCTGATGACACCGCGTTGAGCGAGGCCGCGCTTTCCCATATCGCCTGACCATCGGGATAATTGGCGGCATTGGCGTTTGATCCGCGCCAAGGCAATTGATATTTCCGCGCCAATTGCCCTGAAATTTGCATCGCGCGGACATATTCTGGCGTGCCAAAGGCAGGGGCGCCGGATTTCATATCAACATTCGAGGTAAACGCACCATAAACCACTTCAGCCCCGGGGCGAATGGCTTGGAGCAGAACCAATGCCCCTAAAAATTCAGCGTTTTGCTGCACCAACGCCCCCATCACCGTCGCTGGAGCCATGGCGCCGGAAAGGGTGAAAGGGCTGACCACCACCGCCTGCCCCCGTTTGGTCGCGCGCATAGCGCCATCGAGCATTGGCCAATCGTGTTTAAGCGGTGAGGAGGAATTGATATTGGTGAACATATGCGGCTTTGATCGGAACACCTCTTCGCTCACGCCGGCGGCGATCCGCGCCATGTCCATGCCATCTTCGATTCGTTCCGGGCCGAGCGCGTAAGCATGGACAACCTTATCGGTCAAGGTCAGCATATCATAGAGCGCATCGAGATGACGGGTGGAGGCGTGCAAATCCACAGGCTCCACAGGATAGCCCGCCACAAAATGCAAACAATTAAAATATTGATTGAGTTTCAAGAGGTTTTGAAAATCTGGCCTTGTCCCGACACGCCTGCCGCCTTCAAGATCACTGACATTCGGCGCGGAGGCAACGGCGGAATAGACCACATGACGGCCGCCTAGAGTGATCGTCCGTTCAGGGTTACGTGCGTGAATATCAAAAGTCTCAGGCGCTTTGGCAATCGCATCCAAGACCAGAGCGCGATCAATCCGCACGTTTGATGTGTCTTGATCAATATCGCACCCAAGATTGCGCAACACGTCAACCGCGTCTTCATTGAGAAATAAAAGGCCAATTTCTTCGAGCACACGAAGCGAGGTGTCGTGGATTTTTTCGATGATTTCTGGGGAGGCTGGCTCTACAGGCGCGTCGCTATAAATGGGCAAAGACCACGCCAATTGTTCAATGGCGGCTTTTTTATCCGCGCGGTCAACTGAACCTCGTTGACGTCGACGTTGTCGCTTTTCTGTGGCCGTCATGTAAACACTTCCTCATCTCACCCTAAGAGGGCTGGATAGGCTAAAAAGCCCAGATCAGACTAATATCATTGTATTTTCGCCAATCTGTAAAGAATATGATTCATTCTGCTTTTTTGCCCTAAAAAAGGGCGATATAATCGGGGCATGACCGATCATCAGCAGATTCTTTTTGCCCTTGGCGGCAACCGTTCGGGCAAGAGCGATTACGCCGAAAATTCAGCGCTCGCCCTTGCCAAATCCCATGACCTAACGCCGATCTACATCGCCACCGGTCAAGCCTTTGACGATGAAATGAAAGCGCGAATAAAGCGTCATCTTGATAGGCGTGATCCGTCATTCACGACGATTGAAGAGCCGATCAACCTCGCCGATTTTATTAATCAACACCACCATCATCATGTTCTTTTGATCGACAGTCTTGGCGTTTGGATCACCAATTTGATGGTGCATGACCTGCCTGTGGATGAGCATATCGCGTCATTTTTGGCGGCGCTGAAAGATGCAAAATCATCGGTGGTGCTGGTCTCCGATGAAATTGGCATGGGGATTGTTCCCGAAAACGCCATGGCGCGAGCCTTTCGCGATCATTTGGGTTTGCTCAATCAAGGCGTCGCTGAACTGGCCAATTCGGTCGTCTTTATGGTAGCGGGACTGCCCATGATGATGAAATCTAATCAAAACCTTTAATCTGAAACTGATCTCGCTCGCCATGACCTTATCTTTCGACTCTTTTGCTGATTATCAACAGGCTATCGCCACCTTGCCTCGTGCCAATGATGAAGCCATCACCGCCGCCCAAACCCGCCAAGGGCAATTGACCAAACCGCCAGGGTCACTGGGCCGTTTGGAAGAGATCGCGATCTGGATAGCGGGATGGCAAGGCGTGGAAAAGCCCGTGATCAATCACCCCGCCTGTCTTATTTTTGCAGGCAATCATGGCGTTGCCGCTTTGGGCGTATCGGCTTTCCCCCCTGAAGTTACGGTTCAGATGGTGGCTAATTTCGCAGCGGGAGGCGCCGCCATCAATCAATTGACGAAAGCCGCCGGCGCAAGCCTTGATGTCATCGCCCTTGATCTTGATCACCCCACCCAAGATTTTACCCAAGGCGCCGCCATGTCCGAAGCCGAGGTTTTAGACGCCATGGCCAAAGGCGCCGCCGCCATCCCTGATGATGCGGATATGTTGATGCTTGGCGAAATGGGGATCGGCAACACCACCGCCGCCGCCGCCGTCAGCATGGCCTGTCTCGGAGGCGTATCGAGCGATTGGGTGGGGCGCGGCACCGGCGTTGATGACCAAGGCTTAGCGCTGAAAGCCGATGTGGTCAATCACGGCATGACGGCCAATGCGGATCGCATCAACCATGGATTTGGTATTCTATCGGCCTTTGCAGGGCGCGAGATGGCGGCTATTGCTGGAGCGGTTTTAGCGGCGCGTCATCGCCGTATCCCTGTTTTGCTGGATGGGTTTATTTCCACCGCTTCTGCCTTGCCGCTTTTTAAGGATAATCCCGCCGCGCTTGATCATATTTTGGTCAGCCATCGGTCACAGGAATCAGGCCATGCCAATATTCTCGACGCCATTAACAAAGCGCCGATCCTTGATTTGGGATTGCGGCTTGGCGAAGGGTCGGGAGCGGCGACAGCCTTGCCCATTGTGAAATCCGCCCTCGCCGCCCATAATGGGATGGCAACTTTTGCTGAAGCCGGCGTGTCTGGCGCCAATTAACCCAAACCGATTGGCCAGCGTGATGATGGATAAACGGGATCGATTCAATTTTTCGGACGCGCAACAAGATATGATTGCCGCGGCGATGATTTTGACGCGGCTTCCCGTCCCCTTCAGTCACGACAGCATGCCTGATACCGCGCCCAATACCGCACGCAGTTATTGGTGCTTTCCTTTGATTGGGGTGGTGGTTGCGGTTTTGCCGGTCTTGCTGGGGGTGATGCTGGCCTCCGCCCATCTTCCTCTTTTAGGGGTCGCGGCTTTAATGCTAGGGGGCATCGCGTTATTGACGGGCGGCTTGCATCACGATGGGCTTGCTGATCTTGCCGATAGTTTGGGCGGGCGCGACCCTGCCCATCGGCTGACGATCATGCGTGACAGTTCGATTGGCAGTTTCGGCACTTTGGCGCTCATCACCATTGTGATCGTGGATGTCGCCGCCATCGCCGCGCTGGGCAATCAAAACCTGACCATGATGGCAAGCGCGATGATCGCGGTGGCCGCCCTGTCGCGAAGCATGATGGGGCTGCAACGCTGGCTTCACCCCACCCCGGACAAAAAAGGCTTGGCCGCCATGACTGGCCGTCCATCGCAAATCACCATGCTGATCGGCATGGCAATTGGTCTTTTGATGGGGCTGTTGTTTTTGCCTTTTCACGCGGCCGTGTCAGCCCTGGCCATAGGGCTGATCGTCACCAGTCTTTTGGGGCGGTTTATGATGCGCTGGATTGGTGGGGTTAATGGCGATGGGCTGGGCGCAACCCAACAATTAAGCGAAGCGGCGATGCTGATGACCCTTGCCGTGGTGTTAACCCCCGCGCAGGCCTAAACATGACCGCCTCCCCATGCATCTTGACCGTCACGCTGATCCGCCATGCGCCGACGATCTATCCCAAAGGCACATTGCCGCCCTATGACGCGGAGGTCGAGTTGAGTAATCCGAAGCGTCTCTCTCAGCAATCCGCCTTAATCCCCGCAATGGCCGATTGGTGGGTCAGCCCTCTCCGGCGCTGCCAAAAAACCGCCGATGCTTTGGTTGAACATGGAGCCACCCCAAAAACCCAGCAAATTATTCCGGCGCTTAAAGAACAACGCTATGGCGATTGGCATGGCAAACCGATTGCTGACATCTGGCAAGCGATTGAACGCTTTGAGAAAACCAACTGGCATTTCCTTCATCCCAACATCACCCCGCCGAATGGCGAAAGTTTCACCGATCTGATCACCCGGCTTGAACCCTTATTTGAGGCGATCAAAACCCATGAGGGCGATCATCTGGTGCTGATCACCCATGGCATGGTCATTCGCGGTTTAATCGGCTTGATGTTAGGGCTGGATGCTGGGCGCGCGCTCGCCATGACGATTGAGCCGCTTTCGATTAGCCAATTATCCTATATGGCTCAAGGCAGTCAAAACACTCCGCTCAACGGCAGCGATTGGATGATCAATTATCTCAACCGCCTTTAACCAATTGGGCATTTAACCAATTAGATTGCGCCTCAGGCGATTTTCTTGCGATTGCCCCGAGGATCAACCCAGCCAATAGCGCCATCTTCGCGGCGATGCAGCATATTCAATCCATCATGGGATTTGTTGCGGAACATCATGGCGGTTTGCCCCGATAATTCAAAGATCATCACGGCTTCTTCAACGGTCATCAGATGAATGTGATAATCCATTTCCGCAAGCACAGGCGGCGCGCTGATATCTTCGGGCAATTCTTGCTCTTGATCGACTGGGCTTTCAAAATAGGTCAAAGTAGCGGGCAGGACATCATCAGGTTCAGCGCGGTGATTTTTCAGCCGTCTTTTGTAGCGGCGCAACCGTTTTTCGATATGTTCCACCGCTTCATCAAGCGACACATGAGCATCCCCCGCCCGGCCATTGGCTTCCATTTCAATCCGCCGCGATAGCACCACGCGGATATGCGTTTCAAAACCAACGGAACTTTTAATCAAGGTGATATTTGCGCTGGTGGCGTTGTCAAAATATTTAGAAACCGCGCTGGTCAATGCTGTTTCAGCATGTTCTTGGAAGGCCGTTCCTGTATCCATATTCTTGCCGGAAACACTAATTTGCATATCGCCCTCCTCTGTAAATTCGATATTCGCAATATTTATCCTGACAGAAGCGCGGCCTTCCTGCAAGACAGGGATGCTGACCCAAATTAATTTGAAGAATGATTTTGTTAGGCTCTGGTGTCGTGACGAAGGCCAATGGACAATCGTCCGCCGGTAACATCGTGAACATAATGAAGCGGGCGGGAATCATCAGCCCCTCGCCCACAAAACCCCGGCGCGGATAAAATAGCCAATTGCCCCGGCGTATCGTCTATCGCTTTTGCGCCATTGGCATCGCGGTCTTCACAAACGCTCAAGCAGGATTGCCCCGCCAAGGTGATGATAAAGACAAGCCCGCGATAACGGAGCGAATCCATATGCACACCAATGCCTTTGGATTTGGGGGGATAATGCTGAACCGCCACGTCATTTAAGATAAAATCTTCATCGAGATGAGCAAATTGGGCGCGTTCAAGCGCTTGTTTCACCGTGTCTTCCAGCATATCCGCCAATTGCCCCAAAGCGCGATCCCTTGGGGCGGGAAAACAAATATCGAAATCTTGGATGACTTCACGCCCTTCAGCGCCAACGCGAGGTTTGGCTTGTCGCATGGGTAATTTTTGGCATTGCCGAATTAAGGCCGCGATATCATCAGGGCTAAAAAACGGCACCGATACGGCGCGTATTTCCGATTGCGCCAATTCATCAAGAGCGGCGGTCATGGCGCGGATACGGCCTTCACTAATGGTCAGTGGTGCGGTCATGATTCCCTCATTTTGCCCTGACTTTCACTTTGCCATGACTTTAAGATTGACTGTAATTACCAAGCGGCTAGCGTATTAAAGTTAATTTGAGGAGCGATTATGGACAAGCCTGATTATGTGATTATTGGCGGCGGTTCTGCGGGATGTGTTTTGGCCAACCGCCTTTCGGAAAACCCTAAGACCAATGTCGTATTGCTTGAGGCTGGAGGCGAAGATCGCAACCCGTTAATCCATATTCCTGCGGGCTATATCAAGACCATGGTCAATCCCGCGATCAATTGGATGTTTGAAAGCGAACCCGAAGAGTCGAGCGGCAACCGCCGCATCCTTTTTCCCCGCGGTAAAGTTCTGGGCGGCTCTTCCGCCATCAATGCCATGCTTTATGTGCGCGGCCAATCCCATGACTATGATCATTGGGCGCAAAAGGGCAATCCCGGCTGGTCGTATCAAGACGTGCTGCCCTATTTCCGCAAAGCCGAGTTTTGCGAAGCGCAAGCCACAGAAAAGATGGACCCTGAATTGCGTGGCCAATCCGGCCCTCTTAATGTCGCCATGGTTCGGGATCGCTATGAAGCGCTGGATTTGGTTATTAAATCCGCCGAAAGCCTCGGCTATCCCAATAATCCCGATTACAATGGCCATGATCAGCATGGCTTTGGCTATTATCAGGTGACGCAAAAAAATGGCGTCCGTCACTCCGCCAAAAAGGCTTACATTGATCCGATCCGCTCACGGCCCAATCTTAGGATCATTACGGGCGCTCATGTCACGCGATTAACCCTTGATGGCAAGCGCGTCACTGGCGTGGATTATCGCATCGGAAACAGTGACCATCACCTCGATGCTGGCCGCGAGGTGATCGTATCGGCGGGGGCGATCCAATCCCCGCAAATATTAGAATTAAGCGGCATTGGCGATCCCAACCATCTGTCCAGCATTGGGATTGCGCCTCAACATCAACTCGATGGCGTGGGCGCGCATTTGGCGGATCACTATATCTCACGCCTGTCATGGCGGCTGAATCAAGACCTCTCGATCAACCATTTGTCGCGCGGATTTGGGCTGGTTAAAGAAGTGATCAAATACGTCACCACGCGGCGCGGGGCTTTGGCTTTGCCGGCGGGCATTCTTGCGGGCTTTGTCAAAAGTCGCCCCGGCCTCACAGGGCCTGATATTCAATATCACATTGCCAATGCCAGTTTTGCCAATCCCGCCAAACGCGTCTTTGATAATTTCCCAGGCATGACCTTTGGCCCTTGCCAATTGCGGCCTGAAAGCCGAGGGTCCGTCCATGTGCAATCAGCAGACCCACGGCAAGCGCCGAAGATCATCACCAATTATCTCACCACTGCTGAAGATCAGCGCGTTCATGTGGCGGGGATGAAAATTGCCCGCGAGATTATGGAAT
>Ga0181584_10004882_pt1 | contig 10152 bp, 7 predicted proteins | sample 071ome_30_FD_132462 | JGI IMG/M metagenome (GOLD analysis project Ga0181584, IMG submission 132462) | Coastal salt marsh microbial communities from the Groves Creek Marsh, Skidaway Island, Georgia - 071406AT metaG (megahit assembly) | ecosystem: Environmental > Aquatic > Marine > Intertidal zone... | reverse complement strand
GTCGCGACGGACGACGCGCCGCCGGCGCCGAATATGTGGCACGCGAGATTTTTAGACGACGTCGCGCGGGACGTCGAGTCGTCGAGCGGCGGATTCGCCGACGCCTTCGGGAAACCGTCGAAGACGACGACGACGCGCGCGCGGTCGGACGATGCGCGTCTCGACGCGGCGGCAATTCCCGTCGTGAGCGCGAGGGAGGCGACGGGAACGCTGTTGACGAGTCTGCGAGAGGTTTCGGCTCGATTGGACGTCGCAAGCGCGCACGTGGAGGAGGCGAAGCGCGCGCTCGGCGCGAACAATAGGGTAAAGATGGAAACAACACGACGCGCGGAGCGCGAATAGAAATCATAAAACTAGAAGAGCGGTGGTGCGACACATGTATTTTAAGCGTAGCGATAGTCAGCCCGTGGCGTGTTCGCCGCCGTTTGGCACGCGGCTCGGATTGAGCAAACTTTCGACGTGCGCCGCGGCGGGCGCGCTTCGCGCGTATCCCGGCGCGAATTGGTCGTACAACGCCTCTTTGTACGCTCTGTTTCTCCCCGCGACGACACGAAGCGCGCCGTGAAGCGCGCTCGCCTCGTATCCGGACAATCCCTCCGCCTCGAGCGTGCCGATAAACTTGACGCCGTCGCCGTCGGCGGCGATGCCCTCGAGCGACATCACCGTCGACAACGAAATCGCCGCCACATCTTTCCTTCCGCGCACTCGTTCGCCCACTTCACCGAAATACACCAGCACCGGCGTCACCACCGTTCGCCCTCGCTCGTCCAACACGTCGTGCGACGCTCCCAACAGCTCCACCGTCGCGTCCTCGCGCTCGCCGAATAACGCCTCGCTCGCCCGTCTCGCCGCGCGCGTCGTCGTCACGCTCGAACTCTCCAACAGCGTCGATTCCTCCACACCCGCGCTCGGAAGCGCGCACACCCGCGCGCCACGCATCATATCCTCCGTGACCGTCATCACGACGCACGGATCTTTGTTGAACGTGCCCAGAGGCACGAGCGCGACGCGGCGACCGTGCGCGCCGCCGTCGCCATCCAACTTGCGCACGCCCATTCGACGTAAATCCTCGGACACGCGCGCGCGCGCGGCGGCGTCGAGCAAAGACGACGATGATGATGACGACGTCGATGCGTCGCGCGCGATAGCCGTCGCTGCGAGACGCGTCGAAGGCGTCGCGATGGAGAGCGATATCCATTCTGACGTCGTCGGGGACACGGCGCGCGCGCGCGACGCGACGCGCGTGACGCGACGCGCAACGGTGGACGCGAGAGACATGTCGACGCGCGTCGCGCGAGGGGCGAGTGAGACGCGAGACGCGCGAGTCGGCGTGTGCCGAAGGTGGGACGTGCGCGTTACTTACAAGCTGGCGCGAGGCGCCCTCGGCTGGACGCGAAGAGCTCTACCGACGTTTATAGGTGCACGCCTTGAGCGGTGGCCAACGCACGCGACGCGTCGATGTGTTTGCATGTTTGCCTTTCGACACCCACGTCTTGATGAACTCGGCGGTGAAGAACATGGTGTTTCGCTCGTCGACGTCGCGCTTACGCTTGAACCCGAGCTCGGCGAGCGCGGCGACGAACGAGGCGACGCTCGCGGTGCCGTTCTTCCCGTCGAATCGCGATCGAACCTCGGCGATCCAGAGTAAACCTCCCGGTTTTAACACGCGATGCGCCTCCTCGAGGAACGACCCGTAATCCGTACCCATGAGACTGAGCGAGAAGACGGCGCAGTCCACAGACGCGTCGTCGAGCGGCACGTCCGACATGTTACACGCGATGACTTCCGGTGCGGATTCCGGCGTCTGTAAATCGAACGAGTGACACTTTTGCTCGATCACGCGCCCGAGTTCGGCGTCGCCGCATCCGAAATCGGCGACGATCCATGATTTTGGCGACTTCTTCAACAACGCCGAGACGACGTCCACCGGTTTCGTCGGCCACGACTCGACCTGCGCGCGAAACCCGGCGTGATACGCTTCGAACAGTTCCGGCGCGTTTTTCACCAAATCCAGCCCTTCGTCTCCGGTGGTCGTGTACAACTTTTCGTTGAGCATTCGAAACTGTCCACCGCTGAGCTTGGCGCGCATTTTATTCATAAACGACGACGATTTCGCCGGCGTGCCCGCCGACGCCGCGCGCCGTCGCCTCGCCTCAGCTTCGTCCTCCTCCGACTCACTCACGGGATCGTTCGTCTCCATTCGAGGTTCGGGGAGCAACTCCTCGTCGTAATCGCTCGATTCCGACGCGACGTCGTCGTCCACCGTCCGCGGCGCGGGAGGTTTCCGCGCCTCGCGCGCTTCGGCGTCCCGCGCCCCGTCGCCTCTCGCCTCTCGCCTCTCCGCCGCCAACCGTCGTCGCTTCTCCGCCGCGCGTCGACGACGCCCGAGATTCTTCCCACTCGTTTTGTTCTTCTTCCCGCTCGTCGCCTCCCGCGACGCGGCACCGGTCCCGTCTTCGTCGCCGCCCGTCGTCGCCGGCGTCTCTCTCTGACGGTTTTTCTTCCGCGCGCGCTCGCTCCCCGACGCGCCCTCGCGCGTCGCCTCGCGCGCGCGAGCGTCTCGACGCGACGACGCGGTCTCGCGCTCGCGACGTTTCTTCTTTCGCGCGAGCTCGCCGCGCGCGTCGTCGCCGGTCGCGCGCGCGCGCGAGCTCGCCGCCGCCTCGCGCCCACCGCCCACGCCCACCACCGCGTCGCCGTCGTCGTCGAACGACGGTACGCGCATGAAGGACGCCATCGCGCGCGTCGCGTCGCGTCGTGTCCGTCCGCCCGTCCGTCCGTTCGCGCGCTCGACGACCGAACGGCGCGGTGACGCGTGCGCGCCCGAATGTGAAGAAAAAAAAAGAACACATCACAATCTCGTTCGAGAATGGGAACGGCAGAATCCGACGCTCGACGCGCACGAGCCGCGCGTGAGACCCGCTTGAATCGCGATGAACGTCAATGTCCTCGTCACCGGTGGCGCCGGATACATCGGATCGCACACGTGCGTGCAGTTGTTGAACGCGGGCGCGTCGGTGGTGGTGGTGGATAACTTTGATAACTCGTGCGCCGAGGCGTTGAATCGTGTGCGCGCCATCGTGGGTGAGGAGAAATCGGCGCGAATGACGTTTCATGAGGTCGATTGTTGCGATCGAGAGGCGTTGGATCGGGCGTTCGAGGCGAGTGGTAAGGTGGACGCGGTGATTCATTTCGCCGGATTGAAGGCTGTCGGCGAGTCGGTGGCCAAGCCGATGAAGTATTACGATAACAACATCACGAGCACGCTGGTGCTGTGCGAGATCATGGCGAAGAGAGGATGTAAGAATCTCATCTTTAGTTCTTCGGCTACCGTGTACGGAGAGCCGGCGTCGGTGCCGTGCACGGAAGATTTTCCGACGGCGGCGTTGAACCCGTACGGGCGCACCAAGCTCTTCATCGAACACATCCTGAGCGATCTGTACGTGAGCGATAAGACGTGGAAGGTGGCACTGTTGAGATACTTTAATCCGGTCGGCGCGCACGCGAGCGGGACGCTCGGGGAAGATCCGAAGGGTATTCCCAACAATTTGATGCCCTTCGTGCAACAAGTCGCCGTCGGTCGTCGTCCCGAGCTCAACGTCTTCGGGAACGATTACCCCACCAAGGACGGCACGGGTCGACGCGATTACATTCACGTCGTCGATTTGGCCGACGGACACGTCGCCGCGGTGAAGAAGCTCTGCACCGATCCGGACGCCGGGTTGATCACCGTCAACTTGGGCACGGGGAAGAGCACGAGCGTCTTGGAGCTCGTCGAGGCTTTCGAAAAGGCTTCGGGTAAAAAGATTCCGTGCAAGATCGTCGACCGCCGTCCGGGCGACGCCGCCGAAGTGTACGGCGCGACCGAAAAGGCGTTCAAGGTGCTCGGCTGGCGGGCCGAGCGCACCATCGAAGATTGCTGCGTCGATCAGTGGAAGTGGGCGAGCACCAACCCCTACGGGTACGCCGGCAAGCCGACGGATGAGTGAGCGCGCGAAACCTAATCTTTAGTGCACATGTGCAAATGCAATATTAAACAATGTTTTTGATTACTCGATCGTGAACCACATGCCGTCCGCCGGAGCGATCGGGATCGCCTTGGTGTGCTTGGCGCCGTTCTTTGAGCTCGCGCTGACGAATTTAAAACGCTTTAAGAGCGTCGCGAGCACGACTCGAGCCTCGAGGAGGGCTAGGTACTGTCCCAGGCAATTTCTCGGACCCTGAATGAATGGAAGGTAGGCGTAGTTGCCGAGCTCGTCGCCCTTACCGCCGGTGAAACGCTCCGGCTCAAACGCGAGCGGATTCGGCCACAAATCTTCGCGATGGTGCACGCCCTGCAAACTGATGATGACGGTCGTGCCCTTTGGAATTCGACATCCGCCCAACACGTCGTCGTCCACGGCGCGTCTCGTCACGACCGGCACGACAGAGTACAATCGAAGCGACTCCTTCAGCGCCGAGACGTTGTAATCAAGCTTGTCGAGTTGCTCCCTCGTCGGCAGCACCCCCGGCTTGACCTCGGCGAAGACGCGTTTCGCCTCATCCACCGCCTTTTTCATCTTCTCTTCGTTATTCACCAACTCCCACGTCGTCCAAATTAACATCGCTGCGCTCGTCTCGTGTCCAGCCAAGAGAAACGTCTTAATTTCAAAGCACATCTGTCGCTCAACGTCGGCGCCGTACTCGTCCTCGTCCACCGACGCGAGCACTCGATCGAGAATATCCGGATTGGGATTTTGCACCCCAGACATCCGTTTCTTCCACCGCGCGCGAATCATGTCGATGATGTACTCATTCAGCATCGCCACGCGCTTGCGATGCGCGAACCACTCGGGCGTCGGCAGGAATTTTCTCCACGGTTCCAGGCTTCGTCGATTGCACTCCTCCATAATCGGAAGGTACAGATTCGGCATCACCTCGTCGCTCTGTTCGGGCGTCAGACTCAGAATAGCCTCCGCGATCACCTGCAGCGTCAGCAATCGAAACTCCTCCGCCATCTCCACCGGTTCTTTCGTCCTTTTCGCGCGTTCTAGCTTCTCAGACAGTCTCTCGACGGCGCGCGTGGCGATGGCGATGATGTCGTCTAAAATATCGATGCGAAGCGCGCTCGATATTCTCTGTCTCTGCGCCTTCCACGTCTCTCCCTCGCTCGTCACCAACCCGGTGCCGAGAATTTCCAAAAACGGCTCGTACGAAAACTCGGTGTCCTTTTTATAATTCTTCAGATTCGTCTGCATGACGCGCTTCACGAGCTCCGGGTCGGCGACGACGACGCAGTGTCTCTGGAAAATTTGCACTCGCGCCGGTCTCGGCGCCGCCTTCGAGCCCCACGACGCGAAGAGATCCCACGTGCACGGATACGACCCGACCGCCTTGAACAGCGCGACCGTGTGCCCCAACACCGGGACGTATCGCGCGGCTTGACGCGCGCCGCCCATCGTGAGCACGAACTCGCGGCGAACCCATCGCGCGCTCGCGAGCGTCGCTCGAACGATGCGCTCGACGACGACGCGCCAGAGGACGTGGATCACGAGGGTGATGAGCGCGACGCCGAACGCGACGCGCTCGACGCTCGCGCCCGCCATGGTGCGTCGTCGATGTGTGGGGCACGCGAGCGCAGATCGTGAGAATTCGACGCGCGGATCCGTCGAGCGGCGAGCGGACGCGCGCGGACGCGACGGGACGCGCGAGAACGACGCGAGAGGCATCAGCGGTGTGCGCGCGCGGAGACGCGACACGAAGAACGCGAGACGAGTGGGCGCGACGTTCAATCGTTCATCGCATTCAGAGCTCCGATAGTGTTGCGCGCATCTTTCGTTCGCGACGACGCGCGCGCGCTCGATCGAGGGTGAGACGAGGACGCTCGAACGCCGGGCGTGAGTCATCATGGGAATCGATTCCCTCTTCGTCGTCAACAACCGCACCGAATCGTTGATCGCGGTGAAACATTGGGGCGCGATCACGTCGAGTGAGATTTGCGAGCGCGTCTTCGAGGCCCACCGAAAATCAGCGAGAGAGGGCGTGGACGGTGAGGTTGCAGTGGTAGATCAAGATTCATATGGATTTCATCTCACTCGAGGTGAGGTGACGTACGTGGCGGCGTGTTCGAGGGAGACGGCTCCGTTGATGGTGGTGGAGTTTTTATCGCAGTTGTACGATGTGTTGCGGGCGTATTTCGGGGATAACGTCACCGAGGTGATCCTCCAGGAGCATCACGTGACGCTGTATCAGTTGTTGGATGAGATGTTAGACAGTGGGATACCGGTGAACACGCACGCGGGTGGGTTGAAGGTTTTGGTGCCGCCACCGAACCTGTACAATCGCGTGACGGCGACGGTGATGGGGAACCAGGGTGTCATCGTGAGCGATCAGGATCCTCTAAAACTGTTGCCTCTGCCGTGGCGTCCGAATAATATCAAGTACGCGAGCAATGAAATTTATCTCGACGTCATCGAGACGATCGACGCGACGATCGACGCGGAAGGGAAAGTGTTATCTTCGGCTGTGTACGGGAAAATCGAATCCAATTCTCGTCTCAGCGGCATGCCGGATATCAACTTGACGCTGAGCAACTCGCACTTGATCGATGAGTACAGCTTCCACCCGAGCGTTCGATTGTCGAGATTCGCGAGCGATCGCGTGGTATCTTTCGTCCCCGCCGACGGCACGAGCGTGTTGATGTCGTACAAGGTTCGACCGCCGTCCAATAAGCAAGACGCCAACCAATGGCAGCCGCGGTACATCAAGGCAAACCCGTGGTTGAAGACGGCGAATTCAGACAATCCGAGCTCGGTGCCACTTCCCCTGTACATCCGACCGCAGAGCGCATTCGGCGCCGAGCAAGGTCGCGTGAGCATCGTCGTCGGCTCCAAACCGGCGTTTGACAAACCAGTCGAAGGCGTGACGCTCGACGTGCGATTACCCACGCGCGTCGCCGCCGCGGACCCCACCGCCACGCACGGCCAGTGCACGTACGACGTCGCGAGCAATAGCGTGCGCTGGGTGATTGAAAAGTTCCCCAACGACAAGACGCCGTGCTTATCTGTTCAGGTGACCATGAGCGCCGAGGACGACGCGCCGTCGGTGCACAAACCGCCCACCGACGTCGCCGGGGCGAAACGACGCGTCCAACTCCAAGAGCTCGTCGACATCACCGCCTCTTTCCGCGTGCAGGGCGCGAGCGTCAGCGGCATCAAGGTTGAAACCTTGCAGGTGCGCAACGAAAAGTACAAACCGACGCAAGGCGTTCGCTACCACACTCGTTCGGGCACCGTGGTCGTTCGCACGTAGTTTAGGACGTAAAAAATGATGTATAGTATCGAGCTCACACACTATTCGCACCACCGCGTCCGTCACACCCGTCGTTCGATGTCGCATCGCGTCGTCGAGCGCCCAACCGCCGCGTTCCCGCATAATCCCACGCGTCATGCTCGCGCGCGACGCGCCCTCGCGCGCCGCGCCGCGCGCGCGAGCCGCGCGTCATCTATCGCGCGCGCGTCTCCCCCGCGCGTCGCCGGCGCGTCGACACCGCGCGTGCGTCTTCGCGTCCGTCGATGTCGACGTCGTGCTCTACAACGCCACCGCATCTCTCGACGCCGCCATCGGCGCCGACGTCCTCGGTGACGGCGTCGTCGGCGCGACGACGTACGCCACCGTTCTCGCCGCGGGCGTCTTCACGTCGTTGTCGCCGTGCACGCTCAGCGTGTTACCGCTGACGATCGGGTACATTGGAGGCTACGGCGGCGGCGACGACGAAAACGGCGTCGAGACCGAAGACGCCAAACGACGACGCGTGCGCGCGGCGAGCGTCGCCTTCGCCGGTGGGTTGGCGAGCACGCTCGCCGCGCTCGGCGTCGGCGCGGCGAGCGTCGGTGCGGCGTACGGTCAAGGGATCGGCGACGGTTTACCGACGGCGGCGGCGGCGTTGGCGATAGCCATGGGTCTGAATTTATTAGACGTCGTCGACGTCAGTTTCCCATCGTTCGGGGCGAATTTCGATCCGAAGAGCGTGCGCGTGCCCGCCATCGCGCAGGCGTACATCGCGGGCGCGGTGTTCGCGCTCGCGGCGTCACCGTGTGCGACGCCCATTTTGGCGACGCTGTTGGCGTACGCGGCGTCGAGCGGCGACCCGGTCTCCGGCGGGACGTTACTCTTGACGTACACGTCTGGGTACGTCGCGCCGTTGTTGTTCGCGGCAACGGCGACGGATGGATTGAAATCCGTCATGGCGCTGCGAGAAAAGAGTCAGTGGGTGAATCCGACGAGTGGGTTTTTACTCGTCGCGGGCGGGACGTACGCGTTTCTCTCACGCGTCGTCCCGCACGCGTTGGCGTGAGAAACAAGTGGTGTCTCCACGCGCAGCTAATAGTCGTAGTAGTGTACAATACAAACAGCATCCTAACGCCGCGCGCTCGGTTTCATCAGATACATCAACACCGATCCCGCGACACCCACGTTTAACGATTCCATGTCTCCCGACATCGGTACGGCGACGGGTTCGCACGTTCGCAACGCCTCCTCGCTCAACCCTTTCCCCTCCGTGCCGAGTACTAAACACGCCCTATCCACCCCTTGCGCGCGCTCCGGATCGACGTCTCGCTCGGCGCTCGGTTCGGCGGCGTACAATTCCATGCCCAATTCCTCCCCCGCGCGCGCGAGTTCTTCAAACGAATCAAAGGCGACGAAATCCACGCGAAACGTCGCCCCTCTCGCCGCTCGCATCGCCTTATCGTTGAACGGGTCGCACGTCCCCGGTAATAGCGCGACGTATTCCCACCCAAACGCCACCGCCGTTCGCGTCAACGTCCCCACATTTCCGGGATCTTGCACCCCCTCAAGCGCCAAGACGCGCGTCGTCCGCCGGCGCTTGGCCGCCGCGACGAATTCGCGCGAGCGCGCAATTTTCGGCGCCTCAAACTCCCCCACGCAGTCCAAACCGTCCGCGTTCGCGACGCCCGCGCACTTTTTCATCACGTGCGGCGGCGCGCGGACGATTCTACGCGCGGAGATGCCGTCCGGAATCTGCGCCCGTTCGGCGACGAAGAGCGTCTTCGCCGTCGTCGCGCGTCCCTCGCCGAAACACTCTCGCATGAGCACGCTCGACGCGAGCACGACCGAGCCTCGCTCGTCCCTGTACGCCTTGGATTTACACAGTTTGGCGAAATGTTTCACCGCGGCGTTGTCGACGCTGGTGACGCGCTCGACGTCGTCGTGGGCGTCGTCGGTGGAGGCGCGGGTGGTGATTGGGCGCGCGCGTTGGGACGAGCGCGGTGGCGCCGCGGAGGGCGCGGAGACGCGCGGAGAGGGCGCGGTGACGACGACCGTGCGTCGGAGAGGGGCGAGACCGCGCGCGGCGGACATCACGGGACGCGGGCGCGCGTGGGCGCGCGTGGGCGTGTGGGGACGGCGACGGCGGCGGAGAGTTTGCGAGTTCGCGAACATTTGTATTCGTTACAATGAGAGCGCGACGCGCGCGCGTCGACGATGGGCCGACCGAATCAGGAAATGCCCGCGTCTCTGAGAGCACATTCCGCGGCGAGGTGCATGTCGGTCTCGGCGTCGGCGACGGCGGAATCGAAACGGCGCAGACGCGCGTCTCGCACGTCTCGCACGTCTCGCACGTTCGTCGCCGCCGCGCCGTCGCCACCGCCCAGCGCGCGTCCGCTCGACGCTTTCGTCACCGCCATAACGTCTCGCGGGTCGACGTATCCGTCGTCGTCTCTCGGTTGGTGCGTCTGCATCGCTCGACTCGTCGAGTGCGCGTCGACGGCACGTTTCCAATCGAAGCTCTGACACTCGACGTTGAGTTGAGAATTCAACTCTCGAAACTCCTTCCCGTGATTCGAGTATACGTTGTGCGCGAGCTCGTGCAAAAGCGTTCGACGTATCGTGACGTAATCCCTGAATCCACACCAGTCGTCCGTGCGCAGACGCAGGTGAATCTCCGCGCCGTTGTTGACGTTGTATCCAAGCACGCACGACGCCGATACCCCTACTTTTCCCTCGGGCGGCATCTCGCACAGCTTCCCGACGTTCCACCCGTGCGCGTCCATGACACCGACGATGCCCGGATCGGTCGCCAACGCGAGCAAGAGCTCTCTCGCGCGCTCTCGACTCGGCGTCGTCCCCGCCGCCGTCGGCAACGTCTCCACC
>Ga0181584_10004877_pt1 | contig 10157 bp, 6 predicted proteins | sample 071ome_30_FD_132462 | JGI IMG/M metagenome (GOLD analysis project Ga0181584, IMG submission 132462) | Coastal salt marsh microbial communities from the Groves Creek Marsh, Skidaway Island, Georgia - 071406AT metaG (megahit assembly) | ecosystem: Environmental > Aquatic > Marine > Intertidal zone... | reverse complement strand
ATGAGCATAAATTTATTAATGATAAGGTGATTTCTCTTTGTAAAAAGCAAAAAATTTCTGATGCTGATATTTTAGATAGGTTATTATTAATCATGGTTAATGAAGCAGCTAGATCTATTGATGAAAAAGTTGTTTCTGCGCCAAATATGCTTGATATTGCTATGATTATGGGCACAGGATTTCCACCATTTAGAGGTGGTATATTGAAATATGCCGATTCAATTGGCTTAGAAAAAATTTCAGAAAGATTAAAATATTTGGCAAGAAAATATGGAGATAGGTTTGAGCCTGCGCCATATATTGTTAAGTTAGTTAAGAATAAACAAAATTTTTATAATTAAGGAGGTAATATATGTTTGATTTTTTACAATTTTTAAATAATGGAGCTGTTGGTTTTTTTGCTTTAATTATTGTTTTATATTTTGCTTATAAGGGGTCACCATTAATTATTTTTTCTTTATTTGGCTTGTTATTTTTACTGGTGAAGAATGTTGAGCCCTTATTTATTTTATCATATTTAATTTTTAATTTTATTATTTTATTTAGGCCTGTTAGAAAATATTTAATTTCGAAAAACATCATATCACTTCTTAAAAAATCTGGTATGATTCCTAAAATTTCTGAAACTGAGGAAATTGCTTTAAGGGCAGGGAATGTTTGGATTGAAGGAGAGTTGTTTTCCGGAAGACCTGATATGGCTAAGATATTAAAAGAGCCTTATGGTAAATTAACAAAAGAAGAGAAAGATTTTTTAAATGGCCCTGTAGATAAAGTTTGTGAAATGACAAATGATTGGCAGGTTTTTCAAGATAAGGATTTATCAAAAGAGGTTTGGGATTACCTAAAAAAAGAAAAGTTTTTTGGTATGATAATTCCTAAAAAATACTCAGGACTTGGTTTTCAGGCTTTAGCTCATTCAAAAGTTGTTGAAAAATTAGCGACAAGATCACAAGTTTTGGCAATTACTGTAATGGTTCCTAACTCTTTAGGGCCAGCTGAATTATTGCTTAGATATGGAACTGTAAAACAAAAGGATTTTTATTTACCGAGGCTTGCAAAGGGACAAGAAATTCCTTGTTTTGGTTTAACTGAGCCATTGGCTGGAAGTGATGCTACATCTATTTCATCTTATGGTGAGGTTTTTAAAGATAAGGATGGTAAGCTTAAAATTAAGCTAAATTTCAGAAAAAGATATATCACATTAGGAGCTGTTGCTACTGTAATTGGTTTGGCATTTAAATTAAAAGACCCGAAAAATTTGCTTAATAAGGGCCATGATTTAGGAATAACTTGTGCTTTGATTAAAAGCAAAAATGCCAATATTGAAATTAAAAGACATGACCCATTAAGTGTGCCATTTGTGAATGCTTCTTTAATAGGAAAGGATGTTATAATATCAGTAGATGATATTATAGGAGGGGTTTCTCAAGCAGGATCAGGCTGGAAGATGTTAATGGAGTGTCTATCAATTGGTAGAGGTATTTCTTTGCCTGCAACAAGTACAGGCGGGGCAAAAATGGTTGCTAGAACTGTTGGAAATTATGCAAAAATTAGAAGGCAATTTGGTACAGAAATAGGAAAGTTTGAAGGAGTTTTAGATCCAATGGCAAATATTGCTGGTTTTACTTATATGTTAGATTCTGCCAGAATTTTTACTGCATCTGCAATTGATAATGGTTATAAACCAGCTGTTGCTAATGCGATTGTGAAATATCATTTTACTGAAAAATTTAGAGAAATAATTAATCATGGTATGGATATTTTAGGTGGAGCAGCAATTTGTAGGGGGCCTAAAAATATTTTGGCACATGCTTATTTTGGAACACCAATAGCCATAACTGTTGAAGGTGCAAATATCATGACTAGAAGTTTGATTCATTTTGGTCAAGGGGCTATAAGATGTCATCCATATTCATATAATGAAATGAAAGCATTAGCTGAAAATGATTTAGATAAATTTGATGATAATTTCTTTAAACATATAGGTCATTTATTAAGAAATATGACAAGGTCAATTTTGCTTAGCTTATCAAGGGGTTATTTATATCATAGAAGATATGTTGGTGTTATTGGAAAATACGAGGCTCATCTTGCTTGGAGCTCTGCTAGTTTTGCATTTTTAGCAGATGTTGCTCTTGCTCTTTATGGTGGTTCTATTAAAAGGAAGGAGGCTTTAACTTCTAGATTTGGTGATATATTATCATATATGTATTTAGCAAGTTCAGTTTTAAGAAGATTTAAAGCTGATGGTTCTAAAAAAGAGGATCTAGACTATCTTAAATGGTCTATGAATTATTGTTTTTCTGAAATACAAGAAGGTTTTTCTGCAATTTTTAAGAATTTATTTAATGGTAAAATTGGCTCTTTAATAGGGATGATTTTGGATTTTTATAATCGTTTAAACCCTATTGGGCAAAGATCTAATAATTTTCTTAATCATAAAATTGCTAAAACATTAATGATTTCAGATAAAAGAAGAGACCGTTTAACAGAAGATGTTTTTATTGCTAAAGATAAAAATGATCAATTACATAAACTGGAAATTGCATTTAGAGAAACAGAAAAATATGAAAATATTTATAAAAAGATTAAACTAGCTTTAAGAGATAAAGTGATAGATAAGTCTGGTTCTATATATGAAAATGCCATTAAGGCTAAAATAATTAATAAAAAAGAATATGATCTTCTTTTAAAAATTAAGAAACTTCTTGATGATGCTGTTGAGGTGGATGCTTTTTAATTTTCTTATTTAGATATAAAAGATTTTTTGCATAATTTCCTTATTATATTTATTTAAATTTTTATTAATTTTATGCTTTCATTACTTATAAAAATTTGTTATAATATATAAAAATTAAGGTAGGAAATATGAGCGGACCAGGTAAAAAAACAGAAATAGCAAAAGAAATAGCAGCACTTGTTGCACGTCATGGAGATGTATCTTGTCCACCTTTTAAAGATTCAGAACAAGAAGGTGATGTATATATTACTTCACCTCCTCCTCAATCTTTCCGTTTAACATCTGATGGTTCTACAATTATGAATAGAGAGGGGGTTGAAAAAGCTGAGGCAGAAAAAGCAAGAGCGGTTGAAAAAGCAAGAGCTACGGCAGCAGAAGAAGCTAGAGCGGCAGCAGAAGAAAGAGCTAAGGCAGCAGAAGAAAGAGCTAAGGCAGAAGCACAAGCAAGAGCTGTAGCTTTTGATACTGTCGTCGATCTGAACAAAAAAGTTGATGCAGCAGCATTGTTTGCTTCAGAATTGTCAAATTATTATAAGGAATTACAAAAAGAAGTCGAAGTTGGCTTGGTGAATATAAGAGCAAGAGCTAAGGCAGCAAAAGAAAGAGCTGACGCAGAAGCAGAAGCAAGAGCTGTGGCTGAAAAAGATATAGAAAAAGCAAATGCTCAGAAATTAGAAGCAGAAAATATGAAAACATTATCAGATATAAGTGCTAGCAAATTAGAAGCAAGGGCTAAGGAAGCACAAGAAAAAGCTGAGGCAGAAAAAGCAAGAGCTGATGCACTAGAAGCACAAGTTAAGAGATTAAGAGCAGCTAATGCGGCATTAAATGTAGAACTTGATGAAGAAAAAAGAGCTAGAGCTAGGGCGGAACAAGATACAGAAACAGCAATAAATTCGGAAGCAGCAGCAAAAGCAATAGCTGACGCAGAAGAAAAAGCTAGAGTGGAAGCAGAAGAAAGAGCTAAAGCAGAAGCAAAAGCTAGAGCGGAAGCAGAAGAAAGAACTAAGGTAGCGGAAGCAAGTGTTATGGCATTACAAGCAAGAGCTGAGGTACAAAAAGTGAGTGATGATGTAAAGAATAAGAGTGCAGAACAAAAGGGAAATAATGTTTCAAAAGAGCAGCGTGCTCCAGCTAGTCAAGCTCGTTATCCAGCACAAGCTAAATGTGGTTCTGATGGCAGAAGTAATGCTGGACCCTCAACACCAAGAGCTGAGGGAAGGCTTAACTCTGGCTTATCTCCTTATGCAGCTAGCGCAAGATCTACTGCATCCCATAATGCTGGAGCATTAACATCAAGAAATGAGGTATTGTCTCATCATGCAGTTCAAGCAAAAAAAGCAGTTTTACCATCTACACCAAGAGCTGCGGGAAGTCTTAACTCTGGCTTATCTCCTCATACAGATAGAGTAAGAGTTGCTGGATCATCTACACTAATATCTGATGTAGACAATAATACTGGATCACTTAGACTAGAATATGCTTTGTCTCTTTATGGACAATTAACACCAGGAGATGCGGGAGGCCAACCCTCACTAGGATCTTGGGCTGCAGGCACCCTCTACTCTGGAGTACAAGAGCAAAAATTTACTATGATATTATGATATAAAGCTATTTAACTAGAAATTAACATATTACTGATATTTACAAATAGCTTAAATTTATTGTAATTTTTTTATAATTTTAAAATATAAATTATAGGGTAATAGCCTTAAAAATTTGCATATATAGGTGAAATTTTTTGGAAAAGTTATTTCAAATTGTTTTTTTAATAAAGCTTTGGCGATTTTTTCTGCTGCTAATTCACTGGAAATTAGCATGGGCATTTTAAAATTATTTTTTGCTGTTAATCTTGTTTTTACAAAACCAGGATTAATTAGCTTTATGTCAATTTCTTGGTTTTCTAGATATAAGCTTTCGCAAAAATTAATTAATGCTGCCTTGCTAGCACCATAGATTTGGGAATTTGGTAAGCCTCTGTAGCCTGCCACTGATGCGCAAAAAGCTAATTGTGCTGTTTTTTGTTTTTTAAGGAAGGGTAAAATAAAATGAGTAAGGTTGATAGCGCCCATTAAATTTGTTTGGATAATTTTATTTGTTAATTCTAAATCAATATTACTAATAGATTTAGGTTCATAAATTCCTGCTAAAAATATAATGCTATCAATATTTTTACATAGTTTAAATGCTTTAATTGTAGCTGTTTGACATGATTTTGCATTTGCCACATCAAAATCAATAATTTGATGATTACCTTTAAGTGATTTAGTTAATTCTTTTAATGTTTTGTGGTTTCTGCTTGATAAAATAAGATTACTGTTTTTGCTTGCTAAATTTTTTGCAAGCGCAGCTCCAATGCCAGTGCTTGCCCCGATTATCCAGATTGTTTTATTTTTAAAATTTTGCATAAATTTAACATAACTAACTAAAAATCAGGGTCAAGCATTAGAATTTATATAGTTATAGATTTAAATCTTAAAAAATCTCATATGCTTAGTTTTATGTTGTATCTAACTTAATGTTTATATTTTCTTCTATGGTTGAGCTTCGGCTTTGTGGACGTCTATGTTTATTATTTATGTTCACTGCTGCGGCTGGCTAGGTCTCTAACTTTGCCTTGCTTTTTTAGTCGCATTGCTACAAGTTCTGAAGTTTTATCAACAGATAGATAAACATGTTGTTTTCTTTCTTTTTTGTTAAGTCAGTTAAGTATTTATCAATTACTCCTGCTGCACTTCATCTTCCTTGTGATGGGGGGTGTTCTTCTTTTGATGAAAGCATACTTAACCTCTCTGTTAAACTTGGATTTCTTTTTTGTGTAGTTGAATCAGTTTTTCCTAGATATATTTCACGTACTTCATTTAACTGACTTCCTGGTCTTGTTTCTATTGCGGTTCTTAGTTTTGTTGTTTCCATTGCGCTTTTTGGTCTTAGAAGCTTACGATTTTTTGCTCGTAGTTCTTCTGAAAATTCTCTAGATTGATTTCTAAGTTTTGCATATTCATCATCTGATGGTGGTCTGTTATATGTAAATTTGTCTGGATAACCATTATTTCCTATTTTATTCTGACTTAAAATGAATTTGTCTATATTAAAATTAAATCGATGACGATATACAGGATGATTTGGGTCTTTTGGGGCATCTTTGTGAGTTTTTATATCGTTTGATCTAGTTGCTTTAGGATTAAATTTTTGTTGTTTTTTATCATCTTTGCCTCGACATATTTCTTTTGCTTCTTTTAACCATTTTGGTCCTCTAACTCTTGTTTCTATTGCGTTTCCTGGTCTTGTTTCCATTGCACTTCCTGGCCTTGTTTTAGTTGTGTTTTCTTGTCTTAAATTATCACGACGCATGTCAAGATTTTCTTGAACTTTTTTTGAAAAATCTTTAGCTCTTTTTTTTATTAATATATATTCTTCCTCTGTTGGAGGCTCGTTATAAGGTTTTTTGTTATCAAATTTAGATGATTTTTGTTTCTTTGTCATATCCTTACCTATAATTTGAGTTATGCGCTTATTATATCATAAAATTATAGTTAGAAAAAGAGCAAACATACTTAATATTTTGTTTCTAATTTTATTTTTAAAATATATTTAAATTATTTGTTAATAGAGACTTCTGTTTTGTGTTGTTTTATCATCTTGTAATGATAGCATACTCTATCTTTGTCTCAAATCAGATATACCTTCTTCAGCACTTGATTGATATGTTTATTATTTATGTTAACTGCTGCGGCTGGCTAGGTCTCTAACTTTGCCTTGCTTTTTTAGTCGCATTGCTACAAGTTCTGAAGTTTTATCAACAGATAGATAAACATGTTGTTTTCCTTCTTTTTTGTTAAGTCAGTTAAGTATTTATCAATTACTCCTGCTGCACTTCATCTTACGGGTGATGGGTCTATTCCTGCTTCTATTGATTCTTTACGCATTTCTAACCTCTTTATTAAACTTAGATCTCCTTCTTGTGCAGCTGAATCAGCTCCTTGACTAACCTTTTTACACCAGCCTGATATTTCATGAGTTCCACTTGCACTTGGTGCTGATTTTGTACTTCCTATTGCTTCTCTAATAGCTTGTTTAAAATCTTGAAACTCTCTATCCAAGCATTCTATTTGTTTAGCCCAGTATTGTTTATTTTCTTCTGCTTTACTTACTTCGTCTTTTGTTTTTGTTAGAAATTTGTCAGTTTGTTCACATTTATTTAAAGCTGTTTCATGTGTTTGCTGCCAGTTTTTTATTTGTTCATTCATACCTTCTATTGTATTAGGTGTGTATCTTGGATATAAACCTGCTAAGGATTTTACTGTTTCTCTTCTTTCTGCTCTTTTTTCTGCTCTTTCTTGTGCTTCTTTTATTTCTACCTCCTCTACACTTCTTTGTGCTTTTAGCTTTAATCTTTCTTTTTGTGCTTCTATTCTATTTTGTATATTTGCTTCTTTTGCTTCTTCTTCTGATTTGTTTGGTTTATATCTTTTTATTTGATCAACTTTTCCATCAAGCTCATCATTTTCGAATCTATAACCATCTCTAAAATCATATTTAGAAGAAGGTATACAACCTTTGAATCTTATTGGATCTCCATAAAGTTCATAACCACTTATTGATAATGAATCATCTGGATATATTGTTGAGCCGTATTTTTCAGATGGCAGTTCTGATGAAGATATAGAACTCGCTGGGAGACTAAAGATAGAGCTTACTGATCCTGCTTTTCTTGATGATGCAGCTGCTTCTACTGATGCTACTATTGATGGTGCTCTTGATGATCCTGCTTTTATTGATGTTACACTTTCTTTAGATCTTGGTCCGGGTCTAGGGTCAAAGCCTTTTTGTGCATTGTTTGCTAATCTTGCTGCTCTTTTTGCTGCACTATTTTCTTCTCTTAACCTCCTTGCTGCTTCTTTTTCTCCTGCTTCTGATCCTGCTTTTCTTGATGATGCAGCTGCTTCTGCTGATGTTGCCACTGATGGTGCTCTTGATGACCCTGCTGCTGCTGATTCTGCTCTTGATGGTGCTCTTGATGATTCTTCTGATGCTGCTCTTGCTGGTGTACTTGGTGATCCTGCTGCTTCTGCTGATGCTACTCTTGATGGTGTTCTTGGTGATCCTTCTGCTCTTGATGTTGTACTTGCTGCTCGTCTTTTGCTTTTTGGTGGGTGATATTCTACTTGTTTTCTTCTTGTGCCGAATGCTTTATGTAATTCTTCTACTAATGCATCTATACTTGTTTCTGGAGTATTCGTTAGTTCTTCTTTTGATGCATTTTTAAATCCTTCAGAGCTATTTCTTGTTTGAAAAGCAGCAGTTTTTGCTGGTGAAGAATAAGTTGTTGTTTTTGCTATCTCTTTATGATGTTGTCTTTGAGAAGGTATTGTATCTAGTTTGATCGGTATCATGCTTTGGTCCATAGAACCAGAAGTTATACCTCCTGCATATGGTCTTGGTGTTTTAGGTTCAGGATCTGTTGTAGATTGAAGATTTAGAATATCTGAAGTATCTTTTGGTCGTTGAATGCCTTTACCTTTTACTGAAGGTTTTACTGGTCGTGGAGGATGAGGAGGTGCACTTTTTTTAAGACGAGTTTGTGTGTTATGATATAGGGCTTCACTTTTATAAAATATACCACTCATTTGAGTGCTATCTAGGGCACTAATATTAAGATCATGATATTTAGCTCTACTACTTGGAGTTTGTGAAGCTATATCTCCTTTTCCTGCTATTAATGCTCTAATTGCTGAACTTTCATTATGTTCTGTAAAATTTTTTCTTTGTGGTAAGTAATCTTTTTGTGAACTTCTTAGTTCAGTTGTATCTCGCATATTCTACCTATATTAAAGTTATGCAGATAATATATCACAAAAAAAAGATGCTGTAAAATTTATTTTGTTTTTTGCATAAATAAAGTAAGTTCAGCAATGGTAAAGCCGAATTTTTTTAAATATGATCTATTAATTACAACCCCGTCATTTAGTTGCCACATCCAATCGTCAAATTTAATACGAAAAACTCTGCCATCAATTGTTAAATCCATCTGATATTTCCAGCTTGCAGCATTTCCTGCTATTTTTCCTGTTGCTTTATTAATAATATCTGCTGCTTCTCCTTGGTAGGTGTTATTTTCTAATTTAGTTATTTTCCATATTCTTTGTTCTTTTTTACCATCATAATAGCTAAAATCTTCGGTTAGAGTTCCTATATTACCTTGCCAAGTTCCTATCATTTTAACATCAAATTTTTTAACAATATTACCCCGCCAATCCTGAATAATACCCCAGCCATTAATTTTTCCATTAAAAAACTCTTCTAATTTTAATTGAGGGGAATGGTTTTTATATTGTGATATATTCATATTGTTACAGCTTAAAAGGGTAAATAATAGATTAATTAAAATTAAAAACTTAAATTGCATATTGTTTTTTTTGTAGAATTAATTTTGTTAAAATAATAATGGCGAATATTTTTATAAAGCAAGGTAATAATGCATAATAAAAATTCAATATTTTGCCAGTAGATAATAAACCTGACTGATAACCTGATTTTTCTAAAATAGGTAAAATTATTGCAGCTGAAATCCCTAAAGCTAATTTACTGATTAAAGTTAATAATGAAAAATTAATAGCTGTATTTTCAGAGTTTTTTTTAAGTAAATCTGATAAAATTGCTGGTGGTAATATTAATTCTGCTGCAAATGCAAAGCCAGAAAAAATGCAAATAATTGCAAATTCTATAATTTGCTTTTCTTTTAAAAAATAAGCAAAAATAAATGATAAAACAGCTAAAATCATGGCTGTTAACCAAGTTTTATATTTTCCTTTTTTTGCTGCTAATTTATGCCATAGGGGCATCGCTAATATCGCGGCAATAAAATATAAACTAAGAAATAAGCCAGAGTAATTTTCGGCATTTAATTTATCTCTTACAAAAAACATGAATAAAATTGCTGGTATAACTGAGGCAGTGATGCTGATTAGAAATATTATGAAAAATAATTTATGTTTTTTAAAATTTCTAAAAAATATGTTAAATTTAGCTTTTTTATTATTTTGATATTTTGTTGCTGATAATTTGTAAAAAAACAAAGAGCTAGTTAAAATAGCCAGTAAAATAAAAATTATGCTATAGATTTGCATAGCAAATTTCACTTCATATTTAATTGCTAAAATAGCAGGGGTTATTGCAGCGAGTAAAAGCCCTAATAATGACATTATTTCTCTTGTTGCTGTTATTATGGTTTTTTCTTTTTTTATATTACTAAAATAGCTTCCAAGAGATTGAAAATTTATAGTAACTATACTGTAGGTTGTGGTGGTTAAAAGAAGAGATAAAAAGAACCATAATTTTACATAATTATTATTAGGAACAAATATTGAGGCAAAGCTTATGGTAAAAATAATAAAGCTAAAAAAGATAATTTTTT
>Ga0181584_10004865_pt1 | contig 10166 bp, 8 predicted proteins | sample 071ome_30_FD_132462 | JGI IMG/M metagenome (GOLD analysis project Ga0181584, IMG submission 132462) | Coastal salt marsh microbial communities from the Groves Creek Marsh, Skidaway Island, Georgia - 071406AT metaG (megahit assembly) | ecosystem: Environmental > Aquatic > Marine > Intertidal zone... | reverse complement strand
TATCCACGAAGCTTTTCCCCCAAACCTTCCTTGCGCGCCCGCTCGACGCACACATCCGTCTTGTCGCCGCTTCGATTATACACAGAAATGTCGAATCCCTTCTCCGCCACGTTGAGCGCGAGATTCTGTCCCATGACGGCCAATCCACACAGACCGATCCGCGACTTTTTCCCATCGTCACTCCCCGCGTCCGCACCGCTCCCCGCCGCCCCCGCGCGCGTCGTCGTCGTCCTCAACTTCTTCATCATCATCCCCCGCGCGACGCGTCCTCGTCGATCGCTTCCTCGCCCCGACGCGCGAGGCGTCGCGATCGCCCTCGTCGCCCTCGTCGACGCGCGCATGTGATATCCTCCGCGTGACGACCCGTTCGAGTCGCGCGCGTGTGCCGCACCGCGCCCACGTCGAGCACGATCAATCACCCGATCACCTCCTCCTCCACCACCACCGCCGTACCGGAACGGTCGGTCGGTCGGTCGCCGCGCCGTTCGGACGCGCGACGACGCGACGACGACGCGACGACGCGCGAGACGCCACGCTGGCATCGCGCGTGGGGACGGACACGGTCGAAGGGTCGCGACCGGTCGAGTCCCCGGTGGGACCGCCCGACGCGCCGGTCGTCCGAGCACCGGTGCGCTGTGCGCGTGGAGTGGGACGATTACGCGATGGAATACGTGAAAGAACGCGTACTGTGATGGATCGGATTCCTAGTGGGTGCTCGGACGAAGTGCCGCGGGGCGCCGTGCGCTGGACCGTTGGCGACCCGACGAGAGACGACGACGGACGGGAGACGGGAGACGACGGCCGATGGACGCGCGTCGACGCGCGCGCGAGGGTGGTGGTGGTGGTGGTGGTGAGGGACTTGGGCGTCGCGCGTCGTCGATGGAAACGCGCGCGGGGCGTCGCGCGTCGTCGATGGAAACGAGCGATGGGGACGATGGGGCGACGGTGGACGGAAAGCGACGGCGACGGCGACGACGGACGGCGGTGACGCGCGCGATGGCGGTGATGATGGCGGTGATGATGACGACGCGCGCGTTCGTGGTGTCTGCGTCGACGACGACGACGACGACGACGACTCCGACGGTGAATTCGAGGGATCCCGCGCGGTTCGGCGTCGTCCCGAGCGGGAGGAGCGGCGCGGCGAGCGCGACGTTCGTCGGGAACGGGAGCGCGACGCCGCGGTTGGTGGTGTTCGGAGGACACGGTGGTGATGGAGACGTGAACGATGTGTGGGAGTACGACGCGGGGATGACGGTGGGGACGGGGGCGAGGGAGGGGGCGTGGACGCGACTGCACGACGGCGAGGCGACGACGGGGACGGCGCCGTCGGCGCGTTCGGGGGCGAGCGCGTGCGCGCTGCGAGGGAATCTGTACGTGTTCGGAGGACACAGTCGGATGAATGGGGATTTAGATGATCTGTGGACGTTCGATCGAGCGGGAGAGACGTGGCGCGAGATCTCTCCGGCGGGGGGCGTGAAACCTCCGAAGAGGAGCGGCGCGACGTTATCGGCGCCCGAGGGAGAGTCTGGGGCAGAATGTATTCTCTTCGCCGGGAACGGGTTCAACGACGTGTGGTCGTTTAACATCGACACGAACGCGTGGACTCTCGTGCGGGATAACACGGCGACGAGCGGCTCCGTCGCTTCGAGGACGCTCTCGTCGCTCTGCGCCGCAGCCGCCGTCGCGACGACGCTTCTCTCGTTGCAATAACATTATTTCAAAACATTTCACAACTCGACTCAGCTTCATCAACTAAAAACTAGGGCGGTTTCAGAGGAGACCAACGGCGCGCATGACGCGATCGGTGTCGGAGAGATCGTCGAAGACGAGGAGATCATTGGTGGAGGAGGCGTCAATGAGCTGCTGGCGAGAAAAAATGCCGGTGAGGAGACCGACGGGGACGGCGCCAGCGGCTTCAGCGGCGGAGATATCGGCGGGAGTGTCGCCGAAATGGTAACGCCTGTGAGGATCGACGTCGATGCCGTGGGATTGTGCGCGTGCGGCGGCGAGGGCGACGAGCTCGCCTCGATCGGTGTGGTCAGAACCGAAACCGCCGAATCGCGGCGGGGTGAAATATTCGGCGACGCCGAGCCGCTCCATCTTGGCCCACGCAATCGGTTGAAGATTACCCGTCACCAGACAAACGACGACGTCGTCTCGAGCCGCTAATTTCTGTAATAATGATACCACACCGACGAGCAGCTCAAGCCCGTCCGCGGCGGTGTCTTTCCTCTCGACGGCGTACGCCGACATGGCGTCGCAGTGCGCGCGCATGCGCTCAACGATGACGCTCTCCTCGACGCCGTGATGTCGCATCACCGCCGCAGAGATGAGCTGATCGGTTGAACCGTGATGTTGAATGACGTCTATGCCCACGGGGTGCGTCTCCACGCCGTACACTTCGCGAAAACCGTGCATGAAGGCATCTTTGTGAAACTTGTTCGCATCTTGGCCCGAGGCGCGAATGAGCGTGCCGTCGACGTCAAAGGTGATGAGGGTCTTACCCTTTGAGCTCGGGGACATCTTCATCGCGTTCGTTCGCGTCTTCGGCGAAGTCGTTCCACGATTCGGTATCGCGCGAAGAGACGGTCGGACGGTGCTCGCGCGCATGCGCCAGCTCGACGAGCTGTGGAGACTGAAACGGCGACGCGCGCGCGCTTGATTGGATTATTACACGAGAAGCGACGCGAGATCAATCGCTCGCCGCGGCGATGAGACGAGAAAAATCTACCTTGGAGTCATCGGGCATGACTTCGAAGGAGAGACCGGTGGCGTGGAGAGCGTCGATGTACGGGTCGCCGCCGGCGACGCCGGGCGTGAGCACGCCGCCCGCAAATGGAAGCTTTTCTCGATACTCGGAGCAAAGGATCGCCAATTCGATGGACATGTGCGCGGTTTCGTCGTAGCCGTCTTTGCCCGTCAGTCGAGTGCGAATTTTTTCGCCCGACTCGCCGACGGCGTCGAACCAATACTCTGACCAGATCGAGTCGCGAGCGCTCTCGTCGAGACCTTCACCCAGCTTGAACAATCTCCCTTCTTTACGAAGCTTTTCTTCCTCAGCCTTTGAGCTCGTGTTGGATTGCTGTAAGTCTTTCGCGGACTGTTCCGAGGGCATGATGAGATGCTCGAGATAGTTGAGTTGACGACCGTAGGGATTCATTCCGAGGTCACGAAGGAGCCAGTTGGCGCGGCGAACCAGTCTAGTTTCGTAAAACGCGTACGTGAACGGAGCCTTCCACGCATCATAATCGGGATCGTATTCCACTTGACTCAAATTTCGATCGGCATCTTCCGGTCTGCGTCCACCCATTATGGAACCTCCGAGCGCGAAGGGATTCGCCATCAAACCCGCGACGTCCTTCATCGCCGCGTTCATTGCCGCGCGCGTCGCGAGCGTTCCCCCGGACGGAGCGCCGCCGGGACTTCCGTACAGATACATGTGCATTTTACTCACCGATGCGTTCTTCTCGCCCAACTTTTTACGAAGTTCTCGAACGGTGTAAAAGCATCCGACGTCTGGAATCCCGCCCGCGCCCGCTGCGTTCGGAACGACGAGGACACGATTCGCCTTTGCCCAATCGTGATACTTGATTAATTTTTTCGTAAATGGAACCTCTCCGTTCACGTCTATGTAATCTGTATCGTACTCGATGCACGCTTCCGCCTGTATTTCATCCCGCGTTCACAAAATATGTCGTCAGTCTCGCGTGAATCGCGCGCGATGTTTGCGTCGTCTCGAGAGTCACGTCGTCTTCGCGCACCAACATATCCGCGGGAGTGAGCATGAACGGTCCCGCGATGTTCACCACCACTCGAGCTCTGATCACCATCGATCGAATCGTCACCGGATCTTTCAAATCACACGCGATGAATCCCGGTTCATAGGTCGTCGGATGTCTCGACGTCACCTCTTTCCATCGCGCGCGCAGCTTGTCCTCGCTTCGTCCCGCCAAGGCGAAGGTCACGCGACTCCCGAGATTTTCCACCGTTTTCAAAATGTATTCCAAACACAGCGACCCGGTGTACCCGCTCGCACCATACAACACGAACGAGTACTCTCGTCCCGCTCGAAACGTCCCGCCGCCGAATTCACTCACGAAAAACTTCTCCAACTCCTCCTCGGTGAGCGCCTCGTATTCGCGCTCGACGCGTCTCTGGTCGCCGTTGAAGAAACGATCGGCGAGCTTCTTCTCGATGATCGGTTTCGATAGAAGAGAGCTGATAAAGGCGTGGGGAGGTTCGTCGAAGCCGTCGACGACGCCGTAATCGGATTCCATCGTCCGTCGTCCGTCGCCGAGCGTCGTCTCGTCGTCTCGAACTTTTCGTCTCGAGAGTTGAAGACTGAGCCGTCGCGCGGGACGACGAGTGACGGGGGAGGAAGCGCGAGAAACGTCGGTTGCGCGCGGACGTCGATGTTTTCGAACGAGTCGCTCGCTCGAATTCGCGCGATGCGCGTCGCGACGACGTGTGGCGTCGACGAAACGACGCGTCGGTCGAGACGAAAAGACGTTACGAAGATTCGAGCGTTACTCTGGGGGGGTTACGTCTGAGTTATTACTCGTCAAGTCGGTGAAGGAAGCTCGAGGGAGAAGAAAAACTTAAGCGAGGCCGTCAGGCGGCGTCGGTGAACGCGCGATCGAGTTTATCGGCCAAGGCGCCGAGCCAGAGACGGTCTTTGGTCGTGAAGGCGCGCGGGACGTTGCTCCACGCGATGAGCGCGCCGCCGCCAGAGGCGCACCGGCGCGCGAAGACGGACTCGGACGTGGGCGAGAGAAAACCCCAAGCGTTCGCGCCCGCGCCATCGATCTCCCAACGACTGTCTAAATATTGTTCGGTGGTCACGGAGGCGGAGGCGGTGGACCAAGCCTCGCCTGCGCGCGCGAGGGTGGCGGCTTTACTCGCGTCGGGCGCGCCGTCGTCTCGACTTCGCACCGTTCCTCTCACCAATCGCGCCCGTCCGTCTCCGTCGACGAATAACACACCAGACGCGAGCGTATTTGTCAACACCGCGTACGACGCCCACGCGCAATCCTCTCGCGCCTTTTCGCTCGCGTTTTCATCCATGGCGAAGACCGAGTTCCCGTCGGCACCGTCCGCCGTTGCGCCGCTCCCTCGTCCTCCTCTCCCTCGCTCTCCCCCCTTCAGCGCCCTTCCCAACTCGGGCGCGATCGCGCACGCCAGACACAGCGCCACGCCCACGGTCTCACTCCTTCCCAACGCGTCCGACGCCCCATCCGCGCCCGCCGCGACTCTGTTCGCGAAGAGTCCCGCCGCCCCGAGCGCGCCCACCACTCGCGGCACGTCCTCGTCGTCGAACCCGGGAATCCCGAGCGTGAACCTGAAGACTGCGAACTCGTCCTCGTCCTCTGCGCTCGCCTTCGTCCGCGCGCGCGGCCTCGCCCGCGAAGAACGACGCGTCGATACCGGACGCTGTCCCGCGGGCGAGAGATTCGACCGTCCTCGCGCGAGCATCGCTCGACGCGCGCGAGCGACGAGACCGCGACCGAACGAACGAACGATCCGGCGCGCGTCGGTCGCGTCCCTCTCCACCGCTCGAGGTCTCCCGCGTCGCCCTCGTCGCGCGACGCGAACTGCCCGCACTGTACGCCTCGTCCTCTCGGTCAAACGCGTCGACGAGGGGCGGTCGTCATGGCGAGCAGCGCGACGCGGAGCGACGCGGAGCGTAGGATCGATGCCCTCGTCGATCGCGCGATCGCGCAGCACGTCGGCGTCGGCGGCGAGGACGAGGACGAGCGGTCGGTGGTTAATTTCAAACTGTGCAAGAGATATTGCGATTATCACCTTCGCGTGCATCGGTATCGCGATCGGAGCGCGGAGGAGGTGCGCGAAGAGATCGAGACGATTCTCGAGCGCATGCGCGTCGCGTCGCAGGACGATAAGGCGACGTTTTTAGAGGTGAGGATGGAAAAGTTGTTGACGCGATGGGACGCAACAGCCGAGGCGAACGGCGAGAGCGACGTCGGGGCTAAGGTGGCGTTGTTGTTGTTGAGACTGTCGAGAAGACCGTTGACGACGACGTTGGAAGAGGGCGCGCGCAAGGTCACGCTTGGAGACGTCGTTGGAGATCGGAAATGGATGGAGAGCGAGGACGAGGCGAGAGACGCCGCGTTTGGCGACGACGACGGCGGACGAGTCGCGGCGGCGGTGGAGTGCGAAGGGGACGACGCGGCGAGTACGTCCACTCTGTCGGTGTGGTCCGACGATAGCGATGTAGAACGAGACGACGTCGTCGGAGACGTGGTCGAGGTGGAGATGGATGACGACGATCCGGGCTTTTCGTGGAGAGATGGGTTGCTGAAAGAGACGACGGCGTCGCAAAGAGCCGTCAAGGCGCTTCGAGGGACGTCGGACGAGAGAGGCGGTGAGAAGGAAGAGATATCGCAACTCATCGTGCAAGCGAGACGGTTTCAGGATGCGTTGAGGGAGTCAAACGCGCAGCGGGGCGATGCAAAGTTGCTCGCGTCGGCGTCGGCGAAGATGTTGCCGAGCGAGACGAGTTTGGTGAACGGGGCTCTGCACGCCCTTCGCACCGGATGCACGGATTTCGACCGCGTCTCTCTACCGCACTTATCATCCATGACTCTTGACGGTGCCCTGATGCCCATTCATCGGGTCGCTGCCATTTTATCCCACATACAAAAGATGACCATATCGTCGGCGTCACTCGGACCAACGATTCAAGCATTCGCCCAGGCCCTCATGAAACAGGCTAGTAAACTCACGGAAGTTCTTCGTCCCCTCGAAAAGCGTATGGCTGGAGAATCTAGCGTGAAAGGTCAACCAACACTTTTAGAATTGCGGGCGACGATACGCGGACTCGAAGTCAAGGTTGACTCGCTCGAGCAACTCGCACTTGAAGCGTTTCCTCTGATAGATACTCCGGCTGCCGAAGCGGCGAGTCATTGCCTGTCGACGATTTATGACATTGTCACAGAATATCAAGCAGCTGCGAATATCGATGGTTTCGCGATCGCATTGCCGGTTTTCGTGGACACGATTCAACCATACCTGCAAGGTTTGCATCGGTGGCTCTCTCTCGGCATATTGGATGATCCATCTGAAGAGTTACTCGTCGCCAGAGGTCGGGCTGCGGATGATTACGTCGGAAGTAAAGAGCACTGGTTACACGGTTACGTACTTCGACACGATATTGAAACTCCGTGCTTTCTTCGAGAGTTTATGACGACAATACTTGATGTGGGTCGCTCGCTCGTTCTTTTGCACCACACCGAGTCAGAGACATCTCACACGGTGCCAAACTTTGTCCCACATCTGAGTGAGTCCTTTTGTCAGAATGTTCGCGTCTCTCTCGGCGCTTCGAAAGAATTACAGACTATTGATGACGGTAAGACTGCGAGTGAAAACGCCAAGGAACTTGTGAGAATGTCCAGTTGCGCCAGCACTCTGAAGCAAACGAACATCCTCAATAATCCAAATCCAATCTCGCTCGTGGGCCTGAAGGGCGTCAATACGAAAGAAATTCGAGACAATATCATATCGCATCCAACTCGTATCGTAGCGGCGAGTCGGCGGCGACTTGATGGCCCGCTTCAAGGGGGCCCTCGTGAACTGAACTCGTGGCTGGAAGGTTTTTTCGCTTCGCAAGTTCCGGCGTGTCCAATACCTCTTCTGATCCAAAAGTCAATCGGCTCGCACATTAAAGAACGAGCGCGAGATGTCCAAGGTGTGCTGTCGAAGGCACTGAGAGATGATCTAGACATCAAGAAGGAGCTTTACGCCCTGAGAGCGGTCTTCCTCGGCGGCGCGGGCGACGCCGCAATGCATTTCTTCACGAACGTCTTTGACATCCTGGACAATCCCGCAAAAATTGATACGAAATGGAATAGCACGACGCTCAATGAACTTCTAATCGATGCTTTTGCGATTGATAATTCTGGTGAGTTCCCGGAGGAACGCGGGATACAGGTGGAAATCATCCCAGAGGCGGAACAAAATCTCTTCTCTCGCGCCGTCATCGGCACTGGATCCCTTGAGAAGATTGCCTCCTTACGATACAGCTTCGACATCAAGTGGCCTCACAACATCGTCATCTCCCCTAGTGCGATGTCGCAATACAACGCCGTAGCCGTCTTCCTAGGCCAACTTCGTCGTGCTCACGCTGCGATGCAGTCGGTGATGACGGCGCGTTGGTCTGCGCGCATTCGACGCACTCGAGGCAACGGTTTAGGAGGTTCCGTGGCGCGGCACCTCGAGCCTCGATTGCGACATTTCGTGACTTTGCTGAGAACTCACGTTGTGACGCAGATTTTGAGCGTCGATTGGCAAGAGCTGATGAAAAAAATTGACGACGCTTTGACGCTCGACGCCATGCGCGTGGCGCACGACGCATTTCTCGACGACGCCACGAAGAGGTGTCTGGTATCACCCGATCCCACGTGGACTCTACTGGCGGAACAAATTCGAACGATACTCGCTGTCGCGTGCGAGTACGCAGCCTGTCAGACGGAAGATGGCGCTGTTTCCGACGATGACGCGACTAGGTTGTCCAAAATCTTTGAAGACGCGTACGGTTACATTGAACGAGTCCTCCAGGCAAAGCTCGACATCGGTTCGACGTCGACGCGGGACGCGGAGGAGTTGTTGTTGGCGATTAAATTAAATTAGCGTGCACGCAAATTGGCGTTGCAGATGTAAAATGTTGTTAGAATACGGAAAGTACTAGGCCCCAGCCTTGTCGAGCAAGGCGAGCACGCCTTCGTAAAACACGGGCGACGGACGCCCTTCGAAAAGTGGCTCACCATCTCGCGCCGTGCTGTGCTTCTTCGTCGTTCGCCAGTTTTCGAACGACGCACGGTCTTCCCACGCCGTGTACGTCGAGTAGTTGTATCCATCGTCCGGCGACACGGCGTCGCGGCGCAACATCAAAAACGTCGTGAAGCCCGGCATTTGTTGCAACTCTGACTCTCGCTCGGCCCACTGCTTTTCAAAGGCTGCCTCCTTACCCGGAAGCACCTTAAATCGGTTCATCGCCACGAACACGTCCGCTTCGATCGGATTCTTACCATCCGCCGGAATCTTTCTCCACCCGTCCTCGGCTTGCCACTTCAAGCTCTTCTCCGTCGGCGCCGACGAGAGCGGCAACAAACCGTCGTAAAACGCGGGCTTTGGTCCACCCTTGAGAATCATCAGCGACGACACGAGCATGCTCATAAACCCAAAGATGGTTCCACCCCCGTGCGCCTCTTTGAACGCGTCACCCTTACGCCACGCGTCGAACCCATCCTTGTCATCCCAGATCGTAAACGAGACGTAATTCGGCTCGTCCGCCGCGTACTCGATCGACATTCCCTCCGGAGCCTCCACGCGTCGCATGAGCGTAAAATACCGAAAGCCGTCCAGCTTGGCCAATCGACTCGGTCGCTCCGCCCATCGCTTCTCAAACGCCGGCCCTTTCCCCTCTTGCACGCAGAATCGGTTCGACGCCACGTACCGCTCGCGCCCGAGTTGTCCCTCTCCCACGACGAGCGTCCCCACCTCATCCATGATGTCCGCGCTCATCCGCGTCGCCACCCCTCCTCGCCGCGTCCGTCGCACCGCTCTCGATCGCACCACCACCGGCGTCACCCCACGCGACGTTCCACACGCCTCCGCGCCGAACATCGTCCCCGTCGTCGTCTCACGACACCCACCTCGCCCCGCGTCGTGACGTCGATCGACGCGCGCACGCGCGCATTCTTTCATTTCACATCGACCCGATCGACCCGATCGACCGACCGATCGACCGACCGATCGACCCGACCGACCGATCGACCGACCGCTTCGCAGTCACCCTCCCACGAGACGCATCATCGCCCGTAGTGCGCACGCGTCGGAGCCCATCACGCGTGCGAACTCGTACACGTGGGTGAGTCTCAGTGAGGGTTTAGAATCTATCCACCGATCGTGACTCAACAAACACCCCCTCACGGATGGACTCGGGCCCCCTCGATCGCGCGTCGCGTGCGCGTTCGTTCTCGCGTTCGCGTTCGCGTGGCCTCGGTCGGTGATGTGATGTGATTGATTTGATTGGTGCTCGTGTCGCGGGGCGGCACCGTGCGGCGCGAAGGAGTGCGTGTGGGGCGTGAACGAACGCGCGAGATGGTGGAGACGAGGACGCCGGCGCTGAGCCCGTTCGTGGGACAGCT
>Ga0181584_10004858_pt1 | contig 10173 bp, 11 predicted proteins | sample 071ome_30_FD_132462 | JGI IMG/M metagenome (GOLD analysis project Ga0181584, IMG submission 132462) | Coastal salt marsh microbial communities from the Groves Creek Marsh, Skidaway Island, Georgia - 071406AT metaG (megahit assembly) | ecosystem: Environmental > Aquatic > Marine > Intertidal... | reverse complement strand
TCGTGTTTTAGATCGTCCAGCTCCAGGTAACCCTCAGTGGGATAGCAACAACCCAGATCCAGCCACTTCCAGTGCGCCTTATCGTGTGTATAACATTGGCAATAACAATCCAGTAGAACTCATGGATTATATCGAAGCACTTGAGACTTCATTGGGTATGATAGCCGAGAAAGAACTTTTGCCACTTCAACCTGGTGATGTGCCAGATACTTATGCCGATGTGGATGACTTGGTAGAAGAGTTCGGCTATAAACCAAGTATGAGCGTTAAACAGGGCGTTGCCAATTTTGTAAATTGGTATAAAAATTACAATGGAATCTAGTTTTTAATTAAATTTTTTGAGCCTATTATTGAATCAATAATGTACTTTGATTTTGATGAGATCTCATCAATTTTATGACCAGATTTAACTAATATAGTATTAGTTATTCCCGCTCGATGAGCAGCTTGAATGTCTGCCTCTTTATCCCCAATCATCCAAGACTTTTTCATATCAATATTATGTTCTCCTTTCGCGTCAAGAAACATTCCTGGTTTTGGCTTTCTACAATTGCATTTATCTTCAGGACCATGGGGACAAAAATAAACTCCGCGAATATAAATTCCCTGAAGAGAAAATTGATTAATCATCCATTTATTAACCTTATCAAAATCTTTTTTAGTGTAGAAACCTCTGCTGATTCCAGATTGATTAGTAACAACAACAATCTCATAGTCCAACGATTTAAAGTATAAACATGCTTCAAATACGCCATTAATAAATCGAAAATCTTCAATCTTATGAAGATAACCTATCTCATGGTTTATCACACCGTCACGATCAAGAAAAATAGTTTTTATGCTCATAGGCCAGATACGTATAATCAATTTAAATACCAGACATAGCCTATTTTAAGATGTCAAACCCACTTTCTGTAGTCATAATTACCAAAAACGAACAGCACTTTATTGCTGGTGCGGTTAAATCATCTTTATTTGCCGATGAGATATTGGTTATGGATAGTGGCTCTAGCGATAACACATGTGAAATTGCAAAAGAATTGGGGGCTAAAGTTATCCACCAAGATTGGCTAGGTTTTGGTGCACAAAAAAATAAAGCTATATCAATGTCAAAGAATGATTGGGTCTTTGTCCTGGATGCAGATGAACGTATCACTCAGGATTTACAGGAAGAGCTATTAATTACCTTAGACTCACCAAAGTCAAATGCCTACAATATAGCTAGAATCAATCGTTTTTTTGGTAAAGATATTAAATATTGCGGTCTTTATCCAGACTATAGTATTCGCCTGTTTGATAGACGATTTGGTAGCTTTAATGAGGTTAACGTGCATGAAAGTGTGCAAATAAGCGAGTCTGTTGAAAATCTAATAAACCCGATGAAGCACATAGCTTTTGAAAGTGTTATCGAGTTTCGCAACAAGCAAAAACACTATGCAGCTCTAAGTCAAAAAAAATCCAACTTGATTAAAGCTTTTGTTTCACCTGTTTGGGTTTTCCTAAAAATTTATCTATTCCGTTTGGGTATGCTCGAAGGATGGCGTGGATTAGTAATTGCAATAGTCTATGCAGAATATACCTTCTGGAAATATTTTCGATGAATATATTGATTTTAAAAGTGCAAACCATAGGAGATACTCTCCTTATATCACCACTTATTGCTAACTTAAGGCACTACTATGTGGATGCTAAGATTGATGTGATGGTAAATGAAGGCACTCAACCAATGCTGGCATTCAATCCAAATGTTAATCGAATATTGGAATACAAACGTGAGTCATATCGAGGATTGACAAATTGGCAAAGGTTTGTCAAAAATATAAAACTCCTAAAAGATATTCGACGTGAGAGGTATGATTTAGTTATTGATTTAGATGAAGGTGATCGAGGTGCACTTATTTCGTGGATAAGTGGTGGCAAAACAAAGATAGGTAGTGCTTCTATTTCCAGTAGGATACTTAAACTTGCTTATACTCACTTTCTACCCATTAGAGGCCAAAGACATTCAGTTGAGATTAATTTAGATCCTTTAAAATTGCTTGAGATCCCTGTAATAAAAAAACATGTTGAGCTATTCTGGTCTCAAGAGGATGAAAATATTGCACAAAAAAAACTGGAAAATATTGACAATTTTATTCATATACATCCTTTTTCTAAAGGTTGGTTTAAAGATATTGATATCCACAGCGTTGCAAAAATTATTGATTTTTGCGAACAAGAATTAGATATTAAGGTTGTTCTCACAGCTGCGCCCAATTCCAGAGAGTTAGATAAGTTAGATGACATTTTAAAGTTATGTAATTCTCAGCCATTGAATTTAGGTGGAAAGCTCAGCTTAACACAAATCGGTGCGCTTAACCAACATGCAAAATTGTTTATAGGTGTAGATACTGCCATAGTGCATATTAGTGCATCAAATAATGTGCCGGTTCTAGCTTTTTTTGGACCTACAGCTCCAGATAACTGGGGCCCTTGGGATAATCAAATGGAATGCGCAGATTATCACCGTAAAGGCGGATTACAGATTAATGGCAAACATCGCGTATTATCAGACCAAAGGAGTTGCATGCCCTGCAATAAAGAAGGTTGCAACAATAGTCAAGTTAGTGATTGTTTGATTAATCTTAATATGCCAATTATTCAACAAAACATTAAAGAAATGCTAGAACAATGAATATCTTGGTGATTAAGTTTAGAAATATTGGCGATGTTTTATTAGTTTCACCACTCTTGAATAATCTAAAGCACTCTTATCCCTCAGCAAAGATTGATGTTGCTATTAATAAAGGTACTGAAGCTGTTTTGAGAGAGAATCCTAACATAGATAATCTTATTATTTATCAGCGAAATAAGATTAAAGTTCTGCCAAAAATTAAACGATTAATTCAGGAGTTAAAGTTTTTTTTTAGCTTTTATCAAAAGTCTTATGATTTAGTTATCAATTTAACAGAGGGAGATCGTGGGGCTTTTATTACCAAACTAACTCGTTCAAATATGCGAATTGGCCATCCCAGCAAAAATATAATTTTAAAAAACGTCTATACATACCAACTCCCCAGACAAGATTTTCGCCATACTCTTGAAACTAACTTAGATCCACTTAGACTTCTTAATATTCCTATTAAAAACAAGAAAGTAGAAATTTTTTTCACCCATCTAGATCATAATTTTGTTAGCCAGTATTTGTCTGAATTTGAAACTTTTATTCATATTCATCCTGTATCTCGTTGGTTATTTAAATCCATTGCCAATGAGACCATGGCAATCATAATTGATTACTGTGAGTTAGAGTTAAAACATCAAGTAGTAATCACAGCAGCTCCTATTGAGGCTGAAATTAAAAAGGTGAATGAGATTCTATCTTTATGTCAATCCAAGCCTATAAATTTATCTGGTAAATTATCTCTTAAGCAAACTGCCGCACTCAATCAGAAAGCTCAAGCTTTTATTGGTGTGGATACTGCTATTATGCATATAAGTGCTGCTAATGATGTCCCTGTATTGGCATTTTTTGGCCCTAGTGGTGCTGATCATTGGGGGCCTTGGGATAATAATCTAATGCAATCAAGTTATACTCAGAGAAATGGAACTCAATCTATGGGTAAACATCGTGTTATAGCTGAGAGTCGAGATTGTCAACCTTGCGGTAAAGATGGATGCAATGGTACCAAGGTGAGTGATTGTTTAATGTCATTAGATATCGATATAATTAAGCAAAATATTCAGGAAATGTTAGTTGAACAAAGTAATTAGGGTGCTACATACTGAGTGGTCTGATGGCTGGGGTGGTCAAGAGATTAGAATTATTCATGAGATGTTGGCAGTCCGTGAGCAGGGCGTTGAGGTTTTTCTAGCTTGTAGAGCTAACTCCAGTATACGAAAGAGAGCATTAGAGCATCAAATCCCAGTATTTGTTCTGCCATTTAGGGGCAATATAGATTTTTCGACTTTATTTGCCTTAAAAAAACTGATCAAACAATATCAAATTGATATTATCAATACCCATAGTGGTAAAGATACTTGGGTAGGCGGTTTAGCTGCAAAACTAGCGGGTATAAAGTTTTTTCGGACTCGACACCTGTCAAATCCAATTCGCTCTAATCGTACCAACTTTATTAATGAATTAGCCGATTATATTTTTACTACAGGTGAAAGTGTTCGGTCAGATATGATTAAACTAAATCGTATCAGGCCCAATCGTATAGAGTCAGTTCCTACAGGTATTGATACAACTTTATATGATCCGAGTTTATATAATCGCATAGAATGTCGAAAACAATTTAATATCCAAGAAGAAGAGATTGCTATCGGCATTATTGCTGTTCTGCGTCAGTTTAAGCGACATGATTTATTTTTAGCTATGGCTAGATACATAATTGATAACAACAATGATAAGAAATTCTTATTCCTAATAGCTGGAGATGGTCCACAAAAGGAGAAACTAGTTTCAATTGCAGAAAAATATAATCTAACACCTCATGTAAGATTTTTAGGTCATGTAGTTAAGGTGCCAGAATTGCTAACTGCCATGGATATCTTTGTATTAAGTTCGGACTCTAAAGAGGGCGTTCCGCAATCAGTGATGCAAGCACTTTTGATGAATAAAGCTGTAGTAGCAACCAATTGTGGTTCTACCAAGGATTTGTTAGACAACAATAGTTTTCAACTCGTAGAAGTTAACTCAAAAAATTCACTAATTGCTGGAGTGCTTCATTATATTAATGGACAGAAAGATATAAATACTAGAGCATTTATTAAGACCCATTTCTCAAAGGAGGCTATGGTAGAAAAAATAATCAGGGTATATAAATCTTTTTTGTCATGAAACTTAATCTTATTAGAAAATTAATTAGATGGCATCTTAAATCCAAGCATGTCAATAGAGATAGCATTGATATAAAAACTATTGATAACATATTGGTTATGTCCAATACTGCTATTGGCGATACTCTTTTTACTACACCTGCTATCAGAAGCATAAAAGAAAGTTATCCAGATATGCATATCATTGCATTATTAAACCCAGATAATTACCAGCTCTTTGAAGATAACCCTTTTATCGACGAGATATTACTTTACAAGGGTAAATGGAGAAACTTTTTTACATTAGTGTTTAAATTAAAACGAATGAAAATAGATTTAGCTCTGATTATGCATTCCAATGAGCCACAGGCAACACCTTTAGCATATTATGCAGGCTGTAGATATATTGTCAAAATTCCTAACGATAATAATGAGTTTAATTTCCTGCATCACAACCCCCCAGTCCCAGCAAAGCAAGACGAGCATTTTATTGATAGAAGATTAAAGCAGCTTGAATATATAGATATTCACACTAAGAACTACAGAATGGATATTTTTATAAACCCTCAATGGTATGAGAAATTTTCTGGCATGTTCTCAGAAAATGAAATATATATTGGGTTTCAGATGGGGGCATCTACAAAAAGTAGAATGTGGTTTCCAGATAGATGGGTAGATCTTGCCAATATGATATTAAAGCATAAAAGGTCATGGAATATTGTTCTCACTGGGTCAAAATCAGAGGCGTCTTTGGCTAGAGATTTTTTGTCAAGCGTGCCAGATGATAGGGTGATTAACTTTGTAGGAAAATTGGATATAGGCCATGCATCAGCTTTAATTGATAAATTTGATCTTCTTGTAACTCCAGACACAGGACCTCTTCACATTGCAGCTGCTTTACAAATTCCTACTGTTGCTATTTCGGTTGCTGGGAGTGCAACAGAAAGCAACCCAAGAGACCATAATATTCCTCATATATTTATTGAAGAACCAAAAACCTGCAATCCTTGTATAGATAAAAGATGTAAATATCAGAAATGTATGCTCCAAATCACCCCAAATCAGGTATTTCAAAGTATTTGTCAAATCTTAGGATAGATTTTCATTCTTCTTATAAAATTATTTGGCTTCAATATTCAAGTTTATATTATCTGTATACTTTTATTAATCTTGATTTATTATTAATTTATTTCCGTGTACAAAGCAAAGACACTAAACGAAATATTCTCAGAGAATAAACACACTTTTGATTCAAGTCATCATGCTATAGAGTCTTGGATAAAAGCACAAGATAAAATACTCGCAAAATCTCTATCAAAGAATCATGCATACAATAGAGTCGCTTCATTGTTTGATTTCGATCAATTGAGCCAACTAGAGGGCTTTAAAAATATCAACAAATTGTGCATTATTTCCGGTTCAGACAAAGAGCCTGAGCTAAATTTTGTCAAAGCGAAAGAGGTTTTTGTAACTTCATTAGAGAAAGGCTATGACTTAACAGATGATTGGATGAATGAGAACTTTCACGATAAAAAATCTATTATGAGTTTTGATTTTGTAATGTGCAATCAAGTATTAGAGCATGTGCCTGATCCAGTTAAATCATTTCGAAATATTGCTTCAATGGCAAAACCCGGGGCTTACATTTGGATCTCAATACCGGTAATTAATAGGATACATGATGAGCCAAATTTCTATTCTTCAGGATATCATCCAAGATTTCTCCGTTATCTCGGAGATACTAATGGCCTTGAAACAGTCCATGTAAATGCATGGGGCTCTTTGAAATATAAACTATTTGCTGTTTCAAGAAATTGGTTACCACTACGAAAATTAAAAATAGGCTTAACAACTAACAGTAACTGGCTATTTCCCTGGAGTATCTTTGTGAACGGAACTATATCAAATGAAAAGCATATTGTAGATTGTTGGGCTTTGTTTAAAAAACAAGAGTGAGTATCAAATATAAAATTTTATTTAGAGCTTGCGATAGGGTTGATTCTGTCCACCATGCTAGAAGACCCTTTGGCCTTAACAAGATAGACACTATTAAGGTATGTTTTTACAGTATGTATGAAGCTTTGAAAGATCAAAACCGCAGCTTTACAATTATTGGAGATAATTTATCAAAGGAGTTACTAAGTTTTTTTGAACGGTTTCATGACGTGTTGATTGATAATTCCTCGTTGGGAAGCGCAGCAAAGTCTTTACAAAAACAAATAGATTTGGCTGTAGAATCTAATGATGAAGAATGGGTGTATATGTGTGAAGATGATTATCTTCATGTTCCATATGCATTCAAATATTTGTCTGAGTTAATTCAAAACAAAGACGAATATCTTTATACTTCAGGAAAGAGAAAAAACTACATGAATCATTTGATAGGTGATTTATCGAAAGTGCCACTTATAATCCATACTCCCGACTATCCTGATCGCTATGACCCGTCTTGGAAGAGACTTTCTTTTGTCTTTTTGTCTAGGTATTGTCATTGGCGTCAAATTAGCAATACCACACATACCTTCTTACTTGAATGTAGGACTATTAAACAATTTGAAAAATATATCAGACAATCCGCTGAAGGTCCTAGCGACTCTAAGTTAAGTGAAAAGGTATATGGGCGAATATTTTTCAAGAATAGAGCTCTTTGTTTGTCTCCTATTTGTGGCCTTTCAACGCATATGACTGAGGGTGTAATGACACCTTTTGTTGATTGGCAGACTATTGTTCAAGAAAATATAGGTCAGATGAAGAAAAAGGGGCTATGGTTTGATTAATTGGTTTCTTCATCGAAAAACTCTTAATACTATTAGTGGCACTATTGACTCCAAAGATATTCATAATTCAGAGAAAGTCTTATTTGCTTTGTTTACGCGCTATGGGGATACGGTTATTGACTTGGTGGTAATACGCGAGTTTATTCAGAAATATCCAAACAAAGATTACTTGATACTTTGTCCAAAGCAAATGGAGCCTTATGTAAATGAATTGATACCAGATATATGCTGTGTTTCTCTGAATAAAAGAAATTTTTTTCACATGTATCGAGTAATACAGATGCTTAAATCCTGGAAGCCAGATATTGGTTTTAATCCATGGTCTAATGGGTTGGATAGTTGTTATTTTTTAACTTTTTGTAAACATTATCATTGTTATAAAGATTTCCAAAGGCCACGTATTGTTAATCACTACCAGGTGGTTAGGAAATACTTAGGATTGCCAGAGTCAAAGTGGGAAATAACACAAACAAAATTTAATGAGGAAGTCATTCAAAATATACTCATTTGTCCTCAATCTACTGATACTAAAAGATCTATTTCAGATTCTGAGTTAAACATCTTGATTCAAGATCTCAAACAGTTTAACCCTGTAAAAATTACTATTGCGTCTATGAGTGTCGAGTATCACAGAGATGAATTTGAGAGTTTTCTTTTCAAGAAAAACAAACTTTCATCATTAGGTTTTCTTAAATTAGTTAAAGAGGCTAACTTGGTTGTTTCTTGTGATTCTGGGCCACTACATATTGCATTAGCATTAGAAAAGCCAGTTTGGGCCTATTTCAATTCAACTCGACCTGAAATTGTCCTCAATTCTCGAGCAAAAGTAAAGACTATAATTTTCAAACATTAAAAAATTATCTATGAAACTTTTACCATTAGCCCTAATATCACTATTATTCTTTATTTTCTCTATTCCAGGGACAAATGCATTGAGATATTTGCTTGCGGTAATCTTACTAGTTTTTTCTATTTATAATTGTTATAGCATAGGCTTTGATAAAGTAAGAATAATTCTATCAAACAAATACTCTAGGGGATTTTTTCTGGGGTTACTTATATTAACAGTATATATACTTGTTCATAGTATATTTATTTCTCATGAAATGTATTGGTCTCTTAAAGAGTTCAAGGGGCATTGGCTAACTCCAGTTCTGTTTCTATTTTTAGGAATATTACTTGCAATAATTTCGCAAAGAAAAACACTTTTTACACCCAGTTCATTAATTACAGCAATATTTTTAGGTATGTTCGCGCATATTTTGTATTTAGATATTGTGGCCCTAAAAGCTTTGTATACTTTCGATAATTTGATTTCTCGATATGGTGGTTTAACTGGAAGTCCTGTTTTGGCAAATTATTTAACCAATATTCTGATTGCTTTTACTTTTGCTGAGCTTATTTCTAGGCATAGAATTAATGTAAGAACTCTTCAATTTTCTAATTTTTTTCTTATCATCATATTATTTATTTTGTTATTTTCGCAAGTTGTTGAGGGGATGCGTCATGGTGTGATTTCTTTATTTTTTTTAGGCATAGCAGTTATTTATTTTTATTACTACCAAAATAAAAGACTCCCTAAAAAGACTAAAATTTTTACATCTATAGCAATATTTTTATTGTTAATTAGCCCGCTAATATATAGCTTCAAGTTTGATAGTAGATGGGCCACACTAATTCAGACTATTCCAATTGCCCTTGACACTGAAACAAATAAATTTTGGCAAGATCGATCACAGAAGATTCCAAAATTGCCTGATGGTCGTCAGGTTTCTGTGTCAAATTATGAGAGAATGGCATGGATTTACAAAGGATTGGAATATATTACAAAAACCCCAATTGGCCTCGGTTTTGGGAGAAATGCCTTTGGCCATTCAATTCAGCTTAATGAAGGATTAGATAGTGCAAGAGGCAGGCATTCTCATAGTTCAATTATCGACCTTACTTTAGGCATTGGTGTTTTGGGATTGATATTATGGTTAGTTATATTGTGGTATTTACTAACTTTATTTCTTAAATTTTTTATAAAGTCGCCTAATTTCTATTCAATAAGTGGATTTATGTTAATCTCAGGATTCTTTTTTAGAAGTCTGGTGGATAGCAATATGAGGGATCATATATTCCAGCAATTTTTTCTTCTATTAGGTGTGATAATTGTTTTATTACTTTATGAAAAACTCACAAGAAAAAATGAGTCCTCATAAGCTCTGCTTGATTCGAGGTAATAAAACAAAGTTTGGTGGGGCAGAGGTTTATTTATCGCGTCTTTCCCAGGTCTTGTTTGAAAAAAATATAGAGCACAAGGTAATAAACTCCCCTTTTCCAAATTTTCTTCCATCATGGCTGAGAGTAATTCTTTTTAATATTTATTTATGCCTTACTAAGCGGGGAAAATTCTATTTTTCACTGGAGCGAATAACTTGTGCGGATGTATATAGAGCCGGGGATGGTGTTCATAAAGTTTTTCTTCAGATTGAAAAGAAATCAAAACTTAATCCTTTACATCCTATTTATGTATTTTTGGAGAAGAGATGTCTAAATAATGCTAAACACATAATTGCTAATTCAAATGCTATAAAAAATGAAATTATTG
>Ga0181584_10004837_pt1 | contig 10194 bp, 11 predicted proteins | sample 071ome_30_FD_132462 | JGI IMG/M metagenome (GOLD analysis project Ga0181584, IMG submission 132462) | Coastal salt marsh microbial communities from the Groves Creek Marsh, Skidaway Island, Georgia - 071406AT metaG (megahit assembly) | ecosystem: Environmental > Aquatic > Marine > Intertidal... | reverse complement strand
TCACTGTCTGGTGTTGGATTACCTAAACCTACAAATAATAGCATAATTTTTTTTGGAAAAAGATTTTCAGTTCTATTTGATTATTTTTTTTCTTCTGCTGCTTTTTTATCTTCACCTTCAGCACTTTCAGCTTTTTCTCCCTCAGCAGGTGCATCAGTTGCTGCAGCAGCTTCTGCTTCAGCAGGTTTTTCAGGTTCTTTCATAACAGTAGGTGCCGCTAGTGTTGCAATTACAAAGTCTCTTCCTTGAATAGTTGGCACAACATCTTGATCTAATTTTACTGAAGAAATTTTAAAACTTTCACCTATATCAATTCCATCTAAATCTAACGTTAAGCTTTCAGGTATTTTTTCACTTGGACATTTTAATTCTACTTTACGTCTAACTATATTTAATACTCCACCTCTTTTTAATCCTGGAGATTTATCATGATTAATAAAGTGAACTGGAACTTCGATTCTAATTTTTACACCTGAAACAACCCTTAAAAAATCTACATGGATTGGTTCATCAGTTAATACATCGTATGTAATTTCTCTCGGTAAAACATTTTGTGTTTTACCATCTAAATTTAATGTCACTATATTTGATAAAAAGTTTTCTCTTTCAATTAGAGTCTTTAGCAATTTTTTTGATATAGAGACCTTTATATTATTTTCTTTACCACCATAAACGATAGCCGGAACACTACCATTTGATCTTAAAGTATTTAGTTCGCCTTTAGTGACGTTAGTTCTAATCTGTGCTTCTAGTGAATTCATAAAAAACAAGGGTTTTTAGCCCAAGTTCTTAAATAACTCAAGGTAATTATTTAAACAAATCTGAAACTGATGTGGAATTAGAAATTCTTTTTATAGCCTCGCCCATTAGAGCTGAAATAGATAAAACTTCAATGTTTTTAGCACTTTTTATTTTTTCACTATTATCGATAGTATCTGTAATAACTAAATTTTTAATAACTGAATTTTTTATTTTTTTAACAGCTTCACCGCTTAGCACTCCATGAGTAATGTATACAAAAACCTCTTTAGCTCCTCTGTCCTTTAAGGCTTGAGCAGCATTAACAATAGTTCCACCTGAGTCGAGAATATCATCTACAATAATACAAGTTTTTCCTTTTACATTTCCGATTACGTTCATAACTTGTGATTGACCAGGTTTTGGCCTTCTTTTATCTACTATTGCCAAGCCAACATTTAAAAGTTTTCCTAAAGCTCGTGCTCTTTCAGTTCCCCCTACATCTGGAGCAACACAAATTAAATTTTTACCTTTAATCTTTTTTTTAGCGTGTCTTGCAAAAATTGGTGTTGCAAATAAATTATCAACCGGAATATCAAAAAAGCCTTGTATTTGACCAGCATGTAAATCTACTGTTACAACTCTATCGGCTCCAGCCTTTGTAATTAAATTAGAAACTAACTTTGCAGATATAGATGTTCTTGGAACAACTTTTCTATCTTGTCTTGCATAACCAAAATAAGGAATTACTGCAGTGATATTTTTTGCAGATGATCTTTTTAAAGCATCTATACAAAGTAGAAGTTCCATTAAATTATCATTAGCAGGTGATGATACTGACTGTATTATAAAAATACTATTACCTCTGATATTTTCATTTATTTCAATATAAATTTCACCATCTGAAAATTTTTTTATACTAGAGTTAACTAATTTAGTTTTTAAATATTTAGCAATATTTTTGCTTAAGGGTTTATTACTGTTTCCTGATAATAATTTCATTGAATAACCTAATTAATCATAATTATTGAAATATTTCTACCATAATCATTTTGGCTTAGACTTAAAGCTCTTCTTGCGCTAAAAAAATTATTTTTAACATTAAAAGTATCTTTATTAATAACATCAATATCTTTAATCTTATTATCTTTTAACTGTTTGAGTATATATTTTGATAGATTAAAATATATTTTACTATTTATTATTTTAAAAAAAACTTTGTTATTTTTTGCTCTTTTCAAAAATTTAGTTTTGAAATCTTCTTTAACCTCATAGCTTTTAAAGCTTATTGTTGGCCCAATCACAGCAACAATATTTTTAGTTTTACATCCTTTTTTTTTCATGAATTTTATTACTTTATTTATGATTCCCTTATAAGCTCCTTTCCATCCAGCATGGATAGCAGCAATAATTTTTTTTTTATCATCACATAATAATATTGGTGCACAATCAGCTGTTAAAACTGCAATAGGTAATTTTTTTTGAGTTGTAATTATTGCATCTGCTTTTGGTTTTATTTTTGAAAACTTATAATTTTTATTAATATATACTATTTTATTACTGTGGATTTGATGAAGAAGAAAAATATCTTTTGCTGTATTTCCAATCTTATTTTTTACAATATTTAAATTTTTTTTAACAACACTTGGATTATCATTTGATCCTGGTCCACAATTTAAACTTTTATAAATACCTTTTGATTTACCTCCAGTAGCATTAAAAAAACCATGGTTAATACTTTTTAATTTTGAGAGTTTTTTTGAGCAGATCAATTAAAATCCAGTTTTAAATTTATTATTTTTTTTTTTAATTAACATAACTTTAAAAAGATTACCCATCTCATTTTCATGGATCAATCTTTTTACCCTATAAAAAATATCAGCTTTTTTTGAAAAAGTTTCTTTTTTACTTATAATCTCGGCTCTTTTAAGGATGCCCATATTAGTCAAAAATTTACGTTGATTAGTCATTATTGTATTTAAATTTTCTAATTTATTTATAATTTTTTCTATTAATTTAAAATTTAAATTATAAGTTATATCTGCATTTCCTACGTTTTCTAAAATATTAATATGTTTATGATTGAAAATACCTTGTAAAGTATTTTTCATTTTAAAATCATTATACCCATAATCTATAATTAATAATCCACCATTATTTTTTTTAATGATATTTGATATTAATTCTAGATATTTTCTCACAAGAGGAGAATACTCAATAATTTTTTGATTATCTGAGATATTAATTTTATTTTTTTTTTCAAAGTTTTTCATATCAAATTTTTTATCAATAAATTCAAAACTTTTATTTTTTTTGAAACCAACATATCTTTCAAACCATTGTTCTTTTTTTTTAATAAACTGCTTTATTGGTAAAGCATCAAAAAATTCATTAGCAATAAAAATAGATGGCAACTTATCAATTTTTTTTAAATCCTTTATCCAGATTATTCTTTTAGAGTTTAATTTTTTTTTTTGAGTTTCAATTAAAAATTTACTTTTTTCATGAATTTTTATTTGGCAAGAATTAAAAAAATCGGGAAAATTTCTAAAGGTTTCAATCATAACTTCCATCATTTCCCCATTACCAGCACCCAGCTCAATTAAATTAAATTTTCCTGGCCTACCAATGCTTTGCCAAAATGTAATTACCCATATTCCTATAATTTCTGAAAAAAGTCTGGATATAGTAGGCGCAGTTACAAAATCTCCTTTACTGCCAAAAGGATTGTTTCTCATATAATAGCCAATCTCTTTGTCATAGAGCGCATAGTTAATAAATTTATCTAGAGGAATACTATCTTGTTCGGATAATTTCATTTTTGAATAATATTAAAACTAATCCTATTGTAAAAAAAACAACGCTAATTATTTGCCCCATAGTTAAACCAAATATCAAATATCCCAATTGATTATCTGGAGCTCTGAAAAATTCTAAAATAAATCTAAATGTAGAATATAAAAATAAAAAAAATCCTGAGATTTTACCAGGTATCCTTAAATAATTTTTTTTGTAAAAATATAAAAGGATTAAAAATAATACTATACCTTCAAAAAAAGCCTCATAGAGTTGAGAAGGATGTCTATTTAAATTATCAATTTGAATAAATTTTACTGACCAGGGAACATTTGTTGTGTTGCCATAAAGTTCTGAATTTAAAAAATTTGCAACTCTTCCAAAAAAGATACCTATTGGGGCCACTATTGCAACTATATCCATATAGTAAAAAGAATTATGATTATTTATTTTACCAAATAATAAACTTGAAATAATAATACCCAAAACAGCACCGTGAAAAGACATGCCTCCTTGCCAAATTTTGATTATTTCAATTGGGTTATTTAGATAATAATCAAAATTATAAATAAACACATATCCTAGCCTTCCACCAATTATTATTCCTAAAATCAAATAGGTAATATAATCATCGAATTTTTCTTTTATCTGGTTATCAGAAATAAAAATTTTTTTGCTTAAAAACCAACCAATTAAAATTCCAACTATATATGCAAGTGAATACCATCTTATCTCAAATGAAAAAAATTGAAAAGCAACTGGGTCAAAATTATTAATGAACATTTTAAATAATAATTATAAAGTATATGAAGTTTATAAATAAATATATGAAAAACTCCAAATTTGTAATTGATAAACTTGCAAAGCTTGTTGAGCAAGGTCTAATGTCGTCTAAAGATGTAGGTACTGAATTATTAAATATCTTAAGGTCAAAAAGAGATGAAATAGTTTTTAAAATGAAATTAACTAGTAAAGATGAATTTGATATACTTGCTAAGAGAGTCGAAAATTTAGAAAAAATTATAGAAAAAACGAGTGTTAAAAAGAAAAAATATTCTAAACGGGTAAAAAAATCTTAACACTAAGACCATTCATTTTAGATTTTTCTAATTTTATATTTCCTCCATGAGATCTTATGATATCAGATGCAATCGATAAACCTAAACCAACACTAGCTTTTGCATCAGCTCTACCTTTATCAATTTTATAAAAAGGTTTAAATACATTGTCATATTCACTTTTAGGTATTCCAGGTCCATCATCATCAATTTTAATAAAAAGACTGTTTTCTTTTTTCAATAACTCAATGTTAATTTTTTTGGCATATTTAATTGAATTGTCTATCAGGTTATTTAAACATCTTTGAATTAAATTTTTTCTTCCATTTAAATAAACTCTTGGTATTAAATTTTTTGATATATTTTTGTTATTATATTTTTCTATTATTAAATCTATTAACTCTGAAAGGTTAAAAATTTCATCTTTTTCTTTATAAGTTGAACTTGTAAACTGCAAGTATTCATTAAGCATTTTTTCCATCTCATTAATATCCTCTGATAATTTTTTAGCTAATTTCTCGTCTTTAATAAAAGCTAATTGAAGTTTCATTCTAGTTAGAGGAGTTCTTAAATCATGGCTAATACCAGAAAGCATTTCAGACCTTTGGTTTAAGTGTCTAATAATTCTTTTTCTCATTTTATCGAACTCATATCCTGCTTGCCTAATTTCTGAGGCCCCTGAAGGTTTAAACTCTTCAACTTCTTCACCTTTTCCAAATTTTTCAGCTGCACGTGCAAGATTAGTAATTGGCCTTGTTTGGTTTTTTAGAAAAATTAATGATATAATAACCATTATTATTGCTGGAACAGTAATCCATAAGGCAAAAATTCTTGCTGTAGAACTGGTTATTCTATCTTTATGAATTAAAAATTTAAAATAACCAGTTTCATATTTAATTCTTATATCAATAAGTTCTTTATAATTTGTTGTACTAAACCAAAATTTTCCAGAACCAAATTTTTCTTTTAATTCTCTTCTAAGACTTCTGTCTATAGGACTAAACCAACGTTCAGAATATCGATCTTGAATTTTTTGATTTTGTAATAATTCAATATTTAAATCTAAGTATGAAGAAAAAAGATTTGTCAGATCATTTTTGTTAAATTTTTCTTGATCATAAACTTGAACAAAAGTGCTAATTTCATTTATTAGAGCTTTCGTCATTCCTTTATTAGTTTTTATCCAAAGACTATCAAAAAAAACTACAGTCACTACCAACTGAAGAACAATTACTGGAACTGCTACAATCAATAAAGCTCTATAAAATAATCGTTTAGGAAGTAAATTTTTTACAAATTTATTCAATCCATAAAACATATCCTGCTCCTCTGATAGTTTGTAAATATTTAGGATTTTTAGGATCAATTTCGATTTTTTTTCTTAAACGAGTAATGATTACATCAATTGACCTCTCTTTATCTAAATTTATTAATGAACCAATGCTCTCTCTTGAAAAGGTAGTACCAGGACTATTAATCATTTTTTCAAGTATAGTCTTTTCAGTGTTATTAATTTTAAATTCTTTATTATTTTTAAAAATCAAAAGTTTATTAAGGTCAATTTTTATATTTTCAAATTCTATTACTCTTTTAAGATCTTTCTTTTTAGTTTTATTTAAAATATTTTTAATCCTTAATATTAATTCTTTTGGCTCAAATGGTTTTGGTAAATAATCATCAGCACCAATTTCAAGTCCTTCAATTCTCTCATCTGCCTCACCTTTTGCGGTTAATAGTATTATCGGTGTATCAAGTTTATTTTTATTATCTCTTATAAATTCTAAACCATTTTTACCTGGCATCATTATATCTAGAATGATTAGATCAAATTTAATTATTTTTATTTTTTCAGTGGCATTTTCAGCATCAGCAGCAGTTGAAACTAAAAAATTATTTTCATTTAAATATTTTTTTACTAACTCTCTGATACCATCATCGTCATCAACAACTAAAATATGTGCAATAAACTTATTCATTGATAATTCTATTTAAAACATTATCAAAATTAATTACTTCTTCTGAACTTGATTTTAATAAAGCGTTATAAATTCTTTTTTTTTGTATTTCAAAAATTTCATTAAAAATTTTTTTCCCATTTTCATTTAAGTAGACATGTTTAATTCTGGTATCCTGATCATTTTTTTTAAAGTTTAAGATCTCTAGTTTTATTAGATCTTTAAGTACTCGATTAAGACTTTGTTTTGTGACTTTTAGTCGTTTTAGAAGATCAGAAATAGATATACCGTCATACATTGAAAGTAAGTGAATTACTTTATGATGGGCAATACCAATTTTATATTTATCCAAAACCTTTTTAGAGTCAGAAAATGTTTCCCTATAACTAACAAACAATTTTTCGATCAAGTCTTTTAACTGATCATCTTTTAAATATAAAAGTTCTTTCATTATTGGTAAGTTATATTGACATATTGCAGATACAAAGATATTTTTCGATTATAATTTAATTTTTTCATACATGATACCTTACGATAAAAGATCTGGTAAAATATGGTACAACGGTGGCCTAGTAGATTGGGCAGATGTTAAGGTTCACGTATTAAGTCATGGATTACATTACGCAAGCTGTGTTTTTGAGGGTGAAAGAGTTTATGACGGCTCAATATTTAAACTTGAAGAGCACACTAAAAGATTTTTTTATTCTGCTCAAAGAATGGGCTTTGAAATTCCATACACTGAAGATGAAATTAATCTTGCTTGTAATAAAATAATATCAACACAAAATGTTCAGAATGGATATGTAAGACCAGTTGCTTGGAGAGGTAGCGAGATGATGGCTATTTCTGCTCAACAAACAAAAATACATGTTGCGATTGCTACCTGGGAATGGGGATCGTATTTTGACCCCAAATTAAAAGTAGAAGGAATAAAGCTAAATATTTCAAATTGGAGAAGACCCGCACCAAACACTATTCCATGGGACACAAAAGCTTCAGGTTTATATATGATTTGTACACTATCAAAACACGAAGCAGAAAAACAAGGCTATATAGATTCTTTAATGTTGGATCATGAAGGTAATGTTGCCGAGGCAACGGGAGCTAATATTTTTTTTAAAGATAAAAATGGAGAATTGCATACTCCAATTCCAGATTCCTTTTTAGACGGTATAACGAGAAGGACTGTTATTGGAATAGCTCGATCTAAAAATATTAAAGTCAATGAGAGAAAAATTAAACCTACAGAATTGTCTAATTTTGTAGGATGTTTTTTAACAGGTACTGCTGCTGAAGTTACACCAGTATCTTCAATAGCTGAATACAAGTTTAAAGTTTGTGATACAATAATTGATCTTAATGAAAGTTATCAAACTTTGGTAAGAAACAAAAAAGCAGCCTAATCTTTATTATCTTCAGAAATTGCGTGGTCAATTCCTTTACGCATATATTCATAGCCTGTAAAAAGTGTTAATGCAGCAGATAACCATAATAATATTATTCCTATAGTCTGTGCATTGTAGTCTTGAAAATTTATTATTTTGTTTCCTGTTTCACCTGATAATAGAAGTGCAATAGACACCATTTGTAAGACTGTTTTTAACTTTGCTAAATTAGAAACTGGTAATTTAATTTTACCTTTTGCTAAGAATTCTCTCAGCCCAGAAATTAATATTTCTCTTGTTAAAATAATAATTGCAGCAATAACTTCATAGTGTCTGATTGTTCCATCCATTACCAAAAGTATTAAAGCAGTCGCAACTATAATTTTATCAGCAATTGGATCTAGTAGCTCTCCTAATTTCGACTCTTCACCAAGCATTCTTGCTAACATTCCATCTAAAAAATCTGTAAATGATGCAATAATAAAAAGAATTAAAGCAGTCAAATCACCATAAAAGCCTGGTAGATAGTAAGCTAAAACAAAAAAAGGTACTATTATTATTCTGCCGATAGTTAGAATATTTGGAATTTTTTTTAACATAATTATTCGTGAAAAAAGTTATATATCTTTTTTGCAACTTTTTCTTCAACACCTTCAACAGATTTTATTTCATCAAAACTAGCAGACTCAACTGCTCTAGCTGACCCAAAATGGTTTAATAATGCTCTTTTTCTAATAGCTCCAATTCCAGATATTTGATCTAAAAGAGATCTTTTAAGACTCTTTGATCTTTTAGCTCTATGAGAAGTAATTGCAAATCTATGTGCTTCATCTCTTAGTCTTTGTAAGAAAAATAAAGTAGGATCATTTCTTTCAAATTTAAAAGTTTTACCATTAAAAAAGAATGTTTCATTTCCACTATTTCTATCTTTGCCTTTGGCAATAGCAATCATAGGTAAATCGTGAAGCCCAAATTCATCTAAAACGTCTTTTGCAGATGAATACTGACCTTTACCACCATCAATTAATATTAAATCTGGAAGAGAGAGATAATTTCCACTTTCCAACATTGCTCTTTTAAATCTTCTTGTCAGAACTTCTTTAAGCATTGCAAAATCATCTTGTTCAGCACCTTTTGTTTTAATATCAAACTTTCTATATCTTTTTTTAACAAAACCATCTTCTCCAAAAGTTACCATTGCACCAATACTATTTGTTCCTTGAATATGACTGTTATCATACACTTCAATTAAATTAATATTATTTTTAAGCTCAAATTTTTTAATGATTCCCTCAAAGAGACTTTTATTGTTATTTGTTTCATAAATTTTTCTATTTAAAGCTTCTTTTGCATTTTTTTCTGCTAATGAAACTACTTTTGCTTTAGAGCCTTTTTTTGCAATAGTGATAATAATACTATTGTTTTCTTTTTGAGTTAAAGTCTCCTCAATAAGTTTTTTATCTTTTATATCAAGATTAATGATGATTGATTTAGGAACACTTTTATTTTCATAAAACTGCATTATGAAAGAGGACATAATTTCCTCAACACTTTGATCAGGATCATGTTTTGGAAAATATGATTGGTTTCCCCAATTTTGTTTTGCACGATAAAAAAATACTTGAATACAGGTTTTTCCTGATTCTTTATATGCAGCTATCACGTCAGCCTCAATTAGATTTGCTTCATTTACTCTTTGTGAAGATTGAATAATATTAAGTGATTTAATTCTATCTCTAAAAATTGAAGCTTTCTCAAAATCTAATTTTTCACTCGCTTCTTCCATTTGTTTAGATAAGCTTTTTTGAATTTCTCTTGATTTTCCTGATACAAATTGAATTGCATCCTCTACTGATTTTTTATAATCAAATTGGTCAATATAGTTTACGCATGGAGCAGAACACCTTTTAATTTGGTAAAGAATGCATGGTCTTTCTCTATTTTTAAAAGTGCTTTCATCACAGATTCTAAGTTGAAAAACTTTTTGCAACATTTTTATTGTCCAATTTGCAGATCCAGCAGATGCAAAGGGGCCAAAATAAAATCCATCCTTTTCTTTTTTGCCTCGATGCTTTGTTACCTGAGGCCAATTATCTTTGTTGCTAATGAATATAAATGGAAAAGATTTATCATCTTTAAGCAAAATATTAAATTTAGGCTTATGTTTTTTAATTAAATTAGCCTCTAAAAGTAAGGCTTCGCTCTCATTAGCAGTTGTGGTTATTTCCAGCTTGAATGTTTGTGACAACATTCTTTCAGTAC
>Ga0181584_10004830_pt1 | contig 10202 bp, 8 predicted proteins | sample 071ome_30_FD_132462 | JGI IMG/M metagenome (GOLD analysis project Ga0181584, IMG submission 132462) | Coastal salt marsh microbial communities from the Groves Creek Marsh, Skidaway Island, Georgia - 071406AT metaG (megahit assembly) | ecosystem: Environmental > Aquatic > Marine > Intertidal zone... | reverse complement strand
ACGGGGCGCTGATCCGCGAGACGCTGATGTCGATCGAGGACAAGGAAGCGCTCTTGGACATCGTCATGGACGCGCTGAAACCGGAAAAGCCCCTGGTCATCGCGGAGATGTTTATCGAGGGGCGGAAACCGGCGGATCTCGCCAAATCATCGATCAACGGCGAATTCGGGGAGGTTTTTCCCTGCAATGTCGAGCGGATCGAAAGCAAGATTATCGAGGCCGGCTTCAATATCCGTGTGAACAAGGACGAGACCGAGGCCTATGTCGCGATGGCGCGTGCCGCCTGGGCAGACGTCGCCGGACGTCTGGCGGACGAGAAACTCCAGTAAGAGCTGGCGGATGCGCTTTTGCGCGAAACCACCATGTGGGAACGCCGTATCGCCGCCTTCGAGGCGTTCGAGCTGAAAATGCAGCGGATCGTCGCCTTCAAACCGTCGGCTGAAATCGTTTAAACCCGCCGTTGACAGGGCGATACTACCCCAGTATGTTCCGCCGCCAATGGAAGTGAAATACCGCTGCAGCGGTAAAGGATAAGACCATGAAAGTCGTCAATTCGCTCAAATCGGTCAAGAAGCGCGACCGTTTCTGCCGGGTTATTCGCCGGCGCGGCCGCACCTATGTGATCAACAAGCGCAACCCGCGGTTCAAGGCGCGCCAGGGCTGATCCCCGGTTCACGCAGAACGCAGACAGACCGCGCCTTTCGGCGCGGTTTTCGTTTGTAGACCGCTTGGGTAGACTGGGCATCGAAACCACTGGACCCGAATGCCAATGCGCATGCCCGACCCAGATCAAGACGTCCTGTCCCGGCGGGCGGAGATCATCGCCGCGCTGCGCCGGATCGTGCCGGGCGAAGGCGTCATCGCCGAGGAAGAAGAGCTCCGCGCCTATGAATGCGACGGGCTGACCGCGTACCGGCAGTTGCCGATGATCGTCGTCCTGCCCGAAACCACGGCGCAGGTCTCGGAAATTCTCAAATACTGTCACGGCGGAGGTATCAAGATCGTCCCGCGCGGGGCGGGCACGTCTCTGTCCGGCGGGGCGTTGCCGCTGGAAGACGGCATCACGCTCGGCCTTGGCAAGTTCAACCGCATTCTCGACATAGATTACGACAACCGCTGCGTGACCGCGCAGCCCGGGGTGACCAATCTTGCGATTACCACCGCTGTCGCCGGCGACGGTTTCTATTACGCACCGGATCCGTCAAGTCAGATCGCCTGTTCCATCGGCGGCAATGTCGCGGAAAATTCAGGCGGCGTGCACTGTCTGAAATACGGGCTGACGGCGAACAATCTGCTGGGCGTCGAAATGGTGTTGATGGATGGCGAGGTCGTGCGCCTCGGCGGTAAGCATCTCGATTCCGGCGGCTATGATCTGCTGGGCATCGTTACCGGGTCGGAAGGTCTGCTCGGTGTCATCACCGAAGTGACGGTTCGTATCCTGCGTAGCCCGTCGACGGCCCGCGCGTTACTGATCGGTTTTCCGTCCAGCGAAAGTGCGGGCGACTGCGTGGCTGCAATCATCGGCGCCGGCATCATTCCCGGGGGCATGGAAATGATGGACAGACCGGCCATCCATGCGGCGGAAGCCTTCGTCAATGCGGGCTACCCAATGGATGCCGAGGCACTGCTGATCGTAGAGCTGGACGGTCCGGCGGTGGAAGTCGACGAACTGATCGGACGGGTCGAGACGATTGCCCGGGAAAACGGTGCGCAGTCGGTGCGGGTCAGCACCAACGAAGACGAACGCAATAATTTCTGGGCCGGGCGCAAGGCGGCGTTTCCGGCGGTCGGTCGTATTTCGCCGGATTATTACTGCATGGACGGAACTATACCGCGTCATCGGCTGTCGGAGGTGCTGACGCGTATGACCGAGCTGTCGGGTCAGTACGGATTGCGGGTTGCGAATGTGTTTCACGCCGGCGACGGGAACCTGCACCCGTTGATCCTGTACGATGCGAATACCCCCGGCGAGCTCGAAAAAGCCGAGGAATTCGGCGCCGATATCCTGAAGCTCTGCGTCGAGGTCGGCGGTGTGCTGACCGGCGAGCACGGCGTCGGCGTCGAAAAGCGCGATCTGATGGGCGAGATGTTCACCGAGATCGATCTGGACCAGCAGCAGCGCGTGAAATGCGCTTTCGATCCGACGCAGCAGCTCAATCCCGGCAAGGTTTTTCCGACCCTGCACCGCTGTGCCGAGCTGGGCCGCGTGCATATTCGCAGTGGCCAGACCCGCTTTCCCGATATCCCCAGATTCTGAAGGCGGAAATGGCGGAGAAATTCACCCCCGGGACGGCTGAAGAAACCCGTGCGATCGTTGCCGACGCGCTGGCGGCCGAGACCCCGCTCGCGATCGAGGGCGGAGGCACCCGGCAGCTGATCGGTCGTCCGCTGGAAACCCAATACTCTCTCAGCACATCCGCGCTCGCCGGCGTCAGTCTTTACGAACCGGAGGAACTGGTGCTGCGCGCCGGGCCGGGTACGCCCATGTCCCAGATCAGGATGCAGCTGGATCAACACGGCCAGATGCTGGCCTTCGAGCCGCCCGATTACGGGCCGTTGATCGGCGCGGATGCGGACACGGGTACTCTTGGCGGCATCATCGCAGGCAATCTTGCGGGCCCCCGACGCATCAAGGCGGGCGCCGCCCGCGATCATTTTCTCGGGGTGGATGCCGTATCGGGACGGGGCGAACTGTTCAAATCCGGCGGCCGCGTGGTCAAAAACGTCACCGGTTACGATCTGTGCAAGCTGTTGGCAGGTTCGTGGGGCACGCTCGGCGTGATGACCGACATTACGGTCAAGGTTTTGCCCGCACCGGAAAAGACACGGACGGTTCTGGTGGCTTGCGAAGAGCCGTCCGAGGCCGTGGCGGCCATGACCGCCGCACTGTCGAGTCCGCATGACGTATCGGCCGCTGCGTGGCTTCCCCGGACTGTCGCCGCACAGTCGTCGGTATCCTACGTGGCCGGAGCGGGGACACCGCTTGCAGCGCTCCGTGTCGAGGGGATCGGCACGTCGGTCGACGCGCGCTGCGCATCGCTGCGCGATGAACTGGCGGCGTTCGGAAATGTCGAGGAACTGCATTCGCACAATTCGATGGCCTTCTGGGAGGAAATCCGGGACGTGCGCGCCTTTGCCGATGACGGTGGCGATACTTCCCTGTGGCGCATATCCGTTCCACCTGCGGACGCCGCCCGACTGCTGGACAGGCTGCACACCGGCATCGAGATGGAAGCGTTTATGGACTGGGGCGGCGGGTTGATCTGGGCGCGGGTGGCCCGCATGGAGGATGCCGGCTCGTACGTCATTCGACGCACGATGGGCGCCGCCGGCGGGCACGCGACCCTGATCCGCGGCAACCTGCATCAGCGCATCCGGGAACCGGTCTTCCATCCTGAACCCGCACCGGTCGCGCGCCTGACCCGGAACATCAAGGAAGCGTTCGATCCGAAGGGGATTCTGAATCCCGGCCGGATGTACGCGGGCGTCTGATAGATGCAGACCAATTTTTCCCTCGCCCAGCTTGCGGACGCAGATGTCGCGGAATCCGAGAAGATTCTGCGCAACTGCGTACATTGCGGATTCTGCACTGCGACCTGTCCGACATTCGTGCTGCTCGGCGACGAGCTCGACAGCCCGCGCGGCCGTATCTACCTGATCAAGGACATGCTGGAAGGCGGCAGGCCGGCCAGCGATAAGGTCGTGAAACACGTCGACCGCTGTCTGTCCTGTCTGTCCTGCATGACGACCTGCCCGTCCGGCGTGAATTACATGCACCTCGTCGATCATGCGCGCACCCATATCGAACGGACCTATAAACGTCCTGCGTTCGACCGCGCGGTTCGCGCGATGCTGGCCGCGGTGATGCCTTACCCGCGCCGGTTCCGCGCTCTGCTGCAGCTGGCGAAGCCGGGAAAGATGTTTGCCGGGCTGATGCCGGGGCGCCTGCGGGCGATGCTGGCGCTGGCGCCGTCGACGCCGTTGTCCCGACCGTTGGCGACGGGCCGTATCGTCTGGCCGGCGGAAGGAGAGCGGCGCAAACGCGTCATCCTTATGCAGGGTTGTGTGCAGCAGGTGCTTGCCGGGCGGATAAACGACGCCACCGTGCGGCTGCTGACCCGTCTGGGCTGCGAGGTGATCGTCGCCGACGGCTCGGGCTGCTGTGGGGCGCTGACCCATCATCTCGGGCGCGAACATGAGGCGCATGCAGCCGTGAAAGCGAATGTGGATGCCTGGACGGCTGAAATCGCAGCGGCGGAGTCAGATGGCGGAATCGATGCCGTGGTGGTGAACGCCTCCGGCTGCGGCACGACCGTGAAGGATTACGGCTTCATGCTGCGGAGCGTCGGCGCCTACGCGGACCGGGCCGTCGCCATCAGCGCCCTGACCCGTGATATATCGGAATTTCTTGCGGAGTTCGACGACTTGCCCTTCACCGACGTGCCTCTCGACCGTGTGACCTATCACAGCGCCTGTTCGCTGCAGCACGGCCAGAAAGTAATCGCCGCGCCGAAGGACCTGCTGCGGGCGGCGGGGTTCGACGTGTCCGAACCCGCGGAGTCCCATCTCTGCTGCGGTTCCGCCGGAACGTACAACATGATGCAGCCGGATATTGCCAGCCGGTTGCGCGACCGCAAGGCGGACAACATTTCCCGAACCCGGCCCGATATGGTCGCCACCGGAAATATCGGATGTATGATGCAGTTGCAGGATACGGTCGACGCGCCGGTCGTGCATACGGTGGAACTACTGGACTGGGCGACGGGAGGACCCGCGCCCGGGGGACTTGACGGCAGATGACGAACTTTTTGCACTGGATCGCGACGGCGGCGACGCTGACATTTTCGGTTCCGATCCAGGCCGGCCAGAACGATGCCCGATTGCCGGTTCTCTTCGATCAGTTGAAAGAGGCCGAAACGCCCGAAGACGCGATGCCGGTTGAAGAGGTGATCTGGCGGGTGTGGCTGCTGTCCGGCAACGGCAGCGTCGATGCCCATATCCTGCGAGGATTGCAGGCCATGACCGATGGGCGGAACGAAGAGGCACTGGCCGCATTCACGAAGGCAACAGAAACCCAGCCCGACTTCGCAGAGGCGTGGAACAAGCGGGCGACGGCGAATTACCTCCTTGGCCGGTACGATGCGTCCGTTCTGGATATCCAGAAAACCCTGGAACTGGAACCGAGACATTTCGGTGCATTGTCGGGGCTTGGCCTGATCAACCTCGCCCTCGGTCGGGAGCGCGAAGCGCTGAAGGCGTTCGAAGCGGCCCGGCAGATCCATCCGTTTCTGCCCGGGTCCGAGACCCATATCCGGGAACTGCGCGAAAAGATCCGCGGCAGGGGTATTTAGGGATTCCCCCGCCTTTCAGGTGACGGGTTATGCGGTCGGAGGGAGCAGGGATTTGATTTTACGTCCCGGCAAAATCAGCAGGGCCTTTTTGCGGATGGCCGTCCATCCCAACCCGAGCACGAGCATTAAAACTCCGAGGATAAAGGCAGTAGCTGAGATCTCCTGATCGGCAAGATGAGGACTGGTCGAAATCAGGTTCGATATCGTGGCGGCGAGGTAGATCAGACCGGATACGAGCAGCGCCCGCCGGTCGATGAAAAGCGCGATAAGCGCGAGAACCGACATCGTTCCCAGCACCACTGCAGTGTCGGGAACACGGAACATTTCGCCCGCGAGCAGGGCGTGGACAAGCATGGGTGCCGCAAACAAGTGCAGCCAGAAAGCGCATTCGGAAAACCGGGTAATCCGAAGACGATCCTTGATGTCAAACCACATGGCGCCGGCGAATACGGCGAGCCCCCACAACCCGAACACCATGCGTCCGTGATCCAGAAACCAGGTCGTGCCCATGGCTTCGCGGACGAGAAGAATGGACAGACCGACCATGGAGCCCGCGATCAGTAACAGGGCAAACGGAAGCCTGTACCGCCAATAGAAGACGGCCACGCCGGTCAGCGACCCTGCAATGGTTGCGCTGACGATCACCGTAACGGCTTCTTCTGCCGACAGATAAGGTGACCGGCTGAAGAATTTCGCGGCAACAAGCCCGAACAGAAAGCCCCACCATCCTGCGAAACATATCGATATCACCAGACTTGAAAGCGGGAGCCGATAGCGGCGGGTGATGATCTCCGCGAGCCCGAATCCGATCGCGCAAAGGATTGCCGCCAGCAGAATCCCCCATGCGGAGATTTCGCCAAACGTCCGGTGGTTGCCGACACCGAAGATCAGGTCCATGAAACGGGACATGAGGGTGATCGATACACCTGTCGCGAAAATAACGACGCCGATCGCGATGAACACGTCCCGAAACCCCCGGAGCAGCCGGAATGGCTCATCCCGGATATCCTGGGAAAAATCCAGCCGGGAATCGTCTTTCGCCAGATCGCGCGTCGACAGGTCGCGGAGCCGAAGGGCTTGTTCGCGCGTGATGATGCCCTCGGCGACGGCGGTGTCCAGGTCCAGTCGATCGACGATCAAGGCTGTGCTCCACAGGGAAAGGGTCGCCGGGTCACGATAACACGGTCCCGATTCTTCTTCCGGTCCCGAGTTGTCGGAAAAATTTACAATTCGGGGAAGGTTCTTGTTCGTGTCACCGTTAAGTTACTGTTTTAATAACATAATTTAAATTGGTACGAAGATTGCTGGGTGATTCTCATTCCGAGTAGGTGAGTGTCATGAAATTCCTTTGGCTGAAAATGAGAAACTTCCGTGCCTTTCTGGCGGGTGCCGTTCTGGCGGCTTCGTTATTTGGGGCTGTTCCGCTGGCGCAGGCCGGATATCTGGTCGTCAACAACGACGAATGGACGTTTTCGAATGCCGGGTTTGCCAATTCGCCCGACGCCAGCGTTTTCATCAATAACGTCACAAATCTTTTCACCGGCGATCGACCCGGCAATTTTCTGGCCTACAGCCAGAACTTCGGCCTGACGGAATCGTCGCTGGCGAATGCCGTCACGGGGGCGGGACATACCTGGACCGTATCGACGGCCGGGCCGTTCACGTCCGCAGCGCTCGGCGCGTATGATGCCGTGTTCCTGGCAGGTACGGTCGGCGGCTTGTATCCCAACCAGCAGGTGATCATCGATTACCTTCAGGCGGGCGGAAACGTCTATATCGGCGCCGGCACCGGCAATGGCGGCGCGGCGGTGGAAGCGAATGCCTGGAATCAGGTTCTTGCAACCGCAGGGCTGGTATTCCAGGGCAACTACAATTTCCAGAGCGGCAATATTGCGCCCAATGGCCTCCACCCGCTGCTCGCCGGTGTGTCGAGCCTGTATTTCAATCACGGCAACAGCGTCTCGGACCTGAACACCGCCGGTACAAACGGCGAAGTCCTGTTCGAAACCAACGGGCACGGGATGCTGGCGCTCGGCAGTTTCGGCGAATTGCCGCCGCCTTCCGAGTTCTCGCCGGTTGCGGAACCCGGAACGCTTGCAGTTTTGGGGCTCGGTCTTATCTGTCTGGGATTTTCCCGCTGGTCGCGCGAGAGCGTCTGATATTCGACCGGTACGATTCCGCATAAACGGAATTGGATCTAGTCTCCCACCCACGCGATCCGCAGAATGTTCGTGGCGCCCGGCGTGCCGAAAGGCACGCCCGCGGTGACCACCAGCCTTTCGCCTTTCTGCGCGAGTTTCTCGTCCCGCGCGATGCGGCAGGCCTTGTCGACCATATCGGAAAAATTCCTGACATCCTGGGTTATCACGCCGTGTATTCCCCAGACCAGAACCAGCCGCCGCGCCGTCGCTTCGCTCTCCGTCAGGCACAGGATGGGTACGTCCGGCCGTTCGCGCGCGGCGCGGAGCGTCGTCGAGCCGGAGGTGGTGTAGGTGACGATCGCAGCGGCGCCAATGGTTTCCGCGACCTGCCGGGCGGCGGCGGTGATCGCATCCGGCGCGGTGCTTTCCGGGTCGGGATGGGTGGTGTCCATGATCGCGCGATAGGCCTCGTCGCGTTCGGTTCGGGCGATGATCCGGCCCATGATCGAGACAGCTTCCACGGGGTAATCGCCGGCAGCCGTTTCCGCCGACAGCATCACCGCATCCGCCCCGTCGTAGATCGCGGTGGCAACATCGGAGGCTTCGGCCCGGGTCGGCGCCGGCGCGCTGATCATCGATTCCAGCATCTGAGTCGCGACGACGACGGGCTTTCCGGCCTCGCGGCAATGGCGGACGATCTGTTTCTGCAATCCCGGCACGTCTTCCGGCGGCAGTTCGACGCCCAGATCGCCCCGCGCGACCATAACGGCGTCCGACAGGGTGATGATCTCGTCCAGACGGTCGATCGCCGCCGGTTTTTCCAGTTTTGAAAGCACCGCGGCGCGGCCCTGAATAATCTTCCGGGCTTCCGCCACGTCTTCGGGCCGCTGCACGAAGGACAGCGCGACCCAGTCAACGCCCAGTGTCAGGGCGAACTGCAGATCGGCGCGATCCTTGTCTGTCATCGCTGCGACCGGCAGTACCGCGTTGGGCACATTGACGCCCTTGCGGTCGGTCAGGAGGCCGCCGGTCTCTACCACCGTGTCCGCGTAACCGTCTCCTATCTCCGTCACCCGCAGCCGGATTTTGCCGTCGTTCAGCAAAATCTGGGTGTTTTCTTTTAGGGCCGTGAAAATTTCCGGATGCGGCAGGGGCGCGCGATCCTGATCGCCGGTCTTATCGTCCAGATCCAGCCTGAAGGACTGGTCCTGTTCGAGGTCGACCCCGCCGTCCGCCATCCGGCCGATGCGCAGCTTGGGTCCCTGCAGATCGGCGAGCACCGAGATAGGCCGGCCATGTCTGGCTTCGACGGCGCGGACGGCATCCATGCGGGCCTTGTGTTCCGCATGAGCCCCGTGGCTGAAGTTGAAGCGAAATACATCCGCGCCGGCAACGAACAGTTCTTCGATCTGTTCCTGACGGTCGCTCGCGGGCCCGAGCGTGGCTACGATCTTGGCGCGCCGGTTGCGGTTCATGTGCCGGGTTATAGAGCAGGCGGCGGGCGTTCGCCACCGGAGATAAGGATGGCGCGGAAATCGTTGACGTTGGTGCGGGTCGGACCGGTGCGGACAAGATCGCCCAGCGTGTCGAAGAAGGTGTAGCTGTCATGGGCACTGAGCATGGCCGCGGCGTCCAGTCCCGCCGCTGCCGCCCGGGCCAGCGTATCGGGACCTATGATCGCGCCGGCGGCGTCTTCCGTCCCGTCGATGCCGTCCGTGTCGCAGGCGATGGCATGTATGCCGGGCGCTCCGTCCAGCGCGATGGCGAGTGCCAGCAGATACTCGCAGTTGCGCCCGCCGCGCCCCTGAGCGCCCTTTACCGTGACCGTCGTTTCGCCGCCCGATAAAATCACGCCGGGAGACGCCGATTTGGCAAGCGCGGCATGGGATCGACCGAGATCGCGGGCTTCGCCTTCAAGATCGGCGCCCAGCAGTGTGGGTTCGAGCCCGGCCGCCTGTACGGCGTCGGCCGCTGCATCCTGCGCGTTCGAGGGACGGGCGATCAGTTCGAATTCGGAATCCGCCAACGCAGCGTGATCAGGTTTTATCGATTCCCAATCGCCCAGGCGCAACGCCCCGCGCACGTATCCGGGAAGCAAGATGCCGCGCCGGTCCGCGACCGCCAGCGCCTCTTCACAGGTGGTTGGATCGCCGACGGTCGGTCCGGAACCGATGACGGCCGGATCGTCGCCCGGCACGTCCGATATGGCGAGCGTCACCACAGGGGCGGGAAATGCCGCCGCCGCCAGCCGCCCGCCCTTTATGGCCGACAGATGTTTGCGCAGGCAGTTCATTTCGTCGATCGGTGCGCCCGATCGCAGCAGTGCCTGCGTAATCGCCTGCTTGTCCTCGAGCGCGAGCCCGTCTGCCGGCTGCACCAACAGGGCGGAGGCACCGCCCGAAACCAGAAACAGTAACAGATCGTCACTCGTCAGATCCCGGGCCAGATCGAGAAACCGTCCGGCTGCGGCAAGGCCCTTATCGTCGGGCAATGGGTGTCCGGCCTCGATCACCTCGACGCGCTCGCAGGCGATGCCGTGTCCGTATCGGGTAACCGCCAGACCGGAGAGGTCGCCGTTCCAGTGGGTTTCGGCGGCGTGCGCCATCGATGCCGCCGCCTTTCCGGCGGCCAGAAGCACCGTGCGCCCTTTTGGCGGCGCCGGCAGAAAGGGCGGCAGCACTTGCGCCGGATCGGCGGCGGCGACGGCGGT
>Ga0181584_10004816_pt1 | contig 10215 bp, 8 predicted proteins | sample 071ome_30_FD_132462 | JGI IMG/M metagenome (GOLD analysis project Ga0181584, IMG submission 132462) | Coastal salt marsh microbial communities from the Groves Creek Marsh, Skidaway Island, Georgia - 071406AT metaG (megahit assembly) | ecosystem: Environmental > Aquatic > Marine > Intertidal zone... | reverse complement strand
GCGAAGAGCGAAGAGCGAGGACGTACGGGATCGGAAATTCCCGAGAGACCTGGACCTCGCGATACCCCCTGTCGACCTCTGCACTGCCGCGATCGAAGGGCGTGATCGCCCCCCTCCCGGATTTTAGCCCCCACCCCATGTTTTCTCTGTCACCACCCAGCACGCAGGCAGGCTGACTCCAGCTGCCCATGTCGTCACCCTCGTCGTCGTCGTCACCCGCAGTCAGCCAGTCTCAAGCACAACCCTGAAGTTGAACCGAAAGTCGATGAGTAGAAAAGGCGGGGAATGGCCCGGCGAGGGACCTTGTTCGCTCCGGCTCTCGAGCGACCTCATCGAGGCATCTGGGATCTGAACCGGCCGTGCCAGACGATGGTCACGAGCAGAAATAACACTTCAATCTACGTGCTGCGCAGCCAAGCACTCGTCTTCCTGTATCAGATCCCTATTGGCCGGACGGAAGGCCCCACACCGGAAGACCGAGGGCATAACGCCGATTTCCCTGAAAATGGCGGACTTTTCAGAATTGCTCCTTCGTTGCGAAACAATAGTCCAGAAGTACGTTCTTTCCGCCCTTCAACACGTTGCATGAGATATATTCTACTGCGACATGCCCCGGCAGCGCGAACAACCCGCTATTTTCACCTCAAGTCGAGGAGTTGTGTTGCCGGGGAAATCGATCGCCAGCTGCAGGCAGCTGGCGAACAACCCCCAACGACGACTACGGATCCTCACCGACCCTCTCACCCTCTCACCCTCTCACCCTCTCTCCTCGCCCTCCCCCTCTTCGACAGGTATGGACACTACGAGGAAGACTTGGAGCGCAAAAAGTCCGCCAAGCGTAAAAAGTCAGACGACCCGTTCACCGACAAGTACTTTGAGATCTTGGACCGGTGCCAGGACTGCCAGCTGCGGGCCGAGGCGAACAACGCCGAGAAGAACAGGGCACTGCGGGCAGCGCTCAACGCAGAGTTGCGAAAGGAGAAGGCCATCCTGCAGGACGAGGTGAACAGTTTGTACAAGCAGATCCAGAAGAAGGGCCTTTCTGCGGACCAGCTCGACGAGCGCCGGTCACAGTACGACGAAGCCCAGACCGAAGTGGACAAAATAGACGACGGCCTCGGGTCGACCATGAAGAGCCCCACGGGGGTGGCCCGGAGCATGACGACCCCGTCCCCCGGGCGGGCGGGCGGCGTCGGCACGGTGCGCGAGCTGAAAGGCACGCTCACGTACGACGGAGCATATCAGCACACCGACGAGTCAAAGGCCTTTGTGAAAGAGGCGGCGATCGCGCAGGAACGCCAGGACTTGCAGCTCGAGAGCATCGAGCGGGGCGTGGGCACGCTCAAGGAGCTGGGGATGGCGATGGGTGACGAGGTCAACCGGCACGACGCGGTGATCGACGAGATTGAAACCAAAATGGACGTCGTGACGCGGGAGATTCAGAGCAACAACATGAAGCTCCAAGTGGTGCTCACGAAGGTGCGAAGCAGCCGCAAGTTCTTCATCGATCTGATCCTCATCTGCATCCTCCTGGCCGTCGGCTTGTACATTTACAACATGTTTGCGTAAGTCATCACGGGAGTACGACGTCCCCCAGGTTGCACAGGTCATCGTCGAGGACGCCGAGGATGTCCTCAGCGCCCTCGACCAGCTCTTCCCGCTCAAACATGTCGCGATCGACGCCGCTATCGAAAGGACACGAGAAGACAGCGTCGACTGCAGCTCGCCGCCTGGCTTCCTCCACCCCCCGCACGCTCCCGCACAGGCCGGCAGCCCGCTTGAGCACGCCCGCGCCGTGCCTGGCCACGTCGACCGCACCGACCTCCATCAGCGCCACCTCTCTTGTCGCCTGCTGCTCATCGTGCACCATCCCCATGGGGCGCTCGAGACCGCCACGGACGAGCGCGTCCAAACGGGCGTCTGCGTCGTCCTCGAGCTCGTCCTTGTCAACAGATCTCGACGTCGTCGCGGTCGATTTTCGAATGGCCTCTACCGGAGCAATTACTGCCTTTCGGGGCCCTGCCGCTTTACCTGCGTTTGTGATATTTCCCAGAGCCTTCCTCGCCGACTGTAAACCCGCCTGTTTGCCCGAAGGGAAGCGGCCAACGGAATTCTGTTGCCTGAACTCAATTGCCTCCAAGCCCGCATTTTCGTCTCGATACGGCAGGATTGGGTCCAAACCCGCCATGGTGCTCTATCCGTGACGTCGCTATGATGAAGTCGCTATGACACGGGAGAACGGACCGGGGACTGTTCAATGCAAAGCCTCGGAACCCCCCAAACTCAAAGCGTCTCGCACGACACGAGCCTGCTCATTGGAAATCTACCGTCTATCTTCCGGTGCCAAACGCCCGCAACACACGTAACGCTTCGGAATATCTCGTCTTACCGAGCGCGGCGAGGCAATAGCCGAACGTTGGGTCCGACCCGTGCACCGCATTCCGCGATCGAGGCAACCCGGACGGCGGCATGGCGTGGAACCCGACCATGGACTGGCGTCGACGCCGCAGCCAGCCGGCGTTCGAAACGCCGGGGGACGAAGAGTCGGAATGGGACGACGATTCGAGCGATGAGTACGTTACTCCCGGTCCAACCGGGGGATACGTGGAGGAGGAATGGGGTCTTGGGTACGCCGCTCGTACGCCTGTCACCGGGGCGTACGAGGAGAGTGCCAAGAGGGCTGATGATGTCCTGGATGCCGATATAGCTGATGTTATGGATGCCGTGGACGCTTTGATTGCGTTGCAGCAGGGGAGCCCGATGAAGGAGGACCCCGTCGACGCCCTCATCGAATTCAACGGGCGCTTTGACTCGGCACCAGCCCAGCTTCCGAACATTTTCCCGCATAGGATTCCTCCTGAGCACCAGATTGTTTGGGATCAGACGCCCGAGGACGTCAAATGCATGCTCGGGATGGGCGTCGATCCAGACGCACGGGACGCGAACGGCGTCACGCTCCTGATGTTGGCGGCCAGGCGCGGGGACTTGCAGACGTTCAAGGTCCTCAAGGATGCTGGTGCGGACATGAAGGGCACGGACGCCTTTGGACACACGGCGCTCCATCATGCTGTGCACGGCTATGCGCACGGCGTGGCGGCGTACATCCTGGGGAACGGCAACTCAGCCCTCAAGCGCGCGATCAACAGGCAAGGCATCGACGCGCCGGATCTCTACGGAAACAGAATGTTGCACTTTGCGTTGGAAAACTACGATCTGCGCATGGGTTCGTGATGATGCTGATGCTGATGGTCGCCCTTTCCCTCACCCTCACCCTCACCCCACCTGCAGCGCGCCTGCTGTGCTCGCACGGAGCTCGCACGGAGTTTCCCTTTGAAGACCAGCACGACTTGCAGTGGAAGTCAATGCTCACGCTCGCGGCAGAGATGGACGACGTCCAGAGCCTGAGCTACTGCTTGCACCTGGGGGCGCCGGTACACTGGGCTCCGCATTGGTCGGGCAAGACGGCGTTCTTCTGCGCGGCAGCGGCTGGATCCAGCAAGTGTGTCGACGCGATGCTGCGCATGGCGCCCGAGTACAAGATGATCGAGCGGATCAATGACCGGGACGCGCAGGGGCGTACGCCGCTGCACCACGCGGTCGAGAGCAACTGCGGGGCGACCGTCGACCTGCTCTTGCGCAACGGCGCGGATCCGTCCATTTGCGATCATAAAGGGTACAATGCGGTGTTCACGGCCGCGATGAGCGGGAGCGGATCCCGCGTGCTGGCCATGCTCGCCAAGCACCCGTCGCTCTCGCCCGTCGTTACCTCGCTCCCCCGGGAGACTCGGGACGAAAATGGCCGCACGTTGCTGCACTGGGCCTGCATGAAGGGCAACGCCAAGGATGTTCGCATGGCGGTCACCCACTTTGGATGCGACCTGCAAGCGTTGGATGGGGATGGCATGAACGCCTTCCACTGCGCGGTGATGGCCAACCGGCTCGAGACGGTCTGCGCCTTGTACGACGACGCCGACCTGGGGATGGGCGAGGAAATCAATGCCAGGGACATAGAGGGCAAGACGCCGTTCATGTGGGCATGCCAGAAGATGCTTGGGCCGATCGCCAAGGCGCTCATCAGCCGCGGCGCCAAGGTCTACCTGAGGGACTACGGCGAGGGCGACGCGCTCACGCTCATGGAGACGAACAACAAAGCCGACGCCCTGCTCACCGAGGATCAGCAGTTCAGCAAGTTCCGCACGCGAGAGATGGTCCAGGAGGAGGTCTGGGTACAGATGCGCAAGATACTGCGGCAGGTGCGGGACGCCCGCGAGGCGTACCGTGTGGCCTTTGCGTCGGCGAGGTCGCGGTGCGGCGGTGGCGTGGAGGAGCCTCCTGAGATTCCCTCTCCCCGATTGGACAACAACTGGAAGGTGTCGTACGACCTGTCTGGTGTGCCAGAGGCGAAGGCGTCGGTGGTCGAGGCAATCAAGGCGGTCGAGGCGGTCGAGGCGGTCGAGGGCGTGTCCCTCGCCGACTTGCACGTCCGTGCGATCGGCGCGGGGAGCGAGGCGGCGGTCGAGGCGGCGAGCGCGTCTTCCAGGGACGCTGCGGCCATGCCGCCCCCGCCCCCAAAGCTACCCTTGGGCGGCGTGTCCCACGCCGACTCGCTCGCCAGTGCGTTTGGCGCGCTCGAGCGGGCCGGGAGCATGCGGATCGCCGCCTTCAGGCCGGGCGACGATGGCACCGAGGACGATGTCGTAGTCGACTGAGGCTCAGCGGCTCGGGCCCGTCACGGGCCCGGCTTTGGACTTCGCAGACCAATTCGAATTCCCGGTTTTTTTGCACCCACCGATAGGTATATATGTTAGAGACCACCGATGCTTCTTCGATAGACAGAGAGATGACAGTGACGACGGAAGAACGGGAAGACGACACGATTTCGATTTCGAACGGCCGGTCGACCCGCGGGGTGGTGAAAAACACGGACGACCCAACCCAGAAGCTGCTCCTCGACGAACCTATCCTGGAGGCCGACCGGCGACTCTCGCAGCGCATCTACGACGAAGTCGAGGCACAACAAGCGGCCGAAGACGCGTCGAAGAGGCCGTCGTCGCTCGACGGCAAGACGATCGCCCTCGGCGTCACGGCGCTGGTCTCGTCCTCTGTCGTCCTCTGCTCCATCGCCATCCTGGGATACCTGACCGTCACGTTTGCGTTCTCGCCTCGGCGACTAGAGTACACGATGCCCCTGCCGCTCGACCTGGTCGGCCACGATCTCGTGTCGAACGTGTCGCTCTACTCGCTGCAGCAGTACCTCGAGGACGGGCAGGCGCGGGACGTTTCTCTCCTCGAGCAAGACGACGCAATGGGGACGCAGCGACCGCTGTTGTCTTCCGGACAAGGGTTTGACGTCTGGATGAGGCTGCACGTGCCTCCAGAGTACGAGACGGGGCAGGACCGGTCGCGGCGGTTCGGGCACGTCACGGCGAGCTTGTCGACGCTCGCGGGCAAGGTCACGGCGCGGGTGTCGAAACCCGTGGCGCTTAACGGACGGCGTTCGAGCGTTCTGGGACTGGTGCTGTGGCCGTGGCGGTTTGTCGGCGTGCTGCCACGGGAGCACGCTGTGACTGTCGAGCTGTTCTCGGGGGTGCGGGAACGCAAAGCGGCTCCGAGCATGTTTCTGGCGACGGAGATCAAGGCTCGAGCGCCCCCTGGGCCGGATATCCTGGACGCCACGATCGGCGTGACGCTGCGCGCGGGACTGGTGCAGACTGCGCTGTTTTATGCTCGGCCGCAGAGCCTGTTGGGAAAGCTGCTCGGCGTTGGAAGCGTCCTGGCGGCGCTGTCTGGCGCGGGCGTGGTGATCGGGTGCTACCAGGCGTATAAAAATTCAAAGATGGGCGATGCAGCAGACTTGATGGCCGACCTGGGTGACGGCATGAGCGACGTCGACGATGCACTCTTGGCCGGGCTCTCGTCGGATGACGGAGATGATGACGATATGGACGGGTCGACGATACGAGTCCCGAGCACGGCCCCGTCGCCCATCCGGAACGATGGCGTCTTGACGCGCGACCGTGGCGACGCCGACATCGGCATCGACCTCGACGGTCCGGATCTCGACGGTCTGCGACGACGACGAAGAATGTAACATGTCACAGACGAAAACGTTTACGTTTACGTTGACGTTCACGCCTTTCTTTGGCGTTTTATATCGTGTCCGTCCCCGCCCCCGTCCTCCCCGCCCAACGCCTTGAGCAGCGCATCCCGGTCCCCAAATACATCGGGCCGCCGCTGCGCCAGCAGCGACAGGTTTCGACCGATCTCGTCGTCGCTCGCCTTGGCACTCCCCTTCATCTTTGCCAGCATCGCCTCCCGCTGCGTCTTCCACCTCGGGTCGATCAACGACACACGCATATGCTCCGCCATCGCGTTGATCTCGACCAGCTCTCCCGTCAACGGCGAAATCACGTACTTGGTCGGGTCGTACCCGCCCGGCCCTTGACCCGGCTTTTTGAACGCCCCTCGCTTGTAATTCTTCACCACTCGAATCGTCTCTTCGTCGTCCGCGACGTTCTCCACCACCTGCGGCTTGTCTTCCGCGACCCCCGCCGCGTCCGCGACCGCCCCGTCTCCTTGAGCCGCCCGCCGCCCGGCCTCGACCAACCGCGCATCCTCCTCGCTCATCCGCAGCCCCTGCTTGCCCTCCTCGGCCCGCCCGGCCTCCAACCTCAGCTTCCTCGCCGCCCGCAACGCATCCTTCAGTGTCATCGGCCGAGGCAGCCCCACCTCCTCGCCCATCTCGAACTCGATCGTCTCCACCACCACAAACGACTGCCAATCCGTCGATAACATCGCCTCCCGCTCCCGCTCCTCCCTGGCCCGCCGCGCATCCTCCTCCCGATCCCGCTCCCGCTCATACTCCAACCGGTGCATCGCACGCCGCAGACACGGCGTCTTGGACAGCGCATCCTTCTTCAGCCCGATCAGCAGCGACGCCGGCGGAGAAAACACCCGCGCATACGCCCCCGTCATGCTCATGAAAAATTTGTGCAGGGAATGCGTCGGCTTGAGAAACGCAAACATCGGATCCGAAGCCTTCTCCGAGCTCAACGCCGTCAGAAACCCCTTGCCGTTCCGTGCCACAAACTGCGCCGACACTTTCATCAGCTCCAAATCCGACGTGCTGATACCATCAGGCGCGTGGATCGTATACTGCTCGGGCGCCGGTGGCTTTCCGGCGTCGGCCGCACCAGCCGCATCAGCCGCGGCAGAGACTGGCGGGACGAACTTCTTCGTTTGGTCGGCCTCTCGTTGTTCCTGCGGCGCAGCCGCCGCAGCCGTCACCGTCGCAGTCGGTTTCTCCTCTTTGTCGCCCTCGCCGTCGTCGCCCTTGCGAATCTTCGCCACCTGCCCCTTGTAATACGCATGAAACGGCGTCCCCGGAACCAGGAACTTGAACTTGGGGTTGTTTTGCTCGTTCGCCAGGATCTTGGCCTCGAACTCCTCACCTACAACACGCAACAGAGTCACAGTCAGGGGGGGCGCCACGCTCGCACGTCTCGGGTTCATGCGCAACCGTTTCGAAATTCGCCAGCCGACGACGCGACAGACACCTGCAACGTACCGTTCTTCGCGACAAACTGCGCAGTCTTATCTGCAATCGCTTTTATGTCCGGCGGTGGCACGATGATCCCTATCTCGTACGTCTGCGTGTCCACTTCACGGTAGGCCGAATGCGTGACGTCTTTGGCCTTGCCCACGGCGACCAGGGCACCGCCGGTGTCCGCTGGTTGCTTGGGCTTGGCCATGGTGTTCTGTGGACGGGGTTTGGGCGGGTGCCGTGTTATTTTTTACGAATTCAAGCTGAATTCAAGCTGAATTCAAGCCGACCAGGACCATCAGCGCCGTCCACAGGAGGTGGAGTCCGAGCGGGACGAGCAGTGCGCGCGCGTGGAAGGGACGGCAAAGCCCGGCCTTGGGCCCCTCCAGTCGTCCGCATCGGTCCCGGGGCCGTCGCTGCGGCTGCGGCTGCCGTTGCTGCTCCCGTGCCCCCGGCACCGCGAGTGCTCCCGCGGTCGACTGCCCATGTTCCGCCCTCCCGCTCGCCGTTGGTTTGCACGGTGTGCTGGTGAGGGTGACGCCGAGGATGGTAGAGCCAAAGCGCAACGTGCTCTGACTTTCGTGGGTGTGGGCGGGGTCGCTCGAGATGCAGAGGACGAACCAGATGGTCGTGTTGGCGTGGAAGTAGTCTTTGAGGAGTTGGGTGAGCTTGGATGCCCGCCAGGGAATGGCGGGTGCGTTGCTGGCCCTGTTTGCGTCCTTCGGCTTGACGATCGTCGCCGCGTTGGTCGTCTCGGTGGACGCGGGCGGCGTGGGTGGACTCGAGGGTGCGCCCTCCCCGCCACCGCTGAGCGCTCGCATGACGTTGCCGAGGGCACTCAGGCTCTTGTTGATCTCGATACCTTCTTGGAGGCGCGCGCCCGTGGCGTGGGACTTGGAGACCCGCTCCGAGCCTGCCAGGTCGACAAAGACGAGCGCGTTGTCATTCCCAGAGACCTTCCCGCCATGCTGCTGCTGCTGCTGCCGCCGCCGCCATCGGATCTCGACGAACGCGTGGCTGCGAGAGCTCTGGGTGTTCAGGCCGGTGGAGGACACGGTCCGTTGGGAGGCGATGCGGTGCATGGCCTGGTGGATGTCTTCGGGTTGCTTGATGACAGCCGCGCAGATGGGGCGCACGGTTGTACGGTAGAGCTCATAGGCTGTCAGCGTGAGGTCAGCGATCGTGGGCATCGCGGAGATCTCCGAGAGGAAGGCGGCGAGGCCGATCTGGACGAGCCCGAGGCTGCCCTTCCCTTCGCCGAACATCGTATGGCTCTTGCCGCTGGCGCTCTGGCCATAGCAGCAAACGAGTCCGTCTTGAGACTGGGTGACACAGGCGTGGACAAGGGCTTCGATATCGAGGAGCCTGCCGACGTCGGCGTTCGAGGCCTCTGGTGGGATCGGGGCGACGGGCGAGCTGGGCGTGCCGAGGGTGACCGTCTGGTGGTCCGAGGTGATTGTGACGGCCGTGGCGGTGTGGGTGATATGAGTGATTTGGGCGATGTGGGTGCTCGTGTCGAGGGTGCGTTCTCGAGGCTTGAGGCGCACGGCCAGTGACACTTTGGTGTTGCGAGGAATTCCCTGATCCTCGACCACGTTGCTCGGGTTCGGGTTGGAGGGAACGCTGCTCGGGTTTGTCCGCGTATCATTATCGATACGAAGCATTGGTGTTAAAGCGTGCACCTGACTGCCGGCGAGAACGCTATTCTACGTATTGTGTGTGTCGGGAGTTGTTGCAAGCGATTTCTTGCTCACCGTATCGTCCCCCGGGGTCCCCGCGCGCCCCGCCGTCCCCCGCCCCGTCCTCCACCTCCACCTCCACCTCCACCTCTACCTCCACCCCCTCCAGGCGTGCCTCCCCTCGTCTTACGCCTCCCGTTTGGATCGTACCTCTGGAACAGCAGTTCGAAGCACTCCTCAAAGTCCCGCAGCACCGTCCCCGCGCGGAAGAACTCCTTCCGTATCACGTCCTTGCTGCGCATGTCCACCGTCCTCCCGAGGTCATGACTGAGCACAAAGGGATCCTCGATACAAACCAAATGCCGGTCCCGCCCCATCCGCTTGGTCCATTCCTTGCGCTCCTTGGAGATGATCCGGCCCTCGCGGATGCTCACGACGTCGTGCGGGTAGCTATGCTTCCACGCCCAGAACTCGAAGAACTCCCACACCAGACTCGCCAACGACTGCGTGTTGTCGCTCTTCCACACGCGCCGAACCCCCTCGACGTCGTCCACGTACCGCACCTCCCACGTGTCCACCACCGTATTGACCCCCATCTTGACAACCTCGTCGTTGCCGCCCGTGCGCGCTCTCCAATACCGCTCGTCCTGGAGGTTGGGCAAGATGGGCGGATCCCGCGTCTGGCAGTGGAAAATGCACATCAGCACGTAGCAGTAGCTGCTCAGGGTGCCGTGGTAGGGGTCGTTCACCTGGCGTCGCTTGGCCCAGTGCTTGACGACGTGAACCAGCTGGCTGAGCCGCGGGTCCAACGCGGCATAGCAGGCGATGAGTTTGGTATTGAGGCACGCCAGCGTGTTGTTGATCGTGATATCCACCTGGGTCCCCGTCGGCGGGTAGGTGAACTTGATCACCGGCACGCGCGCGTTTGGCAACACCAACAGTGTATTCGTCGTCTTCGTCGTCGTCGAAGTCGTCGTCGTCGTCGTCGTCGTC
>Ga0181584_10004814_pt1 | contig 10217 bp, 9 predicted proteins | sample 071ome_30_FD_132462 | JGI IMG/M metagenome (GOLD analysis project Ga0181584, IMG submission 132462) | Coastal salt marsh microbial communities from the Groves Creek Marsh, Skidaway Island, Georgia - 071406AT metaG (megahit assembly) | ecosystem: Environmental > Aquatic > Marine > Intertidal zone... | reverse complement strand
GTCCGTTTGCGTGAAGAGCTTTAACCTCGGGAAGCACCGCGTCGAAATCGTCCAGAAACTGTTGGACGTAGCCCCGAACGGCGTCTGCACCCAAAATCTCCAGCAATGGACCATAGGTATCCTGATCGACAAATGTCGGATCCATTTCTGTCGGGCTTGACGCACCGTGAAGCGTATAATCGTCGGACATGGTTACCTTTCCGGCCTTAAACTTGGCCAATACCTTTGAGATCGCCCCAATAGAAATCGGTTTGAGCACTACTTCATTCATGCCTGTCTGAACAAATCTTTCAACCTGTTCTGGCAGAGCGTGTGCTGTAACACCGATAATAGGTGTATCTGGGAATCTGCCTTCCGCGCGGATCTGCCGTGTGGCTTCAAGTCCATCCATCACGGGCATACTAATATCCATCAAAATAACATCAAAATGAATATCATTGGCAATATCAACCGCTTCTTTACCGTTTTCAGCCTCTGCTACGCTATGCCCTTCAAGTTCTAGAATTTCACAGAGCATATCACGATTTACGTTATTGTCTTCAACAACAAGAATGTCCAACGACTTCACCTCGGATTCGTCCTGTAACTCCGCAGCTATCAAATCGTTTTCATCGGCGACAGGTAAATTCACGCTGAACGTAAAGGTACTTCCTTCGTTAATCTTACTGACCAGATGAATACGGCCAGTCATGGCTTCCGCAGCGCGCTTTGAAATACTTAGGCCCAGCCCGGCACCATCCGCCCGTCTTGAAAAACTGGAATCTACTGCTTCGAAATCTCTGAAAATACGCTCTTGATGTTCGTAAGAGATGCCGATGCCGGTATCTTCAATGGACACCTTGATTGGTGTTTTTCCATCCGTTTCTGGACCGCCTGCTTCCAGAACGACGTTCACCTGCCCATCTTGAGTAAACTTGTTCGCATTCTTCAGCAGGTTTTGCACAATGCGTCGGAACAACAATTCTGATCCGGCAACCACGGGGTCAAATACTCCAACGGTCTTAAAGGTGACCGTATTTCCCTGAAGCGACGCAGAGGCGGCCACTTCCGATATGATTTGTTCAATAACGATGCTTGGCCGAAATACGGCGCGGTCTTCATCACTGCCTTGAGATCCTTCCAGTCGCGTCATTTCAAGGACGTTATCAACCTGATCCAACGCATTTTTCCCCGAATCCTGAATAACGTCCGCCAGCCACTTCTGTCGGTCAGTCAGTTCCGATGTGGCCTTCAGAAGCTCAACGCCTGCCAGCAGACCGTTCAGTGGGGTTCGCATTTCATGGCTGACGACCGCCAAAAACCTCGACTTCGCTCTTTCACCTTTTAGCGCGTCGTCTTTAGCCTGCTCCAGTGCAGCTTCGCGCTTTTTCTGACTGGTTAAATCGCGAAGATAAGCGATCTTCAGCTCTTGACCACTGCCGCCTCGTGTTTCGGATATGCCAACTTCGACCGGCAGAGATGAGCCGTCGGAGCGTCGAGCATTCGCAATGTATCGACCAGGCCCTAGAGTGATCAGCATGCACTTGTCCTGAGCCGTGTCCATCGGAGAGTTCTCTAACGAAAGCTCCAATACCCGCGACAAACTTTTCCCAAGCACATTCTTCTTCTCAATATGCAGAATACGTTCAGCTGATGAGTTAAATTCGAGAACATTGCCACTCTTACCGAACACGATTACGGCATCCAAAGAGGCCTCGATTACCGCACGCAAATTACCCTGCACTTCAACTGAATACTGATAATGATACTTTTGCCGCCGCGCAGAGATCAAAACTTTTGCGACCATGATGGATAAGATGAAGATTACCAGCCCAAGGCCGGAACCAAGGACAATCAGCCCAGAGTTAAGCGCGCGATCAATCTCTAATCTTTCGTCATTCAACCGGTTCGAGAAATCCTGCGCCGAAATCAGAACATCATCGTGAAGTGATTGAAGAACCACAACTCCGTTGGACGCAGTAGCCGTGTCCTGAAATTATTGCAGGAGTTCAGCCAACTGAGCCTGTGCAATCGCTGCAACCGGCATGGGTGATTTGCTGGCGAGATATGCGTTTTCTAAAACGGCTGAGTCGTAATCCTCGGCCGTTTTTTCGATCTCATTCACCGCAGCTTTCAACAAAGTGTAATTTGGCGCGTTCCCCGTCATTGCATTTACACTCTGAAACAGTGAGTTAAAGGCCCTCTGCATGTCGCCAATGACTTTATGAATTTCCCGTTCTGCCGCCCAGTTTTGATCGGCCGCGTGCTTTTTTGAGGCAAAAACTGCAACAGACGCGGCAAGAGCGAACGTCAGAAACAACGGGACGACCGCGAAGCGAAAAACGCTTCGGTCCACCCCACCAAAACTGCGTTCAAATATCTGCTTCAATCGTTTGCCTGTATTATTCTCAATCGCTCGGCCGTCACCTCGACCGTGTTTTCAATAATTTATTGCACTCTTTAAGGATTTTAGTCTGATTATTTCTGAAACCCAGACTCGATGAAGCACCCGACACACATGGGCGTCATACTAGCAGCCATTAGGCTATAAGGTATCATGACTTTTTGGATATTTTTATATACTTACGCATATTTATACATGTTTTAGTATAACATTTTGTGACGGTGTACTTACTAAAGCAATTTCAACCCATTATTTTTATTGAGGTGTTTCTTTATTCATGTTTTTAAATAGATGCTTGCGGGTTTTCCGCCCAAAAGTATACTGGGGCCAGTAGTGAATAGTACCCACCCATAAGAAGGACCGATTTAGTGCAAGACGGCGGGCAAAGTGATCTGATCAGCCTTTTGATCGCAGACGACCACGGAATGATACTGGATTTTCTGGCCATGTATCTGTCCGAGGAAAATGGTTTCAAAGTGAAGACGGCAAAAACCTTGGACGATGCGCTGGATGTGGTCGCTGAACATGGCGTTTTTGACGTCATCCTTCTGGACTATCACATGCCTGGCATGAACGGCCTGCAAGGCCTGACACGCGCAATCGAAGCAAATGGTGGAAATCCGGTCGCAATCATTACCGGCAGCCCGACACGCCGCATGGTGGATGAAGCCTTGGCCTCGGGTGCTGCTGGCATTCTGCCGAAAACCATTCCCGCACGCAGCCTTGCGAACGCGATCCGCTTTATCAAAGCTGGCGAAACCTACATGCCTTTGTCATTGATGCGCGATGACATGAACACAACTCAGTCCGAGACAAACCCGCTATCCGCTCGCGAGATGACGGTTCTGACCTATCTGGGCGAAGGCATGCAGAACAAGGAAATCGCAAACGCGATCAATCTGTCTGAAGCCACGATTAAAATGCACGTCAAGTCGATCTGTAAAAAGCTGGATGCAAACAACCGTACACACGCGGTTATCAATGCCCGTGATCTGGGAATCCTTTAAAGATTAGGCTTCACCTTACTCGGTGCCGCCAATGCTGTCTTCGATGAATGCGCGCAGTCGTTCTACTGCCGCTTTCTTGATCTGCGAGACACGACCAGTCGTCACGCCCAAAATGGCCGCGACCTCGTATACGTTCAGCTCTTCAACATAGTACAGTTGAAGCACCAATGCTTCGCGTTCTGGCAGTTTTTCCAGTGCCAAACGCAGTTGCGCCTTCATCTGGCTTTGATGGGTCGAGTCCTCAGGCGATGGATTTTGATCTTTGAACAGGATTGAATGGTCGGTGTAGATCTCGTCCAGCGACTGGACGTGATTTGCCTCAAACCGTGACTGCCACTCGGTATATTCTTGAAGACCCAATTCAAGGTGCTTGGCCACTTCACTTGCTTCTGGCGCTCGACCCAACTGATTTTCCAACCACTGCTCATTATAGTTTTGCTCATGCAAGCAAGCATTGGCGGGATTAACTTTGCTCCAAAGGCGATGAAATTCAAACCCGAGAAAATCAATCCGATGAAAGGCTTGAAACGGATGTTTTCAACTCAGGCTTTGGTAGAGCTCGGCAAGGCCATTCTCAAAGTCTCTCTTTTAGTCGCATCCGCGGCTGGCGTTGTGTACGCACTGCTTCCGCGATTGGATAAAACAACATTCATGGATGCTGGCGACGCTGTTGGAATTCTCGGTACCAGCGTAATTCAAGTGGTTTCATCGCTTTTAATCGGACTGGCAATTATTGGGGCCATCGATCTTGGTTGGCAAATTTATAGCACGACGAAAAGTCTGCGGATGTCGCGTCAGGAAATCAAAGACGAACACAAGCAATCTGAAGGCTCGCCCGAGTTGAAGGGGGCAATCCGCCGTCGCCAGATGGAAGCGTCACAGAAAGCCTCGCAACAGCGCGCTGCGTTGAATGATGTGCCAACAGCAACTGCAGTAATTACCAACCCAACCCACTTTGCCGTCGCTGTTAAATACAAACCGGGTCAAGAAGGCGCGCCGACCATCGTTGCGATGGGTAAAGGTCCGATGGCGCATGAAATTATCGCTCGTGCAAAAGATGCCCGCGTCCAAGTCATGCGTATTCCACCGCTTGCGCGTGCCTTGTACTTCACCGGAGATATCGGCGCCGAGATTTCATATGAACTATATACCGCTGTCGCAACGATCCTTGCTCACGTCTATCGTATCAACCGCGGACAGGCTTCGATACGCCCGAAGGTCGACGTTCCGAAAGATTTGCTGTTTGATGAATTCGGACAAGTCATGAAAGGTGCTAAGACATGACCAATAGAAATCCCCGCAGCACCGGCGAAGTCATTTCAACCAAGGCCCATGGTGGCGCGGGGCTTTGCTTTGGCTTGCGGCCATCGCCTGTATGGCCGGAGCATTCCGATTTGTGATCGGGCGCTACTTCGGCAAATAGTCCTAGGGCAGTTTGCGCAACTCTTCCAACAAATCCAGCAGTTGATCCAACCGCTCTTGCCCGAAAGTGTCTGCAAGGTTTTTGGCGATCTCTTTGCCCTGAAGCGAATGCTGCGCAATCAATGCGCGACCATTATCCGTTAGATCAACCATGGTCGCTCGACGATCTTCAGCCGAGGTTTCACGGGTCAACAACCTATCATCTTCCATAGCTTTCAGAATGCGCGTCAGGCTGGGCAACATCAAACAAGCCGCTTCGGCAATTCGAGCTTGCGTGATCGGCCCCTGTTCATCGACGACTCTCAACACGCGCCACTTCTGCTCGGAAATGCCACTAGCCGCCAACATTTCACGGTATGGCCCCATCACTTTCTCACGGGCACGCAGCAAAGCAATCGGCAGAGAACGATTTGTCGATGTCAGTTGCTGCTTGGCGGGCACGTCGTTGATCTGGCTCATATCTTCCATTCATTTTGTTGATCCGATGGTGTCGGAAATCACGGGACTTGACAAGAATCGCTTTTAGTTAACAAATTAACTATTAAGGAGGAGCCTATGGCCCATTTCATGATCGATTATTCGCCCAATCTGGATGCAAGACTGGATATCGCCGATTTTTGCGACACGATCCGGTTGGCAGCAATTGAAACCGGCGTGTTCCCTGCCGCTGGTATCCGTGTACGAGCTACGGCCTGCAATCATTTCAGCATGGCCGATGGAAACCCAGACCATGCCTTTTTGGACGTGTCGATCAGGTTGCGTGCGGGTCGGTCGCAGGACGCCAAAGACGCTGCCACAGCCCATATATTTCAAGCCGCCGAATCCTATTGTTCCGAGCTTCTGCAAAGCTCTTCTTTCATGCTCTCGATGGAAATGCGCGACATTGATCCAACACTTTCCCCTAAAACCAGCTCTATCCGCAAATACCTGCCCGAGGACATGCAATGACCAAACTTGACGAGAACATCCAAAAGCTCAGTGGCTTTCTAGGCCGCTTCAAGGAAACTGGCATTCGCAACCGCATCGCTGGTGAAGATCAATTGGGTTCCGGAGGCGTGTTCCAAACTGTGTCCCCCGTCGACAAAAGCGTGATCTGTGACGTCGCGCGAGGAACCGAGGAGGACATTAATAAAGCAGCTGAAGCAGCCGCAGATGCTTTCCCTGCCTGGCGCGACATGCCCGCTACAGAACGCCGTCGTATCCTGTTGAATGTTGCCGACGCGATCGAGGTGCGTGCTGAAGAAATATCCTTGTGTGAGTGCTGGGACACTGGCCAGACCATGCGCTTTATGTCCAAAGCAGCATTGCGCGGGGCCGAAAATTTTCGCTTTTTCGCAGATCAGGTCGTGCAAGCCCGTGACGGGCAGCATTTGAAATCGCCGACGTTGATGAACATCACCAGCCGCGTACCAATTGGGCCAGTTGGTGTAATTACCCCTTGGAACACGCCATTTATGCTGTCCACTTGGAAAATTGCCCCTGCATTGGCTGCAGGCTGCACCGTCGTTCACAAGCCAGCCGAAGACAGCCCACTGACCGCCCGACTGCTGGTGGAAATCGCCGAAGAAGCAGGCTTGCCCCCAGGCGTTCTTAATACCGTCAACGGCTACGGGCACGATGCAGGCAAACGCCTGACCGAGCATCCGTTGATTAAAGCCATCGCCTTTGTCGGTGAAAGCCGCACTGGTAGCATCATCACCAAACAAGGGGCCGATACGCTCAAGCGGATGCACCTTGAACTTGGCGGTAAGAACCCTGTGATCGTGTTTGACGACGCCGATCTGGACCGCGCTTTGGATGCTGTGATCTTCATGATCTACTCGATCAACGGCGAACGCTGCACCTCGTCGTCTCGCCTACTAATTCAGGACACTATCCGCGAAGAATTCGAGGCCAAGTTGATCGCGCGCGTCAACAACATCAAAGTTGGACACCCGTTAGATCCGGCAACTGAAATAGGTCCTCTGGTGTCAAATGAGCACTATGAAAAGGTCTGTTCATACTTTGACAAAGCTACGGAAGATGGCGCAACCATTGCTGCTGGCGGCGAAAAGATAGGCGACGAGGGCTTTTTCATCCGCCCAACGTTGTTCACCAATGCCAACAACCAGATGCGTATTGCCCGTGAAGAAATATTTGGCCCTGTTCTGACCTCAATTCCATTTTCGACCGAAGAAGAGGCGCTGCAAATCGCCAACGACACACCCTACGGCCTAACAGGCTATGTCTGGACCAACGATCTGACCCGCGCCTTGCGCTTTACCGACAAGCTTGAGGCAGGCATGATTTGGGTAAATAGTGAAAACGTCCGCCACCTGCCCACACCGTTTGGCGGCGTCAAAGCCAGCGGAATCGGCCGGGATGGCGGAGATTATTCGTTTGAATTTTATATGGAACAAAAACACATCGGTTTCGCCACCGGCCAACACAAAATAATGCGTTTGGGCGCATAAGGGAGAATACTATGGGAGAACTTGTACTCGCCGCTAAAATGACCCACGTGCCGACAATGCAAATGTCCGAGCAAGAAGGCCCGATTAAGGGAAAAAGGCAACCCGCCATTGATGGTCATCTGGAAATCGCCCGCCGCGCCAAGGCCGCTGGCGTGGACACCGTTGTGATCTGCGACACTCATTGGCTGGTCAACGCCGGTTTTCACATCAACGCGAATGAGAAATTCGAAGGGCTACTAACCTCATCCGAGTTCCCGCAGTTTATCCAGAACATGCCTTATTCGCATCGTGGCAATCCGACCTTGGGCAACGCTATCGCGGAAAAAGCCAGCGAGATGGGTGTGTACACCCTGGCACATCAGCTCGACAGCCTCGATCTGGAATACGGCACGCTGGTCCCGATGAGCTTCATGAGCCGTGAACACGACATGAAAGTCGTCTCTATTGCTGCCTTTTGTACCACACATGACCATGATGAAAGCCGCATCGTCGGTCAGGCCATTCATGCAGCCGTCGAAGCAAGCGACAGCAAGGTATTGCTTGTCGCATCCGGTTCGCTTTCCCATCAGATGTGGTCAAACAAGGACTATGCCCCCAACGACGGTACCTTCAACATCAGCTCCGAGTTCAACCGTCAGGTCGATCTTATGGTGCTAGAAATGTGGAAACGCGGGGATCACGCGACATTCCTCAAAATGCTGGGCGACTATGCTGTGCGATGTTCGGGCGAAGGGGCAATGCATGACACAGCGATGCTCTATGGTGCACTTGGCTGGGACGAATACACCGGAAAATGCGAGGTCGTGACTGACTACTTCCCAAGTTCGGGCACCGGTCAGGTCAATGTCCTGTTCCCCGTCCAGTAAGGAGCGCAAATGAACTGGGATGAATTCGCCGACTGGGGCAAGCATGTCTCTGACTGGGCGGCTGACTATCACAAAACTTTGGCCGACCGTCCCGTGCGTGCACAGACCGCACCGGGCGAGATTATGGCGCAGTTACCGTCGGCCCCGCCCCAAATGGCTGAGCAGATGGACGTAATTATGCAGGATTTTGAGGATATCATCCTGCCGGGCATGACCCATTGGCAGCATCCCCGTTTCTTCGCATACTTTCCAGCGAACGCCACGCCGCCGTCGATGCTGGCAGACATGTTAGTCACGACAATCGCGTCGCAGTGTATGTTGTGGCAAACCTCGCCCGCTGCGACCGAGGTCGAGATTCTAATGATCGATTGGTTGCGTCAGGCGATGGATCTGCCCGAAGGTTATGTCGGCGTCATTCAGGACAGCGCATCCTCGGCAACACTATCAGCTGTGCTGACAATGCGCGAGCGCGCAACCAACTATACCGGCAACCGCGAAGGGCTGAACGGCAAAGGCAATCTTCGTATATATTGCTCGGAACAAGTGCATTCCTCGATCGATCGCGCCTGTTGGGTGGCGGGCATTGGACAGGACAACCTAATCAAACTCCCCACTTCTGGTCCGCGCTATGGAATGGATGCCAACCGGTTGCGCGCAGCGATTGAGGCTGACCTTGCTGCGGGACACATTCCAGCGGGAATCATTGCCGCGACAGGAGGTACTGGTATCGGTGCCAGTGATGATCTAGAAGCTGTCCGTCAAGTGGCGGAAGCTCATGGGGTTTATACGCATTTAGACGCAGCATGGGCCGGATCGGCCATGATCTGCCCAGAATTCCGTCAGGACTTTTGGAAGGGAGTCGAAGGTTTCGACAGCATCGTTTTCAACCCGCACAAATGGCTGGGGGCCCAGTTCGATTGCTCTGTCCAGTTTCTGCGTGATCCACAGCCGCAGCTAAACACGCTGAAAATCGAGCCTGAATATCTAAAGACCTCGGGTGCCGAAGTCACCAATTTCTCGGAATGGACCATCCCGCTGGGTCGTCGTTTTCGAGCCCTGAAAATCTGGTTCCTGATCCGAGCGTACGGGTTGGAAGGGTTACAAAACCGCATCCGCAACCACGTAACGTGGGCGAACGAGGTTTGCGAAGCGATCCGGGCACTCGAAGGATTCGAGATTGTGACCGACCCGATCCTCAGCTTGTTCACCTTTCGCTGCCCGGGCGACGACGACATGCAGCAGCGGCTGGTGGATGCGCTAAACGACGATGGTCGGATTTACATAACGCAAGGCATGTTCAACGGACGAAAGATGATCCGCTTTTCCGTCGGTCAATTCGACACAACCCGCGATCAGGTAATGATGGCAGTTCAGGTCATTCAAGACGTATGGGAGACACTCAAATGAGGTTCGCAACATTCACCGCCGATGGGCAAGAACATTTCGGTGCGATTATGGAAGGTGGCGCAATCTCGTTGACGGATGACTTTCCCCAGTATCAGACTCTGAAAGATGTGGTGGAATCCGGTAGTTTCCCTGAATTAGAGACTGTTGCCTCCAACAAAGAAATCTCGCATCCCGACGGCACTTTCACATTCGACATTCCGATCCCGAACCCAGGCAAGATCATTTGTGTTGGCGTCAACTTCCCCGACCGAAACGCCGAGTACAAAGACGGTAGCAACCAACCCAAGTACATGTCGCTTTTCCCAAGGTACCCGTCCAGCTTCACGGGCCATAATCAGCCTCTAATAAGGCCGCCCGAAAACCATACGCTTGATTACGAAGGCGAGGTTGTGGTGGTCATCGGCAAAGGCGGGCGACGCATTAAGGTCGAAGACGCCTATCACCATATTTCGGCTCTGACACTATGCAACGAAGGCACGATCCGTGATTGGGTAAGGCACGCGAAGTTCAACGTCACGCAAGGTAAAAACTGGGACAAATCCGGCGCAATTGGTCCTTGGTTAGTGCCTTTCACCGATCCAAAGCAGCTAGAAGACGCTCGCATCATCACCCGTGTCAACGGAGAGGTCCGACAAGACGATACTCTGAACCGCATGATGTTCCCAATCCGAGAAGAGAT
>Ga0181584_10004800_pt1 | contig 10241 bp, 7 predicted proteins | sample 071ome_30_FD_132462 | JGI IMG/M metagenome (GOLD analysis project Ga0181584, IMG submission 132462) | Coastal salt marsh microbial communities from the Groves Creek Marsh, Skidaway Island, Georgia - 071406AT metaG (megahit assembly) | ecosystem: Environmental > Aquatic > Marine > Intertidal zone... | reverse complement strand
TGCCTGCCGGAGGGGCGACACCGTTAGCGTGAGCGCGGGTATGATCCCGTTCCAGGCCGCTGGCGAGAAACCGACGTACACGCTTCGCATCTACCCGCCGTTCCCGTCCGCCGCGACGACGTACACCAATCGGGGCTCGGCCTACCTCGCGCTCGGCTCTTACATGTCCGGCGAAAACGCCTCGGGCACACGCTTTCCCGAGACTCAGCCCATTCTGATGCACTACGACTATGCGAGGGGAGACACGCCAGAGGAGAAGGAGATGCTTGTCTACCTCGAGGGCGGCGACGAGACGGGCGCCCCCCCGGCGCCAACGGATCCTTCTGTCCGCCTGGATGTCGGCGGCGGAGAGCTCGTCGCGGCCGTCAAGTTCGACGGCAACGCGACCCAGGAAGCGTGTGAGCGATACTATCTGCGCCTCCTCGAGACGCTCAAAGCCGACGTTGGTTCTGCGGCCGTGCCCGCCGACGACCGGATAACGTTTACGCTGGCGCAGTACGGGCCGCTCCATTCGTTGACTCCTCGGCTCAATGAGGTATGGATCCGTGTAAAACTGTGAATACCCTCTCAGTGGCGAGCTGGTGGCCACCCCTTGGGGTGATGAAGAGATATATTGCATTTGAACTTAAGAGTAGTACTCCACGCGCGCCGCACCCGCGCCAATGCCGGTGTCGTCGCCGTCAACGCCGACGCTGATGTCCTGCGGAACGAACGAACAAGCTCGACGCGAGTGAGCGAGTGAGCGAGCGAGCGAGTGCGAGACACAGAAACAGTCAAACAGGCAAACAGGCAAACGGGCAAACGGGCAAACGGGCAAACGGGCAAACAGAGCGCGCTCGCGAGAAACACAACGGCAGTCAGGACAACGTACGACTGGCGGCCGCATCTCGGCGCAGGCGGCGAGCGCCTTGTGCACCGGGTGGCTCTTGAATGCGTTGACATCCTCCGCGCTGTTCATGGCCGTGCCATTGTCCACGGCCACGTACGCCTGCTGGTCCAGAATGTAGTCGAACCTCGGCGCCCACTTCCTCGACCCCAGCCTCGCCGTGTACGAGCAGTTGTCGACCATGAAGGCGACGCCGCGGGCGTGCATGTACGGGTTCAACGAGTCGACGGCCTCGATGATGGACTCGTTGCAGATCTCGCTGTACGGGTGCCCCTTGTCGGACAACGTTTGGACCGTCGCCATCATCACCGCGATGTAGACACCGGCGGTGAACGGGTTGATGGGGATCTCACTCTCCACCCTGTTGGCCCTCACCTCCTTACCGACCTTCCACATGTGCGTCTGGTCGATCTTGCCCATCGGGAACTTGTCGAAGCGCTCGACGGCGGCCACCACCGACTTGATCTCGTTTCCGCACGCGACATCCTCGTAGATCTCGTAACAGATGTCCATCGCCGGTCGGAACGTGGCAGCGTAAGCCTCCTCGAACACCTTCTTATCGGCGTCGTTGAACTGGTTGTACACACCAATCATGCCATCGCGACTGATAATCTTCGTCAGAGGCCCGGTGATGCACTCAACGCTCTGCTTGAACGCCTCCTCGTCGGACATACCCTGGCGAGTGTAGCGCCTGAAGAGCGACTCGACGGCTCCATGCACGCCGCCGAGAATGCAGCAGCGCTCACCATAGATGTCGGACTTGTACTCAGACTCGAGCGTCGTGCAGAAAGCAAACGGAGCGCCGACGCCGATCGCCCAACCCACGGCAATATCGGACGCGTTACCGGTCGCGTCCTGGTGCACGGCGAACGACGCGTTGATCCCTGCATTCGAACACAAACAAGCGAGTACGTACGTGAGTGTGCGAGTGTGCGAGTGAGTGAGAACCCGAGCTCACAGTCGGTCACCAACCGAGTCCAACGGTAATAAAAATACCTACCGGCTCCGTTCACGCTCTTTCCCTGCTCGTACAGGTTCCTCACCGAGGGACCCATCCCCTTGGGAGCAACGAGCACGACGTTGATATCCGGACGGAAGTCGGCCCCGTCATTCTGCATGACGCCCAGCAGGAACCCATGGGACAGCCCCAGCGTGGCCCCAGGCTTCATCGCAGCCAGGATCCTCGGGTACATACGAGCCTGCGCGGCATCAGAGATCAGGCAGATGACCAGATCCGACTTGCTGATGACGTCAAAGACCTCCCCAAGCGTCCCGTCGGCCTCCGTGAAGCCCACCTGCCTCGCCTGATCGTTCGACGAAGAGTCCGGGCGCAGGCCGATCACCACCTTGGTATCCATACCGGCCTCAGCCATCGAATCCCGAAGGTTCTGCGCCTGGGCCGGAGCCTGCGAGCCCCAGCCGATGACGCCGATTTGCTTGATTCCCTTGAAGGCCTCCGGAAGCATCGCGTACTTATCGCGCCCTCCCCTGCAAACAAAGCCCCCCCCAATGTGAGTGAGTGAGTCAACAGCCACGCCACGCCGACGATCGAGGCAACACCCGCGGGCACATGCAGAAAATTCGCACCTGTAAATGTACTCCTCCGTGTCAGCAAACTTCACCAGCTCCTTCTGGAACACCTTGGTGTCATAGTCAAACTTGACGGCGTTGGTCACGACCACCGCACGCCTGGTGATCCCGACCGGCGAGACCGAGGCACGGCGCTGAGAGGCCGAGCGAATGGAAGCCACGGGCGCCTTGGCGGCCAGTGCGAACGAGAACGACATCATCCTTCGAAGTTCAATCGATCGGTGAATGTGTGAATGTGTGAATGTGTGAATGTGTGAATGAATGCACAATGTGAAGAGAGGGAGGCGAAGTGCGGCCCGGCGGGGCCGAGGTCTTGGCTCTATTCCCGATTCCCGGATCATCACCGGGGCCACGAAGACGACGAGACGACGAGACGACTTCACTTCACTCCCCCACATGCATTGTACTCTACGCTCGATCCATACGGGAGAAGGCGTCGGCGTCACCATATAATGCATAGGTTGCATAGGTTGCATAGGTTGCATCCGACCCACCAACAACGACCTTGTTCGATACCACCGCCCACCCAGCCATGAGCGCCCATCTCCTTCCTTGGATGGAGGGCGTGGGCATCTGGTATGACGCGTCGCTCCTTCGCGTCGCGGGAGCCGAGCCGGGCACCATGTCGATCCTTGCTCGGCGGGCGGTCGTGTCTGGTGCCTTGTTGGCGAGGATACCCAAGTCGTCGTGTCTGACGAAGAATACGACGAAGATTGCGGGGATATTGGCTGCCGAGGGGTTCTCGGGGGGCCCGGGACCGGTGAATGCGGTGTGGTACGAGCGGGGGTTGGGGGAAGGGGCTGTGTGGGCCGGGTACTTCCGGAGCATGCGGTCGAGGGAGGCGTTGCCGATCTTCTGGGGGGAGGAGGCGCTCGGGGGGTTGGCGGGGACGGAGGTGTCGTTGGAAGGTATCGCGTCGGACAGGCGGGATGTCGAGGAGGACTATCGGGAGCACGTGTTGGGGTTGGTGGGGTCGTACCCCGGGGTGTTTGGGGAAATGTCCGAGGCGGGGCGGGGACTGGAGGCGTTTCGGGAGGCGGCGAGTCTGGTGGCTTCGAGGGCGTTCGGGGTGGATGGAGAGCACGGGGACGGGATGGTGCCGCTGGCAGACGTGTTTAACCACAAGGTGAGTCGCGTGCAGCTGAACGAAGCGTGGGGGGTGCACGGGGAGGAAGAGGAGGAAGAGGAGGAAGAGGAGGACGAGGAGGACGAGGAGGACGACGAGGACGACGAGGACGAGGAGGACGAGGAGGGTGGAGAAGAGGATGATTGTGGCCGCCGAGGCAATGGTAAGCGCCGGCGGCAGGATGTACCGTCGCCGTCTCGGCCGTCTCGTCTCCCGGACGTGATGCCGTCGGCAGGGGCGGAGGCTCCCGAGCTGTGTGGGATGAAGGAGGCGAATGGTCTGGATTTGAGGTTGCAGATTGCCATCATCGACGACGAGGTGCACGACTGCCTGCAGATTGTCGCCGCGAGTGATGTGGCTGCCGGCAAGGAGGTCTGGAATACCTACGGCGAGCTGAGCAACGACGTGTTGCTGAAGAAGTACGGTGCGTGTCGACATGCAGTTCGCTCTACCCCCCTCACGCTCACCCCCCTCACGCTCACCCGCTCACGCTCAGGGTTCTGTGTTCCGGAGAACCCGTTTGGGTTCGTGACGCTCGATAAAATGGGGATGATCGCCCGCCTTGGCGGCGCCGATCCTGCTTCTCAACGAGATGGGCAAGTCCGGGCGCGTCAGCCGAGTTCCATACCCCCCGAGCTGCTGGATTCCATCCTGTCGGAGACGTCCCTCCTGGACGAGGACGACGAGCCGTTCCTCGTTCACGCGAATGGCCACGTGAACCTGGCGCTGTTTGCGATCCTACGAATGGTGATAGACGGTGCGGTTGACCTGGAGAGCCCACTGATCGTCGAGGCGATGGAGGCGGGCGTGCCGGTGGCGGTCGACGTCGCGCTGCAGACGGAGACGCGGGAGGACGCTGAGGCCAGACGGAGACGCGCGCAGTGCGTTGAGGCCCTATCGTGGGCGTGCGATGCGCGGCGGCGGATGCTCGAGGAGTCGGCGGGGGCGCGTGGCGCCGCAAGGGTGCTCCGGATGAGCGAGTTGGGACTTCTCGACGACTTCGGGTCCCGTTTGAAATCATGTTGAATTGAAGTTGCAGGTTGTCAACGTCCATACATTCGTGTCCGTACACACATGCAGCGTGCCGCAACAATGAGCATGAAGCCCGCGAGTATTTGTCGTCGGGGCGAAGCGTGGCTTCCGGTTCCGAAACGTGGCTTCATTTCGAAGACTGCCGTCCTGCCGACCAAGCGCGACGAGCTCGGAAGGAAATTGCCTGTCGCGCGTCGCACGCGGCTCCTCTCGAGGTCGACCAGTAGCGACGACGCCGATGCCGAAACCGAACGCGATGCCGACAACTCGCCGTCGTCGCCGTCGTCGCCGTCGTCGATGGCCCTGTCGTCGCAGCTGGGCCGGCGGGCGGGCGAGGTGTTCGTGCTCGCCGGGTTCCTGAAGATCCTGATCGTCTGCTTTCCGTTCTCGACCATGGCGATCTCGATGTACTTCCAGGGGCTCTGCGACCTGGGATACTGGGCGGCGCTCAAAATGTTCCCGATCGCGATTGGCATGTTGGCGCTGGCCAAGGTGGTCGTGGACAGGAGACTCCACGAGCGGAGATTCGCACCACTGGCCATCGTCGGCGGTGGCATACTCGCTCTGCTCCTGAGTCGGTGGGCGTTTGCCCGGCCGCGCCCGAGTCCGTTGGACCCCATGCTCGCGCACTACAACAGGGCCCGCGCCGCCGAGGCCGCCGTGACGCAGCGCCGCGAACAGGCGCGGCAGGCGCATAGCGCGAGGAAAAAGAGCCTCGATCCCCCGAAAGAGCTGAAGGAGCGTGCCAAGATGCTGAGAGACAAAGGACGAGGCGGACGGTTTTCTTGATGATGATGTTGATGTCGTTGATTACCCGATATCGTATCGTTTCGCGTCCAAAAGACTAATCCCGCCTCGCGCGGACGCGCCGACCGTCGCGGTGGTGAATCAGGTCGCCGCCGCTCGAGTCGTTGTCGTTCCGGGCGGCCGCCTGCTGATGCTGCACGTGGCTCCGGCTGCGGTAGTGACTCACAGTCGGAGGCGTGGACGCGATCACGCTCAGCAGCTGGCTCTGAAGCTCGGGACACGTCTTGATCATGTAATCGTACGACTCGGTCGCCATGACGGCCTGCAGGTGCTTGGAGACAAATTCCAGGCAGACGCGCTTGAGCTCCTTGGCGTTGTTCTGCTCGGCCAGTGCGAGCGTGGTCGCCACCGTGTCGACGCTGACCGAGTCGCACAGGCGCGCCTCGCAGATGCAGCGGAGTCGGAGCAGCTGGAAGCGGTCAGCGGCAGCCAACAGGTGCTGCGCCAGCGGGACGTCGAGCTTGCTGCCCTGAATTTCCACCGGAAGGTCGTCGGCGTAGGCAAAGTAGAGCAAGATCGTGAATACGGGCGCCTTGATGTCCTTGATGGTGATGTGGTCGGCGTGCGACTCCCTCATCGGGCCCGTCAGCAGTGCCTTGAACACCGGCGACCGCGCCGACAGGATGATCTTGTGTCCCGCGATCTGAGTGCCCTCCACGTCAAACACGACGTCGGTGCACAAGCGGTCCTGGAAAAGGCGCAGCATGTGGCTTCCGAGGTTCGGCGGCGGGACCACGACGCTCTTGGACGGCTTGTCGCTGGCGATTTGCCGCGACAGGGCGCCGCCCGTGCTCACCACCAGCTCGATCTGGTACCGGATGATGATGGTATCGTTCATCAAGAGGCCCCTCGCGGGGTCCTCGAGGATGCTCTTCTTCACGAACTTCCTGTACCCGTGGCAGTTCCTGGCGTTGGGGTCCTGCCTCGCGCACGAAATCTTGACGGCTCCCTGGTCCCTTCGCCGGCCCTTCGAGACGTCCTGGCCTCTGTTGGACTGGTCCACGAGGGTGAACCTGTGGAACGCCCTGACCACGCGGCCGTCCGACGTGCTCACCACGCCCTGGGGAGACTCTGACTCGCCGATGAGCGCAACAAAGAGAGCGCAGTACTCATTTCCGGGCGTCTGCACGCCCGGGAGTTGCGCTGCGACCTGCTGCGGCGTCAGCTCTTGCATCATCGGCAAATCGTTTACCGGAAGGGGGGACGGCGTCAGGGCGATGGCGCGCTGCTGACCGTTCTGACCGTTCTGACCGTTCTGACCGTTCTGATCGTTCTGATCGTTCTGATCGTTCTGGGCGTTCTCTGCCGCTGGCGTCCGCGCGGCCCCGTTGGCGCCACCAGCACCGTTGGCCGCATCTCGTACCGTCAACGCGGCCATGGTATCTCGGGCAGCATTCGCTGCGTTAGCCGCGTTGATTGCGTTGTGAAGATTGGCCACCTCGGCGGAAGAGCGCTTCCCGTCTGGATAAAACAGGAGCACCCACTCGTGGCCGCCCACCTCGAACCGCTCGCTCGCGATCGGCTCGCCGTCTCCAATGCCCTTGATCAGCGAATAGCCCACAATCGTATGCTCGTGCTCGCCGGTGATGGTCTCGGTGACGGTCTTCGATATGGACTTTCCGGGTGTCTGGTTCTTGGACGCGCTTCGGCCCGGGTCGTCGTCGCCGTCCGAGCTCATCGGCGTCATCGCGCCGAACGACAGCTCTGGCAGCCTCCCCATCGTTTCTATCGGCAGGATGGACGGTTGTTCCTCCATGGTGCTGCTATCTCTCCCGGTGGTGCCTTGGGAAGGTCTGCTTCGAGCCTGCTTCAAACGCGGAGTTGTCGAGGCGTTTCGCTGCTGTTGTTCCGAGTCCGAGCCTGCGAGCCAGCTGATAATAGACGCGCGCGTTTCGTCAACCCGCAAGCAATCCACGCGCCGGCACGCTGAGGGTTCGGATACCTGTGTGTTCAGAAGGATTCGGATGATGATTCGGGGGAGGGAATGGACCTCTCTCTCGCCCTCTATCTCTCGGTCGCGGCGCTATCCTCTTCTACCTTGACGGCGCTACACCTGTGGTTCTGCGCGGACCCGGGTTCGTTCAGATCAAAGGAAGTGACTCGATCAAATGGAATGCCATTTGGGCGCAGCGATTTTCCCTCAAGAGGGACACACATGTCCAAATGCCATAAGGTGGTCTCTCTCCGCCCTGTGAATCTCCTATTTCTTTGCCCGCTTCTTCGCTGGCACCTTCCTCTTCGCCGCTGGCTTCTTCGCCGCCGGCTTCTTCGCCGCCGGCTTCTTGGCCTTTGCCTTTGCCCTGCCCCCTCCTTTCGCGGCCGTCGGCCCACCGCTCTCGTCGTCGTCATCGTCGTCCTCCAGCCAGGCCTGCATCGCTTTCTCGTTCTCGTCGCTCCTGAACCGCATATCTTCCCGTAGCTGAACGAACGAGTCCGTGATCATCTCGATCTTGGCGTCCTCACCCTGGAAATTGAGCACCATGATGGTCCCTGGGAACTGGGCGGGCGTCACGGTGTACATCCTTCCCTTAAGGTCGAGCTCGTGGCACTCGACCGTCGACTCGCCCCCGGCGGTCGCGATGCTCCGCTGCAGTATCCGCCCGATCGCACCCGTGTCGCCAGACATGTCCGTGGCGCCGGCGATGGTGTCCTTGGTGGTCTCGAGCTCCAGAAGGAGCTTGCTTCCGGGCAGCTTGTCCGGCACCATCACGTTCACGGACAACTTGTTGCTGTTGTTGGGGATTGCCCCCGGCGACGCCTTTTTCGGCGCCATTGCTGTTTTCGTTGTCGTTGTCGTTGGTGCTGTTGTCGCTGTCGTTGCTGTTGTCGCCGCCCCCGCCCCTGCTGCTGCCGCTGCCGACGTGGGTTTCTTCGCCGGTGACTTTTTCTTGGCCTTGGGCTGCACGTGATGATTTGAGTGGGAGTTCCAAGTGAGGGCTCGTGAGCGCGCGCCAGTCCGATCACCACGAGCGCCGGTGCACGCAGTCGTGAAAACAAACGTGGGGACCTACCGTCGGTTGTGTCGGCGCCTCTTGTGTCGTCGGCGCCTGCGTCTGCGGCAGATCCGTCATGTCAAAATCTTCATTCTTCGGAACCCGAGCGGCGAGTGGGACGTCGTCCTCGCTGTCGGACGAGGACGAGAGCAGGTAGATCATCGGCGTTGCCTTGGTGCCCGTCGACTTCTTCCCCGTCGACTTCTTCCCCGAGTTTTCCGCGGCACCGTCCCCCTTCCGAGCGTTCTCAGGCGTCTCCCGCTCTTTGCTCGCGGCGTCGTCCAGGGGACCCTCCGGCGACTCCTCCTTGTTGGCCCTGAGCCAGCTCGGTATCGAAGAATCGTCCGAGGACGTGTCGTCGAGCAAGACTGCCACCCGTTTACGCTTCATCTTCTCCACCGAGTTGATGTCATCAATCACCTTTCGGCGGAGGACGGGCAGCGAGTCCTCCGAGGAAGACGGTACGGCCGGTGCCATGGTCATCGTTTGAAATTTTGCCGATCGGAGCAGAAAAACCCTCTCTGCTGCTCCAGACGGGGATATCGCGTTCCGAGGATCCGACAGCCAGTGAAGGAGAGAGATTGCGACGTCGAATTGCTATTTAGCTTAGGTACTGAAGACTCGGTGGCCGCGGACGGGGAATTTTCACCTGCTTGCTGGGTTGAGACCCACGAGCCTGCCTCCCATGCCGACACCCGCACCCGCACCCGCACCCACGTGGCCGCGGCTCGGCGGCGTCTGGCGCCCGCCCCCCGGCACGCCCCTCCCTCCCCTCCCTCCCGACGACGGCATCGAAGACACGAGCATCGACGGGCTGCTACGTGCCGGCGTCGACGCATAGGGCGACCCGTACCGCTGCGCTCCGTGTGCTCCGTGCGCGCTGCCGTAGGCAAGGGTCCGCACCGTGTGATGTGGGGACCTGGATCGCGGCATCAGGTTCGTGCTCGGACTGTTGTGGCTGTTGCTGCGCGGCCCGTGGGCCGGTCCCATCGGTGGCAGCGACGGCAGCAGGTTGCCGTGATGCCGGGCGGGATATGCCCCATGTCCCTGGCTGGCCGCCCGGAGGCTCATCGCCTCCTTCGCCTTCTGGCCGTATTTGTCCCGCAGCTCTCGGATGTCCTCCTCCATCTCTCGTTTCTCCCGTCTGAGCGCGTCGACCTGCACCCGCAAGTCCTCGTACCCCTGGTTCATGATACCGATCTTCTTCTTGTAGTGCGCCTCCGTTGCCTGAAGCTTCTGGCTGAGCTTGTCGTACCGCAGCTTGGCGTAGAGGTCGTCCTGCCGACAGCGAAACTGGATCGCGGCGAACGAGAGCGACATGCACGTGTCGACGTCGTGCCCGGCGAGCTGGAGGAGATCCCCGGGCCCGTTTATCCCCGAAGGAATAACGATCTCCCTCCAGGCCATGTCGGCATCATCGGTCGACTTGGTGCAAACGCCGCAGCGCCGGGCGGGAACGATCGATCGTTCGAAGCATTGCCGACAGGCGAGATGGCCGCAGCTGATCGCGACGGCCCCCTCCCCCGGCCGGAGACTCACAAAGCACGTGTTGCAGTACATGACTTACGGTTCGAGGTGTTGCGTGAGAATTTACAGCCGAAGACGGCGAATGACTGAACGAATGAATTTCCAATCAAGGGTCAAAGGACCCCCCCCTCCCAGGCACTCTCGCCACCGCCACTCTCGCCACGTTACGCGCCCTGCTCCCGCGCAACCAACATGTGCCACCATCACGCAACCCACCGCCCGTCCCACCGCCCGTCCCACCGCCCGTCCCACCGCCCGTCCCACCGCCCGTCCCACCGCC
>Ga0181584_10004775_pt1 | contig 10269 bp, 9 predicted proteins | sample 071ome_30_FD_132462 | JGI IMG/M metagenome (GOLD analysis project Ga0181584, IMG submission 132462) | Coastal salt marsh microbial communities from the Groves Creek Marsh, Skidaway Island, Georgia - 071406AT metaG (megahit assembly) | ecosystem: Environmental > Aquatic > Marine > Intertidal zone... | reverse complement strand
TCCGTCTCAAACCCCAGCCCCACCAGGCTCCCCGTCAGCGCCGTACACGCCCCCTCCCCCGCCCTCCCCGCCCCCAACGTCCTCTTCCCCACCCATATCTGCCCATTCATAAACGTCCCCGTCGTCAACACCACCGCCTTGGCCCGATAACTCAACCCAAAGTGCGTCGTCACCCCCGACACCCCCCCATTCCCATCCACCAGCACATCCGTCACCATCCCCTCCCGCACATCCAAATTCTCCTGACCCTGCAACACCCCACGCATATACCCACTATACTCCAACTTATCCGTCTGCGCCCGCAACGCCCACACCGCCGGACCCTTACTCATATTCAGCACCCGCTTCTGCAGATAACACGCATCCGTCGCCCTCCCAATCTCCCCCCCCAACGCATCCACCTCATGCACCAACTGCGACTTCGCAGGACCCCCCACCGCCGGATTACACGGCTGCCACGCAATCTTATCCAACGACATCGTCAACAGCAACGTCTTTGCACCCAACCGAGCGGGCGCCAACGCGGCCTCCACCCCCGCATGCCCAGCACCGACCACCACGACGTCGTACGGCTCGTCGTAGTAATAGACATCGTCGTGATCCGGATGATCCGGAGAGAGCGCGAACGTGGCGCTGATTGGTGTCGTGTGTGTGCGGGCTCCCCACGCCCTGCCGCTCCTGCATCCCGAATTACGGACCGATTCGAACGAATCCCGTCCGGCTCGTACCCCGCTCGCCCTTCCCCTTCCACCAGTCCACGCAGGACCTTGTAAATGACATACCCGTACCCGTGGAGTGGAATGCACGACGCGTGCTGAACCACCCATCGTCAGCGAGTCGAGAAGAAAACTTTGCGAGTCCCTCATCTCTACGCATTGGATTCACCTCTATCCACGTTCCTACACTCTACACGGTAGAATACTCCGTATATCTACCTGTGCGTGACGTTGATTCTTCAACGTCGGCGGGTTGGGGACGAACGAGTCGAAATTCCGCCAAATCTCGCCGAGACGTCTCCCGATTGGTCGAAACCATGCCTGTGGACGTGTCGGGTGCTGATCGAGTCGCCGTCCGGGGGATGTACCCTGTGGAGGGGGCGTTGTCGATGCCGTTGTCGGCGTGGATGACGGGATCGTGGATGCGAGGGGCGGGGGTGACGCTGATTTCCCCCCTTGGTCATGGTGGTGGGTTCGGGCGACAAGTCCCCGTGGTTGCCAGTCCCAAGGAGGAAGACGCGCCGTCGTTGTCGTCGTCTTCGTCGTCATCGTCTTCGAAGAACAACGACGGCAACAGCAAGAAGACGCACATGTCGTGGTCGCAGATCAGCAAGTCGCTGTTGGCCGGGGGGGTCGCGGGCTCGGTGTCTCGGACGGCGGTGGCGCCGTTGGAGCGGTTGAAGATTTTGATGCAGGTGCAGGGGAATGATAAGGTGTATACTGGGGTGTGGCAGGGGACTCGGCATATGTGGCGGCAGGAGGGGGTGCGGGGGCTGTTCAAGGGGAATGGGTTGAATTGTATACGGATCTTTCCGAATCAGGCGATCAAGTTTATGTCGTATGAGCAGTTGTCCAGGAGGATATCGCATTATTTGATGGATCGGGGGGAGGATGGGACGCTGACGCCGCTGTGGCGGTTGGGGGCGGGGAGTGTGGCGGGGGTGATTGGGATGTCGGCGACGTACTGGATGGACATGGTTCGGGGGCGGATCAGTATTCAGGAGGGGACGAGTGGTAAGACGGCGACGAAGACGGCGAAGCCAACGACGAAGGGGACTGTGAAAGCTCCGCAGTATACGGGTATGGTGCATGCGACGCGGTCGATCGTGGCGGAGGAGGGGATTCTGGCGCTGTGGCGGGGGTGGCTGCCGAGTGTGATCGGGGTGATGCCGTATGTGGGGTTGAACTTCTCGGTGTACGAGTCGCTGAAGGAGTACTTGATTAGGAAGAATGAGTATGCGGATGAGCGTGATCTGAGTATCTTTACAAAGCTGAGTTGTGGGGCGGTGGCGGGGACGGCGGGTCAGACGGTGGCGTATCCGTTCGATACCGTGCGGCGGCGGATGCAGGTGAGTGGGTGGGCGGGGGCGCAGACGTTGCACGCGGAGGGGGGACATGCGGTGGCGTACAAGGGGATGGTCGACTGCTTCGTGCGGACGAGCCGGGAGGAGGGGGTGGGGGCCCTGTTCAAGGGGCTGGTGCCCAACTACGTCAAGGTGGTGCCCAGCATCGCCATCGCGTTCGTTACCTACGAGCAAGTCAAGGACTTTCTCGGGGCCGAGCTGCGGCTGGGAAGCGGGTAGGTAGGTTGTTGTTGTTGTTGTTGAGAGAATTTTTCCCCATTTTCACCTTGCAAGGTGCAAATGCACCACCATCTCGATCATACTATCCATCCACATACTATCCATATACTATCCACATACTATCCGGTCAGCACCCCGAGCAGCTCCTCGTCCCTGTACACGACGTACTCCGGCGCGTCCACCCCGCCGTCCCCGAGCTTCACCGGCACGCCCCCAAACTCGGGCAACAGCACCTTGTCTCCGGCCTTCACTCCCACCGGAATCAGATCGCCGGTCAGACTCCTCCGCCCGGGACCCACTGCGATGACCGCCCCCTCGTTCATCTGCAGCGACGGGTGGAACGAAAAGGTGTGAGCGCGCGCGCTGCGTGGGAGGCTTTCAGCGGCCTTCCTTCGAGAAAGATCGGCGACCACCGTCACCCAGCCGGCCGGCCAGCCAGCATCCGCGTACGTACCTTGCTCGCACTCTCCGGCAACAGAATACCTCCAGCGCTCTTCTGTGCGCCGGTGCGTGCTCGCTCGACCAGCACACGGTCAAGGAGCGGGGCGAATTTCTTGATTGCACTCATAATTTCGCCCGGGTCGTCAAATTCTCTGCGACACGACGACGAGGTCAATGCGCGACGCTTGACGATACTTACTGTGCTGTGGTGACCGTTGCCGGTTGCGGTTCAGTGAAATACGCCCAGAAATTTAGAGTGGAGTGCGTTCCTCTATTCTGCCCGACCTCCAGTCGCGACCACTCCCCATACTGATTGTCTTCGTCGTCGTCGTCAGCATGGCACCGTCGTCGTCGTCGTCGTCGTCCACTCGTCGTCGGGGTCCGGTGACGCGGGGGCAGTCGGAATCGGAGGGACCGGCGCGGAGGTCGGCGCGGAATTCGGGGGCGTCTCGGAGCACTGGAAGCGCAGGAAGAAGGAACAGGTCCAGGTCCAAGTCTCAGCGGGGCGGCAGCAGGTCGGCGTCGAAGGTCCCCGAAGCGTCTCCCCTGCTCTTGCTCACCAGGCTCAACACGGAGGAGATCCGTTCCGAACATGGCAACAAGCTTCGGTCGTTCAGGGTGCGCTTGTACTCGACGTTGGTGCTGATGGTCTCGTTTGCGGCGATCATTTACGCGGGTCATGTGCCGTTGATGGGGCTGATTTTTAGCATTCAGACGGTGATGGTGAAGGAGCTGTTTCAGTTGGCTCGGGAGGCGCAGCAGGAGCGCAAGTTGCCCGGGTTTCGGGCACAGCAGTGGTACTTTTATTTCGTGGCGGCGTTCTGGGTGTATGTGCGGTTTGTGAAGAATAACTTGATTGTGGAGATGAGTGGGAGTGTGATGTTGGTGCGGCTGTTGGGAACGTTGGTGCGGAGGCACACGATGGTGAGCTATACATTGTACGCGTGTGGGTTCGGGTGGTTCGTGCTGGGGTTGGAGAAGGGGAGCTATACGTATCAGTTCGGGCAGTTTGCGTGGACCCATATGATTCTCATGACGGTGTTCCTGCCGAGCTCGTTTTTCGTGTCGAATATCTTCGAGGGGATCATCTGGTTTCTGCTCCCGACGTCGCTCGTCATCGTCAACGACATCGCCGCGTACCTCGCCGGGTTTTTCTTCGGGAGGACGCCGCTGATCAAGCTGTCGCCGAAAAAGACGTGGGAAGGGTTTATCGGGGGTACGTTGTGTCGTCGAAACCGTGGGTGGCGACTCGTCGGCGGCACTCGCATCGTATCACACATCGTATCACACACACACATCGCCTGCTCACGCCGCACGCCACCATACCAACAGGCTTTTTCGGGACAATCCTGGCGTCGTGGTACCTGTCGGGATGGATGTCAAAGTCGTCGTGGCTCACGTGTCCTCGCCACGACCTGTCCATCTGGCAGCCGATGGAGTGCACAGAGCCGCCCGAGACGTTCCAGCCCCGAGAATTTGCACCGATCGACGTCGTGAGCCTCTTTGCCGAGCCAAAGTTCATTCAGCGGGTGCAGTACGTGGAGAGCAAGCTGCCGGAAAGCGTCCAACGGCGGATACACGAGATCACGATACACGCGGCACCCATGCAGTTCCACGCCGTGGCGCTCGCGCTGTTTGCGTCCGCCATCGCGCCGTTTGGCGGCTTTTTCGCCTCTGGATTCAAGCGGGGGTTCAACATTAAGGACTTTGGCTCGTCCATCCCTGGGCACGGCGGAATGACGGATCGCATGGATTGCCAGATCGTGATGGCGCTGTTCTCGTACATCTACTACCATGCGTTCACGGACCGGAGCATGGTCACGCTGGCGTCCGTGATGTCGATGGTACTCAAGCTGCGGCCCGTGGACCAGCTCGATCTGTTGCTGCGGGTGGCCAACATGCTCCAGGCCATCGGGTTCCTGCCGGTGGAGATTGTCGAGTCGATCGCCGCGGTGAGGCGGAACCACGGCGGTGGTGACGGTGGTGACGGTGGTGACGATGGTGACGGTGGTGACCACCAGAGCATGGAGGCGCTGTTGCTGGAGACGCCAGGTCAAGCGTGACGTAACGACGGCACGGATCGGCACCGATCTGATCGGGCACAGTGTGGGCGAGCAATTTTATCTACTTGAGCGGCAAAACCGTCTGACAGCGTGACACACACACACGCAATAGAGCATACGAACGAACAGCGTAGCACACACGCAAAGACAAGGGGAGAGAGGAGACCACGACGAGACGCCGAGAGAAAGAACGACGACCGGCATGCGTCTCGTGGACCTGCAACTTCATGCAACAACGCATTACGCCCGGGTCCGGCCGGACCGCCAGGTGCAGAGGCAGATGCGGTCATCGACGGTGCGATTGGGACGCGTGATTGCCAACGCAGAGCCTCAGAGTCGCCGTCGACTCGCGTCCAAGCTCTTCGAGACATACAAAGACCAGATGGTCAGCAGCGAGGACGAGACCGACGTTGACGGGAGCGAGAGCGAAGGCGAGACGGCCGTGGCTGCGACGACGACGACGACGACGACGACAACGATGCAGAAGCGGGAGCGGCGCGCCGGGGGCGGGGGCGGGAGGACCTCTCCGAGGCGGGCGGGCAGGCAGATGGCCGCCGCGCCGGCGCCAGCCTCGTCCTACACGGTGGGAAAGCAGGAGAACGAAATCAAGCGGAGCAAGTACTTTTACATGCGCGAGGACGGGAGCATGAGGCCGGTGACTGGGGTGCACGGCGGCGGCGAGCGGCGGTGGTGGGCCCTGCGGGTCACCATCGGCAGGGAGAAGCAGACGTGCACCAACATCGAGCGGCGGTACCAGCAGCTGCGGGAGGCCGCAGAGGTCGAAGGTACGGCCGATAGCCTGCAAGAGATCGAGACGTGGGACGTGTGGAAGCGGGTGCGGGCGTGGAGTCCAAAGACGGAGAAGATGGGCAACAAGATGGTGCGCTACGAGGGAGGGGGCTGGGTGCTGGTTCAGGCCGTGTTGACGGAAGACATCGCGAGCATTATCAAGGGGAACATCAACATCCTGGGCTACCACCACCGGGAGGTGTTCGAGGGGGAGGAGTTCCCAATCCCCGCGGACAGCGAGCTGGTCGCGTCCCTTGCCGCGTGGCAGGAGGATCTCACGGCGATAACGGAGGAAGAAGTGCGCGAGGAGTTGGGACTCGGTCCGAAGCGCGAGGTGGAGGACTCCTTCGACGACTTTGAGGACTACGGCAGGGGCCGGGAGCGCGGCGGCCGGGACGGCGGTCGCGGACGAGGACGCGACAGGGATGGAGACAGAGGCGGGTATATGGATAGGGACGGTAGTAGGGGTGGGTTGTTCTCGTCCAGCCAGGGCTCGGACGGATGGGATCAGGACGACGGTGCGTCGTCGTGGTACGGCGGAGGCTCTGGCGAGGACGAGGGTCTCCTGCTCGACACGTTTGACGATCCGGTCGGATTTGGAAGCACTCTGGAGAATCGAGACGGCGCGGTCAACGAATTCGGCGCGTGGCTCGGTGACTTTGGTGCGGGCGACGACGGTGGCGACTGGATGATGGGAGCGGCCACGGAGTACGAGGCGAAGGACGAGACGGAAGATGCGAGGAGCTTCAGGTCATCCGCCACGTCGAGCCCGACGCGATCCAACGACGACTTGTCTTGGTGGGACGACGACAACGACGACGACAAGGAAGAGGACAAGGCGACGACGGGAGGCGGACTGTTCACAGACTACGAACCGACGAGCTCGTGGTCCTCCTCGACGGACGAAGTCAGAGGGAACGCGGAAGCGCACGCAGGCTCCGACTCGGACGCAGGCGGTTCGGGTTCGCCGAGGATCGCGGTGGTGGCGGGTGAGTTCAAGGACTTTGAGGGCCGGGTGCTGGCGGAGGGGGGCGACGGGGTCGTCAAGGTGGAAGTGGACGTGTTTGGATTGCCGACGGTGGTCGAGATACGCAGAGAGGACGTCGAGTTCTTGTGAGTGTGTGAAGGGGAAATGGAAACGAAAGGCAGCGTTCGTTGTGAACGAATGAACAACGCGCGTCTCTTCGAGGCAGCACACAACTGTTCTTGTATCATCAAAGCCTCGGCAACGCAACAAGAACGCCTCGATCTCGATCGAGCACCGTCCACGTACGACCTAATAGACGACGAGATAACGACGGGGCGCGGACCACCACCACGGCGCGCGACACCGAGAATTTTGAATTCGAGAACGCTTGCCGTCGATATGCTGCTCGTTGTTTGGCTCCTCCACCTCGCCGCGATGGCGCAAGGTGTTATGTCGAGCCCAGAAGGCGATGCGGCCATCGCGTATGTGCGCAAAATGCTCGACACTGGCTCGGTCGATTTCATCGACGAATCCAGCGCTGGACCGCCGGCCACCAACGCCACCGCCCGCCAGTACGGTGCTGCCAACGTGCCGTTCACCATGTCCCAGGTGACCAGCTTCACCACCTCCAGTACGTGATGTCGCGACGAGTCGTTCGCTTGTCGCATCTCGCTCTCTGCGGCCTCTGGCAGTCACTCTCACTCGCACACTTGATCGACGGCAGATCCCACTGTCGCGCTCGACATTCCGAGTGAACTGTGGCCGTGGAGCTCCACGGGGTGCATCGAGCACACCACTGGGATCCGCGCCGGTACGTTTTCGTCCTTCGTTGTCCGTTCCTCGTTGTTCGTCCTTCCTCTCGTTCGCGTTCCCTCTCACACACCACCGACACGACGGCGACGGCGACCGCGACGGCTGCAGGACAAAAGTGTGTGGCGGCTCTGATTGGTCCCAACATTGCCGTGACGACGGCCAGCTGCTTCTGTTCGTATGGAGGCGCTGTCGAGTTCTCCGCGGCGAACTTCAAGAGCGCCCCGTTTGACGGGGGATCCTATTTTCAGGCAGAGGTCTCCGGCGCTTTTCCCTCTACCTTCTACTGCAGTGGTACCGACACCTGCACGGTGAGTGGTTCGCGCCGCAAGTGCGCCAACGACATTGCCGTCGTCTCGCTGCTGAACATCAACCAGCCGCAAGGGTTGGTCGGCTTGGCTCCGGGCGTGGTGTCCCCGTACTACAGTTTGGGGACGTGCTCGTACAGCTTCGTGTCCAATAATGGATTCACGACCGGGCCAGCAGCCCAGATCACAGCCCTGGGATACGCCATGAATCTCAACGACGGCGCAAGGATGATGCGCACCGACTCGCTGGGCCAGCTCCAGACTCCCAACCAGCTGTACATCGGATCGACCATGCGCGCGGGCTCCACGGGATCTCCCATGCTGGTCAACTTCGGGAACCCGATGTCTAACAGCAATCCGCTGGGCAGTGACTCGAATCCAAACACCATGGTCGGGGTCATCTCTTGGTACAGCGCCCAGGCGAGCGCTGGCGCCAACGACTACACCGTCGGGGGCAGCTGCTTCGCAACGAACTCCCAGTACACGCAGTACACCAACGTCGTAACGCTCGTCAACTCCTACTGTTGCACGCTGAATCTGGAGCAGCGCGCGGCCCAGTGCGACGGTAGGTATCGACCACCTCGAGCCGACAAAGGCGACCCTCTCACTTGCCACGATTCGCTCACTCGCGCGACGCCATTCACTCACTCATTCACTCATTCACTCATTCACTCATTCACTCATTCACTCATTCACTCATTCACTCATTCACTCATTCACTCATTCACTCATTCACTCATTTCCTCTCGTTTTTCTCGTTCCCTCTTGTTCGCCAGACGTGCAAACGTGCCTGGACGACCCGGTGCCGCCGCCGCCGCCAACCCCGCCGCCCGTGACGCCGAGCGATTGGGTCCAGTCGGCCGCGGGAGCCAGTTGCACGGCAACGTGCAGTGGCCTCGGAAGGACGTGCAACCAGGCAGCCCAACGCGCCGTGCTCACGGCCAGCAGTGCTCGCATCGTCTCCCTGTACTACCTGGGAGTCGACACCTCGTCTCTCCCGCTCTTCAGTGGGGTTTACGATGACGGTCCCACTGTTTGGGCGGGCTCCCTGCAATACGAGGGTAGCGCGTCTACCTGCGACGGGTCGTACGCGGACTCGGAAAGGTTCTGCTGCTGCGCGACGACCGCCACGCCCAACTGCCCCATAACCGAGCCCGGAACACCTCCGACTCCGTCCCCGCCTCCTCCCTCGCCACCCCCGCCTCCGACTGGGGGACAGCCTGGCGTGCCGACGAACGTGGCTCAGTCTGGGAACACGGCCAACGCCGTCACCATCACCTGGACGGATGGCGCCGCCGGAACTCCCACCGAGCGGTACAACGTCGAGTGCAAGATCTACCAAGCATCGTGGTCCTCCACGACCATGGCGAGTGTCACGGGAATCCTCAGGGGCACCCAGTCCGCGTCGGTGCCAGTCAACCCCGGTACGCTCTACACGTGCTACGTCGCGGCGTATGACCCCGCCGCCACGCCCGCGTACAACCCCGTGGTCTCTACGGGTATCGTGGTCAGCTACCAGAACAGCGGCACGTGCACTGGACGAGACTTGCTCGATCCGACGTCGTACGGCGCCCCCAGGCGGTGCGACACGGCGGGGGCCACCAGGGAGCAGGCCGAGCAGTTCGAAGAAGACCAGATCGCCGTCTTCGGAAAGCCCGTTTCCAGGATGACCAATGCTGATATCGATTCGAATGGGGTGCTGAACAACTTCGCCGCGACAGTGCCCGTCTGCTGGTACCTCTGTCAGGCGACCCAGACCCTCACCGACTCCCGGCTCGCCCAGCAGCTGACGGTGATGAACAACGCCTATGCCTCGGCGGGAATCTCGTTCTCCCAGCTGAGGAAGTTGAATTGTCGGAATGATCGCGGTAGCGGTACCAGTAGCACGGGGTACACGCAGTGGATGGCCAATCTCGGGTCCAACTCGAACATCGACAGTGGCTGGAGCTATCTCAACAGCCTCACGTCGACGCTCGGGTGGAACGATTGTGTCACCATCTACTCTGGCGACTGGGAGGGCACTGGGCTGCTTGGAATCGCCCAGCTCGGCCTGAACACCTACACGATGCAGTACAACTACCCTACGACGTTCCCCGGCACCGGAAGCGTGTCTCCCTACAATCTTGGAGCCACGATGGTACACGAGACGGGCCACAACTTTTCTCTCGACCACGTGTTCAATCAAGGATGCAGTGGGTTGGGCGACGGAGTCGCCGACACGCCCAATGGCAACACCAACTACGGCTGCCCCGTCGGACAGGACAGTTGTCCGAGCTCGCCCGGAAAGGACGCCATCAACAACTTCATGGACTACACCAACGACTGCTGCATGAACTATTTCAGTCCACAGCAAGCCTTGGCGATGCAGGCCAATATCCAGAGCCGAAAGCCGTCCTGGGTCACGACGCCGGCTGGAAGTAGGAGGTAAGTAGTAGGAGGGGGTAGGGTAGGGCAGTGCAGTGCATCGCATGACGGTACATCACCACCACACTTTCGCACAACATTACAACGGTTCATTCCGATCACCATCAATCACCACATCACTCATCCCGAAGGAACGCCATCCCCGCACCGCGTTCACCAACTGCACGC
>Ga0181584_10004754_pt1 | contig 10286 bp, 6 predicted proteins | sample 071ome_30_FD_132462 | JGI IMG/M metagenome (GOLD analysis project Ga0181584, IMG submission 132462) | Coastal salt marsh microbial communities from the Groves Creek Marsh, Skidaway Island, Georgia - 071406AT metaG (megahit assembly) | ecosystem: Environmental > Aquatic > Marine > Intertidal zone... | reverse complement strand
GACGTCGAGCGCGCGTCGCTCGAACCCGCGCGCGCGACGACGGTGACCAAATGGTCCCAACGCCGACGTCACGTCGCGCTTCGATACGACGCGCGAGACGTCGAGGACGCGCGCGTGGAGGTGACGCGGGCGAATAATCCATCCGGTGGATCTCTCGTGCGCGTCTCCTTCACCGCTCGCGAGTCTTCGTCGTCGGAGGAGGAGGAGGCAAAGGAGAACGCGGAATCGACCGGGACGTCGACGCGTCGACGCCGACGCCACGACGTCTCGCTCGAACTCTACGGCGCCGTCGCCGATGACTCGCGCGTCGAGATCAAAACCACGCATCGCGCGTTGACGATCACGATTCCCAAGACGCACGTCGACGGTTCGCATTGGCCGAGATTACTCCTGAGCGCAGAGAAGACGCGTCTCGTCGTCGTCGATTTCGATTCCTGGCTCGACGAGGACGACGAACGCGCCGCCGACGCCGCGTTTCGGTTCGATCTTCACTCGCTCGAAAATATCGACAATTACGAGGATAAGGCGTATTACTTTCCAGACGTGCGCGACAGCGACGACGACATGCCGGACATGACGGATGTGTACGCGTAGACGCGCGGAGGCGTGCGCTCGCGCGAGCGTCGCGAAAAATTCCTTGTAAAGGCGTCTGCACGAATGATGATGACGATTGATTCGCGCGTCACTCCGCGTCGCGACGCGCCCTCCGCGCGATGCGCGACGACGACGACGGCGACGATGATCCGTCGTCTTCGTCGGTCGATGAGCCCGAACACTTGCTCTGTCCGATCACGCGCGCCATGTTTCGCGACCCCGTCTTCGTGCCGGCGTCTGGGAACACGTACGAACGCGACGCCGTCGCGCGGTTTTGGTCGGCGACGTCGCGCGCGAGGGACCCGTTGACGAATGCGACGCTTCGTTCAAAGTCTGTGTACACGAATTGGGATAAACGACGCGAGGTTGCGGATTGGTTGACGGCGAATCCGACGACGACGCCGAGCGGTTGGGCGTCGAGGACGCCGCCGGCGCCGGAGAAGTGGCGAGACGGGCCGGAGCGCGATCGTGAGGGGGAAAGTACGGTTGGAAGACGCACGATGCGCGCGGTGATGCACGGTGGGGTGATGGTGAAGGTGGTGGCGGTGGCGGCGTTGACGGCGGCGGCGTGGTCGGCTGCGGGGTGGTCGGCGGGCGCCGGCGGTTTCGGAACGGTTTGGCCGAGGAGTGGGACGTCTGGATCGCCGAGGATGCCTCCGATCGATGAATTTGGCGCCGTGGAAGATTTGCCCGCGCCCGCTGGGTCGAGAGTGCGCGTGCGACGCGTGAAGACGGGACCGACGCCGGCGTTGGAAATCGTCGTCCCGGCGCAATCGGTGGACACGGCGAGTCTGTTGTTTAGCGTCCCGTGGTTCGCCATCACGGGGACGTGGACGTACGGCGCGTGGAACGCGGCAAATCCGTTGTTTGCGTCGTTTAGCATTCCGTTTTGGGCGGTCGGGGTGAACATGTTACATCAAGGCGCGACGTCGGCGTTTGAAAACGCGCGCCTGTTGGTGACGGCGGATCGATTCTATCTCGAAAAAGTCATTTTCGATCGACGCATGTTTTTTCTCAGGGGCAACACCGCAGATCTGAGCAAAGCGGCGGTGGAGACGTACGCGTACGTCAACGGGAAACCACAGAGTCACCTGGTGGTGCATCACGGAATCAAATCTCACGTCTTGGCGCGGGGGTTGCATCCGAGCGAGGACGACTTCATCGTCGACCAATTGACGACGTTTCTGAAGAAGCATCGCCGAGGAAACGCTCGCGGGGATGAGAAGATGAAAATCGAGAGCACGACGCCGTTGCTCGCGCGCTCGCGTATGTGAGGGATGACGCGCGCGCGGGCATAATTGTACAAGACCATTTTTGTAAAACGCAAATTTACTCCTCGCGACGATTACGCTCCAACACTGGTTCTAACAGGTACGCCGCCTGGTGATCGACGATGAACTCACCCTCCTTGAATAATCCTTCGACGACTTTGTTTCTCTGAAGCGCGCAGATTTTATTGTGTGCGAGCGGCGAAGGTCCCGGAAAACACACGTTGACGTGCTTCCACGTGACGGAGCGTAAACCGTTCGCCATGCGTCGACGCGCGTCCAGAGCGTCTCCCTTCGATACCGCGTCGCCCGCACTCCCACCCTCGATGACGTATTCCTCGATGATCTGCGGCTTGTCGAGCGACCGCCAGCGTCTCTCGAGATCTCGATCTAAATGTTCCGGACGAATCGCCGCCGTCTCCAAACTGACGAGAAAATCATTCACGCAATTCGAGTACGCGCACCGACGTTCAAACGCCCCCAACGCCGCGATGAAATCGATCGGTTCCTTCGTCTCCGGGTCCGCCATTCTCTCTAAAAGTGGTTTCCTATCGCTCTTCGCGTCGCCGTCGCGAAGCGTGAGCTCCATGATGCTTCTTCCTAAATTTCGCGACCACAAATTTTGCAGCGCGCGCGGCACGAGCTTAAAATAGCCCCACGGCCCCACCCCCAAGTGCGGCGTCGCCGTCGTGAGATACGTGCACGGACTCAACCCCATCATCGTTCCCCGACCGCCGTCTTCGGCGTACATCAACCCGGCGGCGTATCTCGCGTAAATCCCTCCCAGGCTATTTCCGTACAGCGACACGTATCGCAAATTCGGATACTTCGCCTTCACCTCTCTCAATTCCTCCACCAACCGTCTCGCCCCCGCCTCGACGCCGTCAAACGAATTCAAAGGCGCGTTTCTCGTCACCCTGTGCACGACGACCGAGCGCTCGCGCACGAGTCTCGCCTCCATTGCGCATAAATCATCCGGTGTTCCGCCGAGCCCGTGCACGCACGCCACCAGGTGCGTCTTCTCGTCTCTCGTCGCGTGCGCGCGCGCCGCGTTGACGCGACGGCGGAGCGATGGACGACGCACACCCTGCGCGTACGCCCATCGTCGACCTCGTCCGTCGTCTTCCCGCGGTGGCGCGGGCGTCAATCGGCGCACCGAGCTCACGACGCCCACGAGCACGCTCATGACGCAGAGAAAGCTCTGAAGCGCGATCGACGCCGCGAGCTCGCGCGCGCGACGCGCGAGGACGGTGGTGACGGTGTCGACGTCCCGCGCGTCGACGTCGCGGTCGTCCGCGCGGATGGGTGATGGCGCGCGCGCGCGCATCAAAGTGCGGGCGACGCGTGGGTCGCCTCGAGCGCCAACCGCATCTCGCGCCGCGCGCGCGTCGTCGAGCGTCGAGCCGCGCGCGAGACGCGGAGATCACCGACGCCGCATTTTTCGTCGCGCGCGATCGATCGCGCGGGCGAACGCGCGCGCGCACGGAGCGACGAGGGATCGATTCGTCGCGCGGGCTCAACACTAAATTTCGCGCGACAGATTCGATGACGGTGTTCAGGCGCGACGTCGTCGCCCTCGCGCCAGAGATGGACGGATTCGGCAACGAACGCGCGCGTCGCGGTCGGTACTCGCGCGCAAAGTCACCGCCGACGACGTCGACGTCGACGAGAAAGTTGGAAGCCACGCTCGCGGTGGCGGTCGTCGTCCTCGCCGCGGCGGCGTGCGCGCGGTTCGGGTACTCGATCGGTGATCGATTGTACGATTTAGTGAGCGATAGTCGCGCGCAGCGGGCGTCGAAGATGCTCGACGCCGCCGCGGGATTGAGCGGCGAGCGACGGTTGACGGCGGAGAAGATGGAGTTGGACCTGGAACGGTATCCGCGCGCGAGGTGTTTGGACGGGACGCCGGGGGCGTATTACGTCAATTTAGCGATGTCAAAGATGCGCAGAGGGGAGGGGAGGGACGCGAAGGGTGACCCGAGCGTGCTCGGTGATGACGAGCGCGACGAGCGCGGGTACAAGGGGTACGCCACGGAACGCACGTGGATTATTATGTTGCAAGGGGGCGGCGAGTGCGTCGCCGCGCCAGGGTGCGCCGAACGGGCGGGTACGGCGCGCGGGTCGAGCGAGTTATTACCGGACGAGATAGTGTACGATAGAGGGATTCAGGCGGTGGCGTCGGACGACGTGCGGAAGAGTTTACCGTTTTCTAACGCCAACATGGTGACGGTGGCGTACTGTTCGGGAGACTTGTACACGGGGCGCGCGCAAGAGGCGGACGCGGCAGGCATGTGGCACTCCGGGTCGTACATCGTCGAAGCCGTGCTTCAGGAGCTCATTCGAGCGTACGGGATGACGAACGCGGACGTCATCCTCCTCGCGGGACGGAGCGCGGGCGGCATCGGCTTGGTGGCACAGGTGGACGCGTGGGCGGATTTAATTCGCGAGCGACTCCCGGTCGAGGCGAAGAGTTCGGTAAAAATCATCGGCGCACCCTTTGCGGGATTTCACTTTTTCCACAACGAGACGATGTTCATCGACCGCGCCGACGACGCCAAGGAGAAAACGGGCGGCGCGTCTCGACGAGGCGACGACTCGCTCAACTACATTCCGTGGGATGAAGATTCTTTCAAGCGCTACGTCGAGTACTGGCGCGCGCAGGATAGTCTTCCCGAGGCGTGCGTTATGTCGCACGCGGGCGAAGAGTGGCGATGCATCGTCGCCCAACACTCGTTGAAGACGATTCGCACGCCTCTCTTCTTCTCCCAAGCGCTCACCGACTCCGTCGTCATGCGTTTACACGACAATTTCGGCGGCGATCTCACCAAGCGCAAACAAATCAAATTCGCCACCAAGTGGTCGAAAACCATGCGCCGCGCGCTCGCACCCATTCTCAAACATCCGAGCGCCGGATTGTTCGCCGCACAGTGCTACATGCACACCGATTTCGACGACGTCTCCATCGACGGCGTGTCTCATCAGATGGCGCTCGCCGAGTGGGTCTTCCACGAGAAAACCGTGCGTCTCGTCGACTCGTGCGACGGCGTGTCGTGCAACCCGACGTGCAAATCCTCCAGATCCTCGGGCGCGCTCGACCTCGACGGCGGCGGCAACATCGCCGTCGAGGACGATCAAGACGACGAGGAGGAATTGGCGTCGCAAAAGAAGAAATCACGCGACGCCAAGAAATCCCACGCGTCGTCGTCGAGTCAAAAGTCCGACGACGCCGTCGCCGCCGTGGGCACCAACGACGCCGCCGCCACGCGCCGAGACGCGCGCGTCGACTCGCGTCGACTCGACCGCGTCGCCGCGCGACGCGCCAACGTGCGCGCCAAACGCGACGCCGAGACGCACGCGCGCGAGCGCACCACCCCGTAGTCGACCGATACCACCGATGTCACGCGACACGCGCGTAGTTCACACATCCCGCGCGCTCGCGAGTCGTCACATTTCAATTAAACCATCCCCGAGCTCGTACGCCATTCAAACCTCTCCGCCGACAGGTGAATGGGCGCCATTGCGCGCCCATCGCTCATGCCCCCTCGTGCGAGCGCGTCCGCGCCCTCGCGATCGCGACGCGCGTCCGTGACGACGACGACGACGCGACGCACCACCATCGCGCGGTCGTCGAGGTCGACGACGCGCGCGTCGGCGTCGGCGTCGCGCGCCCAGCGCACGGCTGCGATCGCGCGCGATGGGAACGAGGCGGTGGTCGACGAGGACGAGGACGAGGACGAGGACGACGCGATGATCGGCCGGGCGCGAACGGACATGGAATCGTCGCCGACGCCGACGCGGAGGTCGCGCGGACGACGCGCGGCGTCGGCGTCGAGGAGCGGGACGAAACGAAACTTGTCGGCGCGGTTTGAACAGACGGCGAGTGAAAACGCGGGCGGAGACGACGACGACGACGACGACGACGCGGAGGCGACGAGCGGGGAACGACCGTTGGTGAAACGACGGAAATTAACGCTCGCGGAGCGCCTGGTTCGTCGAGTGGAGTTGACGATGACGAGGAGCACGAGTAAGGAGTTGCGAATCATCGACGGTAGACGGTTCGACAGAGCCATGTGCGTCATCGTCGACGACGCCGTCGAAAATGTCGGTGAGGTGGATGTGGCGTGCGCCAAGGCGTTGGAGATGAGCGCCAAGGCGACCGGGTCGAGTTTCGGGCTCACGCCGGTGGGATTACAGACGATGCGGATGGTTGTGGATGGAGGGTGCGGCGACGCGTACGCGTTTCCCGTCGCCGCCGACGCCAAGAGCTACTTGTCGGCGCTGATCGAGGCGGAGGAGCGTTTAGGACCGGAGGTTGCCGCCGTGCCCGTGAAGAAGCGTCGGAGACTCGCGCGCGCGCTCATGAATCTGAGTAATTTCGCCCGCCCGCCGCAGTATCGATACATTGAGCGTGAAAAGTACGACGAAGCCGCGTGTCACATCGCCGACGTGTCCATGGAGACGAACGGGAAGATTGATTTGGCGTGCGCCAAGGCGATTCACGCGAGCGTTCGAGACGGCGGATCGCACTGGGGGATCACGGCGACTGAGCTTAAAACGCTCAAGATGCTCGCGCGAGGGGGGCGCGGTGTTCTCGTGGTTAAATTAGAAGACGACGCGAAGAGATATTTGGAAACCGTCGTGGAAAAGGAAGAGACCTTGTTGACGACGACGACCACCACCACCACCACGAGCGACGACGAAGACACCGAATCCGACGACGAGCCGTCGCCGAAGAGAGCGAAGGCGGGCGTCTTGACGCATCTGATAAAGTTGGTGAGACGCAAGCAATATCGATACATCGACGGCGCGCGATTTGACGAAGACGCATGTAACATCGCCGACGAATCGATGGAGCGCATCGGTCGAATCGATCTCGAGTGTGCGAAGACTATTCACACCGCCATCTTGGAAGGTGGATCGCGTTGGGGAATCACCAACACCGAGTACGCCACCGTGCGGTTATTCATCGACGGCGGACGAGACGACGTCTTGTACATTTGCGACAACGACGCCAAACTCTACCTGTTGAACGTGCTCGGTACCCAAGCAGTGGAGGAAGCCGCGAACGTCACACCTCCCACCAAGGTACACGTTCGACAGGCTCCGGCGAGCGCTCTCCAATCGGCGCTGAAAAATCCACCGCCGTCGGCGTTAAAGACGAACGCGAAATCCGCGAAGAAGAAGGGTGTCATCTTCACGCCTTCGAGACGGTTTCAGACGCGCACGTACGTCCCAAGTCCGACGAGCGGGAACAGCGAAGAAGAGTTTGAAGATGACACCACGGACGAAGAGGAGGAAGAGACGAACGACGACGCGACGGACTCTCGGCTCGAAGAGACTCGAGAGGACGAAGACGAGGAGGATGTCGAACCGACGAGACGTGCGACGGATGACGACGCGATGGTCGTCTACGCGCCGAGCATCATGACGGCATTTTACGATAGCATGCAATTTTGGATGACTCCGGTGAGTGTTCTCGACACCGCCGCTGCGTGCATCATGACGCTGGCTGTTTTTTGCGTCGCGCACGTTTCCGTCATCGCGACGTTCGAGGCCACCATCGCGCCCGCGTCCGTCCTCGCGAAGACGGAGACTTCCATGTAGTTTGTAAAACAACCGACACACATGTATTCTATTCACAGTACAGTACATCTACTACACCGCGCTTAAAAGTCGAGATCGCCGCCCCCCTTGACGCCTCCGCACGCGCCGCCGCTCTTTTTGTCCTCTTCGGGCCGAATTTGCAACGGTTTGATGGCTAATCGTTTACGACGCATCTGTAACGCGTACACGCGGTCCATGCGCGTGAGCGGTGACACGACGCCACCACGGAACTGAAGCTTTCGAACGGAAATGAGTCCGACGCACGTGTGTGGCTCCGGTAAAAGCGACTCGATTTCGCTCGTCGGTCCCTCGAGCGGTTGCACGTCGACGGCGCAATCGAAGAGGTGACGAATGAGCGCGCTCGCGCAAGGAGGCGCGTCGGCGAGCGGAAGAATCATCACACAGACCGCGTTGGCGTCGAACATCAACGCTTTGAGCGCGCGCGCGAGCTCGACGCACGCGTCCCATTCGTCTGCGTCCGTCGGCGTCTCCGGCTCGACGACGACGCGACCGACCTCGCACGCCTTCAACGACCGCACGAACGCGCGCACGAACTCGAAACACCTTGCCCACGGATCATCATCGCTCGAACCGTCTCTAAACGTCGTGTAAGACACGTCCGCACGCGCGAGAATCTCCTCGTCCTCCTCCTTGCTCACGTCGAACGTCTGACAAAAATCCGGCGCGCGCAAATTCCGTCTCTTCTTCTTCCCCGCCGACGCCGACCCCGTCGTCGGCGACGACTCGGACGTCCCCACCGTCTGCCCGAGCCCGACCCTCGAATCGTCCAACGTCCGTCCCTCTTTCAGATACCGCCTATACTGCCACGCGATGCGCAACCCGTCCGCCGCCTCGCCCGCGTCTTCGCGCGGCGCGCCCGACGATTCCTTCCCCCTCGCCTCCGCCTCCGCCTCCGCCTCCGTCTCGCGCGACGATACTCGTCGCGGAAACCCACGCATCGCGCTCGCGCGATCCAACCGCCCTCGACGCACCCAGCACCCTCGATGTCCCGCCGTCGCCGCGCCCTCGGCTAAAAAGTACATTCCAAAAAGCATCTCCCCGTGCGCGCTCGCGCCGTCGCGCGCGCACGCCACGCACGCCCCGAGCGGAACGCCACCGCCGAAGAGCGCGTCCACGTCTCCGTGTCCCGCGGAGACGAGCGCGCGGCCGTGGAGACCGGCGCGCGCGTTCGGAAGCGTCGCGCTCGGTCGAACGCCGTCATCATCCTTTTCTCGCGCGTTCGGACGCGTCGACGGCGACGCGTCCTCCTCGACGACGTCCGGGGACGGCGACGACGTCGGCGCGCGGAATCGTCGACCGCGACGCACGAAACTCGTCGGCGTCGCCATGTCGACCGACGATGAGTGTCGAGCCGCGTTTCACTTCACGTCACTTCATCATTGACCGACGCGTCTCGCGACGCCGCCGACGCCGCGCATGCCCCCGACGCCCGCGCCACCGCGCGCACCGCGCGAATTCGATCTCGTCGTCTACGGCGCGAACGGATTCACGGGCTCGCTCGCCGCCGAGTACCTCGCGAGACGCTACGTCGCCCGACGAAGTCAACATCAAAATGACACCATCCGCGTCGCCTTTGCCGGTCGCGACGCGCGCAAGGTCACCGCGACGCGCGACGCCATCGCGTCGCGTCTCTCGCTCGACGCGCGAGACATGCCCGTGCTCGAGGCGCGCGACGACGCGTCGCTCGACGCCATGTGCGAGAGAACATCCTGCGTGTTGACCTTCGCGGGTCCGTACGACGACGAACCGCGCGGCGAAGGAAACGCGGGTGGATTGGCGCTCGCGCGCGCGTGCGCGACGCGTGGAACCGATTACTGTGACATCACCGGTGAACCTCGGTTCGTGAAGCGCGTCATCGAGGCGTGTGACGAGACGGCGAGGCGAACGGGGGCGGCGTTGGTGTCGTGTTGCGGATACGACTCGATTCCGTGGGACGTCGGGTGTCGCGCGGCGGCGGACGCGGTGCGCGCGAACGGGGGGACGTGTGCGTCTGGATTCGGGCACGCGGGGAAGTCGAGGGGTGGAGTGAGTGGGGGGACGATCGCGAGCGCGGCGAACGCGGTGGGACGACCGCGAGCGGAGACGCGCGGGATGGGGGATCCGTTGTATCTCGCCAAGTGCGCGGGGGGGAGGTTGGAGGACGCGAAGCGACGATGGAGGTCGCCGCAGAGTGGATGGAGGTACGACGAGGACGTCGGAGCGTGGACGATGCCGAGCGTCATGGCGGGGATCAACGCCAAGGTGGTGGGACGGTCGTACGCGCTCGATCCGGAAAAGTATGGGCCGAATTTCGAGTACGATGAGGCGGATTTGTGCGCGTCGAAGAAAAACGCCGTGCTCGGGACGGTGGCGCTCGGTGCGTTCGGCGCAGCGTTTCTCTCGTCGCCGCTGCGTTGGCTCATGCGACGGACGATTTTACCGAAACAGGGCCAGGGGCCGAGCGAGGAGACGCGCGAAAACGGGTACTCGCACGTGTACGTCGTCGTCAAGGGCGAACCTCGCAAAGAGGGCGGCGCCGTCGACGCGTATTGCGCCGAATTCGAGTTTAGAAACGCCGATCCGGGATACAAGGGCACCGCCGCGCTCGCGTGCGAGGCGGCGCTGTGTCTGGCCATTCCGTCCGAACGCGCGCGTCTTCCGTGGGTGCGAAACGGCGGCGGCGGCGGCGTCATGACGCCGAGCGCGTGCATGCAGGACGTCTTGCGCGAACGTTTGGAAAAGTCGGAAAACTTTTCACTCGTCGTCAAGAAGCTAGAAGACACCGTGTTTCTCATCTAGTCTGCCGCCCGCCGCGCATTT
>Ga0181584_10004751_pt1 | contig 10289 bp, 8 predicted proteins | sample 071ome_30_FD_132462 | JGI IMG/M metagenome (GOLD analysis project Ga0181584, IMG submission 132462) | Coastal salt marsh microbial communities from the Groves Creek Marsh, Skidaway Island, Georgia - 071406AT metaG (megahit assembly) | ecosystem: Environmental > Aquatic > Marine > Intertidal zone... | reverse complement strand
CTGTTCCTGTTGCGCCTTCTGGAGTGCGGTGAGCATCACCGCTCTGGATACGGTGCGTGTACTCAAGCAGTGTCGAGATTCGAAGGGTCTGAACATTCACGGGAAGAATCTCGGTTTTTGGTAATGGAATGCAGTCTACACGTGTGAACCACAACGTTTCCCTGGCGTATCCAAAGCTGTGTCGAGCCACAGCATTCCAAAAAATTGCGCCCGTCGCGTGTTGGTCTGAAGTATTGAATGTGGAGCAAAAATACCAGCCCATTGACATGAATGACATCTGAGATAGAGTTTCGGCCTCATGCCCAGGAAGAAACGGGACAATTGCATTCGATTGCGTGGGGTTCGTCATAACAACCTCAAGGATTTTGATTTGGATATTCCGCTTGGGAAGCTGGTCGTGGTGACCGGGCTGAGTGGGTCGGGAAAAAGTTCGCTGGCGTTTGATACGCTTTATGCCGAGGGTCAGCGTCGTTATATCGAAACGTTCACGCCTTACGCGCGCCAGTTTTTCGATCGAATGGATAAACCCAAGGTCGATCGAATCGAGGGCATCCCGCCTGCCATTGCCATTGAACAACGCAATGCTGTCAAGACCACACGATCCACCATAGGGACCATGACCGAGATTTGCGATCACGCCAAAGTGTTGTGGGCGCAGAAAGCGGAGTTGTTTTGTTCGGAATGCGGGGAGTTGGTGCGTGAGGAGGATCCTGGCTTTGTTTGGAAACATTGGTCCGAAGCCGCGTCGGGTGAAACGGTGATGGTCACCTTTGATGTCCCCTTGAGTTCCAAGCTCAGTTTGAGTGAATCGCTTGGTTTGGTGGAGCAGCAGGGATTCGGACGTTTGCTGGTTGATGACGAACCCATGCGTCTGGAGGAATCACTGCCTTCCCTGGAAGGGTTGAAACCTCAACACCTGACGATTGTGCAGGACCGGGTGCGCCTGGATGCCAAATCGCGTTCCAGATTCGTGGAGGCTTGTGAACAGGCTTATCACTTTGGGAAAGGACATTTAACGGTTCGGGTTTTCGAGAGGGATTATCGTAAGGAATCCCGTATGAAGCGACATTCTCTGCACCGGCATTGTTCGCATTGCGATCTTGATTATCGGGAACCGTCACCTTCTTTATTCAGTTTCAACAATCCCGTCGGCGCATGCCCTGAATGCAAAGGGTTTGGCCGGGTGATCACCATCGACCTTATGTCGGCGATTCCAGATACCCGGCTTTCTTTAGCTGAGGGAGTTGTCAAACCTTGGCAAACCGGACATGGAGTGGAGTGTCAGAATGATCTGATGTCTTTCTGTCGCAAACGCAAGGTGCCGACCGATGTGCCGTTTGAGAAACTCCCTAAAAAACTTCAGACCTGGGTGCTGGAAGGAGATCCGGATTACGGCAAGGATGCGGAGCATCAGTGGCCGAAGGCATGGTATGGGGTGAGGGGTTACTTCCGGTGGCTGGAATCGAAGTCATACAAAATGCATGTGCGAGTGCTGCTGGCGCGTTATCGCACTTACAAGATGTGTCCATCATGCTATGGCAATCGTTTGCAACCTGATGCTTTGAATTATCGCATGCCGCTGGAAGGCACTTCGGAGCACGGAATATCTTTGCCTGAATTTTATCGGCTTCCTTTGGGGGAAGCGTTGCGTGCGGTTCAAGGTTGGCGGGATCGATTCAAACCCAAATCGACCGAACCTTTGGGCTTGGTATTGGACGAGATCCAATCGCGTCTGGCATTCATGGTGGATGTCGGCCTGAATTACCTCACTCTGGACCGACCGACGCGCAGCCTTTCCGGTGGGGAAACCGAGCGAGTGAATCTGACCAGCTGTCTTGGCACTCGTCTCGTGAATACGCTTTACGTTTTGGACGAACCCAGTGTGGGGCTGCATCCGCGTGATACGGATCGACTCATTCAGATTTTGCAACAGCTGCGTGATCTGGGGAACACGGTCGTGGTGGTGGAACACGAGGCAAAGATGATGGAAGCAGCCGATCAGATCATTGATATCGGTCCGGGGCATGGTGAATCAGGGGGTAATGTTGTCTTTCAAGGCACTGTTTCGAGATTGCTCAAATCTGCTCAATCACTGACGGGCAAATATCTTTCAGGTAATCTGAACGTTGGTGCGTTCCGGGCGCGTCCGGTGAATCCAAAGTCGAAGTCTGGCTGGTTGCGCATGGAACATGCCAACAAATTCAATCTCAAAGATCTGTCCGTTGACATTCCCTTAAATTGTCTTGTTTGCATTACCGGTGTCAGTGGATCCGGTAAAACAACCTTGGTGCGTGAGGTGTTGATTCCTTTGTTGAAAGACAGTTTGAATCAGGATCTGACGCTCGAGAAAACGTTTGATGACGATGATTCTGATTTGCCGGAATCCGGTGCCGCTTCCAAAGCTGCGAAACTTCGGGGCGGTAAAGCGATCGACGAAACAGTGCTGGTGGATCAATCCCCCATAGGCCGAACCCCGCGATCCAATCCGGCAGTATACGTAGGGGCCTTTGATTCCATTCGAGAACTGTTTGCCCAGACGAAAGACGCCAAGAAAAACAAACTCAAACCGGGCAATTTCAGTTTTAATTCAAAGACCGGGCAGTGTCAGCATTGCAAGGGTGTGGGGTTTGAGAAGATCGAGATGCAGTTTCTGAGCGATATTTTCATCCGCTGTCCCGAGTGCGAAGGGCGTCGCTATCGTCCGCAGATTTTGGAGATCAAGCTGACCGGGGAAAGCGATGGAGATGCCAAACAACCATCACGTTCCTGGAGCATTGCCGATTTGTTGGAAGCGACGGTGGATGAGGTATTGGACTTCCTTCCATCCCTTCCCGAATCACGGCATGTTCAAAAGGCGGGGTATGGGTTGCAATGGCTGCAAAAGGCGGGGCTGGGGTATTTGCAACTGGGTCAACCGGTCAATACCTTGAGCGGAGGGGAAAGCCAACGCCTTAAACTCGTCAAACACCTCACTCAAATATCGGGCATGCGCAATGGTCCGAAGCATTGTCTGTATGTTTTTGATGAACCCACGACCGGACTGCATTTTGAAGATGTGCGGATTCTGCTGAATTTGTTTCAGGAACTGGTGGACGCAGGCCATTCGGTCATCATGATCGAGCATCACATCGATGTGATCAAGAGTTCCGATTGGATTCTCGACCTGGGCCCGGAGGGTGGTGATGGCGGTGGTGAACTGGTGGTGTGCGGGACACCTGAGACGGTTATGAAATGCAAAGGGAGTTTTACAGGGATGGCGTTGCGGGAATTGGTTTGAGTTTGAGCCAAACTGTTTGTTGTTTTCCGCAGATGTCACAGATGAACGCAGATGTAGGGAATAGATTCAGGGAAATGTATGTGTGATAAGCCTGTCTGTGGCACTCTTTCATTCAATAGGTAAACACCATGTTTTTATTTAAATCTGCGATTATCTGCGCCATCTGCGGATAACACCAAATCATTCCCTACTTCGCCATCAAATGCCCATCATACCCTTCTTTGATGAGGAAATGCCAGGCCTCCAGAACGGATGCAGGCATGTCCTGTTCGGTTTGGTATCCGAGTTTGGGGTATTCGATGATGCGCTCCAGGTCGCCGACCATGATTTCGGTGACGAGTTCCCGGGTAATTTCGGCATTGCAGTAATCGTGAAAACCGAGTTGAGGTGATGTGATCTGCCATTCGATTTCCGTCCATTGTTTGCAGAGGGAAGCGTAGGCGCGTCGCTCCATGTAAGGTTTTTGGATGGCGATGGCTTTCTCGATTTGAATGCCTTTTTCTTTCAGAAGTGCTTTGGAGTTTCGTATGTTTTCGCCGGTGTTGGTGGCGTTGGGTTCTTTGAGAATGGCATCCGCCGGGACGCCGCATTCCATGGCGCGTTCGGAAATAAGTTCGGCTTCGGGCTTTTCAAAGACGCCATCGGTCCAGTTTCCATATCCACCGGTGAATAACAGCAGAGGAGCCATGCCGGCGTGATAAAGTTCTGCCGCGCGGTCACCGACGCGCAAATCGTGGCTTCCGAGGATCAGGATCATCCCAGCAGGGATCACTGGTTTTTTTAGGCAATGATAGTCCCAGATTTTTAAAGCAGCCGCTTCGATTTCTGTGTTCCATGGCAAAGATTCCGACATGGGGGCAATTTGCCAAGGATAGGGGATGGAGTCGATTTATATTACAGTCGAAGTGAACGAGAATATGAATCGGTTTCGGGCCCCGCTCAGGCAGATCGTATCGTCCCGATGCGCCCCTCAAGGTATCCTTGAGCAGCTATGCGATTCAAAGAAAACCCCGACGTATCTGAATCGCAAACCCCATTGATCACAATCGAAAACCGATCTGAATGTTGAGAACCGTAGGCTTCCCGAAATGGAAGTTTATTGGTATTCGAACACCACAAGGGGCGCGCCGGGGACGGCACGCGCTACCTGGAGTGTTCGGATGGGGTTGTTGGTTTACACATATCTGTAAGCTTGGTTTGCATTTGCGCGTTATAGTCGTCAACATTTGGGAAATGACGCGTCGTAAGGAAAATATTTTAATTGCCGTATCCACCGTAGTGGCTTTGTCGCTGCTCACCTGGTGGCGCGCCAGTGTGTTGACGATGCAGAAGGACACCGGACCTTTACCCGAGGGGCAACGGTCTTTGAAACCGGTGGAAATGTATGTGGAATCCGGTATGGGTGATATGTTCAAGGAGTTGATGACTGCTTATGAATTGGCTCATGGCATACAAGTCAAAAGGATCCCCCTCCAAACCAGTTCGGTTCAAGAGGTGAAATTGCCCGATTTGAATGCTTCGCGGATTCTCCTCCTGAGTGAATCACAACGTGGTCTGTGGGAACAACTGCCAAACCCATGGGAAGAAAGCCCCGTTTTACCCGATGAAGAGTTGTTGCCGGAGGGCAAAGTCAGACTCTTTCTCATTCATTTTCCGGAGTCCAAGTCCGATCCGAATGTGACGGAAGTGATTCAATATCTCACCAGCGAATCACAGGTGGACTTGCTCTATGGCAATAAATCCCGGTAGAGTCACCTTCATCAACCAAGAAAACGCATGCACAACAACAGCCGATTACTTTTCGAAACCTACGCGCAGAGCTATTTCAAGGATGCGGAACGTATTCTTGAAATCGGACCGTCCGATTTCCCATCTCCATACTGCAAGCTCGCTACCGGAGGGTCGGGGAAATGGGACACCCTGGACATCACCGACGATGAACGGCTCACTTACCGAAACGTCGATCCTTATACGTTTCCGATCGAAGACGAATCTTATGATCTGGTGTTTTCCGCGCAGGTGTTTGAGCATGTTCCCAAAATTTGGGTGTGGATGAAAGAACTGGCGCGTATCACCAAAAAGGATGGTTTGATCATCACCTTGAATCCTGTCAGTTGGCCTTACCACGAACACCCCCAGGATTGCTGGCGCGCTTATCCGGATGGCATGCGGGCGGTTTCCGAGGAGGCGGGTTTGGAAGTGGTGCTTTCCAAGTGCGAGAGTATCGAATCCAAAGGCATCAAAAAGGTGGTCCCCGGAATCGGTATGGAATGGCAAAGCAAGAAGCGTATTTTGATTTCGAAACTGTTGGCACCACTCGGATTTCCGATGGAAGCGGCCTTTGATACGGTGACTGTTGCTCGCAAGCCCTGATCCAAGCTGATAGGCTCTACTCCTTTTCCATGATGGATGGAGAATCTGTAAAAGAAGAGTATATCAAAGACCGCCGAGCTATGAGCTTTGCGGGTTACAAACGAGAGGACCTGGGAGATCTCGTGCGACAGACTCCATGTGAAGGCAAAGGAGGAGGCTGGGTATATTTCCCGCAGTTTGACGAGTGGGATGCGGATCGAATCATCGAGGAACAGATTGAATTTTTCAGGGATGCCGGTCTTGAGTTTGAGTGGAAGGTGTATGATTTCGATCAACCGGATTCAATTGCTCAAAAGTTGGTTCAACATGGTTTCAGTCAGGGAGAACCCGAACATTTGATGGTGTTCGATCTTGAGAAGACTCCTTCCAGATCGTTCGCATTGCATGAAGGGATTCGTATTGAAGCGGTTCAAGGTAAGGAAGATTTTCAGTCCATGCGGCGTTTACAGGAGGAAATATGGGATCGGGATCTCGCTTGGCTTTTTGATTATATCGCCGGAAATTCGGATGTTTTTTCCTGTTACGTTGCCAGGGAAGGAGACGAGGTTGTCGGATCCGGATGGGTGGAGTATTCACCCGGATCTCAGTTTCCCGAACTGCATGGGGGAGCTGTGATTCCGAGACTTCGCCAAAAAGGGATCTATTCTGCCTTACTGGCCACGCGTTTAAAGGAAGCTGCGTCCAAAGGCCATCGTTTTCTGTCGGTGGATGCGGCTCCGATGAGTAAACCGATCCTTGAGCGCAAGGGGTTTGTCAGTCTGGCTGTGACTTGGCCGTATAGTTTTGGTGCGGGGGATTAGCCTTTGTTGAACCGATCCTATTCATCTGCTTCCCCGGCTGCGATGGCGATTGCGCTCACCAGGACCAGCAAAAGCGGTATTCGAATGATCCATTTTCTTAAGGCCATGATTGAGATATGGGTGACACTCTGGTCATTCATCATAAAATTTCAACTAGTTTATTTCAAAGTAGATGTGTTTTTTATGCACTGAGATTTTCATTTGCTTGAGGGGGTTTTGGTAATGGAGATGGGTCTATTTCTGTCGAGACGTAGAGAGGTTCAGGTTTGCAGCGTTTTGACCCGATTTGGGTATGTGGAATGTATCCAGAGCGGTGCTGCACACCGCAGTCCAGAGTGCGGCAGTGTTATTTTGGCAATTTCGGAATGGGAGTGAATCCTCGCTTTCCAGGCAAACAATAGATTGCCAAAACCCATCGTTTTGTCTTTGCTCCCCTGTTGGTAGTGGCAGTTCTTGCCGTTTCCAACCTTGAAAACCTTAATTCTGAACTTGGACTATGAAAACTGAACCGCTGTCTTCAGCGGAATTATCTGAACTGATCCTTGGGTTGAACCGGCTTGCCCGCAACCTTTGGTGGACCTGGAACCAGGAGGCTCAGGAAATCTTTCAAAAGCTTTCTCCGCGTGCCTGGCAAAACCTGTATCACAACGCGGTTGCCGTGTTGCACGAGGTATCCGATTACGAACTCCGTACCCGTTTGCAGGAGCCGGCTTTAGCCGCTGCTGTTCGGGAGGTGTTGGAAAAATTCGATGCCTACATGAACGAGCCCAATACCTGGGCTGCTGAAAATGCACAGAAGTTGAACGACAAACCCGTCGCTTATTTCTCGGCTGAGTTTGGTCTCAGCGAGACCTTGCCCATTGCTGCGGGAGGTCTCGGCATCCTGGCGGGTGATCACGCGAAATCGGCCAGTGATCTGGGATTGCCTTTTGTTGGCATCAGTCTGTTCTATCGTCAGGGCTACTTCATGCAGACCATCAACGAGGAAAACTGGCAGACGGAATACTATTCCATGCTCAACCCTCGCAACCTGCCCATGGAGGCTGTGCTCGACGCCAAAGGCGAACAGTTGACCTGCATGGTGCAGATCGCCACGAGCCAGGTGAAGTTCAAGGTGTGGCGGGTCAATGTAGGACGCATTCCGCTTTACCTCATGGACACCAACCTGCCTGAGAACGAGGAGCATTATCGTGATCTTACCTTGCGGGTTTACGGTGGCGACAGCACGACGCGCATCATGCAGGAAATTCTGCTCGGTGTCGGTGGTGTGAAAATGTTGCGAGCGCTGGGTCTTGAGCCTTCCGTGTTTCACATGAATGAAGGGCACGCCGCGTTTCTTACTTTGGAACTGATGCGTGAGAAGTTGGCTGCCGGCAGTTCTCTGGATGAAGCCAAAGAGCAGACCACAAAGGAATGTATTTTCACTACACATACCCCCGTGGAAGCCGGGCATGATCGTTTCACCAGCGATCTGGTGCAATATGCCGCAAATCGCTTTGCCTCCAACCTCAACATTTCCCATCAGGAATTCATGGACATGGGGCGGGTGCAGCAGGGTGATGAATCCGAACCGTTCTGCATGACCGTTCTGGCACTCAAGTATTCGCGCACTGCCAATGGTGTGAGTGAACTGCACGGTGAAATCAGCCGGCAGATGTGGCAGGGGCTTTATCCCGGCAAATCCGTGGATGAAGTGCCGATCGGGCACATCACCAACGGTGTACATGTTGCCGGTTGGATGAAAGGGCCGTTGCGCCGTTTCTTCCGTCGTCGTTTGGGTGAGGGTTGGGAGAAGGATTTGAACACGCCCGAGTTCTGGCAACGTATGGAGGATCCTGAATTTGTTTCCGATGAGGAGATCTGGGCTTTGCGTTCACTGTTGCGTCGTGAGTTGATCGAGTTTGCGCGCCGGCGCCTCTTGATTCAGGGCCAGAGTCTGAAGCGCGAGAACTTCATTAATTATGATCAGTTGTTGAATCCTGACGTCTTGACCATTGGTTTTGCCCGTCGTTTTGCAACTTACAAGCGTGCCCCTCTGATCTTCCAACAGTTCGAGCACATCGTCAAACTGGTCAAGGACAAGCAGCGCCCGATTCAGTTTATCTTCGCCGGAAAAGCTCATCCCCGTGATGATGAAGGTAAGCGTTTCATTCAACACATCATCCACCTCAGCAAACACACGGAATTGCATGGACACCTGGTGTTCCTTGAGAACTATGACATCCATGTGGCCCGTCAGATGGTTTCCGGTTGTGATGTGTGGTTGAACAATCCGCGACGACCACTGGAAGCTTCCGGCACCAGTGGACAGAAAACTTCCGCTCACGGTTGTCTGAACATGAGCATCATGGATGGCTGGTGGCGTGAAGGGTTTGATGGCACCAATGGCTTTGCCATCGGTCCGGATTCACATCCCGATTCCGTCGAAGAGCAGGATCGTGTCGACAGCGAAAACCTATACAAGGTTCTCAATGACGAGGTGATTTCCACTTTCTACAATCGCGATGCCGCCGGTGTGCCACGTCAGTGGATTCAAAAGATCCGCCGATCCATCTCCACCTTGACGCCGGAATACAATACCTGGCGCATGGTGCAGGATTACGCCAATAAGTATTACCTGACTGGCGAATAATTCAACCAACCCGGCCGGTTCCGTTTGTGGGGTCGGCCGGGTTATTCTTTTACATGTCTGTTTCCCTTCAATCTGCAACTCCTGACAGCCTCAAGGATCATCTCAAGGAGTGGGGAGAACCTGCGTATCGGGGAGATCAGATTCTCGATTGGGTCTATCGAAAGCGTGTGGCGTCCATCGACGAGATGTCCAATCTCTCCAAAAAACTACGAGAGAGATTGGGTGCAGATTTTCGATGTGTCCTGCCTGCATGCGTTCGAAAACAGGGAGGGGACGACACCACTCAAAAATTTCTCTGGCGGCTCGAAGATGGCGCCATGGTGGAAAGTGTATTGATCCCCGCCAATCCCGCACTATACGGAGAAGCCAGCGATCGTCATACTTTGTGTGTTTCGACACAAGTGGGATGTGCATATGGATGCAAGTTCTGCGCCAGCGGTTTGGATGGGTGGAAGCGTAATTTATTGCCCGAGGAAATTGTCGGACAATTACTCGCGGTGGAGCATCATTTTCGATCCAAACTAGGCAGGGAACAGGATCGCAAGGTGAACAATCTTGTCATCATGGGCATGGGGGAACCGATGGCCAATTACGAGCACCTTATGCAGGCGCTTTCGATTGTGAATGCGTCGTGGGGATGCAACATCGGAGCCCGCAAAATCACTATTTCCACCAGCGGCCTGGCACCACAGATCGAAGCTTTGGCCAGGGAACCTTATCAGTTTCGACTGGCGATTTCATTGCATGGTGCCACCGATGATGTGCGTTCTCAGATCATGCCGGTGAACCGGAAGTATCCCATTCAGGTGCTCATGGATGCCTGTCAGACTTACATCCGTGAGAAGGGGAAGATGATCACATTCGAATACATTTTGATCGCAGGGGTGAATGATAGTGCGGATCAAGTGGCGCCATTGGCTGACTGGGCTCAAAAGATGCACGCAAAGGTCAACCTGATTCCTTATAATTCAGTGGACGGGCTTTCCTGGAAACGCCCGGTTGAAGACGTTCAAGAGAACTTTTTGGAAGGCCTGCTCCAACGTGGCGTTAAAGCAACCCTACGCCGGGAAAAAGGCCATGACATCGATGCTGCCTGCGGCCAATTGCGTTTGAAGGTTGAAAAAGAAGGGTAGAACGGAACAGCTCACAAGGTAGCAAGGGGGAGTCCCTGACCCAATAAGGTAGCGACGGGCCGGGGACGACCCGT
>Ga0181584_10004746_pt1 | contig 10291 bp, 10 predicted proteins | sample 071ome_30_FD_132462 | JGI IMG/M metagenome (GOLD analysis project Ga0181584, IMG submission 132462) | Coastal salt marsh microbial communities from the Groves Creek Marsh, Skidaway Island, Georgia - 071406AT metaG (megahit assembly) | ecosystem: Environmental > Aquatic > Marine > Intertidal... | reverse complement strand
GGCCTTATCACGTTTTTTTTGTTCGTACAAAAATTTCTTGTACTCCAATATTTTACAAACAGGAGGGGAAGCTTTTGGTGAAATTTCAACTAGATCGAGTTCCAATTCCTGAGCTAGGGCAAGTGCTTTACTTAATGAGTAAACACCAACTTCTACATTATCACCCACAAGGCGTACCTCCTGAGCAATAATCTTTTGGTTGATCCTGTGGGGATCTTCCTTAAAAACCCTTCCTGGGTTGTTCGATCTTCTTCTTCGTATTGCTATGTCGCGTTCTTTTTAGTTAAACTTCAAAGGTAGCTTGGCTCTCCTTTATTTCTTTTTTGAGTTGTTCTACAACCTGTTCTATTTCGAAACTTCCGATGTCACCTTCTTGATGCTTTCGCAACGAAACGGTCTCATTTTCAGCTTCTTTTTCTCCTAGGATAATCATATAGGGGACTTTGGATAATTCGGACTCTCGAATTTTTTTCCCAATGGTCTCATTACGATCATCTAAGAGGGCGCGAATTTCGTGATTTTCCAAGAAATTTAAAACTTTTTGAGCGTAATTTTTATGTTTTTCACTTACACAAAGAATATTTACCTGATGGGGCATCAACCACAGGGGAAAATTTCCTCCTGTATGCTCCAGAAGAATTGCCACGAAACGTTCCATACTTCCAAAGGGAGCGCGGTGAATCATCACGGGTCGGTGTAGTTCATTGTCGCTGCTTTTGTAGGTCAATTCAAAGCGTTCAGGCAGGTTGTAATCCACCTGTATGGTGCCCAACTGCCATTTTCTTCCCAAAGCATCTTTGACCATAAAATCCAATTTAGGTCCGTAGAAGGCTGCTTCTCCTGTTTCGATGACATAGTCCAGGTTTTTTTCTTGGGCTGCATTGATGATGGCTTGCTCTGCAAGCTCCCAATTTTCCGTAGCTCCAATGTATTTTTCTGGTTTTTCAGGGTCTCGCAGCGAGACTTGTGCGGTAAAATTTTCAAAACCTAAGGAGCTGAAAACATAAAGAACCAAATCAATCACTTTTTTAAATTCTTCATCCAGTTGCTCTGGCATACAAAAAATATGCGCATCGTCTTGAGTGAAACCGCGTACTCTTGTCAAACCATGTAATTCACCACTTTGTTCATAGCGGTATACCGTTCCAAATTCTGCATAGCGTTTCGGTAAATCGCGGTAGCTCCAAGGTTTGGTTTTGTAAATCTCACAATGATGCGGACAGTTCATGGGTTTGAGCAGAAATTCCTCACCTTCTGCAGGGGTTTGTATGGGTTGGAAACTGTCTGCACCGTATTTTTCATAGTGTCCAGAGGTCATGTAAAGTTCTTTGTTTCCAATATGAGGAGAAATGACTTGTTCGTAACCTGCTCTGGTTTGTGCTTTTTTAAGGAAATTTTCCAAACGTTCGCGAAGGGCTGTTCCTTTAGGCAACCAAAGGGGTAGCCCTTGGCCCACCTTTTGTGAAAAAGTGAACAGTTCCAGTTCTTTACCTAATTTTCTGTGGTCTCTTTTTTTGGCTTCTTCCAAAAGAGCGAGATATTCGGCAAGTTCTTTTTGCTTGGGAAATGAGATGCCGTAAATCCTTGTGAGCTGAGGTTTGGTTTCATCTCCACGCCAGTAGGCACCAGCCACATTGAGGAGTTTTACTGCTTTTACAAAACCGGTATGAGGAATGTGTCCGCCTCGGCACAAATCAGTAAAGTCTGCATGATCACAAAAGCTAATGGTACCGTCCTCAAGGTTTTCTATAAGTTCTAGCTTAAAGGGATTTTGCTCTTTTTGATAAAAGGCGAGTGCCTCTGCTTTACTGCTCATTCGCATTTTGAATTCAAACTTTTCTCGAGCAAAGTCTAAAAACTGTTTTTCCAGCGCAGGAAGGTCCTTTTCTGAAAAAGAGGCAGTTCCAAAATCGACATCGTAGTAAAAACCGTTTTCAATGGCGGGTCCTATGGTAAGCTTCGCCTCAGGATAAAGCGCTAGTATACTTTGGGCAAGGAGGTGGGCAGAGGAGTGCCAAAAAGCAGTTTTCCCCTCCTGATCGTTCCAGGTATAAAGTTGTAAGTTTCCATCCTCTTCTAGTGGAGTAACAGCCTCTACTGTTTTGCCGTTAAAGGAGGCAGATAATACGTTCCTTGCAAGTCCTTCGCTGATGCTTTGTGCGATTTCAAATGCAGTGGTGCCCTTTTCGTAAGTACGAACCGATTGGTCTGGAAAACGAATTTCAATCATAATGTAGTTTAAAAAGCAGTGCAAAGATAGGGGGTCTTGTGCTGGGATACAACGCCCACCTAAAGATTCCTGTTTTTTCGTTCCCCAAGAAGGGCTTTTACCAAGGTTCTAATACCTGAAAAACCGTTGTAAAAAGCGATCACTAATAGCACCAAGCCCATTATGAGTACAGGATAATAAAACGGATGCTCCTGATTTTTAAATGCCTGATGCACTACGACAGGACCTGTAAAACAACAGAGTAAACAGAATGCCATTTTTTTTAATCCCTTTTGAAGTAAAGCTTTGTTCATTGTAGAAGCCTTGGACGATAAAGATACTAAAATGAAGTTGTGGTTTTTGAACTAGAATGCCCCAATAAAGTTTGAATATGTCTTAAACTTACCCCTTGTCCCAATAAATGTGTTGCAAAACCATGGCCTAACATATGAGGAGTTACACTTTTTCTAAGAGCCGCTTTTTTTGTTCCAGTTTTTAAAATTGAACCAACTCCTTTTGGGCCATAAGTAAAAAGTACCTTGACCAAGGATTTATCGCGATATATATTGGGTATGAGCTGTAGGTTTTTCATGCTGAAAGAACAGATTTGGGTTCTGTACTCTCAAATATAGAAAAAAATTTTAGGAGTTTTGAAAGGCGTTAATTGCTTCGCGGATGTTTTTGTGTTTTGTCAATAAGTCCTTTGCTGTGTCTAGAGAAACATTGAGTTCCTCCATTACTATGCGTTGTGCACGGTCCACAAGCTTTTTATTTTTAAGCTGCATGTCTACCATTTTATTGCCTTTGACATGACCCAATTGAATCATCGTAGCGGTGGTGATGCTGTTGAGTATTAATTTTTGTGCAGTTCCTGCTTTCATTCGGGAGCTGCCCGTAACAAATTCAGGACCAACAACTACTTCTATCGGATAGTCGCTCACCGCTGCCAGGGGACTGTTTTGATTACAGACAATACACCCTGTGGGGATTTTGTTTTTTTGTGCTTCTTTGAGCCCTCCTACTACGTAAGGAGTCGTACCAGAAGCAGCTATCCCGATTAAGACATCTTTTACAGAAATTTTGTGCTTTTCTAGATCTTTCCAGGCCTGTTGGGGGTCATCTTCTGCATGTTCTACAGAGTTGCGAAGGGCATAATCCCCACCAGCCATTAGACCCACCACTAGATCTGGGGAGGTGCCATAGGTGGGTGGACATTCTGAGGCATCCAAAACCCCAAGACGGCCACTAGTACCTGCTCCAATATAAAAGAGCCGACCTCCGTTTTTGAGTTGTTCGACCACTTTTGTGATCAATGCTTCTGTTTGATCTCTCACAGCGACCACTGCCGCTACTGCCTTTTGATCCTCTTGGTGCATCCCCTCAAGGAGCTCTTTGATGCTCTTTTTTTCTAAATCGCTATGAAGAGAATCGGACTCTGTTATTTTTTTAAATGTCATGTGTTAAAGATAAGAAGCAATTACAAATTAAGTTACAGAACCTTTAAAATAAAAACACCCCGACGATATAGCCGGGGTGTTAATCCTTATGGAAACTCTGCAGATTTAATTTAGTTTTGTTTTGTTTCTAGATTTTCTTTCAATGCGGTTAGAAATTGCTGTGTGGTGAGATAATGGGTTTGATCCATTTTCTCTCCGTGAATGAGTAGGGCCAAGTCTTTGGTCATTTTACCATTTTCTACAGTTTCTACACATACATTTTCTAGAGTAGTACAGAAATCAATCAAGTCTTGATTTCCATCCAGTTTCCCTCTGTGGGCCAAACCTCTTGTCCATGCAAATATGGAAGCGATGGGGTTTGTTGAGGTTTCTTTACCCTGTTGATACTGTCTGTAGTGACGCGTTACTGTGCCGTGTGCGGCCTCAGCTTCCATTGTTTTACCGTCGGGGGTAACTAGAGTAGAGGTCATGAGTCCTAGAGAGCCAAAGCCTTGCGCAACCGTATCGGATTGAACGTCACCGTCGTAGTTTTTACACGCCCAAACAAAACCACCGTTCCATTTCATTGCTGCAGCCACCATATCGTCAATGAGGCGGTGTTCGTAACTGATTCCAGCAGCTTCAAAACGCTCTTTGAACTCGTTGTCAAAAACCTCTTGGAAGATGTCTTTAAAACGTCCGTCATAGGCTTTAAGAATGGTGTTCTTTGTTGATAGATACAAAGGCCACCCTTTGTCCAAAGCACGATTCATACAAGAGCGAGCGAAACCGTAAATAGAAGAGTCGATGTTATACATAGACATGGCAACCCCATTTTCTTGGAAGTGATAGACTTCCCACGTTTTAGGAGTGCCTCCGTCGTCTGGAGTAAAGGTCATGGTCAGTTTTCCTTTTCCTGTGGTTACCGTATCTGCCGCTTTGTACTGATCTCCAAACGCATGTCGTCCGATACAAATGGGTTTTGTCCATCCCTTTACATAACGCGGTACGTTTTTCATGATGATGGGTTCTCTAAAAACGGTTCCTCCCACTATGTTACGGATGGTGCCGTTAGGAGAGCGCCACATATTGGACAGGTTAAATTCTTTAACTCTACCTTCGTCTGGAGTGATGGTGGCACACTTGATACCTACGTTGTGTTTTTTGATGGCGTGTGCTGCTTGAACTGTGATTTTATCTTCTGTGGCATCACGTGAAGTAACAGAAAGGTCGTAGTATTCTATTTGTAAATCTAAGTAGGGGAGTATGAGTTGGTCTTTGATGAATTTCCAAATGATACGAGTCATTTCGTCTCCATCCATCTCCACTACAGGGTTTGCAACTTTAATCTTAGACATGCGTTTAAATTTAGGTTTTGGTTTGCAAATATAAGTTAGTGTTCTTTATTTAAGGAGTTTAGCCAAAAAAAAACCGCTATGGAGCGGTTTTAAAATTTTAAGCTTCTTTGATACGGGCTTTTTTACCTCGTAAGTTTTTAAAGTAATAAATACGCGAACGGCGCACTTTACCTTTTTTGTTCACTTCAATTTTTTCTAATGTAGGTAAATTAATGGGAAAGATACGTTCTACTCCCACCGTACCAGACATTTTTCTGATGGTAAAAGTTTTAGATAATCCTTGTCCTTTAATTTGAATCACGACACCTTTAAAAAACTGAGTACGGACCTTTTCACCTTCTCGAATTTGGTAGTACACGGTAAGTGTATCACCAGCACTAAATTCAGGAAATTCCTTTTTGGTGATGTATTCGTTTTGTACGTAAGCAACTAAATCTTCCATTTTTTTGGAGTATTAAATATTTTAAAAGTCAACATTCACGATTATCGTCAGCGGTTAATCTTTTCGTGCTGCAAAATTAAACTTTATTTTTAGGTAAACAATTCTGGATTCCAATAAAAAAACTCTTTTTCTCAATTTTAAATTATTCCAGTAGGTCGGGTCTGCGGGTTTGGGTATGTTCTAAAGCCTTTTTTTCTCTCCATTCCTCTACTTTAGGTGTGTTTCCAGAAGTGAGTATTTCGGGTACTTTCCACCCTTTATATTCCGCAGGGCGGGTGTAGATGGGCGGTGCTAAAAGATTGTCTTGGAAGCTGTCGGTTAGCGCAGAAGATTCATCGCCAAGTACACCAGGGATTAAACGGATCATACTATCACAGAGTACAGCAGCGGCAAGTTCTCCTCCTGAGAGTACAAAGTCTCCAACTGAAATCTCGTGAGTGATCAGGTGGTCGCGTACACGCTGATCTACTCCTTTGTAATGCCCACACAATAAAATGATGTTTTCTAAAGTCGATAAATGGTTGGCTTGTTGTTGGTTTAAGGTGGTTCCATCGGGTGTGAGGTAGATTACTGCGTCGTAATCTCTTTCTTTCTTCAATAGTTCAATACAGCGGTCTATGGGTTCAATCATTAAGACCATACCTGCTCCACCTCCAAAGGGGTAGTCATCAACCTGCTTTTGTTTGTTAGAACTATAGGTTCTCAAATCGTGAAAGTGAACCCTTGCTTTTCCAGACTCGATTGCTCGTTTTAAGATGGATGCTTCGAAAGGACTTTTCAGTAGTTCTGGAAAAAGGGTTATGATGTCAATTCGCATCGGTATTGATTTTGTACCAACAAAAATAAAAAAAGTCGCAGTACAACTGCGACTTTAAATTTGAGTATGCTTTGATGATTAATATTGTAAAAGGATTTTTTCCTTTTCACCGGAGGGGTTAAGAAAAAGAATGCTTTGAATGTCGCTGGGTTGGTAGCCTTTGATATCAGAAATTTTACCTACTTCTTTACCATTTACTTCAAGAATGACATGACCGTTATCAATTCCGTTTTGATAGAGTCTACGGTTGTTCATGTTTGAAATATAGAGGCCTTCGTCCGTGCCGTATTCCTTCTGTTGTTCCGGTGTAAGTTCTCGTACCTCCATGTAAAAAAAGACAGCGCGATTTATTTTTTCAAGTCGAACAATTGTCTTTTTTTCAGATCCGTCACGTTTGTAAATAACCGCTACTTTTTCTCCTGGGCGTTTACTAGCCAAATACCCTGAAAGATCCGCAAATTTATTGATTGTAATTCCATCCACACTTTTTATGATGTCTCCAGGTTGGAGCCCTGCTATATCTGCCCCCAATCCTTTCTCAAGATCTGTGATGTAAAAACCTTCGGTTTCTTCTACCTCAAAACGTTCTGCAAAATTAGCATCTAATGCCTGACCCATTACACCTAAAAGGCCACGCTGCACATCTCCGTATTCAATGAGATCTTCAAATACCTTACGTGCTACATTGCTCGGTACGGCAAAAGAGTAGCCTACAAATCCACCAGAGACTGAGGTAATGGCGGTATTGATTCCTATCAACTCTCCACGTGTATTTACTAAGGCACCACCGCTATTACCTCGGTTAACTGCTGCATCTGTTTGAATATAGGATTCATTCACTCCATCTGTTTTGTTGAGGTCTCGGGATTTTGCACTTATGATTCCAGCAGTTACGGTCGAGTTCAGATTAAATGGATTTCCTACTGCTAGAACCCATTCTCCAATTCGAGTGGCATCAGAATTGCCAAAATACACATGGGGTAGGGGTGCTTCTGCATCAATTTTTAGTACAGCAATGTCTGTATCAGGATCAGTACCAACAACAGTAGCTTGGTAGGACTTGTTGTTATTGGTCGTTATTTCAATAGAATTATTGTTTTCAATTACGTGGTTGTTGGTTATGATATAACCGTCTGGTGAAACGATTACTCCAGATCCGGTTCCAATACGTTCCGGAGCTTCATCTGTACCGTAAAAAAATTGATAAAATGATGGTTGATTAGATCCTGAAGAGCTGGTGTTTTTAACATGAACAACCGCATCGATTGTTTTCGCAGCCGCTTCTGTAAAATCCGTTCGTTCCGCAGCTACAGAGTTGGTATTTATACTGTAGCTAGTAGGAATGAGCGTTGGGGTTTCAATAGAGTGTTGGAAATTGTTGGAATGGGTGTTTACATACCGATCATAAATAAAAAGACTAATAAAAGCACTAAAAAGTGCAATTGAAAGGGTTTTGATAAATGATTTCATATTTCTAATTTTTTATTCAAAATTAGGAATTTTTGTAAAAGACAATTTTGCTTTAACGCCTCTTTAACACCCTTTAAATTTATCTATCTTTGCTGCATGCAATTGGCCTTTTATAAATACCAGGGAGCAGGTAATGATTTTGTTATGATCGATAACCGTACGGGTCATCTCAGCACTTTGACAACCGATCAAATAGCCTTTTTATGCAATCGAAATAAGGGGGTAGGTGCAGACGGTTTAATCTTAATTGAAGCAAGTGAAAAAGCGGATTTTAAGATGGTCTATTACAATGCAGACGGAAGAGAAAGTACACTTTGTGGTAATGGTGGGAGATGTTCGGTTGCCTTCGCTGCAAATCTTGAAATCATTAAAACCAAAACCTGTTTTGAAGCTGTAGATGGTTTACATCATGCTGAGGTACTTCCCGATAAGCTTGTAAGACTCCAAATGGCTTCTGTTTTAGAATTGAAAACACATGAAAATGCATTGGTTTTGGATACAGGTTCACCTCATTATGTGACTTTACGTGATTCAGTACGAAACCTCAATACAACAAAGGAAGGAGCGGTCATTCGGTACAGCCCTGTTTTTCAATCCGAAGGTATAAATGTCAATTTTATAGCCCGTGCAGAAACGAACACATTAGAGATTAGAACCTATGAAAGAGGAGTGGAAAACGAAACACTCGCCTGTGGTACGGGTGCTGTAGCTAGTGCTTTAGCTGCAGATTATTGGAACCTACTGGGAGGAGCAAATCCAATCAAACTTCACGCTTTGGGAGGTACGTTGCAGGTAGCCTTTGAAAAAACCTCTAAAGGTTATGAAAACATCACACTCCTAGGACCTGCAGAATTTATCTTTTCAGGAACAATTGACATATGAAACAAATTGGAATCTTTTTGAGAGCACTAGAACCCGAGGACCTCGACCTCTTGGTGCAGCTTGAAAACGATTCTTCTCTGTGGAAATATTCCAATAGAACGGAACCTTTTTCTCGGGCTTTACTTCAAAAATACATAGACGAACAGCATCAGGATATTTTTGAGGTCAAGCAAAAGCGCTTTGTGGTGAGCTATCCTGATCAAACCCCAATTGGATTTATTGACTTTTTCGATTTTGAACCACTTCATCGCAGGGCGGGGATAGGAATCATTATCCACCCTGATTATCGGGGAAAAGGATATGGAAAAAAGGCTTTAAAATTAGCAGAAGAGTATGCCACGAAACATTTGATTTTGCACTCACTCTATGCAAATATTGCTCCTGAAAACAATGCGAGTCTAAGGATGTTCGAGTCTTGTGAATTTTTTCGGTTGGCTGAAAAAAAAGAATGGAATTTTTATGAAGGCCAATTTCATGATGAATATCTTTATCAAAAATTACTCTCTTAATGTACAGAAGAAAACTCCTTTTATTGATTAGTGTTTCAGGGATTGGTCTTGGGCTTTTCTTCGTGCTTAAATTTTATCAAACCTTTTTTTGGAGTAACACGCAATTTGAAAACGATTTTTCTTACGTTTTTGTGGATAGTGATGACACGATAGATTCCTTATCTCTTCAAATGGAACCTTTATTGAAGTCAACAAAAAGCTTTTTGATCGCTGCTGAAAAGAAAGGCTTTGCTCAGCGTGTTCGAACTGGGAAGTATCGAATTCAAAAAAGTATGGGGAACAATGACATCATCAATACTTTGCGATCCAACCGTCTTACCACAAAGGTAGTTTTTAATAATCAAGAGCGTATAGAAGATCTTGCAGGCAGAATAGCAACACAAATAGAAGCAGATAGCCTGTCTTTGTTAAAGGCTTTTTTGGATCCCCTTTTTTTAGCAGAAGCAGGGTTTACAGAAGCAAATGCACTTGCCATGTATCTCCCTAATACCTATGAAGTTTTTTGGGATACTACCCCAGAAAATTTTAGAAACCGTATGTTAGAATACTATCGTAATTATTGGGACAAAAGTAGAATAAGTAAAGTAGAAGCTCTGGGTTTAACACCCATAGATGCTGTCATTTTAGCCTCTGTTGTTCAAAAAGAATCGGTGCGAGTTGAAGAACAAAATACAATTGCAGGAGTTTATTTGAACAGATTGAAGATAAAGATGAAGCTCCAAGCAGACCCAACAGTTATTTATGCTTTGAAAAAAGCAACAGGAGATTTTAAACAAGTCATCAAACGCGTTTTGTACAAAGACTTAAAATTGAATTCCCCTTACAACACTTACAGAGTTAAAGGCTTACCTCCAGGCCCAATCACTATGCCAGATTTATCCACCTTGGAGGCAGTGCTCAACCCAGAACAACACAACTACCTCTATTTTGTTGCTGCACCAGAAAAGATAGGTTATCATTTATTTGCATCTTCTTTAAGTGAACACAACAAAAATAAAGCGAGGTATATTCGCTGGTTAAACAATCAAAAAATATATCGTTAAAACGAACCTTCAATTAAAAAAATAGCGGGTCTTTTATTTATAGCCACTGTTTTCTTCTTCCAATTTGAAACAGAGGCCGTCTGAATAAATTCTGTAGATAAACTCAAATCACAAGCAATACAAAG
>Ga0181584_10004732_pt1 | contig 10305 bp, 10 predicted proteins | sample 071ome_30_FD_132462 | JGI IMG/M metagenome (GOLD analysis project Ga0181584, IMG submission 132462) | Coastal salt marsh microbial communities from the Groves Creek Marsh, Skidaway Island, Georgia - 071406AT metaG (megahit assembly) | ecosystem: Environmental > Aquatic > Marine > Intertidal... | reverse complement strand
TGCGGCGGCCTTTTCGGTCTCGCTTTGATTATGATGAGCCTATCAAAACGGTCTTGATCACTACTAAAATCTGGCTTCATGTTGATGATCCTGAACGCCAGACTGTGACTAGTTATCCAATTAGCGAAACCCCATTTAAAATCCTTTTTGATGAAAAGGTGCGGCTAAGTTATGACGGTATCATCACCACAGCGGCTAGCCAGGATGGCATTGTGGTGGTGAGGATGGAAAAACGTACGGGAAGCGATGCTGGGATCTTAGAGCTAGAGTTCACGGAGAAACCTTTTGTCTTGCGCCGATGGACCATCACCGATAGCGCAGGAATTACCACCAAAGTTACCTTTCAAAATATTGAAATGGGCGTGACTTTGCCAGCCAATCTTTTTGTCCCAAGCAATTATCAGAACTAATCTGAAAGAGACCTATAAAAATTATCACTTGGAATATTAATTCGGTCAGACTTCGTCTTCCTTTGGTGTTGCGTCTACTTTCAGAACAACAACCAGATGTCTTATGCCTGCAAGAAACCAAATGCCCTGATGAGGCTTTTCCCGTTGAAGCTTTTCATGCGGCGGGTTATCAGCACCTCGCCTATCGAGGGGAAAAGGGCTATAACGGCGTTGCTATGATTGCCCGTGTGCCAATACACACCCCTGATCATATTTTTTGGGCTGAAAAACAAGATTGTCGGCATCTTTCCGTGGTGCTGGAAAACCAAACCACCTTGCATAACTTTTATATTCCGGCTGGTGGTGATGTGCCGGACCCAGACAGCAACGATAAGTTCGCTCATAAATTGCGGTTTCTGGATGAGTTGGCGGAGTGGTCGGATCGCCTTGATGCTAATCAGCCAGCCATTCTGGTAGGAGACCTGAACATCGCCCCACGTGAGGATGATGTCTGGTCGCATAAACAGTTGCTCAAAGTGGTAAGCCATACCCCGATTGAAGTTGAGGCACTTAACCGCATTATGGCAAAAGGCCAATGGCATGACGCGGTACGCGAAATGATCCCTGAGGGTCAGCTTTATTCCTGGTGGTCTTATCGGGCAAAGGACTGGTTGACTGCTGATCGTGGGCGCAGGCTTGATCATATTTGGGTAACCCCAGCTTTACGCCAGAACCTTGCCAGCGCAGAGGTGATAAAATCTGCGCGAGGCTGGGATAAGCCATCGGATCATGCGCCGGTGGTTATGGATTTTACCTTTTGAGGGGTAACGCTGGCTTTGCAATCATGCAAAAACGGCGTATATCGGCATCATGGAACTGATTTTTGAGAAAATGCACGGCCTTGGCAATGATTTTGTCATTTTTGATCAAGCCGATCAACACGCAGTAGAAGCCATTACGGCACAGGCGGCGGAGATTGCGGATCGAAGGCGCGGTATTGGCTGTGATCAAATTCTTATAATCACAAAAGCGGCGGAAACAGACGCCAGGCTGATCATTCTGAACAGTGATGGCTCAAGGGCAGAGGCTTGCGGCAATGGCACACGCTGTGTCGCAGAGGTGATGATGCGGCGACTGGGCAAAGATCATGTGGATATGATCAGTGATGGCGGTACGCTGGAGGCCTGGCGGTCCAGCCAATCGGAGGTGTCCGTTAATATGGGGCAACCTCGCTTTGGCTGGCAAGAGATCCCATTGCGTCTAGAAACGGATCCGTCTGCATTGCATCTTCATGATGATCTGCCTGCTGGGATGGCAGTTAATATTGGCAATCCCCATTGTGTCTTTGTGGTGCCTGATGCAGAAATGGCACCCGTGGCAGAGCTGGGTCCAGTGATAGAAACACACCCCATGTTTCCTGAAAAAACGAATGTTGAGTTTATCAGCTTGCTGGATACGGATCATATCCGAATGCGGGTATGGGAACGTGGTGCAGGCATTACCTTGGCTTGTGGCAGTGGGGCAACCGCGGCGGCTATTGCGGCGCATCAGCTTGGTTTGACTTCACATCAGGTCAAAGTTGACCTAGATGGCGGCAGGCTGATGATTGATTGGGGTATGGATGGAGCTGTTATGACTGGCCCAACTTGTCATGTGTTTCAAGGGCGATTGACGCTTCCTCTTGTGCCGCGCAAGTCTTTTGATACTGCTAAGGGTCAATCCTCATGACGAAAGGCGCAAAAATAGAAACTTTTGGCTGCCGATTGAACAGTTGGGAAAGTGAGGTCATTCGGGAACACACCTCGCATTCGGGGTTTGAGCAAATGGTAGTGATCAATACCTGTGCCGTAACGGCAGAAGCGGAGCGTCAGGCGCGGCAGTTGATCCGCAAAACCAGACGCCAAAGCCCTGATGCTAAGATTGTTGTCACGGGATGTGCCGCCCAGATCAATCCTTCAAGTTGGCAAGAGATGCCCGAAGTAGATGCGGTCATTGGAAATCATGAAAAACTGAATGCGGATCATTGGCGCAGATTAGCAACCACCAATGCTGAGACTTTGCCGTCTCTGATCGGTGATATTATGACAGTGCGTGAGGTCGCACCCCATATGTTGGGCGGCTTTGATCATCATAGCCGTGCTTTTGTTCAGATTCAGCAAGGCTGTGATCATCGTTGTACCTTTTGCATTATTCCTTATGGGCGCGGGGTTAGCCGATCTGTTCCTACCCCTCAAGTGGTTGCCCAGATTCGCAAATTGGTCGAATCTGGTGTCCAAGAAGTGGTTTTAACAGGGGTTGATATGTCCTCGTGGGGACGCGATCTGGCAACTGACCAAGGGGACTCTCCCGTATTAGGGCAATTGATAGGGGCTATTTTAAGAGCCATACCAGAATTGCCGCGTCTGCGCCTGTCTTCACTTGATCCAGCTGAGGTTGATGAAGATTTGCGGCGACTAATTGGTGAAGAGGCGCGGCTTATGCCGCATCTGCACCTATCCGTCCAGCATGGTGATGCTTTGATCTTAAAACGTATGAAGCGCCGCCATAGCCCGGAGGATTTGATCCGGCTTGTTGACGATTTGCGTCAGCGACGTCCAGACGTTGTGTTTGGCGGGGATATTATAGCTGGTTTTCCCACCGAAGATAACGCCGCCCATCGCCGAAGCATGGAACTGGTAGAAGCATTAGATATTAGCTGGCTTCATATTTTTCCTTATTCTCCTCGGGAAGGAACGCCAGCCGCGAAAATGCCAGCAGTGGCGGCACAAACTATTCGAGAGCGTGCAGCCGCTTTCCGGGAACTTGCTGACCATCAAGCTCAACGCCAGATGGATCGGATGATTGGTCAGGATGATGAGGTTGTGATGGAAACTGGCGGTGTTGCCCATACACGGCAATTCGGTAAAGTGAAAATGCTTAACCCCACCCTGAAGGCTGGACAGTTATATCCTGTTCGTATCCTCAAAAGGAGCCAGCACTTTTTAGAAGCGGAGCTAAGAACATGAGCTTTTTTGGACGCCTCAAAGCAGGGTTAGGGAAAACCGCCTCTCGGTTAACAGAAACCATCACCTCAGTGGTGAAAAAGAAAAAACTGGATCAAGAAACCCTTGATGATTTGTTTGATGCCTTGGTGATGGCTGATCTGGGGATGGAGGCCACAGAAAAGCTCATCAAGGATTTGAAATCAAAACGCTTTGATACCGAAGTGTCCAGCGAGGAAATTAGAGAAACTCTTGCTGAAGGGGTGGCAGAAATCCTTGAACCTATCGCCATACCGTTACAGCCAGATGCAGCTCATCGCCCTTTTGTGGTGCTTATGGTTGGGGTTAATGGGTCAGGAAAAACCACCACCGCAGGTAAGCTAGCAGAGTTATGGCAGACTGAGGGAAAAACCGTCATTATGGCTGCTGCCGATACATTTCGTGCCGCGGCGATTGACCAGCTTAAGATTTGGGGTGAACGCACAGGATGTGAGGTGATCCATGGTGAGCCAGGTGGTGATGCCGCCGCAATTGCTTATCAGGGGCTGGAAAAGGCCATCAATCAAAATGCGGATATCCTGATTATTGATACCGCAGGGCGGCTTCAAGCTCGGCAAGAATTGATGGATGAACTGGCAAAAATTAGACGGGTTTTGGAAAAGAAAGGCGTTGGTGCTCCGCATGCCTCAATCCTTGTTTTGGATGGAACGGTGGGCCAGAATGCGATCTCACAGGTCAAAGCCTTTAATGAAGCAACGCCTCTATCGGGGCTAATTGTTACCAAATTGGACGGCAGTGCGCGTGGGGGAATTGTGGTTGCCCTTGCGGAACAGTTTGGAATGCCGGTTCATGCTGTTGGTGTTGGTGAGACAAAGGAAGACTTAAAACCTTTTGAAGCTCTTGATTTTGGTAAAGCCTTGGTGGGGTTGACCGAACATATTCAATAAATGGGCTTTGTTCTTGACATTCGCGCCATTTTGTTACATTTCTCTGCCTCAGCCAGATCGCAATTATAGAGATCACGGCGAAAAAGGCATCATTAAGATCTATGCCACCATAAACCCTAGCGGGTTCCGTTTGTCCCTGAAAGCAGGCACAGACGCCGTTGGTGTTTGTTTGCCCAATTCGATATTGGGCTGGCAGAGATAGATTAAGAAAGGCAATTCAGGCAGGACAGATGTTTGAAAGCTTGAGCGAAAAATTAGGGTCAGTCTTTGACCGGTTGCGGGGGCGCGGTGCACTCTCAGAAGCCGATGTCGATACCGCCTTGCGTGAGGTGCGTGTTGCCCTGATTGAGGCAGATGTTGCCTTGCCCGTGATCAAGTCTTTTATGACCACCGTGAGAGAAAAAGCGGTAGGCATTGATGTTCTGAAATCGGTAACCCCAGGGCAAATGGTCATTAAGATTGTTAATGATGCTCTCGTTGATATGCTGGGGCCTGATGATGTTCCGCTGAATTTAAATACCGCGCCGCCAGCGATTATTCTGATGGTGGGTCTGCAAGGTAGTGGTAAGACCACCACTTCAGGTAAGTTGGCTAGACAGCTTCACCAAAAAGAGAAAAAATCTGTCATGCTAGCCTCGCTTGATGTGTCGCGACCAGCGGCGCGTCAGCAATTGCGCCTCTTGGGTGAGCAGGCTGGCGTTGGGGTTGTTCCTGAACAAGATAATGATACACCAGTGATGATTGCCAAGCGCGCGATTGAAGCGGCACGGCTCAAATCATCTGATGTTCTGATTCTTGATACTGCTGGCCGAACAACAATTGATACCGCCCTCATGGCTGAGGTCAAAGAGATTGCTAAATTAGCAAAGCCAGTTGAGATTTTGCTCGTAGCTGATGCCATGACAGGCCAAGACGCGGTGACAACGGCAACCGCCTTTAATGAAGCTATCGATATCACGGGTATTATTCTCACAAGGGCAGATGGCGATTCACGCGGTGGTGCTGCATTGTCCATGCGCCATGTGACAGGCTGCCCGATCAAATATCTTGGTGTTGGTGAAAAACAAGATGCGCTTGAGACCTTTAGCGCAGAACGTATGGCTGGACGTATCCTTGGGATGGGGGATGTTGTCGGGCTGGTTGAAAAAGCTGCTGAGACTATTGAAGCTGAAGAAGCGGAACGCATGGCCAAGCGGATGGCCAAAGGTCAGTTTGATATGACAGATTTTCTTACCCAATTACGCCAACTCAAGAAAATGGGTGGCATGGGAGGCCTGCTAGGGCTTTTGCCAGGAATTGGTAAGATGCAAAAGGCGATTAAAGCAGCAGGCATTGACGATAGTTTTTTTAACCGCCAAGAAGCCATTATCCTCTCTATGAATAAAAAAGAGCGCCGTCAGGTTGCGCTTCTCAATGCCTCAAGACGCCGCCGGATTGCTGAAGGATCAGGGACATCAGTTCAAGATGTCAATAAACTGGTAAAGCAATATCAGGATATGGCGAAAATGATGAAACGGTTAGGCAAAGCTGGGGGCAATGATCCAGCGGCACTAGCCTCTATGTTTGGTGGTGGCCCCGGGGGAGAAGCTGGAGCTGCACCTGGTGAGATGCCAGATTTATCAAAGCTTGGCGGGGGCTTCCCTGGGATGGGTGGTGGCTTGCCAGGATTAGGTGGGGGATTCCCCGGGTTAGGCAGCTTGCCTAGGCCTGGAAATAAGAAAAAGAAACGCTGATCCGATTGGGATTGGCATAAGCAACAAATATTCATGTGTTTCAAGGAAAGGAAAAAACATGGCATTGAAAATTAGACTTGCTCGTGGTGGCGCCAAAAAACGGCCTTTTTACCGTATTGTCATCGCCGAGGCTTCATCACCACGTGATGGCCGGTTTGTTGAACGCATTGGGTCTTATAACCCTATGCTTCCATCAGGCCATGATGACCGTCTTGTTCTGGATGGCGAACGGGCAAAATATTGGATGTCCAAAGGGGCAAAGCCAACGCTTCGTGTTCATAAAATGATGTCAGGACTTGGTCTTATTGATAGCCCTGATATCAGAGAACAGCCAAAGAAATCAGCGCCTGGCCAGAAGCGTCTAGACCGTGAAGAAGCGGCTGCTGAAGCTGCTGCTGCCGCTGCCGAAGCTGCTGCCAGCGCCGCCGAAGCCGCGGTTGAAGCAGAAGCTGCCCCTGCAGAAGAGGCCCCAGCTGCTGAGGCTCCTGCTGAAGAGGCACCAGCCGCAGAAGAAGCCCCAGCTACTGAAGAAGCCCCTGCAGAAGAAGCACCAGCCGAAGAAGCGCCTGCTGCTGAAGCACCAGCTGCTGAAGAGGCTCCTGCCGAAGAAGCGCCTGCTGAAGAAGAGAAAGCCTAACCATTTATGGCAGGCTCAAGCGATGACAAAGGCTTTGACCGCCATCGGTCTATTGCCCTTGGTGTCATCACCGCTGCCCATGGCATTAAAGGGGCGGTAAAGGTTAAGCCTTTTACCGAAACCCCTGAAAACCTATCCGCTTACGGCCCACTTCATGATGAGGTGGGCCAGCGTTATCAGGTTCGCATTGAAAGACGCATGAAAGATCAATTGATTTGCCGTCTTGAGGGCGTTGCAGACCGCAATGCGGCGGAGGCTATGCGCAAGACTTGGCTTTACATTGATCGTAATCAACTGCCTGATGATCATGAGCATTTCTATCAGGTGGATTTGATTGGCGCCGAGGTTCAAGATGAACATGGCCAAACCGTTGGAATAGCAGCAGGGTTTTTTGATTTTGGCGGTGGCGAAATGATTGAAGTCACGCAACATGATGGTAACCGCGTGATGCTGCCATTTGCGCCCTCATTGCGGCAAGTTATTGATGCAGAAACAGCAACCATTCGCTTAAAGATTGATCCAGTTTGGCTTGAAACATCAGCAAAGAAACCTGTTGATGAACCCTCTTGATGCTCAGTTAGAATTGGGCATAAATCAGCATAAATGGAGCATGGCATGACGGAAAAGATGCAAAACCAGCCTATGCAGCCATCGCAACCATGGATGGCTTCGGTGCTGACCCTTTTCCCTGATATGTTTCCCGGGCCCCTTGCCCAATCCCTTGCTGGGAAAGCTCTTGCTGCTGGATTATGGTCACTTCACGTCACTGATATCCGTCCTTTTGGTGTTGGGGTTCATAACAAAGTGGATGATCCTCCCTTTGGGGGAGGGCCAGGTATGGTCATGCGTCCGGATGTGATGGCGGCGGCGCTGGCCTCAGCCTCTGACGGATTGTCCAAAGACATGGCAAAAATATATCTCAGCCCTCGTGGCAAGAGGTTGGATCAGCCTTTGGTTAAGGAATTGGCCGCAGGGCCAGGGGTGCTGCTGGTATGTGGCCGATACGAAGGGTTAGATCAAAGGGTGATTGATGCCGCAGGTTTAACCGAAATCAGCATTGGTGATTATGTGTTGTCAGGGGGTGAAATGGCCGCACAAGTGCTCATTGATGCTGTGGTGCGATTGCTAGATGGCGTCATGGGCAATCCGATGGCCCACCAACAAGACAGTTTTGAAAATGGATTGCTTGAACATCCCCTTTATACTCATCCGCGGGATTGGGGCGGAAATGTTGTGCCAGAAATCTTATTAAGTGGGGATCATGGCCGCATTGCTAAATGGCGCCAGGAAGCAGCCATGGCGCTTACTCAAAAAAGACGCCCTGATCTTTGGGAAGAATGGCTGAAATCTGAGGCTAAGGAAGATCAATCAAAGGGAAAAAAGCTAACAAAATAGCGTGACATATCGAATGAGTGGTGTTATATGACCACAATCCTAACGGAAATGATTAAGATAATGAGAAAAAGGCGCCCTTAACGGCAGCCTATTAAACCGGAGAATGTGCCATGAATATTCTTGACCAGATTGGCCAGAATGAAATCAATAAGGTTCTTGCTAGCCGCCAGATTCCTGAATTTGGGGCAGGGGATACTTTGCGGGTTGATGTTAAGGTTGTTGAAGGCACGCGTGAGCGGATTCAGGCGTTTGAAGGCGTTTGTATCGCCCGTAAGTCTGATGGCATTAATTCTTCTTTCACCGTCCGTAAGATTTCGTATGGTGAAGGCGTTGAGCGGATTTTCCCGCTCTACTCCCCTCGGATTTCCGGTATTACCGTAATCCGTCGTGGTAAAGTCCGTCGGGCAAAACTGTATTATCTGCGTGGTCGTCGTGGCAAGTCAGCTCGTATTGTTGAAAGCACACGGGATCGTAACAAGACTACCACCACCGATACCTCAGCCACTGCCTGATCATCGGCGGTCTTTAGCGACCCTCTCCATCACCACGGACAATGTCATGTTGACGGGGCGCCAGACCGCCAGTCATAATGCCGTGTTTAATGTTGGAGAAGCTCATGTCGGCACCAAAAACCCTATTTGACAAAATCTGGGATGCTCATCTCATTGATCGTGATGATGATGGATCAAGCCTTATCTACATTGATCGTCATCTTGTTCACGAAGTGACCAGCCCACAGGCTTTCGAAGGCTTGCGTCAGACTAACCGCAAAATGGCTAGTCCTGAACGAACACTGGCGGTTGCGGATCACAATATTCCGACCAGTGACAGGTCTAAGGGGATCACGGATATGGAATCCCGGATTCAGATCGAAGCACTGGAAAAAAATGCACATGATTTTGGCGTGCCCTACTTTGCCATGGATGATATTCGCCAAGGGATCGTACACGTTATCGGGCCTGAGCAAGGCTTTACCCAACCGGGCATGACAATTGTTTGTGGTGATTCCCATACCGCCACCCATGGTGCTTTTGGTGCTTTGGCTTTTGGTATTGGCACGTCTGAGGTTGAACACGTTCTGGCAACCCAAACCTTAATTCAGCAGCCTGCTAAAAATATGCGGATAACGGTAGATGGCGCCCTTCAACCCGGTGTGACGGCAAAGGATGTTATTTTGGCGATTATTGGCCAGATTGGCACTGCTGGCGGTACAGGTCATGTCATTGAATATGCTGGCGAAGCTATTCGCGGTCTCAGCATGGAAGGTCGGATGACCATCTGTAATATGTCTATTGAAGCAGGGGCACGTGCAGGCATGATTGCCCCAGATGAAACCACCTTTGCCTATCTCAAAGGTAAGCCGATGGCGCCCCAAGGTGAGATGTGGGACAAGGCGGTAGCTTGGTGGTCAAGTCTTGTGTCCGATGAAGGTGCGCGTTATGACCGTGAAGTGGTTATTAAGGCAGAAGATATCGTTCCAACCGTGACATGGGGAACTAGCCCCGAAGACACGGCCCCCATTACAGGTTTCGTGCCTGATCCCGCAAAAGAAAAGGATGAAGCACGGCGTGCAAAAATTCAGCGCTCTCTTGATTATATGGGGCTGTCTGGCGGTGTAAAAATAGAAGATATCACCATTGATACGGTGTTTATCGGGTCATGCACCAATAGCCGGATTGAAGATTTGCGTGCTGCCGCGTCGATTGCGAAAGGGCGTAAGGTTTCACCATCGGTTCGGGCGATGATTGTTCCCGGATCAGGCTTGGTTAAACAACAGGCCGAAGAAGAAGGTCTGGCCGATATCTTTATTGAAGCAGGGTTTGATTGGCGTGAAGCGGGCTGTTCAATGTGTCTTGCAATGAATGCTGATCGTCTGTCCGAAGGGGAGCGCTGTGCTTCTACTTCAAATCGGAATTTTGAAGGTCGGCAAGGCCGTGGTGGGCGGACACATTTGGTTAGCCCAGAAATGGCTGTAGCAGCAGCGGTTAGCGGCCGGCTCAAAGATGTCAGAACGCTCTAACGGTTTGTAAGAAAGGAAAACCCTATGCAGAGGTTTCATACCCACAAAGGCATTGCTGCCCCACTGGATATTATGAATATCGACACGGATATGATTATCCCAAAGCAATTCCTTAAAACCATTAAGCGGACAGGGCTTGGCGTTAATCTGTTTGATGAGATGCGCTATGATAAAGACGGTCAGGAAATCCCAAGCTTTATCCT
>Ga0181584_10004716_pt1 | contig 10322 bp, 9 predicted proteins | sample 071ome_30_FD_132462 | JGI IMG/M metagenome (GOLD analysis project Ga0181584, IMG submission 132462) | Coastal salt marsh microbial communities from the Groves Creek Marsh, Skidaway Island, Georgia - 071406AT metaG (megahit assembly) | ecosystem: Environmental > Aquatic > Marine > Intertidal zone... | reverse complement strand
ATGATCGTCGCCTATGCACGCGCGGGGTTTACCAAGCTTCATCTTGATACGTCGATGGGATGCGCAGGCGAACCGGTTGCGCTTGACGATGCGACGACGGCTGCCCGTGCCGCAAGATTGGCGGCAGCGGCGGAAACGCAGGCGATGCCTGTACCCCCCGTGTACATCATTGGCACCGAAGTTCCCGTTCCGGGTGGGGCTGATCACGCACTGGACGTGATTGAGTTAACCACGCCTGCCTCTGTCGCTACAACGATCGAAGTGCATCGCAACGCGTTTTTGGAACTGGGTCTGGCCGACGCATTTCGCCGTGTGATCGGCGTCGTTGTCCAGCCCGGTGTTGAATTCGGCCATAGTGACGTTATTCATTTCGATGCCGCAAAGGCCAAGGCCCTTTCAAAAAGCTTGGGCAATCATCCCAATTTGGTTTTCGAAGCCCATTCCACGGACTATCAAACCACCGCCAATCTACGCGCGTTGGTGAATCACGGTTTTGCAATTCTAAAAGTTGGACCTGGGTTGACCTATGCGCTGCGCGAGGCTCTGTATGGATTGGACGCGATTGCAGATATTTTGGACGGTCAGACGCCGCGAAACAAACTGATGACTGCGATGGAAACCGAAATGCAATCTGCGCCAAACAACTGGGCAAAATACTATTCCGGAAGCGAAGCCGCACAATTCTTTCAACGCCATTACAGCCTGTCTGACCGCATTCGCTATTACTGGGGGACCGATGGTGCGAAACAGGCCGTTGATCGCGTATTCGCGCGTCTCAAGAACCGCAAAATACCCGCGCCGTTGATTGGTCAATTCTTGGGCGGGCTAAGCGTGCAAGATGATGATCCTGATGCAGAAACGGTTTTGATCCGTGCGGTGCAAGATGTTTTGGTAAAGTATCACGCGGCAATTATCGATTAGAGAAATTGCATCTCAGACTGCATCAGGTAAACCAAAACTGATATGCTTTGCAGTGCCGCTAAACACGTAAAAAGGGCCAGCGTCGCGCCGGCCCTTTTTCAATTTCTTGTAAACTCAGATCTGGGCGAGTTCCTGTTCCAAGTCCTTCATCTCGGCCCCGCCTGCCATGAGGCGACGAATATCTTGGCTTTCGATTTCGGCCTTGGGGCCTGATCCAATAACCTGACCCAATGCCAAGAATGTGTACCGATCTGCGACAAGCTTTGAATGGATTTCGTTATGCGTGATAAAGATGATCGCAATGTCACCGCGGGCGCGCACACGTTTGATGGTTTTCAAAACTTCCATCTGTTGTTTTTGACCCAACGCAGATGTCGGTTCGTCCAAAATCAAAACCTTTGCCCCGAAATAAATCGCGCGGGCGATGGCCAGGGTCTGACGTTGTCCCCCTGACATCGTGCCAACCGCTTGGGTCGGGTCAGAGAAATCAATCCCGATCTTTAGCATTTCATCATGCGCGATTTGGTTCATTTCATCCATGCGCAGAATGCCAAATTTGGACTTCAATTCGCGCCCCATGAAAAAGTTCCGCGTCACGCTCATCAATTGATTGATCGCCAAATCTTGATACACGGTACCAACCCCTGCAGATGCAGCATCGCGGGGATTGCGAAATGTTCGGGCCTTGCCATCGATATAGATCGTACCACTGGTGGGTTGATGAACGCCTGACAAGATCTTGATCAAGGTTGACTTGCCTGCGCCATTGTCCCCCAACAGAGCATGCACTTCACCCGGATACACATCCAGATTGACGCCATTCAACGCCATAAAGGGGCCAAATTGTTTGACGATGTTTTCAACGCGCATGTAAGCTTGTTGTGTCATGATCAAATCCCCCCTGTGATACGTTTGCGAATGCGTTCGTTTGCAAACACAGCGGCCAACAACACGGTACCAACGAAGACACGGAACCATGCGCCATCGATCCAAGGGATAAAGAACACAGCGTTCGCCACGAGACCAAAGGTCACCGCACCAAAGATCACGCCAATAATCGATCCAAAGCCGCCGGTCATCAAAATACCGCCCACAACCGCGATTGCGATGGCTTCGAGCTCTTTGAACATACCCTTGGCCGCGTCAGATGAGTTGGTATCAAACACCTGGCATGTGGCAAAAATTGTCGCACAAAAGGCCGAAAACATGAACAAGCCGATTTTAACGCGATCGACAGGCACACCATTGGCGCGCGCGCTTTCTTTGTTATCACCAGTCGCGTAAATCCAGCTGCCCAATTGCGTTTTTGCCAAAACGAACCATGCAGCGCCCGCAATAATAATGAACCACAGCAACCGCGCATCAAAGCCTGTCACCCACATTTCCATTTTGCGGTTGATGTTCAAAAAGCTTAGGTAATCAATCATCGCAATGGTTTGTTCACGGGTCATATCGCCCGTCATTTCAACACCGGCCGAGATCTTTGTTCCGATCCAGTACCACGCGCTAAAGAACCATCCGAATACTTCGCCCCCCATAAGATCGGCAAACCAGCTCTGTTGTTTGAAATCAGGCAGGCCGGAAACGTTGGTGTTTTGGTTGATCAAACGAAAGCACACTTCGGTTAGACCGCGCAGGAAAAACCAAAAGGCCAAGGTGACAATAAAGCTTGATAGACCAGATCGAACGACAATGTTGCCGATCAACCATCCAAAAGCCAAGGTCATACACAAGGTAATGAGAAACGCCAAAAATGGCGTTGCTTCGCCCATGCCAAAGGGCAGACCCCATTTCATCATCAATGCGATCGACATACCTGCAAAGGCAATCATCGGCCCAATTGACAGGTCAAATTCACCCGCAATCATTAACAAGGCCGCGCCAACGGCAATGATGCCAAGCTGTGAAATAATTGCGATGTTATTCTTTAAACCAAGCGCGTTAAACGCTTTACCTTCGGACGCGACTGCAAGGGCTAAAATGATGATGATCATCACGATGAACGACCCAATTTCTGGGCGTCGAACCATACGTCTTGCCCAAGATTCCCTTTGCAGGCGGTCAGATTCACTCCGTTCCGACATGGTTTCCCCGTTTTATAATTATGAGTTTCTATTTTGAAAACAGGCGGGACAATGCCCGCCTGCCCAGTTCAGACTATGAAATGCAAATTAGCGGTTTACACCTGCTTGGCTTGCGACTGAATCTGCGTTTGACGCATCAACAAAGCCTGGGCCTGATGGGATGTTCGCACCTGGCAGCATGCCTGCGTTTGTGTTGTACAGGTGAAGAACGATCACAGGCATATAGCCTTGCAAACGTTGTTGTTGGTCAATGGTGAACGCCGCATCACCCGCTTTGATCATGTTCATGACTTCTGGTGATAGGTCAAAACATGCCAGATGCACTTGTGCGCCAACATCTTTGATCGCTTTGTTTGCGGCCGCACATACGTGTGGACCAACAGCCAAAACGCCATCAATGGATGGATCTGCAGACAATGCAGCCGCTGTACGTGTTTCGATTTGTGTTACGTCGTTTGATACGTCGATCATGTTTAGATCGCCACCAAGACCCGAGAAGTACCCTTCGCAACGGTCAACAAGCGCTGTGTTGAACGCTTCTTGGTTCAAACATAGGCCTTTGGTAACGCCTTCTGCTTTCGCACGCGCACCTGCTTTTTCACCGGCAAGACGCTCTGGCTGACCGACGTGCATCAACGCGCCAACAGCTGCAGAAGATTCAAGACCAGAGTTCATGGTAACAACAGGGATACCTGCATCCGCTGCAGCGCGAATCGCACCGCCCAGCGCATCCGCGTCAGGAAGCGACACGATGATACCATCTGGGTTTGATGCTGCTGCGGCTTCGATCAATTTGGCCATGCCTGACATGTCGCCAGATGGGTCAAAGTTGTATTCAAATTCTGCGCCGATCGCTGCCGCGGCATCACGGCCACCTTTTTCAACGACTGGCCAGAATGGGTCAGTCCCTTGTGTGTGGGTGATCATAACATAGCGTTCTGCGAATGCGGAACCTGCCATAACAGCCATTGCCGCAGTCGCGAGTAGTAATTTTTTCATTGTCTTCTCCCTAATTGTGGCAACGGCCATTTTTTAACAGCTCTTGTCGCCTTTTTCATCAGCGGACCACCCGTTCGATGGTCCGCGATACCGCTAACAAAGCACCAATAGGGAAAGCTGGCAAGAAATTTCTAATTAATCTGGCGATTAATTATTTTCCTAACCCGCCATTTAAATTTTGCTTTTCCAGCCTGCCTCAAAATGGACTGCTTGGCCTGTTTGCGCAGATATTTGCGCAGCTTGCCCCATGCGCACCGCCCAGATGCCATCGATCAAATCAACCTCGGGCGTTCCGCCGTTGCGCACGATATCCAAGAATTTTTGGTGCTGATAAAACGTAGATCCGTTGTGATCCCCTGCCGCCAAAATCGTTGGATCAACGGGAACCTCACGTTCAATCGGACCTTTGGGATTGCGCGGGCTTTCGATGACTTTGGGTGTAGGGGGGGCGCCCAAGGTGTCCACTGGCCAGAACCGCTGAGGTCCGGGAACCAAAGCTTCGATCTTGCCAATTGGGCCGACTGCGGAAATCTCTTCTTGATACTTGGATCCTTCGGCGAACATGCACAGTTCCAACATCGCGCGCATACCGTTTTCAAAATCAACAATCACATACCCGTTGTCCCAGATATCCGATGTCTTACCGCCATAGACCTCATCAAGGTGATTTACAGATTGCCCGCCAGAGGCCATCACACGCACAGGATCAGACCCTGTCAACACCCGCATCAGATCAAAGAAATGACAACATTTTTCGACGAATGTGCCGCCGCTGTTTTCGTTGAAACGGTTCCAATCGCCAATCTTTTCCAAAAACGGAAACCGGTGTTCGCGAATGGACAGCATCTTTAGTTCGCCAACTGCATCTTTTAACCCATGACGCAACGCGGTGATCGGCGGCATATAGCGGTATTCCATCGCGACCCAGACAGGGGCGGAATAGGTTTCTTTGAATGCAATGATGCGCTCAATATCGGAAACCGCCGTGAACAAAGGCTTTTCAACCAAAATTGGACGGTGCCGCGAAGCAGAGATTTGTTCCAATTGGGACAAATGCATATGGTTTGGCGATACAATCACCAGACAATCCACATCATCGCGCGATAGCAATTGGTCGATAGAGTCGCAAAACGCGGCATCGGGGGCAAGGCCCGCCGCAATATCGCGCATACCTGCATCGGGTTCATAAATGGCCGTGACCGCTGTATTTGGAAGCAAAGCAATATTTTTCAAATGCTCTTGGCCCATCATGCCACAGCCGATCATTCCGTATCTGGTAACTTCACTCATTTGTTGTCCTATTTAATGCGCGCAACGTATTGCGCCACGTTTGTGTTGATCCAACTGTACGAAAATTCGACAGGGCGATTATTTTGATCCATGCTGGTACGCAAAACACAGATCGTTTGGGTGTGCGGGGCCATTCCGAATTCGTCAGGCGCCCAGTCCGGTACATCACGAAGCGTCAATCGATCCTCGGCCGATGCGATCCAGATATTAAACTTGCGTCGATACATGACATAAAGAGCATCTGACAGATCTTCGGTCGTGGGTTGGCGGCAGACACCCGCGTCTAGAAAGATTTCTTCCAACACAGCGGGGGTGCCATTTAGATACCGAACACGTCTGATTCGGTGCGCGTTCGGATCACGCGATGAATTGATCCAGTCTTTTGGTTTTTCCGCGGTCCCAATTGACAGCACTTTTGCGGTTGGCAATCCGCCCCCTGCGATCAACTCAACACGAAAGAACGAATAGATGGATGACACCTGCGCCTGCGCTTTGATGTAGTTTCCAGACCCGTGAATGCGTTGAAGCGCGCCTTTGCTTTCCAGATCAGCAAGCGCCTTGCGCAACGTACCAACAGAGATATCAAGCGACTTTGCCATGTCCCGCTCAGGCGCAAGGCGTTCGCCATCCACCAGCCGACCCGCCGCAATATCACGGATCAGCATCTCACTGATTTGCACATATTTCGGTAATGATTGGCCGATGGACATTTTCTGACTCATAAAATTGATACACTATTGATTTACATCAAATTGGGTGGTACGCAAGTAGAAAATAACGAACTAGACAGGGACTGCACGCATGACAGTTGTGCCCATTACATCACCAGATTTGGATGCCGTTGAGGTATCATGGTTTTCCGCACTGTGTTCGGACGATTACCAATTCTTGGGCGTACCTGATGGCAATCTCCGGTCATCTTGGGAACATTGCAGCGCCATCGTCAAAGAGGCCGAGGCGCAAGGGTTTCGCAACATCTTGTGCCCGTCATCCTATCAAGTTGGTCAAGACACGCTTAGCTTTGTTGCGGGCTGTGCACCCATTACAGAAAACATCAACATGCTGGCCGCGGTGCGCTGTGGTGAAATGCAGCCTATCATGTTGGCCCGCACGATTGCGACGCTGGATCACATGATGAAAGGTCGCTTGACCGTCAATATCATCAGCAGCGATTTTCCCGGTGAAAAAGCGGACAGTTCGTTTCGCTATCAACGCAGCCGCGAAGTTGTCGAAATTCTAAAACAATCCTGGACCCAAGACGAAATCAACTACCAAGGTCAGGTGTATAATTTCCAAGGTCTGACAACCGATCCCGCAAGGCCCTATCAAAAGGGCGGGCCGATGCTGTATTTCGGCGGCTATTCCCCTGATGCTTTGGAATTGTGTGGTCAACATTGCGACGTCTATCTGATGTGGCCTGAACCCAAAGACCAAATCGCAGAGCGTATGAAAGCCGCGAACGAAGCCGCAGCGCGTCACAACCGCACCCTCGATTACGGTTTGCGCGTCCATGTGATCGTGCGCGATACCGAACAAGAGGCCAAGGAATACGCCCGCTATATCGCATCAAAGCTTGATGATGAATATGGGCAAGCTATTCGTGAACGTGCCTTGGACAGCGGATCATTGGGTGTGTCGCATCAATCGAAAAACCGCGATTTGGCGGATTTGGACGGTTATATCGAACCCCACCTATGGACAGGCGTCGGACGTGCGCGGTCTGGGTGCGGGGCGGCCTTGGTCGGATCGACTGACCAAATCCTTAGCGAATTGGAAACCTATCAGAAAATGGGCATTCGGGCATTTATCCTGTCTGGATATCCGCATCTGGATGAATGCAAACACTTTGGATCTCGGGTTTTGCCGCAGATGAAAACATGCTCGTTGCCGCATGCATACGGTCGGGTTCCCACTGAGACACCAATGACGCCCTTGGGCGCAGGAGAACGGAAATAATGGAACGCGTATCGATCACTAAATCATTGGATTTTTCGCGCATCGTTTATGGGCTGTGGCGCTTGGGCGATGACACAAACACCGCCCCAGACCACGTGCGCAACAAAATAGCGGCCTGTTTGGACCAAGGTATCACCACCATGGACCAAGCCGACATTTATGGCGGCTATATGGCCGAAGAAATCTTGGGCAATGCCCTGCGTGGTTCTGACCTGCGCAACAAGATCGAGATCGTCACAAAATGTGATATCGTGGCCCCTGTTGGCCGCTATGCGGATGCTCGTGTGAAATACTATGACACAAGCCGCGCGCATATTTTGGCGTCTGTCGATCATTCCTTGCGTTTGATGGGCATCGATCACATTGATCTGTTGTTGATCCATCGCCCCGATCCAATGATGGATCACCATGAAACAGGTGCCGCCCTGGATGAGGTGATCGCGTCTGGCAAGGTTCGCAGCGTTGGCGTATCGAACTTTCGCCCGTGGGATTGGGAATTGCTGTCATCAGCAATGAAAAATCCACTTGTCACCAACCAAATCGAACTTAGCGTTTTGGCGCATCACGGGTTCACAAACGGTGATGTGGCATTCCACCAACGCAACGCAGTGCCCATGATGGCATGGTCACCTTTGGCAGGTGGTCAGCTGTTCAGCGGCGGCTATGACACGGTCACAGCAACGTTGAAGCGCATTGCGGCGGATCGTGGTGTTGACATGTCGGCGGTTGCGGTTGCGTGGCTTTTGGCGCATCCGTCGAAGATTTTGCCGGTCATGGGAACCAATAACATTGATCGAATTGCAACCCTTTCCACCGCATGTGATGTGAAACTAGACCGTCAAGAATGGTACGAGATTTACACCGCTGCCCTAGGTAACGAGGTGCCATAATGGGACAAGCTTTAGCGAAAGAATATCCAGTGGATAACAAAGTTTTATTTCGTCAGGCTTTGGGGCAATTTGCGACAGGTGTTACCATCGTCACAGCCCAAGGGCCAAATGGCCCCATGGCAATTACGGCGAACAGCTTTAATTCCGTGTCCTTGGATCCGCAGCTGGTCTTGTGGTCATCTTCCAAAGATTCAAAACGCTATCCCGTGTTTTCCACCGCACAGCACTATGCGATCCATATCCTGTCAACAGATCAAATCGATCTGTGCAAACGGTTTGCAAAGGCGGCTGATGATTTTTCGGGGGTTGACTGGTCCCCGTCGTTACATAATGTTCCGCTTATCAACGGCTGTCTTGCGCGGTTTGAATGCGGCCTATCTGCGCATCATGATGGCGGTGATCATACGATCATCGTGGGGCAAGTTCATAATTTTGAAATAAACGCAGGGAATCCTTTGATTTTCGCACAGGGGGATTTCTTGAAGTAACATCACCGTCAAAACGCAACTGCGCATTCATGCGCAAAGGGAGGAACGCGTTTGAAGACACTATTATTGGGGATTTTGTCCCCACTGGCATTTGTGAATACCCTTGCGGGCACCATCGGAAAGCGTATTTCGGTGGTGGCTATTGCATTGATGGTGGCCGTGACGTTGTTACAGGTGTTTTGCAGATATATCTTGAACAACGCCCTGCCTTGGCCTGACGAAGCTGCGCGGTTTTTAATGTTGTGGTTGACGGGATTGATGGGCCCCATCGCGCTGCGACAAGGTGGGTTTGTCGCGATTGAAACGCTTCACCAATTCTTGGCGCCCGTTGTTCTTCGGACTTTATCGATTGTTTTGCTGATCATGATGTTGATCGTTTTGACATTTGCCATCAAACTGGGGTGGAACCATGTGAATTCTGGCTGGTTGTTTGCGTCATCGTCCCTGCGCATTCCGTTGGATTGGATTGGGTACAAGATCGTCAAACTAAAATTGGCTTGGATGTACATGTCTTTATTCGTTGGCGTTGTCCTGATGACGCTGGTCACGGTGGAACTTTTGTTGCGCCAATTCATTGACGTTTTGGGGGGTCGCGACCAATTACCCGTGATCCCAGTTGTCGCCCAAAGCCAAGGAGCAGAATGATGTTGGTCTGGTTTCTACCCGTCTTCTTGGTATTCCTTCTCATTGGCTTGCCGGTATTTTTCGCGCTTTTGATCGCGCCGGGTGCCTTGTTGTGGCTCAACGGCCAAGAACGCGACATCGCGTTGCTATACCGCAATGTGTACAACGGCATGGACAGCTTTCCCTTGATGGCGATCCCGTTTTTCATGTTGGCGGGTGAATTGATGAACCGTGGCGGGATCACCGAACGCCTGGTCGAATTCGCCCAAGCGATGATGGGCCATCTGCGCGGCGGCTTGGCCCATGTGAACATTCTGTCGTCGATGTTGTTTGCTGGCCTGTCAGGGTCAGCGGTTGCCGATACATCTGCGCTTGGATCTATGTTGATCCCCGCAATGGAAAAACAGGGCTACACCCGCCGTTTTTCTGCGGCCATTACAGCGGCAAGTTCGGTAATCGGCCCGATTATTCCACCCTCTGGCATTATGATCATCTACGCCTATGTCATGGGCGAAAGCGTTGCTGCGCTCTTTTTGGCTGGGATCGTACCGGGTATTTTGGTCGGGATTGGTTTGATGTTGGCTGTAAAGGTCATGGCCGACAAATATGATTTCCCCGTGGCAAGCCGCAAATACACGTGGTCCGAACGCGGGGGTGCAAGTCTCAAGGCATTTTTTCCATTGATGACCCCTGTCATCATTCTGGGCGGTATTTTGGGCGGCATCTTTACCCCGACCGAGGCCGCAGCCGTCGCCGTGGGATATGCCATGTTCATCGGTCTGTTCGTACTACGCACCTTACGACTGTCTGATTTGTCTGATGTCTTTGCACGCTCTGCGATGACGTCTGCAGTGGTTTTGTTGCTAGTCGGCGCCGCGATGGCCTTTAAAACTGTGGTCAGCCTAAGCCACGCGCCAGAAACTCTTGCCCATTGGATCTTGGGTCTTTCAGACAATCCGCTGGTCTTGTTGTTGCTGATCAACCTGTTGCTTTTCGCGGTTGGTATGTTCTTGGATGCAGGTCCGGCGATCATTATCCTGGGGCCGATCCTTGCGCCAATTTTTGTTGAT
>Ga0181584_10004713_pt1 | contig 10324 bp, 6 predicted proteins | sample 071ome_30_FD_132462 | JGI IMG/M metagenome (GOLD analysis project Ga0181584, IMG submission 132462) | Coastal salt marsh microbial communities from the Groves Creek Marsh, Skidaway Island, Georgia - 071406AT metaG (megahit assembly) | ecosystem: Environmental > Aquatic > Marine > Intertidal zone... | reverse complement strand
TCGCCCGCAGTCGGCAGACACCGGTCCACGACCATGCCCAGAGGCACGTCGCTTCCTTGCATCCCGTATCCAGCGACGAACCCTTCCATGTCGACCGCCGAGTCGGCCATGATCTCGCCGACGACCACGGACTCAAACGCCGCCGCGTCTGAAATCTCAGCAAACAGCCGGTCGAACGCCCCGTGCGAGAGATCCATCGCCCGGAGTCCTTGGAGACCAAACACGGACAGCTTGCTCCCTCGGAACCCCTTGGCTTCCAGCGCAGCAAGCAGACCGCTGGGCTCGCTCAAGTCGCAGTCGACCCGTCGCAGCATGCACCCCCGAGGGGCAACGATCTTCTCGTCTTGTGCCTTCAGAATGGCCTCTGCGCGCTCGTGGACCTCCGACGGCGCGACAAGAAAGATGACCGTCCCTTGGGCCCACGGCAACCGACAGAACCGGGTGCACGTGCCGTCACCGATGAGCACCACCTGCGAGTACTCCTGCTCCCGGTTCATGTTGACCATCGATGCGATATTCAGCACAGATTCGTCCACAAACTTCGTGGCCAGCATGTCGAACGACCGGCTCGCCCAGTCGAGCGGCGCCTCGCCTTGCGCGCCCTCGCGCTGCCCCTCTCCTTCGTTCTCGGCCACATGCAGGGAAAACAGACGCGCGTATTCGTCGCTCATGAGGTTTTCCTCGCTCGCATCTATCCGCATTGTGGACAATATATTCGTGCGCACCCATGCCGACTCCCTGGCAGGCTGACTCGCGTGGCGGTTGGTGGTGGGTTTCCCCCCTCGAATCTCTCGGACAAGACCGACGACTGAACGACCTTGGTACACTGAGCGGGGAGGACAGCGCGAGCACGACGGGGAGGAGAGGGATAACGTGGACGACGCGCGCGCGCTCGTCACGACGACCATGATTATGTCCGATTTCGTTGTGGCGGCTGGGCGCTGACATCGGTCATGCACCCTGATGATGGATCAGAATGAAATTTGCAGCGAATCGAATCAATGGTATAATAATAAGACTGTCCTCACTGAACCATCAGGAGGGAAAAATCAAACAAATGAACGAAATTCTTTCTCTCTTCCTCTCTTCAGAGGTTGTTGACGAGATCGACTTGACTCGCCGACCTGGGCAGCTCGGCCAGCAGGTTGTCGACCGAGAACTCCCGCTGGAACTTCTTCTTCGGCGTGACGTTTGCTGTAGCAACACCGCTCGTCAGCTGGCTGGCCATGCTACTGCCCTCGCTGCTCGACCGGACGACCGTCGCGACCGAGCTGCTGCCCCCGCTTCCGGACCCGCCCTCCGAGTCGGTGTTGCTGTTGGACTCAGAGTTTGGGTTCTCCACAATCTTGCTCAGGATCATCCGCGGATCTTCTCCGACAGACATCCTTCGCGACGCATTCACGTTTCCGTTCCCGTTCGGAAACGCCTGCATCAAGGCCGCGGCCTGCGCCGAGTTCATCGCGGGATTCAGACTTCCCAGATCGATGCTATTCCGGTTGGACATGCTGCGCGAGCCGCCGTCCATCGAGGGCACCTGCCTCGAGTGGAAATCCGCCGAGAAACCAGGGACCAGCCCATTGGACCCCGTCGCCAGCCTCGACACGGCACCGATATCCACAGACTTCCTGCTGCTGGTGATCGAGCTCAGGTACTGGTGGGCCTGCGACTGGCTCGGGTTGTACTGGGGCAGCCCCGACGCATGCCGACCGCCCACCCCGCCCACGCCCCCGTGCCCGGACAGGATCGGCGTGATATCGTCCAGGCTATGCCTGGACATCCTCGCCCCGAGCTGGAGCTGCTGCATCGCCTCCAGCAGACTCTGCGAGTGGGCCATTTGCGCCCCCGATTTGGACACGACGTGGTCTTGCCCCGCGCCGCCGAAGAAGGCAGACTGCGACGCCGTCTCATGCAGATCGTTCTGCAGCGCCTCCAGCAGCCGATGCTTCGACACCGGATCCAGCATCTGGATGGCCGCCGACAGGCTCGCACTGTACGAGCCCTGGGACACCCCGGGATGCGTGGGAAGCGGCGCCGACGCGTTTGCCGGCGGCATCGCCCCCATACTCGCCCTCCGCTGCGCCTCGGCGTGCATTTCGGCGTGGGTCATCATCCCGCCGTTGGCGTGTCCACTTCCATTGACGTTCCCATTGACGTTCCCATTGACGTTCCCATTGACGTTCCCATTGACGTTCCCATTGACGTTGCCACTCCCGTTCCCGCTCATGATCCCAAGCGTCTCCAAGACGCTCACCCCCGGCTGCGGAATCGCCGCCATCTGCCCCCCGACCGGCTTCCGCAGCTCGCATTCCCTGTGCGCAAAGAAGCAGACACGCCGACTGCACGCCTCCCCGTCCGTGCACAGCTGCGTCCGATACCGAGACGGGTGCAACCAGCACTCAAACACGCCGTGCGCATACATACACGAGTCCCCCCGTGTGCACGACCCGAACTTGCGATAGTCCGCACATGCCGTCCCGCAGTAGCTGAACAACCGCGGATCACGCCGCTTCGCCTTCTCCCCCGGATGCGCAAACGGACAACACGTCCAGTCGTGCGGTCGCGACTTTGGACAGTTCCGGATCTTCATCTCCCAGACACGGAACTCGTCAGTGCTGAACATCGGGTCATTGAAATCATACGGCGCCGGGTCCATACTCATCCGCTTGGCGTTCATCGCCGCGTGCTGCGAGGCATTGTTCTGCTGCTCCGACGCCGACCCCGACGAGCCCTCCTCCTCCGACGAGTCGCTCTGCGACGACCCCGACCGGGGAAGCCGCTTGCTGCTGTTGTTCGCGTTGTTTCTCCGGTCGTCTGCAAACGACACCCGGTGCGCCCCCGCCCCCGCCGCCGCCCCCGTGGCCTCGGAAGACCCGGCGTAGAGCGCGCTCTTGAACGCGGAATCCGGGACGGCTCTCGGCGCCACAGACTCCCGCACACGCCAATCTCCGTCAATAGAAGGCCGCGCCATCGACACGGACGAACGACGCCCGTTCGTGTCCATCGCGGTAGATCCACGCGAGAGAGAGGCTGAGAGGTTGATTCAGTAACTGGCAACGAGCGTCGATGAACCTCGGAAAAAACTCGGACGGACGGACCACCGGGTGGAGCGGTGCCTTAAGAATGAATGGTTGTTGTCGTGTTCGGGAGGAATGAAAAGGACGGCACTGAATCAAACCACGGAGGGACTGGAATGAAGGAAATTTCAGTCCAGCTCGCCCAATGACCACACGAGTGTCGCGGGCCAAGAGGACGTTTCTGTGGTTGGATCCGACCAAAAGAATAAAGAATGATGATGCGTGGTGGCGGAGAACGACGCGACCGCGTGGAAGGGACGACGGCTCTGTGTGGCTCCAGGGCGATGCCGGTCAGCGCGAGCTCGACGGCGTCCTGACAGGCAAAAGACGACACGAAAACGAACCAATATCATCGTCATCATTACGATCATCATCATCAGCTGCTCTCCAAGAGGTGTCGGGTGATCTCGCCGCTCAGGTGGTCGTCTGCTTCGGCCTCGGCGTGACTCTTCGGGACCCTCGTCGGGCGCTTCTTGACGCCCTGGACGGTGGAGGCACCGCCGGGGGGCTTCCACTTCTCCAGGGCGGTGAAGGCGCCGGTGCCACCGGTGCTGAGGAGGAAGAGTTTGACCTGGTTGCGTTGTTCCTTCTCGCTGCGGATGGACTTGAAGGTGGAGAGGAAGGCGGCGAGGCGGTCTGGGGTGACGCCGGGGAGCATTGGGAGGACGTTGTGGATCTGGCTCTGGGGGTCGTCGACCTGCTGGATGATGATGTCTCGGGTCATGCCGAGGATTTCGGCCTGGTGGTTGGACATGGCCTCGAGGGAGAGGGAGGAGATGGCCGTGTAGAGGAGTTCCGAGCCGACAAACTGGTAGAGGGCGGCGTCTGCGGGGGCGAGCTGGACGAGGGCCTTGCAGAAGGCGGCGAAGCGGTGGGCGGACTCGTCGGGTCGGAGCATGCCCTCGAGGGCGGCCTGGGCGAGGGCGAGGCCGCCGGGGGGGTCGGTGACGAAGAAGTTCTGGAGGAGGGGGACCTGGGCCTGGCGGGCTGCGACCTCCTTGAGGAGGTCGGCGTACTCGCCGGAGAGCTCGCGGACCACGCGGTCGTTGATGACGTCCTCGTCGTTGGCTGCTACTCCGAGTCCGCCGAGTCCTCCGCGAGCTGCTGCGGCTGCTGCTCCAGGGTGTGTCGGGTGCTGGAGCGAGTGCTCGCCGAACGGACCGCCCACGCCCGGCGTGCCCTGTCCCTCGTCGCCCCCCCTGAGGGACTGCCAGGCTGTCGCGAGGCGGACTTTTACGTGGGGGGCGAGAATGGACAGCGAGGGGAGGACCCAGGCGGCCAGGTGCTCGGCCGGCGTGTCCCGGACGGCCGGAATGGTCAGGTGGCGAATGGAGATCCGGAGGGCGCGGTGGTCCATGGACTCGATGGACGAGTAGATCATGCCGGCGGCCTCGTTGAGCTTCGGGATGGAGCCCAGGCACCCGGGCACCACGGAGGCCAAGAGTCCCAGGAAGTGAGAGATGTACTCGATACAATGGCGCACCCACCCGCGGGCGCTCGAGACAGTCTCGCCGCCAACGGACGAGTAGTCGCCCGCGTTGGCGTCTCCTGGGACGGGCGCCAGCCGGACGCCGACCCTGCGGAGGTAGTGGGCCTTCTCTTGCTGGCTCATGTCGAGTATGCCGACCGAAGGGCCGAGCAGGGCCCGTCCCTGGGGTGTGTTGAGCGCGTTCAAGCACGTCATGAGCTGCAGGCCAAAGGGGACGACCCATCCCATGTGCCGGCTGAGGATCTGCCTGGCCGTGTCGCCGGTCAGCCGCCGCATGGTGCGCTCGATCTGATGGAGCTCGTGGTTCATCCTGTAGCGGTCCCTGGCGCCGCCGACGCGGATCTCGCTGCCCTCCATGCGCGTCGGCAGGTAGGCCTCGACAAAGGCCTCGAGACTGACGATGCTCTGCTGGACGGCGGGAGACGTCCACGACGCTTTGGTCGCCTGTAGCGACCAGTCGATGACCGTCTCCTGCATATGCGTGCTCCCTACCGACGCCGATGCCAGGACGCCTTCGACGAGCACGTTGCGCTCGCCCGGGCGGATGCGACCCGCCTCGTACATCTGGCTGACGTTGCCGGCGATCTCTTCGAGGTGCGACAGGAAGCCTTCCTGGCAGACCTTGGTGTAGTCGAGGAACACGGCGGCCACGGCGGTCCGCGCCTGAAGTATGGTGGTACGGTATGGTACGGTGGTGAGCGGTGGCGGCGGTATGGCGGGTGGGAGCGAGTCGGAGCGTTCGAGCGTTGAAGTATGTCAGCACTCACCTGTACCACCTCGCGCCATGGCTCGGACGGCAGCGGAGGACTGACGTCGTGGTTTCCCGGGGTGACTGGGATGCAGTTCACCAGGATGTCGAACAGATGCGTGTAGGCGTCCTTCGCGAGGTCCGGACGCAATGTGAGCAGCCGAGAGAACGACGAGAGAGCCCGCGCCTGGCTGCCCAGCAGCTTTGCGTCGGTCACGCGCAGCTGGATGGTAGCCGCGTAGATCGGTTCCAAGCCTGGCGAACGAGCGAACGAGCGAAGGAGCGCGGAGCGCGAGCGGACACGTAAGCGAGTGCGCGTGTGAGAGACGAGACGCGAGTGATCGATTCATCGATTCATCCAGTGGGCTGGGGCGACGCTCCCCGCTCGTGGTCGCTGCGGCGCTCCCGGGCGTTCAACAACAACGAATGACACCTCTCTCGATCCATCCATTCATTGGCCCCTCGTTCGTCGAGTTCAGCAACACATACCGACGCAAAATGCCTGTCTGCGCGAGTTCTTGGCTTCCTCGGACAGATTCTTGGCGTTGACGGCGTCCCAGACGGCCCGGACCGTGCTCTCCGAGAAGACGGCGGCCGCCTCGAGGGACACCCTCGCTGCCTCCAAAGAGGTGCTGGTGGACGTCGCGTCTCGTTGCTGCTGCTGCTGGGTGGTATCCGCGTCACCCACCGCCTTTGCCTGGTTGATCGCATCGGTCAGCCTGGCCACGTTCGTCTGCAGCGCCTGGTCGGGCAGCGTCGCGGCCGAGTAGCGGATGATGGCCGACAGCTTTTGCCTGTAGGCGGAGATGAAATCCTTGAACTCCTCAAAGTCGTCAAAGTAGATTGGGACCTCGTCTTCCAACTGGGGAACTCTGCAGCGGCGCTGCTGCAGCTGCTCGGCGGCCAGCTGCATCAGGAAGAGCACCGCCTCGGACGGCAGCACAGACACCTATGTATACATATAGAGAGGGGGTGAGAGAGACGGAGGTACGGAGAGCGGTTGTGCGAGGGGGAGGACCGAACTGCAACGGGTCGTCGCGGCGCTCGTCTAGGGGATCTACGTTCCCCGATTCATTCAAACACCTACCGAGCCGCCCGAGGAGGCAGTCGCCGCCGACTCCTGTAGCAGCTTGTGCCACAGACCGAGCGCCCGCGACGCCAGGGGAATATACGAGTGTTTGGAGAACGCCAGCATTTGATCCAGGAAGGCAAACCTGGTGGCCTCGTCCGGGAGCGCGTCCTGCAGGTGCGTCTTGCCCAGCTCGACCATGGCGTCGACCACCTCCAGTCCAAAGTCCTCGTCGTCGCCCTCGAAACTCAGCCGTTCTTCCGGGTTGTTCTTCAGAAGCTCCCCGGAAACACGCGTGAGGAACATCCCGACCTCCTGCATGCCCCTGGAGAAGTCGTTGTCGTTCTCGTCGCTCGTCTTCCGCCTCGACCCGACGTTCTTCAGGATCTCGCAGCTCGACGACTTGAGATCCGCGATGTCCTGTTGGGACGAGCCTGCAATGCCATTGTTGTTCGGATCGCCGGCGGCGGGGAGCGAGAGGAAGTATCCGGCCGCCTTGATGAAGTCGCTCGCGTACATGGCCCCGGCCGGCGCCACCTCCCCGTAAAGCGCCCCGCTCTCGAGCGCCGTCTTGACGGCAAACATCGCGTTTTTCCTATCCTGCGCGTCATGTCCCTCGCCGCTCGAGTACACCTTGTAGTTGGCCTCGAGCGCGTTGACTGTGAACCTCAGAATCTCCGGAAACCACGTCGCCATGCACACCAGCATGTCCCTCGCATGCGCCCCGCCCATGTCACCGGCAAACTGGTACACCTCGTCTACGAGGTACTTGAACACGAGCGAGACGATCGCCTGATAGGTCGACTTGGCGTGCAGCACGCTGGCGTACTTGGCCTCGTCCGCGATGAGCCGCTTGACAGACTCGGAGGCATAGGCCGCGCCGTGGCGCTTGATCACGACGGCAAACAGCACCGCGCACTTGCTCCGCAGCGCAAACTTCAACGCACTGTTCTGCAACTGCAACTGCTGTTGCGGCTGCGACTGTTCGGTGCCCCCGGCCCCGCCCGGGGAGCAGAGGCCTTCCAGCAGCGAAAAGCACAGTCCGACCATCGAGTCCCGGTCCTGAGCGCTCAGCTCTTCCCACCTGTTCCCCGCCACGTGCTGCAGCAGCCCATACCCCATCAACGTCAGCTGACTCGACACGTACTCGCTCGTCGTCACCGCGAGACCAGACCCCGTCGCGAGCGCCACGGCCACCTGGATGACCGACTGAATCTGGGTCGAGTTCCGCAGCTCGTCGAACAGGGCCACCTCGGCGCGACGCTCGTCGATCGATGCCGCGCCAGAGTGCGCGACGGTGATGACGCTGACGATGCGATTCAAAAGAGCTTGGTCCATCTTTCGTTGTTTCTTATGCAGACATCGCTCGAGACCAGGTACGTCTGGTGCTGGCTATTCTCTGTGTATGTATCTGTACCTGGACCGGTCGTCCTAGAGACAGGAGAGACGTCACACGTCGCAGATGATTTACTTGTGAACCGTTCACCCAACGTTGGGTGACCGCCCCAGTGGATTCATTCAAACCACCCTCTCTCCCTCCCTGTATTCCCCACCAGTCTTTCCCTAAAAGTCCGAGTCCTCGTCGCTGTCCCCGAGCTGCAGCTGCCGCCGTCCGTCCACGCCGCCCTTCCGAATGTTCCCCCTTCCCACCCCCGCCCCCGCGCCGCCGCCTCGCTTTCCCTGGTCGAACAGCACGCCGGCGTCGATCAACCGGCTCTCGAGCACGCCCGTGTCAAAGTCCTCCACCCCGCCCATGTCGTCGAGCCCGACGATGTAGTCGGTCGTCTTTTCGTTCTTGACAATCGCCAGCGTCGGCAACATCCATATCTTGAGCCGCTCTGCGAGAAAGGGGGCCTTTTCCGCCTCGATCATCATGAATTTGGTCTCGAGATGCGCCGCGGCCAGGACGCGCAGGTGCTTTTCCATCACCTCGCAGGGCGGCGAGGCGCGATAGAAGAGGCACACGAGGCGCTCCTCTAACAAGTAACGAACGAGCGAACGAGCGCGAAGCGCGAGTGAGGGAGGGAGACGGAAAGAGGGAGACGGAAAGAGGGAGACGGAAAGAGGGAGACGGAAAGGGAGAGACGCTGTAGGGAGGGACAGGGAGAGACGCTGTAGGGAGGGCTGCCCGTGCCGCTGCCCAACCAACAACCAACAACCAACAACGAACGTACCGCCCTTGATTTCTTTGAAAAAGTCCTTCTCTGTGACCGTGGACATCGCGCCGTGCCCCTTGGCCAGCCACTGCTCCTTGTTCTTCTCGTGCCGCCGGAATTCCTCGAGCCGCTTCCTGCGGATGCGCTCCAGGTCGTCCTCGCCCAGGTTGTCGAGCTGGTGGATCTGGGCGTCAAGCTGCTCCTCCATGTTCTGCGCCACCTGGAGCAGGCTCTGCTCCACGATGGCCGCCGCTGGGTCCATCGTCCTACGACGACGACTTGTCGACTCGACTCGTGACGATCACGCTGGTGGTTGACCGACGACGACGAAAACGACGTCGTTCTCGCTCGTATCGGACGGTTCAATCGCCAGTCACGACTACGATAGTCTCTCTCTCTCTCTCGATGATCTGTCTTATCTGTGTAGCGTGTGGTGGCCCCGTGATGTAGCGAACGCTGGGACGAATTCGTCTTATTTTCGAAAATTAAAACTCAACCCTCCTTTCGGCGGCATCTGATTCGGATGCGGAAACGGCATGTGGTCTTCTACGTCTCTTCTCACGGTCTGGGGCACCTGACACGCTGCGTCGAGGTCGCGCACGCCCTCCGCCTCCTGGCCTCCTCCCACTCGCCGGTCAGTGACACCCACATCACGATCACGTTCGTGACCCGAGGCTCAAACTGCGAGATCCTCGGCGCGAGGCCGCTCCGCGCCGACGACGATTTTGAAGATGGGAACACACACGGCGACGGCGACGGTGACGGTGACGGCGACGGCGACGGCGGCCGGTCGTCATGTATCACGCACGTGCTCGAGGAGACGTTCCCGGTGCGCGACCGGGACCTCGACGCGGGGGCCGTGCAGCTCGACGCGTTCACCATCGACGTCGACGCGACGCGTAACGCCGCCACGGCGTTCCATGCGCTTCTGGACGGGCTGGTCGCCGAGGAGGCGGCGTGGCTCGCGGAAGCCGGGGCGGACCTGGTCGTGTCGGACGTCGTGGGGCTGGCGCTGTCGGCGGCGCGGCGAGCGGGCGTCAAGAGCGTGCTGATGACGAATTTCTCGTGGGGGTTTATCTACGGGGCGTTTGTTACTCGCGACGTTGTTACTCGTACCGGTTGTGCGTTTGGCGACGTGGTGGCCCGGGAGGACGCCATGCTGGAGGAGGCCGACGTGTTTCTGAGGCTCCCCGGGCACTCGTCCTTCTCCCAGACGCTCGAGCGGAGGGCGAAAGACGTTCCGATGATCGTACGGACGCAGCGGGAGGGCCGGGAGGCGATGCGAGCGCGGTTTGGGATATCCTCGGCGACCAGGGTGTGCCTGGTCATGGTGGGCGGACACGCGCTCGGCATGGCACTCGACTGGCGGGACGTGGAGCGAGACAGCTGGGTGTATTTCGTGACGGCGTCGGTGCTCGGTGGCGAGGTTTCGATCCCGCCGCATGTCCGCGTGGTGCCGCCCGACGCCTTCATACCGGACATGGTCGCGATGGCGGACGTCGTGTTGGGCAAGGTCGGATACGGGACTGTCAGCGAATGTCTCGCCGCTCGGACGCCGCTCGTCTACGTCCCGCGGTTGAACTTTGCCGAGGAGCGAGATATCGTGTCGTTGCTGACAGCGAATGGCGCGGGGGTGGAGATGTCACGGGAGACGTTTGTGCGCGGCCGGTGGGCGGACGCGCTGGAGGCGGCGGTCGCGTTGCGGCCCCACGTCGTGAGGGTCGACGCGAGCGGGGCGCAGACGGTCGGGGCGATGTTGCTCTCGATGCTGTAAGTGGAGGTGTGGTT